>JAABUQ010011197.1_pt1 | contig 11531 bp, 8 predicted proteins | sample 5560001 | NCBI WGS metagenome assembly JAABUQ01 (sample SAMN10711888, study PRJNA513371) | rock metagenome | isolation source: Antarctica rocks | place: Antarctica: Victoria Land, Finger Mt nord | collected 2015-12-18
ATGACGCGCTCGTAGCGGAGTTGGGCGGCGTCGTAGCGCGGGCCCTGGCCGAGCGCGAGTTTGAGATCGGCGATTTCGGAGTTCGCCGCCGCCTTGCCCGCCGCCGCGCTGGCGACGTTCAGGATCTTGCCCCTGAGTGGCAGGATCGCCTGCGTTTCGCGGTCGCGCGCCTGCTTGGCCGAGCCGCCCGCGCTGTCGCCCTCGACGATGAAAAGTTCGGCCCCCGCCGCGCCGGCGCGCGTGCAATCGGTGAGCTTGCCGGGCAGGCGGAGTTTCCTCCCCACGAGCGATTTGCGTTTGACGTCCTTCTCGGCTCGGCGCGCGAGCCGTTCGTCCATGCGGTCGAGCGTGTGCTGGAGCAGCGCGCGCCCGCGTTCCTGATCGCCGGTCAGCCAGTGATCGAAATTGTCGCGGATCACGCCCTCGACCAGCCTCGTCGCTTCGGGCGAGGTGAGGCGGTCCTTGGTTTGCGATTGGAACTGCGGGTCGCGCAGGAAAAGCGAGAGCAGCGCGATCGAGCCTCCGCCAACATCCTCGGGCGTGAGCGCGTCGGCGCGCTTCTGGCCGACCATCGCGCCGAAGCCTTTGAGGCCTTTGGTGAGCGCGGCGCGCAGCCCTGCTTCGTGCGTGCCGCCATCGGGCGTAGGCACGGTGTTGCAATAGGTCGCCCACTGGCCCGTTTCGTCGAGACCCCACGCGACCGCCCATTCGACGGTGCCGCGCGCTTCGGGCAGGTCGGCGCGTCCGGCGAATGTGTCGGCGACCGCAAGCTCGCGGCCTTGCGTTTCCTCGGCGAGGCGATCGGCGAGGCCGCCGGGGAACTGGAACGTGGCGGCAGTGGGTGTTTCACCCGCGATCGTCGCGTCGCAGCGCCAGCGGATTTCGACGCCGCGAAACAGATAAGCCTTCGAGCGCGCGAGTCGCATCAGCCGCGCGGCATCGAAAGCGGCACCCGCGCCGAAAATCTGATGGTCGGGGAGGAAGCCGACGGTGGTACCGCGCCGGTTCGGGGCCGCGCCCAATCGCTCCAGCGGAGTCTGCGGCACGCCGCGCGCATAAACTTGCCGGAACAGCTCGCGTCCGCGCGCGACCTCGACCACCAACCGCTCCGAAAGCGCGTTCACCACCGAAATACCCACCCCGTGCAACCCGCCGCTCGTGGAATAAGCGTCGCCCGAGAATTTGCCGCCCGAGTGCAGCATGGTTAAAATTACTTCCAACGCGGACTTGTCGGGGAATTTGGGGTGCGCCTCGACCGGGATGCCACGACCATTGTCGGTCACGGTCAGCGTGCCATCGGCGGCGAGCGCGACCTCGATGCGCGATGCGTGGCCCGCGACCGCCTCGTCCATCGCATTGTCGATCACTTCGGCTGCGAGGTGGTGTAACGCACGCGAATCCGAACCGCCGACATACATTCCGGGGTGGCGGCGGACGGGTTCCAGGCCTTCCAGCACCTCGATGCTTTGCGCGCCATAGTCGGCGGGTGCGGAATTCGCCTGGAAAAGATCGGCCATCGGGGTAAGCCTAAGCCAGGCGGCGAGGCTGCGCCAGCGTGGGGCGCACTGTGTCGACAGTGGACTTTGTTAGCGCAACCATTGTTGGTTTGGGGCTTGCAATCGAAATGGTGCAGTGCAATATTTCGAATGTCGCCAGCGATGGCGATCCTCCCCCAAGAGAAACCTTGGGCCGGTCCATTGCGGACCGGCCCTTTTTTCTGTGCGTGCGTTGGATTGCCCGGCTGTCTCGGATGGCGGAGGATGAATCAGAATGACGGCGCGCGCGATCCAGTCACCGGGCCGTTACGCGGTGGCGCTCGCGCAATCGCGGTTGGGCGAACTCGCGGCGGTCGCCTTACCATTGTGGCGCGCGGCGCGCGGTCTATCCGAAGGGATAGACGGCTGGCAGGCGGCGCGAGCGCGTGGACGCGAGCGCGATGCGGTGTTGGACGCGTTGGTCGCGCGGCTCGGGTGGACGTGCGGCGATCTGCCCAAGGCGGATGGCTGGGCGGGATCGCCCGAACTGCTGGCGACGCTTGCCGACGAGGTGCTGGGCAATCGCCCGAAGCTGATCGTCGAATTCGGCTCGGGACTGTCGACGCTGGTGCTCGCCCGCGCGCTCGATCTAACGAGCGGCGGCGCGCTCGTCAGCTACGATCACAACGCGGGGTTCGCCGATCTCACCCGCGCACGGCTGGCGGCGCTAGGGCTGCGGGCGGACGTGCGCGCGGTCGATCTCGAACCCGCGCGCGGCTATGCGGGCGAATGGTATGCGGCGCGCGACCTGCCGGGCGGGATCGACCTGCTGGTGATCGACGGCCCGCCCGCCTGGTTCGCGAGCGGCACGCGCGGCGGGGCGGCGGCGGTGTTTCCCTTGCTCGCGGTGGGCGGCGTGGTGCTGCTCGACGATGCCGACCGGCCGGGCGAGCGGGCGGACGCGCGGCGGTGGCGCGCCGAGTTTCCCGGCATAGTGTTTACCAGGCTGGCGCGCGGCAAGGGGATCTTGCGCGGCGTGCGCGTCGTGTAAGGCGGCTTGCGTTGCCGGCGCGGGCACTTCAGTTGGGCTAGGAGATGACCGATCCCGCGCCAGCCCAAACGCCGCTGCACGCGCTGCATCTCGAACTCGGTGCGCGAATGGCCGAGTTCGCGGGCTACGCGCTGCCGCTGCACTATCCGCTCGGGATATTGGGCGAGCATCTGCATACGCGGCTTGCGGCATCGCTGTTCGATGTGAGCCACATGGGGCAGATCGCGCTTTCGCCGCCCGGCGCTGCTGCGGCGGGGCTGGAGGCGTTGGTACCCGTCGACGTCGTCGGACTGGGTGTGGGTCGCCAGCGGTATGCGCTGCTGATGAACACCTCCGGTGGCGTGGTCGACGACCTCATGGTCGCGCATCTGCCCGACCGGCTGGCGTTGGTGGTGAACGCGGGCGGCAAGGCGGACGATCTGGCGTTGCTTCGCGCGGCGCTGCCAGCCGATGTGAGCGTGACGTCGCGTTTCGACCGCGCGCTGCTCGCGCTGCAAGGACCGGGCGCGGAGGCCGCGCTCGTGCCGCTGTGCGCCGACGCGCCCGCGATGCGCTTCATGGACGCGACCGACACCGAGGTGACGGGCGTGCCCGCGACGATCACGCGCTCGGGCTATACCGGCGAGGACGGGTGGGAGATCGGGGTAGAAGCGGCGGACGCCGAGCGCGTTGCGCGTGCGCTGCTCGCGCAACAGGGCGTGCTCCCCGCCGGATTGGGCGCGCGCGACTCGCTGCGCCTGGAGGCGGGGCTGTGCCTCTATGGCCACGATCTCGATCCGACGACGACGCCGGTGGAAGCTGCTTTGGAGTGGTCGATCCAGAAATCGCGGCGACCGGGCGGCGCTCGGGCGGGCGGCTATCCGGGGGCGGACACCATCGCGCGGCAGCTCGCCGACGGCCCGCCGCGCCGCCGGGTTGGCCTAAGGCCGGAAAGCCGCGCGCCGGTGCGTTCGCCCGCGCCGTTGTTCGCCGACGAGGCAGGCGGCGAGCCGATCGGGTCGGTGACATCGGGCGGCTTCGGCCCGACAGTTGGCGCGCCCGTCGCGATGGCCTATGTCGCAGCGCACCATGCAACGCCGGGCGCGACGCTGTGGGCCGAGGTGCGCGGGCGGCGGTTGGCCGTTGTCGTCACCGCGCTGCCGTTCGTTCCGCCGGGTTTCAAACGCTAATCAGGACGTTTTGCCGATGCTGCGCTTTTCCAAATCCCACGAATGGGTTCGCGCCGAGGGCGATACCGCCACCGTCGGCATCACCCCGCACGCGGTCGAGCAATTGGGCGACCTCGTTTTCGCCGAGGCAAACGCGGTCGGCTCGACGGTGAGCGCGGGGGCGCAGGCGGCCACCGTCGAATCGGTCAAGGCGGCGAGCGAAGTGTATTCGCCGGTATCGGGCGAGATCGTCGAGGCCAATCCCGCGATCGCTGCCGATTCGAGCATCATCAACACCGATCCGACCGGCGCGGGCTGGTTGTTCAAGCTGCGGCTATCCAACCCAGCCGAGGTGGAAGCATTGATGGACGAGGATGCCTATAACACGATGTTACTCGCCGCCTGAAAGATACCGCTGTTGCCCGAGATCTGGACCGACACCCGTCCCTCCCCGCAGGAGTTCGCCAGCCGCCATATTGGTCCGCGCGCGCATGAGATCGAGACGATGCTGTCGGCGGTCGGCGCGGACAGCCTCGACGCGCTGACCGACGAGGCTATTCCGCCCGCGATCCAGGCGAGCGGCCCGATGGGGCTCGGCGAGGGGCTGACCGAAGGAGCGATGCTGGCGCGGTTGCGCACGATGGCGGCGCGCAACCGGCCGATGATCTCGCTCATCGGCCAAGGCTATCACGGCACGGTGATGCCGCCGGTCATCCAGCGCAATCTGTTCGAGAACCCGGCGTGGTATACCGCCTACACGCCCTATCAGCCCGAGATCAGCCAGGGGCGGCTGGAGGCGATCCTCAACTTTCAGACGGTTGTGCGCGACCTGACCGGGTTGGATGTTGCCAATGCATCTTTGCTCGACGAGGCGACGGCGGCGGCCGAGGCGATGGCGTTGGCGCGGCGGGTGGGCACGTCCAAGGCGGGGGCGTTCTTCGTCGACGAGGGCGTGCATCCGCAAACGTTGGCGGTGTTACGCACGCGCTCCGCTCCGCTCGGCTGGGAGCTGATCGTCGGCGCGCCCGACTATTGCGAGCCGACCCAGGTGTTCGGCGCGTTGCTGCAATATCCCGATACCTGGGGGCGGATCGTCGATCACGCGCCGCTCATCGCGCGGCTGAAGGCGGCGGGCGCGGTAGTCGCGGTGGCGGCCGATCCACTCGCGCTCACGCTGCTTAAACCGCCTGGCGAGATGGGGGCGGACATCGCGATCGGCTCGATGCAGCGCTTCGGCGTGCCGATGGGCTACGGCGGCCCGCACGCGGCCTACATGGCGGTGCGCACCGTGCACCAGCGCGCGTTGCCGGGGCGGCTGGTCGGGCTATCGATCGACTCGAGCGGCCAGCCCGCCGCGCGGCTGGCGTTGCAGACGCGCGAGCAGCACATCCGGCGCGAAAAGGCGACGAGCAACATCTGCACCGCGCAGGTGCTGCTGGCGAACATCGCGGGGATGTACGCGGTCTATCACGGCCCCGAGGGGCTGGCGGAGATCGCGCGCCGTGTGCACCGGCTGACCGCGATTTTGGCGGCGGGGCTGGCCGAGTTGGGCTTCCGGCCGCTGTCGGGCGCGTTCTTCGATACGGTGACGGTCGAGGCGGGCGGGCGCGGCGCGGCGGTGCTCGCGGCGGCGCGCGAGGCGGGGATCAATTTGCGCGACGGTGGCGACGGGCGGATCGCCGTCGCCTTGGACGAGACGACCACGCCCGAGACCGTCCAGGCTGTATGGCGCGCGTTCGGCGGCGTGCCCGCGATCACCGAAGCGCCCGACGGCATCCCGCCCGGGCTCAAGCGCACCAGTCCGTTCCTGACGCACCCGGTGTTCCATTCGCACCGCTCCGAAACCGAGATGATGCGCTATTTGCGCGTGTTGGCGGACCGCGACCTCGCGCTCGACCGCGCGATGATCCCGCTTGGTTCGTGCACGATGAAGCTCAACGCGGCCGCCGAGATGATCCCCGTTTCGTGGCCTAATTTCAGCGCGCTGCACCCGTTCGCGCCCGAGGATCAGGCGCAGGGCTATGCCGAACTCGCGGACGATCTACGCGATTGGCTGTGCCGGATCAGCGGCTACGACTCGGTGTCGTTGCAGCCCAACAGCGGCGCGCAGGGCGAATATGCCGGGCTGCTCGCGGTCCGGGGCTACCACCGCGCGCGCGGCGACGACCACCGCGACATCTGCCTCATTCCCGCGAGCGCCCACGGCACCAATCCGGCAAGCGCCAACATGGCGGGGATGCGCGTCGTGGTGACCGGCACCGATGCGGACGGCAACATCGACGTCGCCGACCTGCACGCGCGCATCGCCGAGCACCGCGAGCGTTTGGCAGCGATCATGGTCACTTATCCCAGCACGCACGGCGTGTTCGAGGCGGCGATCGGCGACATCTGCGCCGCCGTCCACGACGCGGGCGGGCAGGTGTATATGGACGGCGCGAACCTGAACGCGATGGTCGGCCTCGCGCAACCGGGGCGGTTCGGCGCGGACGTCAGCCACTTCAACCTGCACAAGACGTTCTGCATCCCGCACGGCGGCGGCGGGCCGGGCATGGGTCCGATCGGGGTGGGCGCGCACCTCGCGCCCTATTTGCCGAGCGACCCGCGCACCGGCCTCGGCGGAGCGGTTTCGGCCGCCCCCATCGGCTCGGCATCGATCCTGCCCATCAGTTGGGCCTATATCGCGATGATGGGCGACGAAGGCCTGAAGCGCGCCACGCAAGTCGCCATATTGGCGGCGAACTACATCGCCGAGAAACTATCGCCGCATTACCCGATCCTGTATCGTGGCCACGGGGGACGCATCGCGCACGAGTGCATCCTCGACTTGCGGCCTTTGACGAAAGCGACCGGCGTCACCAACGAGGACATCGCCAAGCGGTTGATCGACTATGGCTTCCACGCGCCCACGATGAGCTTCCCGGTGGCGGGCACGCTGATGATCGAGCCGACCGAAAGCGAGGATTTGGCCGAACTCGATCGCTTCATCCGCGCGATGATCGCCATCCGCCACGAAGCAGCCGACATCGAAGCGGGCAGGATCGCGCTCGCCGACAGTCCGCTGCGCCACGCCCCCCACACCACCCGCGACCTGATCGGCGATTGGACCCGCGCGTATTCGCGCGCGGTCGGCTGTTTGCCCGACGGCCGCCCCTCGAGCGACAAATACTGGCCGCCGGTGGGGCGCGTGGACAACGCCTATGGCGACCGAAACTTAGTGTGCTCGTGCCCGAGCGTGGAAGCCTACCGAGCGGCGGCGGAGTAGCTAAAATCGCCGCTATCATGAGCGCGCCGACGTGACCGGGTCGCTGGTTACGAAGCCAGCGACCCGAGTCGCCCCGCTTATGCCGCCTGGATGCGGCTCGCGCGCCAGCGGCCGGCGATGCCGACCAGACCGAGGCCGGTGATCATTATAGCCCAAGTGGACGCCTCCGGCACCGCCGAGACGTCGGAGCCGCCGGAGTGGTGCGCGGTGAACGCGAGCGCGTTGGCGAACAGCGGACGGTAATCTCCGCTGGCATGTCTGTACTGGACGAGGTCGGGGAACAGCGTGATCGCCGCGACATTGTGCGCCGCGTTGTACGCCGCCAGCGGGCGACCGCTGGCCCACGAAGCCGCGAGCGTCGCACCGGTGTCTAGCCCGGGTAGGTAATCCCGTTGTAATAGCTCGACGTGAGCGTCGTAACCCCCTTCATCAAAGGGTCGGCCGCATTAAATGTACCGAGTGTTTGCGAATTATATGCATCTGATGTCGGGTTGATCAGCGGGTTGTAGCCCGTGCTGTTGAGCAAGCCACCCGCGCTTCCCGCTTGTTGCCCCCAAAACGTGCTGATGACCACACCGCCGCCATTGTGCACATAACTACCCAGCAGGTCAGAAAGCGATGTCAGATCGACGCTGACTGCGTTGGTGAAGACGAGCACCGAATCGAAGCCCGCCAGGAACGACGCCGTTGGAAGCCCGCTGGAAAGATCGTAAGCGTCGCTCTTAACGTGATTGAAGCGGTTGTCAGTCCCGGTCAAATCATTCAGGATCGCGGTGTCGTTCGCGACACCGCCGTCATCCCCGAGCACAAGAACTTTGGCTATTTTAGCCGACGCAGGAGAGGCGACAATAACCATACCAAGCGCGACAGTAACTAATAATTTACGAGTGGTAATCATTACGCTCTCCTTGTTCAGTCTAGCGAGTGCAGACATACTCTCAGTGAGCAAAGTTCGTGCCAACCTCATCTTTTCTAATGCTTTGCTCTGTAGGAGCAGCTTGAAACAGTCGGTAAACATGTTACGAACGTCTAATATTCCGACACGTGGATATGTATTGTGCAAAGTAAAATAAGTACTGCTACCCCACTGGGATCACAAGTAAATTGGCTTTAATATCTATGTACGAACCAATTTCGTACTGCGCGCTTACGCTCGAAGCCCGTCATTGCTGTGGTCTGTGATGCGCAAGCAAATGGCTCAGCATCATCACTAGTCAAAAATGGTAATCGTGAGACGCGGTTTGTTAAATCCCCGTCCGTCCTGCGCCAATCTATTCAGCGAATAACCTCTGCAATCCCTTTGCTGGCGGCAAAGCGGACGGGCGGAAGCCACCCCACGCGACAGAAGGTTGTCGCATCCTGCAGCGCGCGTTCAATCAGGCCGACCGTGACGATGGCGCGCGGGCCATCGCTTGCTGTGCGCTCGTCGCGTGCGAGCGGTTCCACGCGACTACCGCCGTACCTCTCACATCCATCGCCGTGCCGCCAAATTAGCGGTCATGCCCCGCTTACAGCCGCTCGCTCACCGCGATCGCGACGCGGCAGCCTGCGCGGACAACCGCCTCGAACAGATCATAGCCGGGCAACTGCTCGGCTTCGTTGGCGAGCGCGGTTTGGCGATGTTCGGCCTCGTCGCCCTGGAAGTCCGCAATGTGCGCGGCGAGATCGGGGTCTCTGCCCGCGAGCGCTTCCAGTTGTGCGCCGTAATGCGCGTCGATCTCGGCCTCGACCGCCGCGGTCGCCGCCATCGCCGCGCGTGGTCCGGCGAGCGCCGTCACCGCTCCCAACGCGAACCCGGCCACGGTCCAGATCGGCCCGAGCAGGGTGGGGCGGACGCGCCGCTCGGCGATCAGCCGGTTGAACGTATCGAGGTGACGCTTCTCCTGTCCCGCCATGTGCGCGATCAAATGCGCGTGCGGATGCCGACCGCCCATCGCCGCCAACTGTCCGGCGTAGATGCGCGCCGCGCCATATTCGCCCGCCTGATCGACGCGGACCATGCGCGCGGTGTTCGGGCGACGGTCACCAGGAAGCCAGGCCGGACGGGTCATCGCTCGTTCGCCAACAAACGAAGTCCGCCGAGGCCGATCAGTGTGGACAATAATGCGTTGAAGCCCGCCATCGAGATGCCAAACGCCGACCATGCGGCAGCGTCGCAGCGGATTAGCGGCGCGGCCAGCATACCCGCGAGAAAATCGCCTTTGGGAACGCCGGTGGCAGAGCAGGTCGTAGGTCCAACCCACCAATGCTGCTCGACACCGACGTGCAGCACGCCAATGCCCGCGCTGGTGAGCACCGCGAGCGCGGCGGCGATCAGCAGCGGCTTGCGCGCGGCCGGGAGCGCGAACGCGGCCGTCGCCAGCACGATAGCCGCCAGATGCGGCCAGCGCTGCCACATGCACAGTTCGCACGGATGCAGCCCGCCCAGGAATTGGAAGCCGAGCGCACCCGCCAGTAGCGTAGCGGGACCGAGCAGCAGCAACCAGGCCGCGCGGTCCGCACGCGCGGCCATGGGCGGGGCAAGCGCGACCGTCGCCATCAACGCGCCGCTGTAACGACGGGCGCGGGCGCGAGCGCGGGCGCGGCCAACCGCGCCAGCGTTTTCACCGCATAGTCGAGCTGGAAGTCCTTGATGCCCGCTTTCTTTAGTGCCTCGGCGGTGGTGGCGAAGCGAGGCTCGGGCTTGCCGTCGTCCTCTATCGTTTTGGCGTCGAGCTTGATCTCATTGATGAGATGATGCCGCAGATCGCTCTCGTGGACGCGCAGCCGGTCCTTGATATCGGGATCGGAGAGCTGCGGCACGTCGATGTCGGGCTCGATCCCCTCGGTTTGCACCGAGCGGCCGCTCGGCGTGTAATAGCGCGCGATCGTGAGCCGTAGCGCGGTATCGGCGGTGAGCGGTATTACCTGCTGCACCGAACCTTTGCCAAACGTGCGCTCGCCCACGATCAACGCGCGCCGCTGGTCCTGCAGCGCCCCCGCGACGATCTCGGCGGCGCTGGCCGAGCCTTCGTCGACCAGCACGACCACCGGCAGGCCGCGCGCATCGTCGCCGGGCTTGGCGTAAAAGCGCTGGATGTCGTTCTTGGCGCGGCCGCGTTGGCTAACGACTTCGCCATGATCGAGGAACACGTCCGATACATCGACCGCTTCGTTCAACAGACCACCAGGGTTGGAGCGCAGATCGAGGATGAAACCGGTGAGCTTGGGACCGAGTTGCTTTTCGATGGATAGCACCGCGGCACGCGTATCGACACCCGCGTTCTTGCTGAACGAAGCGATACGGATCACGCCGACGTTGCCTTTGACCTCGGACTTGACCGCCTTGATCTGAATGACTTCGCGCTTGAGTGTCAGATCGATCGGCTTCGTCTGTCCCTGCCGCACGATCGTGATCTTGACGGTGGTACCCGCCTCGCCGCGCATCTTCTCGACCGCCTCGTTCAACGGCACCCCGTAAATCAGTTCGCCGTTCAGATGCGTGATGTAGTCGCCCGCCTTTATGCCGGCGCGCGCGGCGGGTGTGCCATCGGTCGGAGCGATCACCTTGACCGCGCCGTCCTCCATCGTGACGCTCAAACCCAAACCGCCGTACTCGCCGTCGGTCAAATTCTTCATCTGATCGAAATCGCGAGCGTCGAGGTAGGAAGAATGCGGATCGAGGCTGGCGAGCATCCCGTTGATCGCACCCGCGATCAACGTCTTATCGTCGACCTTGTCGACGTAGTCGGTTCGCACCTTCTCTAACACGTTCATCAACGTATCGAGCTGCTTGTAGGTATCGTTCGCCTGCGGGTCGGGCGTCTTGGCACCCGGCAATAACGCGAGCGCGGCGGCAGCTCCCAACGCGACTAAGAACGGTTTACGCGACATTGGCAGTCCTTGGATACCGTGACGTATTTGGCGTGCGGAGCGTGAGGTGACAAGGCGAAGGCGGGTTCGCTTTAGCCCGATCCGGAGCGTGCGTCGATCTCGCCCGCGTCGGTCACGGGAAACTGAGTTACGTCGCTCGCACCTCTATTTAGGCCGCCATCAGTCCTTCGAATAATTTTCGCCCGTCGACCCCGCCGTGCGCCGGATCGCTCGATCGCTCGGGATGCGGCATCATGCCGAGCACGCGACCATTGCCGCTCAGCACGCCCGCGATATCGCGCGCGCTGCCATTGGGATTGTCCTGGTAGCGGAAGGCGACGCGGCCCTCGCCCTCCAGCCGGTCGAGCGTAGCATCGTCGGCGAAGTAGTTACCGTCGTGATGACCGATCGGGATGCGGATCGGTGCGGCATCGGCATAGGCGCGGGTGAACGGTGTATCGGTGTTCGCCGCGCTCAGCATCACATCGCGGCAAATATAGGTGAGGCCCGCGTTCCTGAGCAGCGCGCCGGGTAGCATTCCCGCCTCGGTTAATACCTGGAAACCATTGCAAAGCCCGAGCACCAATCCCCCGCGCGCCGCATGATCGCGCACCGCCGCCATCACCGGAGCCTTCGCCGCCATCGCACCACAGCGCAGGTAATCGCCATGCGCGAACCCGCCGGGCAGCACCACTAAATCGACCCGAGGCAGCTCGGCCTCGGCGTGCCACACCATCGCCACT
>JAABUQ010011198.1_pt1 | contig 11531 bp, 8 predicted proteins | sample 5560001 | NCBI WGS metagenome assembly JAABUQ01 (sample SAMN10711888, study PRJNA513371) | rock metagenome | isolation source: Antarctica rocks | place: Antarctica: Victoria Land, Finger Mt nord | collected 2015-12-18
AATCCCGAAGGCTCGGCGCGTGATGATCGCCCCGATCCAGTGAAGCTCCGGCACGCTGATGCCATCTGAGGCGTACATTACTTTTGCCGTCGGCGCCGCCTCGAAAATCTGAAGGATGCGGCTACCGATACCGACCGAAGCCCACGGGATGATCAGCGACAGGTCGACATAGACGTCCGGGTAGATCGACGTCAGGTAGCCAGCCTCAGTACAGAACGGGTAGCCACCATGGATCAGCACCAGCGTCGCCCCATCCACGGCCCCGCTGTTCAGGATGGGCGTGAGCAGGATGGGGTTGGCATTCGGCCAGAGGTTGATATGTGACGTGTGGCCAGTGTGGACCTGGAAAGGGATCCCGTGCTCGCGCGCCTTCTGTGCCGCCACGATGAACAGGTAATCCCGAATCACCTTCTCCGACGCGTCGCCGTACGCGCGGTGGGTGCTCCACGCTGCCTCGGCCTCCGCGCGCTCCACGCTCCGGATCGCCAGCCCGGTGCGGTAGGCCATCACCGTTTTGTAGAACACACACCCCTCTTCCTGAACCGCCTGGTCCAGCCGAGCCTCGTAGGCTTCCAGCGCCGCGTCAAAAGCGGACGGGGAACCCCCGCTGGCGTCGTCGTCGTGAGCGTGGAAGGACTGCGCTGGCCAGAAGCGCTCGATTCGGTAACCCTGGTACGTGCGCCGCGGAAGGAGCGCCGCGAACGGCTCGAAGGGCAATTCGGGCGAGGCCGGGTACCCGTGGTCGACCAGCAGCGTCGCGATCGTAGCATCGGCGAACAAACGCGCGATATACGCTCGATAGTCCCCGCTCGCGGCGGCATTGCGCGCCGCAACCACGGCCTCGAGGTTCGCCTCACAATCGAGGAGTCGGGCCAGCTCGCGCACCGTCACGCGGGTGAGCAAGCTCGACTCGTTGATGACCGGAGTCACGCCGCGCAGCGAGACGGAGAGAGCGTCGCGCAGCACGTCGGGGACGATCCGCTGGCTCTCAGCGGAGAAGGGATGAGCGTGGGTGTCTATGACCGGAATGCGCGTGAGATCCATAGGGTCCAGGGTCCTTTATACGGTAGTCAATCGGCAGATGCATCGCGCGTGTCCCGCGGCTGGAGTGACTCCAGTTCGAGACCCACCAGCAATTGCCGTTTGGAGCTGACGATGTGATCGTGCATCGTCGACGAAGCTGTCCGACTGTCGCCGGCCAGCAGAGCGTCGACGATCGCCTGGTGGCCGAACAGGCCGGTGCCGCGTATACGGTGGGTGCGGAAGTACATGTTCCAGAGCCACAGGTTCAGGGTCTGGACATGGTCGACGTACTCCGCCAGCAGCGGGTTCTCGGCGTTGTGGGCGATGGTCCGATGAAACACCTGGTCAGTCTCCAGGAAGGTCTTGACGTCCCAACGATGGGCGGCCGCTTGCAGGTCGGCTTCAAGGCTACACAGCGTGTTCGCCTCGGCCGGCGTGATGCGTTCAGCGGCCAGGGCAGCGGCGGCCGGCTCGAGCGCCAGCCGGACCTCGAAGATCTGGCGTACTGCTGGCAAGCCGAGCTTGGCCACCACGATCGCCCGGCGGGGATAAATGCGCAGCATACCTTCTTGAGCGAGGCGGTGGAAAGCGTCGCGCAGCGGCGTCCGTCCGACACCCACCTGTTGCTGAAGGTCCGCCTCGCGCAACGCCACCCCTGGCGGTAGGTCGAGGTTGACGATCAGGTCCCGCAACCGAGCGTACGCGGTGTGCGACGCTGAGCCATCCATCCTGGCACCCAATGCGTCGATGCCACCCCCGATCACTGCCTGGACTCCTCCGTTCAAAGCCGCCGGCCGGCCTCAGAGCATCACGTCGCCGCCATTGGGACCCAGGGTCTGGCCGGTGTAGTAGCTCGACGCGTCCGAGGCCAGGAACACTGCTGTCGGCGCAACCTCGTCGGGCTCGCCGACGCGTTTTAGTGGCAGTGGGCTGATGTAGTCGACAACCGGTTCGCCAGGCGTCTGCGGCACGATGCCGGTGTTGATCGGACCTGGCGCGATACAGTTGACCAGCACGCCGCGCGTGCCCACCTCGCGTGCCAGCGATTCGTGAAGCCCACAATGCCAGCTTTGGCCGCGGCATAGTGCGCGAACCGCGGTCGGCCAATCTGCCCAATCTGCGAGGCGATATTGATAATCCGGCCGTTCCCTCGCTCGAGCATGCCGGGTAGCACCATGCGCGTCACCAGGAAGGTGCCGCGCAGGTGGGTGGCGATGATCTGATCCCAGAGATCCACTTCCATGGTTTCCACCAGCGAGAGCGTGACGAAGCCGGCGTTGTTGACCAGGATGTCCACCCGACCGAACTCCGCGTGTACGCGCTCGACCATGCTGCGAACCGCCGCCTCGATCGCGACGTCCGCTTCGACCACCAGGGATCGACGGCCGAAGGCGGTGACCTCGCTAGCAACGCCCGCGGCGGCTTCAGGGTCCGAGGTGTCTGCCTGGCGAGCGTAATTGATCGCAACGTCGGCGCCCTCGCGCGCAAACGCCAGAGCGATGGCGCGGCCGATGCCGCGGCTGGCACCGGTCACTAGAGCGGTGCGTCCTTCGAGTACGCCGGTCACGTAGCACTCCTCATCGTTGGCGTAGGCGCGGATCGAGGGTGTCGCGCAGCCCATCGCCCAGCAGATTGACCGACACGATGGTGAACAGGATGGCCAGGCCCGGGAAGGTCGAGACCCACCATGCCACCGCCAGATAGTTGCGGCCCTCTGATAGGTCGCGGCCCCACTCAGCAAACGGTGGTTGGGCGCCCAGGCCCAGGAAACTGAGTGACGAGCCGATCAGGATAGCCCAGGCGATGGCGACCGTGGTCAACACCAGAATAGGCACGCCAACATTCGGCAGGATATGCATGCCAATCACACGCACGTCACCGCAGCCGATGACCCGCGCGGCTTCGACATAGGCGTTGTGCTTGATCGTCAGCACCGAGGCGCGGACCATGCGCGCATACGAGGGTATGAGCGAGATGCCGACGGCGATCATCGCATTGCCGAGCCCGGGCCCGAGGACGGCCACAATCGCGAGTGCCAGCAACAGCCCCGGAAACGCCAGCTGGATCTCGATGAAACGCTGGAGCAGCAGGTCCACCCAGCCCTCATAGAAGCCGCTGGCCAGTCCGACGAGCGTGCCCACGGTCAGCGCGATGCTGATGGCCACCACCGCCACCAGCAGCGATTGCCGCGAACCCACGATCACCCGGCTCAGCACGTCACGGCCCAGTAAGTCCGTTCCGAACGGATGCAACAACGATGGTTCTGCCAGTGACAGATCGGGGTGCTGCGCGAGTGGGTCGTACGGCGCAAGTAGCGGAGAGGCTAGCGCCATGACGCACACGATGCACAGCACGCTACCGCCAAGCATGATCCCACGACTCGCGAGCAGTCGCCGGGCGAGGCGACTGCTCGCTTTCAGCCCCAGCCGAGCCGCCGCGGGCTCGTCGGCCCGCTTCGCCGCCGGCCGGTCAGAGAGCAGCGTTATCCCTCCGGTCATCTAGGAGTACCTGATCCGAGGATCGAACACCGCGTAGGCCAGATCGACGAACAGATTGAGCATGACGTAAACGACGGCCGCCATCAGGACGATGGCCTGGACGACGGGGAAGTCCTGCGCCAGAATCGCGCCGACCAGGAGTCGGCCGATGCCCTGTCGGGCAAACACCGTCTCGACCACCACCGCACCGCCGAGAAGGGTTCCGATCTGCAAGCCGATAATGGTGATCGACGGAATCATGGCGTTGCGGAGAGCATGCCGGACCATCACCAGTCGTTGAGAAAGGCCCTTTGCCCGGGCAGTCCTCACGTAGTCGGCTACCAGGACCTCGAGCAGGTTCGCGCGCACCAGTCGCGCCGTGACCGCCGAGAAGTCCATGCCCAGCGCCAGCGCTGGCAGAACCAGGCGTTCTGGGCCACCCTGGCCGGTGGCCGGCAACCAGCCCAGCTTCAGAGCAAACACGAAAATCAGGATCAGTCCAAACCAGAAGCTGGGCATGGAAACGCCGAACAACGCGCCCAGCATCGCCAGCGTGTCGATCCACGTGTTCTGGTGCAGCGCCGAGACCACGCCGAGCACGATACCCAGCGTCACGGCCAGGGCAATCGCCGCCACGGCGAGCTCAATGGTGCTGGGGGCTTGCGCCAGGAGATCGCTGAGCACCGGACGCTTGGTCTGGACCGAGCGTCCGAAATCACCCTGCACGGCTCGGCTGACGTACTTGAGGTACTGGATCGGGGCGGGGTCGTTGAGCCCGAGTTGTTCGCGCACCCGCTGCACATCCGCGTCGGTGACCTGTGGCTGACCCCGCAACATCGCCAGTGCAGGGTCACCCGGAATCAGGTGCATCATCGAGAACGCCGCGATCGACACGCCCAGGATGACCGGGATGGCGAGCAACAGGCGCCGCGCGATGTAACGGTACACGAACCGGCTCTACTTGGTAATGCTCGTGTTGTAGAACAACGGGTAGACGTTCTGCGACCAGAGCATGTTCTGGATGGTCTTTTTCGCGCCGATAATCACCCGTTTGCCCCACAGGGGAATGGCGGCTGCGTCGTCCATGATCTGGACCTGCGCTTTCTGGTAGAGCGGAGTCCTCGCCGCCAGATCGGTGAGTTGCTGGCCGTCTTCAAGCAGTTTGTCGACGGTGGGACTGCTGTGGTGCGCCCAGTTGAATCCGGTGGGAATCGCCGACGAGTGATACAGCGAGTACAGCGACGACGGGTCAGTCCCCCACCAGAAGATGTTGGCAACATTCTGGTCGCCGCGGTTATAGGTGTTGAAGACCGTCGGCTCGGACTCCGTGGTCAGCTGGAGGTCGATCCCGACGTCCTTGAAGTTGGATTGGATGACCTGCGCGGTGTCGTCCATACCATCGTTGGTGATCACGATCCACAACGCGTGCAGCGGTTTGCCGTCTTTTTCGCGGATACCCGTCGAGGCATTGACGGTCCAACCGGCCTTGTCGAGCGTGTCCTTGGCTTTGGCGACGTCAAACTTGTAGTACTGCTCGACGGCCGGGTTGTAGCCCGGCGTCAACTGCTCGATCGGCCCAAAGGCCGGCCTGACGGTCTTCTTGAAGACCGAGTCGGTGAGCGTACCCTTGTTTACCGCATAGGCCATCGCCTGGCGGACGGCTACGTCGTTGGTGGGGAATTTGTCGCAGTTGAGCATGATCGTCCGCGGGCAGCCGAGCGTGTCCTTGTAGATCATCTGGAACTGGGAGTTGCTTTCAATCGACGCGACCAGGGCGGCGGCCACCTCTTCGACCATGTCGCTCTCACCGCTCTGGAGGGTGGCGACGCGCGTCGCCGGCTCCTCGATGATGCGCCAGTTGATCTGATCCAGTAGCGCCGGACCATTGCGCTTGAAATATTGCTCGGGTGCCCACTTGTAATCCGGATTGCGCACCAGTGTGGCGTGGCTCTTGGGCACGTACTCCTTGATCTGGAACGGGCCGGTGCCGGCCGGGGTGAGCCCGAACTCGTCAGGACGTTCGCTGGCTTGCTTGGGCGGCAGCGGCATGTACGACACCGATGCACTCAGCAGTGGCAAGAACGGTCCGTAGGGTGCCTTGAAGACGATCTTGGCGGTGTAGTCGTCGATTTTCTCGGTGTGATCGAACTGCGGCAGTGTGGATAGCGTCTTGGCATCCTTGTTCGCCATCCGGTCAAAGGTGAAGGTCACCGAGTCGGCGTTGAAGGGCTCGCCGTTGTGGAATTTGACGTCTTTGCGGAGGTGGAAGGTGTACTCCTTGCCGTCCGGTGAAATTTCCCAGCTCTCGGCCAGGCCAGGGTAGAACGTGTCGCTATCCGGGAACTTCCACACCAGCGGATCCATCGACTGGCTGAGGATGCGGCTGGTAGCCGCCAGGCCGGTCTTCTGTGCATCCATGGTGTCTGGCGTCTGCCATGCGCCAAAGGTGAGCGTGCCGCCCGACGGGCCGAGTGGCGCCGCCGCTGCAGTCGTGGCTGCTGGACCGCCTGCCGGAACGGCCGAGGCCGAGGTCGCCGGAGCGGTCTGGGGCGCCGCCGTTGCCCCCGCCGCGGCCGCGGCGGGGGCAACGGGCTTGGCCGCGGCGGCGGTCGGTGCAGCTGCCGACGGAGTGGTGGTCGTAGAGCACGCCTCTAGCACACCCATGAACGCCGCCGACACGCCGACGGCGGCGGCGCGGCGGAGGAAGAGTCGCCGGCTGAGCCGGCTGGGGTCAATGGCCAACGCCTGGAGTCCCTGCTGCATCAGCGCGCCTCACTCTCATTCAGATATATCAACCGTATATCAACCCGTACGCTCTTGATACTTCAGTCTAATTCCCGCCGTCCGACCGGCTCCCCGGACATCCGTGACGAAGTTGGGCGCCCTGATTCAGGCAGCCTGCACAACGCGCTGCCAACGCTTGCACCCCAGCGCGTTTTGCTTGACGCGGGTCTCAGAATGCGTAGAAGTGGCGCTCGATCTCGAACGCTTCGTCCTTGGCTTCGAACCCTTCGCACTCGGCAAGTTTGACCTGTTGATAGGCGCGCCACATCAGTTCAGGCATGACCGCCCTGAACAGGGGATCGGCACCGAACTCGCCAACGGCCGCGCGCAGGCTGCTGGGGACGGCTCGAATCCCGCGCCGTTCGCGCTCCGCGTCCGAGAGGTCGGACGGATCGACCGGCAGTGGCTCACCCGGATTGACCGAGTGTTCGAGACCATCCAGACCGGCGGCGATGATGCCGGCCAGAGCCAGGTACGGGTTCGACGAGCCGTCGACCGCTTTGATCTCGATATTCGAGGTCTCGGACTCCCGGCCCCAGAAGGGGGAGGCGGCGCGCACCGCGGCCTGTCGATTGTCGTAGCCCCAGCAGCCGTAGGCAGTCGACCAGGACCTGGCCTGCAGTCTCCGGTAGGAGTTGAAGCTCGGGCACGTCAGCGCTACAAGCCCCTGCAGATGCTTCAGGATGCCGCCGACGAAGTGACGGCCGAGATCGCTGAAGCTTTCCTCTCCCTGCGGGTCGTACATCAGGTTCCGGTTTGTCGCGGCGTCCCACACGCTCAGGTGGACGTGTGCTCCGCTCCCAAAGGTCCACGGAAATGGCTTCGGCGCGAAGCTGGCGTGGTATCCGTGCTCGAGCGCCACGCCACGCACCGCATTGCGTAGCTTGATCTGGTTGTCGGCCGCGCGCAGCGCTGGCGCGTGGTGAATGGAGATTTCTTGCTGGCCCGGTCCACCCTCGTGGAACACCATTTCGGGCTGCATGCCCATCGCCCGCACGGTACGCGTCAAATCAGTCAGGAACTTCCCTTGCAGGTCGAAGCCCGTCTCGGCATAGATGCCGGTGGTGTCGGCAGGCGCCCAGCGACCCGTTTCTGGATCTCTGACTCCAAGATAGAACTCGGGCTCGAACGCGGCCTGGATCCGGAATCCGCGATCCGCTGCGCGGGCGAGCACGTCTTTGAGGAACGTCCGCGGACAGGCTCCGTAGCGGCCGCCGTCCTTGTCTACCAGGTCGCAGCACATGCTGGCGTGTGTCGGCATCCACGGCAGCACGGTCAGGGTGTCAGGATCGGGAAGCATGCGCAACTCGCCCACGGCTTCCATTCCATCGATTGCAACTACCGTGTCGAGCAGCGTAAATGCCATCTGCGCGCGAGTGAGATTGATACCGTGGTTCAGCCGGTTGCGCAGATCGTCAATCGACGTAATCTTGCCACGCTGCACGCCGGTGAAGTCACAGTACATGAAGCGGACCAGTTCCACCTCGGCGGTGCGACAGAGGTTCAGAACGTCTTGAGCGTCCAAGGCTATCGGCGCCGATGCTAGCACCCGAGCATGCTGTCTGCCTGCTATCGTTGAGCCTGCTTACCCGGAGGTGGCCCGAAGGAGAAGCGCTGCATGGATCGAGCCGAAGCCGAGCGCCGCGTCGTCGCATACCTGGACGACCACGACGCTGAGGCGGTACGTCTGTTGCAAGACCTGGTGCGCGTACGCAGCCTTGCGCGCCAGGAAGGCACGACCAGTCAGCCAGGGACGCTTGTTGGCGTCCTTCGGCCGGAGCTTGGCCATCCGGGCTCAATCGAAGTGGCTGAACAAACGCTGGGACCCACCAGTCAGAACCTCGTCGAAGTGCTGGCTGGGTCCGGCCACACCTGTTTTGTGATCGATGCCCACACGGACACGGTGCCTGAGGGCCAGCCAGGCCGATGGTTCGACGGCGATCCATTTAGCGCGGCCGAGGGACATGTGCACTATCTGGGTGACAGCCGCATCCGGATCGAAGTGGGTGCTCATCAACACGAGGTGACCATCCGCGACCGCATGGCGCGCGTGTGGGAGACCAAACGCACCACGCGCAGCATGCCGATCATCTATGGCCGCGGAGCTTTCGATAATAAAGCCGCCGTGGCGTCCACGGTCATGGCCATGCGCGCCCTCGGCGCCAGCGGAGTCCGGCTGGCGGGCACGCTCGTGGCAGCGTATGTCGCTGATGAAGAGGAGTCGGCGACCGGCGTGGAGGCATTGGCGGTCGGAGCGGACAGTTGGCTCGCCGGACGCGGCTTCTTGAGTGGACCCGTTGACAAAGACGGCTTTTTGACACAGACGTCCGGAGTTGCCCTGGACGGCTCCTACGGCTACACACCCGTGGTCGGGCACCGCGGATCGTGTTTGCTGGTGCTGAACGTGCAGGGCCGCGCAGCGCATGCCTCTACTCCGTTTCTCGGGATCAGTGCCGTCGAGCAGATGAGCCGCCTGCTGGTCGCCCTGGCCGATGATCAATCCGAGCTGATCGAGCAGAAGCTGCTGCCGATAATGAACGCGGACCTGCTAGGACCGCCGACGTTAGCCATCGGCACCACCATCGTCGGCGGCGGCGTCCGGCGAGTGGTGCGCCAGGATGGCAGCCTCCAGGTCGAGCGAAGCGGGACCAACGCCGTATCGGATTGGTGCGAGGCAACGATAGACATGCGCTACCCGCCGGGTCGGGCGTATCCGTCTGACCTCGACACGTTCCCGGATCGCATCGCTACTGTGGTCGACGCGTTCTTGCGCGAACGTGTCGCCACCGATGGCTGGGACTTCAGTCTGCGTGTGCCAGGCGAACGCGGCGGCGGCTATCCGTGCGCTCTTGGCCGAACGCGCCAGGAAGCCACGGCTCACCCACTGGTAGACAGCGCACTTCGCGTCGGCAAGCGCATCCTGGGCTACCAGCCGGATGTCGAAACCGCGCCCGGTGGCACCGACGCCACGGTCATGATCCATCGCGGCCGCATCCCAACGCTCGTCGAAATGGGCGCCGCGGGCGGTCTTTCGCACGACTATCACGAGTTCGTCGAACGCGACATGATCGCGGCCGGCGCCAAGATCCTGGCCCTGATGGCCATCGACGTTCTCGGTCTTTCGGAGGAGCAGTGATCGATCTAGCCGACATCCCCGTCGTCGACAACCACGTTCACCCCTGGCGCGCGTCCACCAGCCACATCAGCATCGAAGAGCTGGTCGGCCACGTAGCCTTTTCCGACACCGTCCTCACCAGCGTGCGACGCGAATTTCTACCGGTCGAGCAGCTCGCACCATCGCTCAAGCTGTTCCGCGAGACAAACCTCGGGGCAAATTTCTTGCGCTCGGAGCTCGCCCGGTATTTGGATGTCGAAGACGACTGGGAGTCAGTCATCACGGCCCGCAATGCAGTGGCCGAGGCCGATTACCGAGCCTGGACGGTGCGCCTGTTCGCTGACGCGGGCATCGAGACGCTGCTGGTCGATGAGGGCGGCTCGCGGCCGCGCATCACGCTGGAAGAGCTCGGCAGGATTGCTCCGGTGCGGCTCCGGCGGGTGGCCCGCTCGGATAACTTCATTCGTGATCTGCTGCCAGAGCACGACAGCTGGACGGCTTTCTATCAGGCCTACCAGGCGGCTCTGGAAGACGCCATTACCGATGGCGCCATAGCCTTCAAGTCGGTCATCGCGTATCGAACCGGACTGGATGTCCAGCCGGTGTCGGAGGACGAAGCCAGACACAACTTCGAAGCGACCCGCGGCGACGTCGAGGGTACCCAGAAAGTATTCCGCGACTTCCTGCTGTGCCACACTATGGATTTTGCCCGCGAACGCGGACTGTGGATCCACATCCACGCTGCCGTCGGCGATCCAGATATCGTGTACCACCGCGCCCGTCCCGCCCTGTTGTATCCGCTGCTGCACAGCGAGCGCTTCCGGTCCAACCGGGTGGTCCTGGTGCACGGTGGCTGGCCTTGGGTGGCCGAAGCCGCGGCGATGGTCGCGATCCTACCCAACGTCTACCTGGACGTGTCCGAAGGTGCGATCTTCGGCATGCCCAACATGCGACAGCGGATCATGGAGGTCATCGAGGCGTGTCCGTACTCCAAAATTCTGTATGCCGCCGACGGCTCGGTGCCCGAAGCGTTGTGGATTGTCGCCAGGCGCTACAAAGCCGTCCTCGGACGCGTGCTCGAAGAGCTGGTAGCCGAAGGGTTCTGCTCGCGGCGCGAGGCGTATCAGATTGCTCGCAGCATTCTGAGCGACAACGCGGTACGCCTGTATGAGCTGTAGACCCCGATGAATTGGCCAGCGGAGGAGAGACCATGCGCGTGCTGAAACATGAAGTAACGCTCGAACGCAACGTGCCGTCTCGGATGCGGGATGGGGTGACGCTGTACGCCGACATCTACCGCCCGACGAGTGGCGGCCCGTTCCCGGTCGTGCTGATGCGCTTGCCGTATGACAAGACCTCGGCCATGACGTCCGCGGATTATGCGCATCCTTCGTGGTACGCCCGCCAGGGGTTCATCGTCGTGGTCCAGGACACCCGCGGTCGCTGGCGCGCGGAGGGTGCGTGGAGCCCGTTCTTCAACGAGGCCTCCGACGGTTACGACACCGTCCAGTGGGCGGCAGAGCTGTCCGGCAGTAACGGCCGGGTCGGCATGTACGGTGCGTCGTATGTCGGCGCGACCCAACATCTCGCAGCCGTTGAGGCGCCCCCCAACCTGGGCTGTATCTGTCCCGCGGTGACCTCGTCCAGCTACTACGAAGGCTGGACCTACGAAGGCGGAGCTTTTCACCTGGCGTTCGTCGAAAACTGGTCGATGCTCCTGGCCGCCGACACCGCACGGCGCGCCGGTCGACCGGATCTCGAACAGAAGCTGGCCGGCGACACCGCCCACTCGATGGACTGGTACGGCCACCTGCCACTGCGGACCTTTCCTCCACATCGCGACACCAATCTCGCACCCTATTTCTTCGACTGGCTGAAGCACCCGACCTACGACGACTACTGGAAAGCCGTGAGCCCGGAGCAGCGCTGGAGTCAGATTCGCGTGCCAGCACTCCACATTGGGGGCTGGTACGACATCTTTCTCGACGGCACGCTCAAGAACTTTGCTGGCATCGCTACCCACAGCCAGGGCGACGCGGCGCGCAGGGGCCAACGGCTGCTCATTGGTCCCTGGTGGCACACTCCCTGGACCCCACACATCGGCGAAGTCAATTTCGGACCTCGAGCCGCCA
>JAABUQ010011199.1_pt1 | contig 11529 bp, 17 predicted proteins | sample 5560001 | NCBI WGS metagenome assembly JAABUQ01 (sample SAMN10711888, study PRJNA513371) | rock metagenome | isolation source: Antarctica rocks | place: Antarctica: Victoria Land, Finger Mt nord | collected 2015-12-18
AGGAGCTTGCATTGGCCAGAACAGTGGTTGCTATCACCGGCGCTTCCAGCGGAATCGGCGCCGTATTCGCACGAAAGCTCGCCCCCGAACATGATCTGCTTCTGATCGCCAGACGTAAGGACCGCCTCGATCAGCTCGCCAACGAACTCTCCACCCAGTACGGCTCTGGCATAGAAACGCTCCAGGCAGACTTGGCCTCGGAATCCGATCTCTCGGCTGTCGCTGCGCGCATAGGCGGTGAACAGCGCCTTGCGTTGCTGATCAACAACGCGGGCGTCGGCGCCAAAGGCCGTTTCTGGGAAGCTCCGCTCGAAACGCAAGAAAGCATGCACAGGCTTCACGTTCTCGCCACCCTTCGTCTCACGCATGCCGCTTTGCGCAACTTGGTTCCCCGCGATTTCGGCGGCATCATTAATGTCGCCTCCGTTTCCGCCTGGGTGCGAAGTCCCGGATCCACCAGTTATTCGGCAACCAAAAGCTGGATGACCGCTTTCACCGAAGGCCTCTATCTCGAGTTGCGCGGTGTCCATTCAAACGTGACCATGCAGGCCTTGTGCCCAGGCTTCACTTACTCGGAGTTCCACGACAAAATGCCGGTCGAGCGTCACAAGCTTGCCGGTTCGGCCTTCTGGTTGTCGGCCGATCAAGTCGTCGACGCTTCGCTCGAAGGCCTGCGCCGGCGAAAGCTCTTCGTCATACCGGGGTGGCGCTACCGGGTACTCACTGCATTCGTTTCCAAGCTGCCGATTGCCGCAAGGCTGGCCATCGAGTCCAAAGCCACCCGCCGCGGTCAGGCGCAGTTTGGAAACCCACCTGAAAGCCAAAAGCAATTAAACGGCGGCCGGTGACCGTATGAGACTTCCCTCCCCGTTCCCGCTCTTCACGTTGCCCGTGCTTGCGCTCCTCTCAACGGTTCTTGCCGTAGGCGATGAAATGAACCTGGTCAATTTACACGTCGACAAATTCACGGTGGTAGGCTTCGAAGCTCGCACCTCCAACGCTCAAGAAATGAATGGCGACGGACCCATTTCGAAACTGTGGGGCCGCCTTCAATCCGAGAACTTCCTTACGCAGATTCCGAACCGCGTGGATAGGCACATGGATACGCGCATCGTCGCGGTCTATTCGGATTACCAGAGCGACAAGGATGGCCCGTACACTTATCTACTCGGCGCCAAAGTCTCTTCGCCCAAAGACGTTCCACCCGGAATGGTCTCGCGTACTGTCGTCTCCGGGACGTACGCCATGTTTACCGCCGAGGGCGGGCCGCCGCCGGAGATGGTCGTGAATTTATGGAAGCGTATCTGGTCGCTTGAGAAGCCTGACAGATTGCATCGTGCTTACAAAACAGACTATGAAGTTCATTACAGCGGGTCGAAAGACCCCGTAGCCGCCCATGTGGACGTTTACATCGGAGTGCAGGAGAAGCGCTGATCACTTACTCTCCGGCGGGCGCTGCGGCAGCGCGCGCACCGCGCCTGTCGAAATGCCGCCATCCACCAGCAACGTTTGCCCCGTGATATACCGGCTCGCTTCCGAAGCCAGAAACACCACCGCGCCGTCCAGGTCCCCAGGCGCTCCAGGCCTCTTCACCGGAATGCGGTCGTTCAGGTAATCCACCCATTCTTTGTCTTCATACATCACCTTGTTCTGCTCGGTACGAAACCAGCCTGGCGCCAGGCAGTTCACGGTGATCCCGTATTTTCCCCAATCGTCGGCAAGACTCATGGTCAGTTGTTTGATACCGCCGCGGCTGGCGCCATACGGAGCCAAACCGGCGTATCCATTCACGCTGGTAACCGATCCGATATTGATGATCCGTCCGTAACCCCGCGGGACCATGCGCCGCGCCACCGCTTGGGCAACGAAAAAGCTGCCCCGAAGATTGGTCTCCAAAATCCGGTTCCAATCCTCCCAAGTCACATCGAGCGCCGGCTTGCGAATATTCATGCCGGCGTTGTTCACCAGAATGTCGATATGACCGAAGGCCTGTTCCGCCGCCGTGACCATTTCTTCAATGCTCTGATGATGGCGAACATCCAGCGCCAGCGACACGGCGCGCCGCCCAAGCTTTTCGATCTCCGCCTCAAACGGAGCCAAAGTCTCGCGCTTGCGGCTGGTCAGTACCAAGTCGGCTCCGGCCTTGGCTAACGCGCTTGCAAACTGCTGCCCCAGGCCGCGGCTGGTTCCAGTCACAATCGCGACGCGGCCCGCCAGATCAAATAGCTCATCGCTCATGCGCAATCTTCTTTGCCGCAATCTCCGTTCGGAGTAAGAATCACCTTCATCAGGTTGGCTTCGCGCGCGTACAGTCGCTCAAACCATTGCCGCCCCTCCTTCAACGGAGCAACGGTGCTGATGAGCGGCGTTACGTTGACCGCCCGGTTGTACTCGGAGAGCAGCAGAGCTTTCATGCTGCGATGTTAACGCCCCTACCCACCGTGTTGTATTCTACAACATGGAAGCCTGCTTGCCGTTTAACGTTCTTCGTTATACAATATTCCTGTGATTCGGAGCTTCGCGGACGAAGGAACCCGAACTCTCTTTGAGCGTGGTCGAACCCGCAAGTATGCGGGCGTTGCCAATGTGGCTCGGCGCAAGCTGACGCAGGTCGATGCCGCCGCCAAGCTGAGTGACCTGATTGTTCCCCGTGGCAATCGGCTGGAGGCGCTCTCAGGCGATCGCGAAGGACAGTACAGCATCCGGATCAATGATCAGTACCGCGTCTGCTTTCGCTGGGAAAACGACGAGGCGCACGATGTCGAAGTAACGGACTATCACTGAGGTGAATACGATATGAGCAAGTCGCGACGAGATTCCATCTCCATGCCGCAGGGCGGTTGGAACATACGACGGGTCACTACACACCCCGGCGAAATGCTGCGTGAGGAGTTTTTAATACCGCTAAATTTGTCGGCGAATAAACTCGCATTGGATCTGCACGTGCCCGTCACGCGCATCACCGAAATTCTTCATGGCCGCAGGGGCGTCACCGCCGATACCGCGCTGCGGCTTGGCCGCTATTTCGGAATGACCGCGGAGTTTTGGATGAACCTCCAGAAGTCCCACGACTTAAGCAAGGCGCGCACGGAAACCTCAAAGCAGATTCAAATGGAAGTGAGACCGCGGCGCGCAGCCTAGCGGGAAAAGCAGACTTGCGCCAAGCAAAACCGCACCGTCGAACGACCGTTGGGGGCCCGAGTCAAAAGTTATAACGCAGTCCAACCGTGACTGCCCGGATCGAAATTTATAGAATGACTTGGGAATGTTGCGCGAGTAATGGTTGAAACCGCGCGCGAGGCTCCCAGTTCAGACTGAGTATCTGGAAGAGTTTGGAAGGTCAGCGTTTTCTCCCCTGAAAACGCAGAATTCGATCCGTCCCTGAAATGTAACCATTCGCCGACGGCGGCTGGTGAATGAAGTTAAGGAACCCGTTCAGGCCGAAGACCGTAAACATCAGCCCTAGAAGACAGGCGCAATGATGGAAGCAATCTTCATGCGTTGTCCCCTAGATCGCCTGCGCGTGCGTCTGCACGGCCAGAAGGTGTGGCGCGAGAAATGCATCCCGGTCCTGCCCATGGTTCAGCGCCATGGTGCCACCCGCAGTGAGGAAGGTCGTATCCGTCAGGCCGAGGAAGCCAAAAAGTGACCGAAGATAAGGCTCCACAAAATTGAACGACGCCATCTGCGTCTGGGCGTCGTAGATGCCCCCGGTTGCGAGGATGAACGTCGCCTTCTTGCCGATGATCAGGCCCTTTGGTGTCCCGTCCGCATAGGAAAAGGTCCTGCCGACACGCGTAATCTGGTCGATCCAGAGCTTCAGCACGGAAGGCACACTGAAGTTATGCATCGGCAGGCCGATGACGTACTCATCGGCCTGCTCAAGTTCGGCCAGCAATGAATCCGAAAGCGAAAGCAGTTCTCTCTGTTCCGGAGTACGCGCCTCTTCCGGCGCATATACGGCGCCTACCCATTCGGCGTTGATGGGCGGGATCGGGGTCGCGTTCAGGTCGCGGTCGACAACCGTTCCATCCGGGTGAGAGGACTTCCATTGGGTGACAAACGCACCGGTCAACTCGCGAGAGACAGACCGGCCGTAGAGCGGGCTGGAATCGATGTGGAGAAGCTTGGGCATAGAGAAAAACGTCCTGTGCAACATATGATGTGTAATCATCATATGTTGATTCAAGAAAAATAGGCAAGTGTCGCATACGCATCCATTGCTGCAGAAACGGCTATGCTTGAAGGGCGATGCCACACGCGCTCCGATCCGGCAGTACGGCGGAATCGACAGACCCCCGCGTTCTCCGCAGCCGGCGCATGCTGATGGAGGCTCTAGCCAGGCTATTGACTCAAAAGGGGTTTGAAGACATCTCCATTCAGGAGATCGCTGACGAGGCCACGCTGAACCGAGCCACCTTCTACCTCCACTACCCAGACAAGGACGCCCTGCTGCAGGCAATGACGGCCGCCCGCTTCCGCGAACTGATCTTGCGTCGTGGGCTTTCCTTCTCGAACTGCGACGGTGCGCTGCGCGCCATTGCGCTAGGCGTCTGCGATTATCTCGCGGAGACCACGGCCTGCCCCGGCCAGCTGACAAAAATGCCGCTCGAAGACTCCATTATTCCGGTCGTCGAGGCCATGTTTCAGGAAGGCTCTGCCAATCATGCGATGCCGCCCGGTTCCGATCCCGAACTTCTAGCAACCACAGCCGCTTGGGCCATCTTTGGGGCTGCGGGCCGGTGGTACCAGACACCGGACCGCATTCCCGCTGAGGAGATGGCCGCCAAGATTGAAGTGATGGTGAAGCCGATCTTCCTCAGCGCTTCGGCGTAGCTTTCGCGACGAATATTTCACGCTGCCACCGAAGCGCCCTCATAGTAATTGTCATCAGACTCCGGCGAGCTTCACTCTGAGCAGCGCTTCCCGAGCGTTGTGACCGGTCACGCAAATGCACTTCTGAAGCTGGATCTGGTCAGTCAACACAAGCCGACTTGAACGAAGCCGCTGTGCGGACGAGCGCCCTCAGGGGAGCCCAGGCCGTCGAGCAGCTCGATCATTCGCGGTTGATCGTCGCCGGGAACGTCCATGCTCCCAGCTTAGAGCCAGTACGCTCGCCCGTTTTGCGCAAAATGCGAGGATTGTGCAAGAGCTTTGGAGTTCTATGCATTGTGCCAAGCAGCCCTATCTTATTTGTGTTTCGATGATTGATGGTGTTAGCGTAGTGCGCAGGGGAGGCGGTGTTGCTGCGTCGATGAGATGCTTTCGCCTAAAGCAACGAATCTCGACTTGGGGCGTCCATCAGCAAAAGCCCGTGAAGCTCTGGTAGCGGCGATTTTGCATACGGCTACTCAAGCCTTTTTAGATCGCGGTTTCGATGGAGTCAGTATGGACGAGATCGCCCGTGAGGCAAAAACGTCCAAGCAGACGATCTATGCCCGTTTCCCGACGAAAACCGCCCTGTTCGCGGCGGTTCTGGCATCGCGTTTTCGGCAAGTGGCGGCGCCGCGGCTCTTAGGCGCTAAGGAACAGGAGCTCCCCCCGGAGAAGTTCCTTCACCAACTAGGCGTCGTCCTCCTTAAGGGGAATCTCGATCCCGAGCCCCGGCGATTCTCAGAGATGTTGCGGACAGCGCTCCATCACTCACCTGAGATGGCGGAGACGTTCTGGAATAACGGGCCTGGACTTGGACGCGCAGCACTTCGTGCCTATCTTCTGGAGCAGATCCGTCTCGGCGTGTTGTCTATACCAGACGTCGAGATCGGCATGGAACAGTTCGTTGGACTCATCGTTGGAGGAGCTGTGTTTCGCATCAGCCGGGGCATGCCACCGCTGCCGCAGCAAGAGAAGGACATCGCGCGCTGGGTCTTTGGTTGCGTGGAACTTTTTTTAAGTTTCTACCGCACGCGATAGGTTTCTTTCGCATCACAATCATACCGCCAGTATGATACCATCACAATCACACCGCCAGTATGATTAGGCCTGTTCCGGTATATGACTGGTGTGTAGGTTGGAGGACTGGTGGATGAGTGGTGTCTCTGAAATTGTGCAGGTCGTTGCTGAAATGCAGGCAAAAAACCGAAGTGAAGTCAGAGTACGAGCGAACTTCAACCGTACTGCAGACGCATCGCTAAAGGCGCAAGGATGCCTCTCTTAATCAACTGTTTGAAGACACCGACAGGGGAGGGGCACTTTTTTGCGCTGGGAGCTTGGGAGAGCGAGGGTGCTCTGCGTCGTCACCTGGAAGCAAACCAAGCCAATATCGCGGATTCAGCAGCGTTCCTCGAAGGGGAGACGCAGCTCACGATTTTGAACGCGGTACCAAGGGCGGCAGAGTGAAGTGTAAGTAGGTCCATAACGCGCTCTGCTTTTTATGCAAGCCATTTGACGACTTTTAGAAGGATAATCCGTTGCCTATTACACCCTATGACCTGCAACGTCGCGTTGCCCGCTTCCGCGATCAACGGTGGTTGCTCGATGCCATGGTGAAGCTCATCGGCCCTGAGTTCGATCAGAGCCGGCTGCACTATCTGGCAGCACCTATGATTCCGGATTACCAAGGGGCGGTGATCGGGCTGAAAGGCCAAATTCAACGATGGGACGATATTGCTCCCACCTTTGCTGGACTGGCTCGGAGGTTCGAACTGCAGGCGGATGGGGCCCGGGTGGCAGGGCATGCAACTACGGCCAGCGACGGCTACTTCGCTGCTCGGTGATGTATGGAGGTGCGCAGTGGCCGATCTTCGAGAACACTGAGCTGAACCAGGCTTTGGAAGGGAAGAAAACCGCGTGCTTTGAAAATACATGGATGGTGCCGATCACCCAATCGAGGCCATTGAGATTCCGTATCGAGGTAAGTCGCTCGCCGCGTATCTGCACCTGCCGAACGGTCACACGAGAGATCCGCTGCCTTGTCTTGTGATGATCGAGGGCATGGACGCCTTTAAAGAGCTCGCGATCTTTGGGGCGGGTGATCGCTTTCTGCGCCGCGGCTTTGCCTGCCTCGCTGTCGATTGGCTCAACGGTCGCGGCGACATCGATTCTCAACGGAGCATGGCTTGGGGTTTATCTTTCGGCTCATTCTGGGCCACACAGATGGCCGCCGCAGAGCCTCGTTTTGCCGCCTGTGCGGTGATGTACACCTGTTTTCAACCGCACAACTGGCCCTTGTTCGAGATGGCGGCACCGTCCTTCAAGCAGCGCTTCATGTACATGACTGGCATCGGACAGGAAGAAGAGTTCGGCGCAGTTATGCAGCGGATGGATGTTCGGTCGCTAAGCGGAAGGCTACAGATGCCTTACTTCGTGATGGCCGGCGAAGACGATTCGCTCAGTGATCTTGGCTGCACAATCGAGCACCTGAATGCCGTGACCGCTCCGAAAACCCTGGTCGTATACGCAGGAGAAGAACACGGCATGGGAAGCTCGCGTTCATCCCAACTCGGCACACCCTTTTTCACGATCATCGCCGATTGGCTTCTGGATCGCGCAGCGGGTAAGACTCTCATATCCACCTACAATCTCGTCGACCGGACGGGTCAGATGCACAGCGAGCCCTGGGCAACCGCACGGAGCTATCAGTATGGCGCGCCTCTTGGTACAGAGCAGTTGTTTTCAGGCAAGCCTCCCATTGGCGTTTCTTGAGTGCCTACAGCAGACGAGTCAACCGGGAGCAATCCCGAAAGGAGAGCAAATGGTAGTAACGATGATCGATACCTTCCAGGTGCCCGAGGACCAGGAACAAGAGTTCCTCACCCGTTGGAACGCGACTACTGCGGTCTTCGCACGCACGGATGGTTTCATTGAAACGCGAGAGCGCAGAAGGAGAACTCCATGCACGAAAAACGTCCAGTGATGATTGTCGGCGCAGGACCGACGGGGTTGACCGCCGCCATGGAACTGAGTCGCTTTAAAATTCCGGTGCGCCTGGTGGACCGGTACAAGGAGCCTTCGAACACCTCCCGTGCTCTGGCTGTGCAGTCGCGCACGCTGGAACTCTTCTTTCAGCGCGGATTAACCGACGAGATGCTACGTCTCGGGAACAAGGGCCTCTTCACGACCATCTATGGCAATGGTAAGAAGCTGGGCTCTGTCGATTTAAAGTACATCGATAGCCGCTTCAACTATGTCCTGCTTCTCGCTCAGTCCGAGACCGAACGCATCCTCCGCGAACAGTTGGCGCGCCAGGGTGTAAATGTCGAGCGCGAGACAGAGATGGTCGCTTTCTCGCAAGATGAGGGACGAGGTGCGGGTGGTGTTCGCGTGGCACTTCGGAAGGCGGATGGTTCGCTCGAAGAAGTAGAAGCTGCTTACCTGATCGATTCGGAAGGCGCACACAGCACGGTGCGCCACACGTTAAATGTTCCTTTTAAGGGCAAGTCGCTTCAGCATAGCTACGCGCTTGCCGACCTCCACCTCGAGGGAGACGTACCTGAGAATCAATTGTCCGTCTTCTTGTCTGAGAATGGACTCCTTGCAGCGTTTCCGATGGGTAACCACCGGTTCCGCGTCATCGCAACGGAAAAGGACGAAGTGGCGCTTGACGCTCCCGATCCCGACCTTGCATACATGCACGAGCTGTTTCGAAGAGGGTCGCACATTCCCGTGCGTTTCTACGACATGGTGTGGAGTTCACGCTTTCGCATCAACAGCCGCATGATTGGTTGCCTCAAGGCGCAGCGGATCTTCTTCGGCGGCGACTCTGCTCACGTTCATAGTCCGGCTGGCGGACAGGGCATGAATACAGGCATTCAGGACATGATCAACCTGGGCTGGAAGCTCGCACTTGTATACAAGGGCGTGGCGAAACCGAAGTTGCTGGACACCTACGACCCCGAGCGCATGCCGATCATTCGCAGCCTCGTTTCGACGACGGAGACCGCAACTGATCTCTTCAACGCGGACAGTTCGTTCGTGCAAAACTTGATGACGCATGCGTTGCCGATCGCGCTGTCGTTTCAAGCAGTCCAGAAGAAAGGTGCAGGTATTGTTAGCGAACTGCGCGGCAATTATAGAGATTCACCCTTGACGGTGCCGCACGATGGTTCAGGCGGGTTACGGTCCGGAGATCGTGCTCCCGATATCAGGGTCGGCGGCCATGGTTCAGGCGACACGCTGCTGTCGCTCCTCGACCCATCTCGATTCACGTTGTTTATGGTCGAGGACGCACCCAATCTCGACGAACTTCCGCAGTGGGCAGAGGGCTGGAACGTGAAGCGAATCTCTGCTCCATCAGAGCTGGAAGATGCGAACACCTTCCGCGCGGCGCTGGGAAGCTCGCGATGGCTGCTCGTCCGTCCTGATGGCTATCTCTTGTGGACGTCCAGCCAAGGTGATAGCGCGGCTGTAAGGCAATGGTGCTCCACTTGGCTCGCATGACGCAAATGCAAAGCGTTCAACCGACCGCAAGCACAAGAGATCGTCATGAATCAGAATGACTCGCCTACTCCAGCCCTGATCGATGCCTACTGCACTTGGGCTGCTCGCGAAATGCTGCGGTATTCGGAGGAGCAGAGTGGAAGGGAGGGGTCCATACGACACGTTCGCGTGCAGGAAATAGTTTTGCGCGTTGAGCAGTGAGCCGTTCCAGACCCTCTACTCACTCTTGCAGAAGCACTCGGGGACGATTTTGCTGGTGGTCGCGGGCCACTGGCACCGCTGGGTTGATTTCAGCCGCAAGTACGGCCCGCAGCACACCGTCATCGCGGCTACCCGCTACGACCCAAATGCATTCATGGTCTTCCGGGCTGACGGCAGGAAGGGAAGCGTCGAGTGGATCGATAGCAGCCTGCCCCAATGGGCAACACACTTCAGTGCTCCGTACCTGAACGCCTGAAGCTCGATCTGCGGAAGAGCCTCCTACAGGCACGGCGAACCTGCCTGCAAACGCCCCAAGGCAAGCTCTTCTACGCCCACATCTCGGATCAGTACGCTCCCTTCAGCTCCAAGGTCGTCAACGTAGGGGTACGCGACTTCAACTAGATCCTCGACGGCCTGCTTCACCCTGAATCCGACTTGCCGGCACGACGGTGTTTACGCCCCTGCTACGGTACGGCGTCCGTCCCACTCACCGCGTCGCGGTGGTGGGGATTGGCGGATTGGGTCATCTTGCCGTCCAGTTCCTTGCCAAGTGGGGCTGCGATGTGACCGCCATCAGTTCCTCGCACGACAAGGACGAGCAAGCGCGCGGCTTCGGCGCCACCCACTTCATCGCTACTCGTAGAACAGATGAACTCAAGAAGGCCGCGCGTTCCTTCGACTTCATTCTCTCCACGGTTTCCGCCGATCTGCCTTGGGACGACTACATGGCGGCACTCCGGTCCGAAGGCAAGCTGTGCCTCGTCGGCATTCCGGACAAGCCCATCAGCGTATCTCCTTGGAGCCTGATCGCCGGAGAGAAGTCGATCGTCGGCGGTCAGCCCGGTTCCATCGACGAAACAATGCAGATGCTGACGTTCACCGCCCTGCATGGCATCAAGCCGATGATCGAGACGTTTCCCATGAAGGACGCCAACGCGGCTCTCAACCATACTCGGCAGGGTAAAGCCAGGTACCGCGCCGTACTCGTCGCGTGAGGCCTCGCCTCGCGCAGTCCTACTTAGGAAGATTGTTTCGGTCATCCTCGCCCCCGGTTGCCAACAGATTATGTGGCGATGAGCCATTCGAAATCACCCTGCTTTTCAAATTCGTCTTCAACTCCGCCAGCAGGCGCTCCACCTGATCCGTTCTCTCCAGCGCCGCTAGCCGCTGCTCCGCGTTCGGCCTCCCGGCAACCTGTTGCCCATGGCCCAGCGCCTCCGCCTCGGCAACTTTCGACTGCATACGAAACAGCAACGCTTCGTTTTCGAACTCTTTACCGCTCATCGTGCCCGTTCGCATCGCTAACCGCGCGCGCCGGTGCTGCGCTATCAGTAACTCGGACTTGGCCTTCGTTTCCGTGGTCTTCTGCTCCAGGCGGTGTAGCGCGTCACGCAGCAGTTGCACTTGCCGTGCTTGATCTTCAATCTGCTCCGCGAAATTCTTGGCTGAGTTCTCAGCGGTCAGCGAGCGCTCCAGCGCAAGGCGCGCCAAATCCTCCTCGTTGCTCTGCAGTGCCAACTCCGCTTTCCGCAGCCAATCGTGATATGCCTCCAGGTTTTCCCGTTGCTTTTTCTCCAGCAGGTGCTGGCCGGCAATCGCAATTGCCACCTGCGTCTTCACCTGCATGAACTGGTTTTGCATGTCCAGCAGAAGCTGCTTCAGCAGCTTCTCCGGATCCTCGGCCTTATCCACCAGGTCGTTCAGATTGGCTCTAATCAAAGTGGTCACTCGATCAAGCAGTGGCATTGAATCCTCCTCTATGTCTTTGGAGCCGGGCCATTTGCTTTGGCATCGGTTCCCTTCCGGTCGCTAATACCCCGGATCTTCCCCAACAGATCCGACATCTGCATCCCCGAAAGCGTCTCGAATAATGCAGGAATCTGCGCCGCGATTTTTGTCATATCGCCCGTGATCTTGCTCATTCCGGCGCCATCTCCGTCGCCTGTCGAA
>JAABUQ010011201.1_pt1 | contig 11528 bp, 9 predicted proteins | sample 5560001 | NCBI WGS metagenome assembly JAABUQ01 (sample SAMN10711888, study PRJNA513371) | rock metagenome | isolation source: Antarctica rocks | place: Antarctica: Victoria Land, Finger Mt nord | collected 2015-12-18
GAAACCAGCGGCGGCGGAGTGGGCGGCTTGCTCGATATCGGCGTCGTTGGCGCCGGGTCGGCCGACGAGGATGTTGGCGCGGATGGTATCGTCGAACAGGAGGGCGTCCTGGCCGACATAGGCCAGGGCGTCGCGCAGGCTGGCGAGGGTGACGTCGCGAATATCGGCGCCGTCGATTGTGACCCGGCCGGCGAGCACGTCGCCGAGGCGGGGAATCAGCGCGAGCGCGGTGCTCTTGCCGGCGCCGGAGGGGCCCACGAGGGCGACGGTCAGGCCCGGTGCGGCGTCGAAACTCAGGTCGCGCAGGCCGATCCGGCCGTCGGGATAGGCGTAGGAAACGTTCTCGAAGCGGAGGCGGCCGGGGCCGGGCGGCAGTGCTGTGGCGTTGGGACGGTCCAGCACGCGGGGCTTCTCGTCGACGACGCGGAAGACGCGGGCGAGTCCGGCGAGGCCCTCCTGCAGCGCGGCGTTGAGGGAGCCGAGCGCCCGCAAAGGTTGAGCTGCGAGCAGCAAAGCGCTGATGAAGCCGGAGAAGTTACCGATGCCGCCGTCTCCGGTGGCGGCGCGCCAGCCTGCGAAACCGATGACCAACGCGATGGCGGTGCCGCCCAGCACTTCCAGCATCGGCTCGAGGAATGCCCGGTTGCGGGCCATTCGGAGTAGGGCGCGATAAAGATGGCCGAAGGCCTGACGAGCGCGCTCGAGTTCCGCATTTTCAAGACGATAGGCGCGGACGGTGCGGGCCTGGGCGATGGATTGGTAGAGGAAGGCGGCGGTCTCGCCCATCTGCTCCTGCATGCCGCCCGAGGACCGGCGGATACGCTTGCCGAGGCGCTGGATCGGGATCAAGGCCACCGGATACATCGCGCCGGCGATCAGGAACAACACCCAGTCGAGATAGAGCATCGAGCCGACCAGGCCGATGATCATCACGCCGTCCCGCAAGCCGTTGACGGCGCGTGTCAACGCCTCCCGGATCAAGGTTGCGTCGGTGGTGAACCGGGCCGCAAGCTGGGCGGGAGGCTCGCGCTCGAGTTGGGCGAGGTCCGCCTTCGAGAGATGCTCGAACATGCGCTCCTGCAGTTCGCGGATGGTCTGCAGGACGAGTTTTTGAACGGCGATCGTCTGGCCATACTGCGCGGCCGATTTGAGCGCGGTGACCAGGATGACGATGACCGGGACCTGGTAGAGGATGCGCTGGTCGCGACCGACGAACATGGAAATCGCGCGGTCGATCACGATCGGATACAGGCCGGTCAGCCCAGCCGTCAGTGCCGTCAGGACCATAATGACGACGATTTGGCGCCGATTGGCGAGCAGATGCTCTCGCCATAGGCGCCGCATCAAAATCTTGGTGCTATCGGCGGCGTCGAGCGGGCCGATCGGGGCTACGTCCATGCACCTGGCGTCTAGCGTGTGCCAACGAGCAACACCAGAGCGAGATGGGCGGGAGCCGGCCCATCACGGCCGGCTCCCCGTCGGCGACTTACTTCTTGGCGTGCGTGGCGCTCTTGCCGTGCGCATCGGTCGAGGTCTTGTGGGCCGCGTCCGAGTGGCCGTGAGCCTTGGTGGAATGCTCATGGGCGGCCGCGTGATCACCCTTGGCGTGGTGCTCGGCGGCGGTGCGGTGCGACTTCGCGGCTTCCTCGTGATGTTCGGCAGCCTTGGTATGGGTCGTGGTGGGCATCGTTGTTGCTCCCTGTTTTTACCCGGCTTATTGGGCCGGGCCGTCATAACGTGCGATCAAACGTCCGGTTCATTGCAGCTCTGTGATATTCCGATCAAGCGATGGAGTTCAGCGCGGCACTCGGCCGGGCTGGCGATGCAGCCGCCGGCGAGCCACCAGGCGCGGACGGCGCGGATCAGTTCACCGACCAGCGGCCCGGCCGCGAGGCCGGCCTCGAGCGCGTCGCGGCCCGCCAGGACGAAGCGAGGCCGGGGCATGCCGGCGAGACGATGGCGCAAGACTGAGCCGGCTTGGCCATGCGCGAGCCATGTGCGCGCGGCGAGGCTGTCGGCCGGGGTGTCGGCCAGGAGCCGGCGGAGATCGTCGTCGGTGGCGTCGAGGGCGGGCGACGGGCCGGCGAGATCGAGCAAGGCGGCCTGCTCGGCGCCGGAGAACCGCAGCCTCTCGGCCAGGGCGGTGCCGGCACCGGGCGCCAGCGCGGCCAGGCGCAGCAACGGGTCGGGCGGCGCATTGGCGACGATCAGGCGTTCGAGCGCTTGGATGTCGGCGGCCTCCGGCAGAACGGCGGGCAACACGCCGAGCCGGTCCATCATGCGGAGAGACGGGACTGGATTGGGCGCGAGGAGGATGCGCTTGAATTCGCTCCAGATCCGCTCCGGCGAGAGGCGGGCAAGGCCAGGGATGCCGGTCTCGATGGCAACTAATGTAGTTTGTTCAGGATCTTGTCTTCCATATCTCGCGTGAAACCGAAAGAAACGGAGGATGCGGAGATAGTCTTCGGCGATGCGGATCGCGGGGTCGCCGACGAAGCGGATTCGGCCGGCAGCGAGGTCCTCGGCGCCGCCGACGTAGTCGAACACGGTGCCGTCGCGGGTCATGGACATGGCGTTGATGGTGAAATCGCGCCGCGTTGCGTCGGTGCGCCAATCGTCGGTCCAGGCGACTTCGGCGTGGCGGCCGTCGGTGGCGGTGTCGCGGCGCAGGGTGGTGACTTCGAAGCCGCGGTGGTCGCTGATGGCGGTCACGGTGCCATGGGCAAGCCCGGTCGGGGCGGATTTGAGCCCGGCTGCAGCCAGCGCTTCGACGACCGCTTCCGGCGCGTCGGGCGTGGCCAGGTCGATGTCGGCAACCGGGCGGCCGGCGATGGCGTCGCGCACGCAGCCGCCCACGAGGCGGGCGCGCGGCAGGGCGGCGAGGATGGCGGCGAGCGCCGGGTCGGTGAGAAAGGCGGGCGGGTCGATGTGGAAAGCGGGCGCGTCGGTCATGTGTTGATCGGGCATGCGCCGGTCAGGCGTCGTGGCCGGGAATGACGCGGCCATGGTCGAGATGGGCGGGGATGTAGCGCGTGGCGCCGGAGTGGCGCTCGCTGACGCTGAGCAGGACGAGGCTGCCGCCGAGCAGGGTGACGGCGGCGGCCAAGACGATCAGCGTGTGCCGAGAGGGGTTCGGGATGCCTTTGCGGGTCAGCGTGCGCCATAGGAGATAGGCGGCGAGCGGCGTCAGGAGGAGCGCCAGCTCGACGAGGCGGATCATGCCGCCTCGCGCGCCTGTGCCCGCAATCGGTGAGCGAGGTGGACGAGGATCGCGGCGGTGGCGCCCCAGATGTAGTGGTCCTGGTGCGGCCAGACCCAGAATTCGCGTAGGCGGCCGCGGAATTCGGCGCGCCGACGCTCGGGAGCGGCCGGGTCGAGCAGGGTCGCGAGCGGGAGAGTGAAGATGGCGTCGACCTCGGCCGGGTTGGGGGCAAGGTCGAGCGGGCCGTGGAGCAGCGCGAGCACGGGGGAGATGCGGTAGCCGGTGCCGGTGGCGTAGTCCGGCAGGCGGCCGAGGAGCTCCGGGCGGGCGGGGTCGAGGCCGATCTCTTCATGGGCTTCGCGCAAGGCCGCGGCTTCCGGCGAGGCGTCGCCGGGGTCGATCCGCCCGCCGGGAAAGGCGACTTGGCCGGCATGGGCGGTCAGATGCGAGGTGCGTTTGGTCAGCAGGATGCCGGGATTGTCGCCGTGAACGATCGGGACCAGGACCGCGGCGGCGATGAGCGGGCGCCGGACGAGGTCGGCCGCATCATCCGAGCGGGCGGGGGCTGCGATGGCCTCGGCCGGCGCGGTTCCCGGATGCGCGGCCAGCCGGGCGCGGATAAGGTCGATGTCCATGGCTGGAATTTAGTGTAGCTGGCGCCCAGGTGGGAGGGGATTCGCTCGCAGGTTAATTTCCGCCGCAGGCGGGCAGGTCGCCGAGCGAGAAGAACCGGTGCTGGCTCCACACGCCCAGGACCCGGCGGCCGCAGATTTCGCCGGGGACGGCCAGCGCCGCCAGCTCGTAATACACAGCGCGGGAGATGCGGGCCTCGATCGGGATGCTTTCAGTGCCGCTGCGGATCTGGATGTAGGGGATGGGATCGCAGTTCAGGCAGGGATGGCGGATCACGATCGGGTGGTCGGGGCCGGCATGGACGACCTCGTCGACATTGGTGCGGAAGGAGAGCACCTGGCCGGGGCCGACGCCGGTCCAGTCCATCTCGACAGCGAGCCAAGGCACGTCCTCGACCTGGATGCGGCCACGCTCAGCGGGGGTTTCGAGCCAATAGGAGCCGTCGGGCTCGCGCTTGAGGACGGAGCTGAACAGGCAGACGAGTTCGCGCCGACCGATCGGGCTGCCACGGTACAGCCAGGTGCCGTCACGCTTGATCAGGAACGGAAGGTCGCCGCATTCGACCGGCTTGCGCTTCTCGCCGCCTTTCGCGGGAGCGGAGAGGGGCTTGGCCTGGCTAATCGGTGTCGTCGGTCGATCCATGGTCTCGTTTGCGACTGTCTCTTCGAGTAGCGGGGCGGCTTCGTTCACGACTGCGTCTCCACTGCTTCTCCGGTGCTTCTCCGGAAGCTTCTGCGACTGTCTCCCGGTTGCGGGCGTGCTTTCGTCCGTCTCCGCGATATAGGAAGCGGGCCCCCGTTGATGAAAGTGCCAATCGGTCACAGATCGAGCGATGATCGCTGTTTCTGGAGTAGGGTGAACCGATGAGCGACGCTGCAGCGGGACTGGTGGGCGAGATCGAGCGGCTTGGGAGCCGGATCGGCAGCGTGCGGGCGGAGATCGGGCGCGTGATCTTCGGGCAGGAGGAGGTGGTCGAGCAGGTGCTCGTCACACTGTTGTCGGGGGGACATGCGCTGCTGGTGGGCGTGCCGGGGTTGGGCAAGACGCTGCTCGTGGACACGCTGGGGACGGTGCTGGGGCTGGAGCCGAAGCGGGTGCAGTTCACGCCGGATTTGATGCCAGCCGATATCACCGGGTCGGAGGTGCTGGACGACGAGGGCGGCGGGCGGCGGAGTTTCCGGTTCCTGCGCGGGCCGGTGTTTTGCCAGTTGCTGATGGCCGACGAAATCAACCGGGCGAGCCCGCGAACGCAGTCGGCGCTGCTGCAGGCGATGCAGGAGCGGAAAGTGGCGGTGGGCGGCGTCGAGCATGCGCTGCCGGCTCCGTTCCATGTTTTGGCGACCCAGAATCCGATCGAGCAAGAGGGGACGTATCCGCTGCCGGAGGCGCAGCTCGACCGATTCCTGCTGCAGGTGGAGGTTGGGTATCCGGAGCGCGAGGCGGAGCGGACGATGCTGCTGGCCACCACCGGCGCGGCGGGCGCCAAGGCCAGGCCGGTGCTGACGGCCGACGAGTTGATCGCGGCGCAGGGGCTGATCCGGCGGGTGCCGGTGGGCGACACGGTGGTGGACGCGATCTTGAACCTGGTGCGGGAAGGGCGGCCGGAGCTGTCGGGCCAAGAGGGGGTGAAGCGGCATGTGGCCTGGGGCCCGGGGCCGCGAGCGGCGCAGGCGCTGATGCTGGCTTGCCGGGCGCGGGCGGTGCTGGACGGAAGATTGGCGCCGAGCTTGGACGACGTGGCGGCGCTGGCGCATCCGGTGCTGCGGCATCGCATGGCGCTGAATTTCTCGGCACGGGCCGAGGGAGTGGGATTGCCGGACGTGATCGACAGGCTGGTCGGGCAGGCCGTTTGACGGTCGTCGCCTCCCGTCAGGCGCGGCGGGCGGAGGCGCTCGGCTCCAGGTTGCCGCCGTTGTTGGTTGCGGCGCAGCGGGTGGCCGCGACGGTGGCCCAAGGGGTGCATGGCAGGCGCCGGGTCGGGCAAGGGGATAGTTTTTGGCAGTACCGGCCGTTCGCGACCGGCGATACGCCGAGCCGGATCGACTGGCGGGCGAGCGCGAAATCGGACCGGTCGTTCATTCGCGAGACGGAGTGGGAGGCGGCGCAGAGCGTGTTTCTCTGGCGCGACGCGTCGGCGAGCATGGATTGGCGGTCGGGGGCGGCGCTGCCGCACAAGAAGGAACGGGCGGAGTTGCTGCTGTTGGCGCTGGCCTCACTGCTGCTGCGGGGCGGTGAGCGGGTGCGGCTGATCGGCGGGCCGCCGCGGCTGCGGGGTGGGCGGTTCGCGCTGGAAGATCTGGCACAAGGCGTTGCTGCGGTGCAGGATGGCGAGGGCATGCCGACGACCACTCCCCTGCCCCGCCACGCGCGCGTCATCCTGATCGGCGACATGCTGGCGCCGCTGGACACGATCCGGCAGGCGGTTTCGGCGCTGGCGGCGACGCCGGTGAGCGGCTACCTGCTCCAGGTGCTCGACCCTGCGGAGACGCTGCTGCCCTACACCGGCCGCGTCCGATTCAAGGGTCTCGAGCGGGAGAGCGATGCGCTGGTGCCCCGGGTCGAGGGCATCAAGCAGGCTTACGGTGACGCGCTGGCGGCGCATCAGGCGGGGCTGACTCGGCTTTGCGCCACGTTCGGTTGGGGCTACGCGACGCACCAGACCAATCATCCGCCGGAGAGCGCGTTGCTGGCGGCGTATATGGCGCTGTCGGCGCGATGATCTTCACGGCGCCGTTCCTGTTGTTGGGGTTGGCCGGGTTGCCGGTGTTGTGGTGGCTGCTGCGGGTGACGCCGCCGGCGCCGCGGTCGCAGGCTTTTCCGGCGATCGGGCTGTTGCTCGGACTGACGGCGGAGGAGCAGACGTCGGCGCGGACACCTTGGTGGCTGCTGCTGTTGCGGATGGTAACGGCGGGGCTGGTGATCGTCGGGCTGGCGGGGCCGGTGCTGGATGCGGCGGGGGCGATGACGGGCAGCGGGCGATTGCTGCTGGTGGTCGATGACGGTTGGGCGGCGGCGCCGGATTGGACGGCGCGGATGAGCGCCGCGGAACGGGCGCTGGATCGGGCGGAGCGGGCCGGGCGAAAGGCAATGCTGCTGACGACGGCCCGGTCGGAGGCGAATGGGGCGCCGACACTGTCGCCGGAGATGCCGGTGACGGAGCTGCGGACGCGGCTGGCCGCGTTGCGGCCGAAGCCATGGCCGCCGGACCGGGTGGGCGCGGCGGAGGCGTTGACCGGGGTGCATGTCGGCGACGTGGTCTATTTGGCCGATGGGATCTCGACGCCTGGGGACAGCGCGCTCGGGCAGGCGATGGCGGCGGCAGGGCCGGTGCGGGAGTTGCGGGCGGACCCGGTCAGTGTTGCCGTGCTGCGGTCGCCGCGGGTCGAGGCAGATCGGCTGGTGGCGCGGGTGGAGGCGTTGCCGCAGGCGGTGGACCGGAATTTGGCGGTGCTGGCGCAGACGGGCGATGGGCGGACGCTGGCGCGGGCGCCGGCGCTGCAGCACGCGGGCGCAGGGGCGGTGGAGGCGGATATTGCCTTGCCGCCAGAAATTCGCAATGAGATTGCGCGGTTGCAGTTGGATGGGCCGGCCTCGGCCGGGTCGGTGATGCTGCTGGACGAGCGGTGGCGGCGGAGGCCGGTGGGGCTGGTGTCGGAGCAGGAGGGGGCGGATACGCCGCTGATCGGGCCGCTGTTCTATCCGCGGCGGGCGCTCGCTCCGTTCACCGAGGTGCGCGAGGGCGGGTTGCACGCGCTGCTGGCGCGGCCGCTGTCGGTGCTGGTGCTGGCCGATGTGCCGCTGGCGGGGGAGGACGCGGCGGATCTCGGGCGGTGGGTGGAGAAGGGCGGGCTGCTGGTGCGGTTCGCCGGGCCGCGGATGGCGGAGGCGAGCGTCGATACGGGTCAGGATGATCCGCTGTTGCCGGTGCCGTTGCTGGCTGGGGATCGGCAGTTGGGGGGCGCGCTGTCGTGGAGCGATCCGGCTGGGTTGGCGCCGTTTCCGCAGGGGTCTCCGTTCGCCGGGCTGGCGGTGCCGGGGGACGTGAAGGTGAGCCGGCAGGTGTTGGCGGAGCCGTCGGCCGACGTGGCGTCGCATACTTGGGCGTCGTTGCTGGATGGGACGCCGCTGGTGACGGCGTCGGTGCGGGGCGCGGGACGGGTGGTGCTGTTCGGCGTGACGGGGAATGCGGATTGGTCGAATTTGCCGCTGTCTGGGCTGTTCGTGGAGATGTTGCGGCGGTTGGTCGATTTGTCGGCGGGGGTGGCGTCGAGCGGGGAACAGGCGACGCTGCCGCCTGCCGAGACGCTGGATGGGTTTGGCGCGCTGGGGCCGCCGCCGCAGGCCGCGACGGCGATCACGAGCAAGGAGCTCGAGCAGCCAGCGGTGTCGGCGCTGCATCCGCCGGGGATCTATGGGCCGGCCAGTTTGCGGCGGGCGCTCAATTTGGGAGCGGCGCTGCCGGCGCTGGCCTTGGCGCCGTTGGTGCCGGGGGCGACGGTGGACGCGCTGACGGTGGCGACGTCCGAGGTGGTGCTGGGGCCCTCGATGCTGGCAGCGGCGGTGCTGCTGCTCGCGCTCGACCTGCTGGTCTCGCTCGGGCTGCGCGGCAAGTTGCGGTTGCGGGCAGCGACGGTAGGGATGGTGGTGTTGGGACTGAGCCTGTCTGGCGCGCGGGCGGCGGAGGAGGACCAGTATCCTAGTCTGTCCGCCCGGATTGCGTATGTGCAGACGGGCGATGCGAGCGTGGATGCGATCTCGAAGGCGGGGCTCGTGGGATTGTCGAACTACGTTAACCGGCGCACGGCGGTGACCCTCGCCGCCCCGGTGCCGATCGTGCCGGGACAGGACGATCTCAGCGTCTACCCGCTGCTGTATTGGCCGATCACGGCGGATACGACGATGTCGGCGCAGGCGGTCGAGGCGCTGAACGAATTCACGCGGCTGGGCGGCGTGATCCTGATCGACACGCGCGATGGGGGTAGCGGCGCCGGGTTCGCGCCGGGGACGGAGGCGGCGCTGAAGCGGCTCTCGGTGGGGTTGAACGTGCCGCCCCTGGCGCCGCTGACCGGCGAGCACGTTCTCGCGCGGGCGTTCTACCTGTTGCAGGAGTTTCCAGGGCGGTTCAATGGCGACACGGTGTGGGTGCAGCGCGACCAGGACCGGACCAACGACAGCGTCAGCTCCGTGGTGATCGGCGGGCATGATTGGGCCGCGGCCTGGGCGACCGATGCGGAGGGACGGACGCCGTACGCGACGGTGCCAGGCGGGGCGCGGCAGCGGACGTTGGCGTATCGGTTCGGGGTCAACCTCGTGATGTATGCGCTGACCGGCAACTATAAGGGCGACCAGGTGCACGTGCCGGCAATCCTGGAGCGGCTGGGTCAATGAAGGCTGGGTCAATGAAGGCTGGGCAATGAAGTTCGAACAGGCCTATGCGGCGCTGCGGTTCGAGCCGGCGGTGCCGGTCTGGGTGATTGCGGCGTTGGGGGCGCTGTGTTTGATCGCGCTGGCGCCGGCGGTGTGGCGGCGGGCGCGGGGGACGGTGTGGCGCGGGATCGCGTTCGCGGTGCTGCTGCTGTGGTTGGCCGGGCCGCGGCTGGTACAGGAGACGCGGGATACGCTGCCGGATATCGGGCTGTTCGTGGTCGACAAGACGGCCTCGATGCGGGTCGGCGACCGATCCGCGATCAGGGACAAGGCGTTGGCGGCGCTGCAGGTGCAGGCGGCGCGGCTGCCCGATCTCGAGATGCGCACGGTCGAGGTGCCGGAGGGTGGGCGCGACGGGACGGCGCTGTTCGCGGCCATTGAGCGGGCGCTGGCCGACATTCCGCGGGCGCGGCTGTCGGGCATCATCGCGCTGTCGGACGGGCAGGTGCACGACACGCCGACGACCCCCCTGCCCGCTCCGCTGCATTTGCTGATGCCGGCGAAGGGGGAGGAGACGGACCGGCGGCTGCGGATCATCGAGGCGCCGAGCTACGGCTTGGTGGGGCACGACGCGACGATCCGGCTGTCGGTGGACGATCTCGGCGCGCCCTCGAGCCGGGGTATGGTGCGGCTGGTGGTGCGGCGTGACGGCGAGGCGTCGCAGGTGCAGACGGTGGCGATCGGGCAGGAAACGGCGGTCGACATCCCGATCACGCGCGCCGGGCCCACGGTGGTCGAGTTGCAGGTGGATCCGCTGCCGGGCGAGGTGTCGACGCTGAACAACCGGGCGGTGGTCGAGATCAACGGGGTTCGGGACCGGCTGCGGGTGTTGCTGGTGTCGGGCGAGCCGAACATGGGGGAGCGGACGTGGCGGCGGCTGCTGAAGGCGGACCCGGCGGTCGATCTCGTGCACTTCACCATCCTGCGGCCGCCGGAGCGGGACGACCTGACGCCGACCAACGAGCTGTCGCTGATCGCGTTTCCGGTGCGCGAGCTGTTCCAAGTGAAGATCCGCGATTTCGACCTGATCATCCTGGATCGGTTCGCGAACCGGAACAATATCTTGCCGCCGCTCTATATCCGCAACATCGCCGACTACGTGCGGGCGGGCGGGGCGTTGCTGCTGAGCGCGGGGCCGGAATTCGCGGGAAATGCGTCGCTGGCGATGACCAATTTGGGGTCCGTGCTGCCAGTGCGGGGGGCGCCGGGGGCGGAGTCGGTGGTCGACGGGCCGTTCCGCCCAATGGTGACGGCCGCAGGCGAGCGGCACCCGGTGACGGAAGGGTTGCCGGGCTGGGTGTCGGGCAAGCCGAAATGGGGCGACTGGTATCGCTACATCGCAGCACCGCAGATCGGCGGGCAGACGCTGATGACCGCGGCCGATGGGGGGCCGCTGCTGGTGCTCGACCGGGTCGGCGAGGGGCGGGTGGCGCTGCTGCTGTCGGACCAGATCTGGCTGTGGTCCCGCGGTCACGAGGGGGGTGGGCCGCAGCAGGAATTGCTGCGCCGGATCGCGCACTGGGCGATGAAGGAGCCGGCGCTCGAGGAAGAGGCGCTGCGGGCGCGGATCGAGAACGACCGGCTGACGGTCGAGAAGCAGAGCGTCGGCGAGCTGAATGCGGCGCAGGCAGCGGTGACGTCGCCCTCGGGCGTGGCGACGGTGTTGCCGCTCAAGCAGGTCCGGCCGGGGCTGTGGAGCGCCGAGATGGCGGCCGAGGAGCCGGGCGTGTGGCAGGCGAGCGATGGCGGGCGCACGGTGCACGCCGCCTCGCTCGACGCCAATCCGCGCGAGCTGCTCGACCTGCGCGCGACGGCCAGCGTGGTGCAGCCGATCCTGAAGGCGTCGGGCGGGAGTGCGCATTACGTGGCCGATCGGCTGCCGGAGCTGCGCCGGACGGAGCCCGGGCGCGAGGCGTCGGGCGGCGGATGGATCGGGCTGCCGCGCCGGCATGATCATGTGGTGACCGGGGTCGCCTCGGTGCCGCTGCTGCCGGCTTGGGGGGCGTTGCCGCTGCTGGTGGGGCTGATGCTGGTGGCGTGGCGGCGCGAGGGGTCGGGTTGACGGTGTCGGCGGGGTTTGGTCGCGCTCACACGGTCGAGGCTGGCAGGGCGGGAGTCTGGCGCCGGTGGCCCGAGGCCCTGGCGGTCGCGGCGGCGCTGATCTGGGCGGCGCTGGCCTATCGGGTGGCGCACGAGGGGCATTTCGCCGTGGTCGCGAACCCCGACGAGCCGATCTGGTGGAACTGGACGGATCAAGGCCGGTATT
>JAABUQ010011202.1_pt1 | contig 11527 bp, 9 predicted proteins | sample 5560001 | NCBI WGS metagenome assembly JAABUQ01 (sample SAMN10711888, study PRJNA513371) | rock metagenome | isolation source: Antarctica rocks | place: Antarctica: Victoria Land, Finger Mt nord | collected 2015-12-18
GCTGAGGATCAGAGGGGCTTTGGGGCGACCGCCTTTGCTCATCATATGTCTCCTTTGCAAGATTATATGATAAGCCAAGGGGTCGCGCAAGGTTAATTGGTGAATTTCTAACTCGGGACACTAGCTTGTACAGGTTGGCGGGGCGTTCCAGCTTCTTCAAATCGAGTTTCCTGAGGACCGGGTGCGCATCGGCCTCACGAAGGGATTCCGCGATCACGTTCCCGTCCTCGGGCTTGTACCTCGTGGGCGAGCCCCTCACCAGGCCCGACCATTGCCTCGCCGTGCCATTGGACGGAAAGAAGGTCAACTTCCCCGCCATGGCTTCCATCGGGATGCCGTGTTCGGGTTGGAGGGCCACGAGGGGCTTCACCTTGAGCCGGACGGGGAAGGTCTCCTCGGAGAAGACGGGGGAGTCATCCCGGTACCGTTCGGTGAGGACTTCCAATAGGCCCACCCAACGCTTGACGCCGACCAAGTAGCACAAGAAATGGTCGCCGGGTCGCAAGTCCTTCGTCCAGGCCCACCTTTGTTCGCGGAATCCGGTCACGCCCGCCCCTGCCTCCCGGAATTCCTTCCAGGTCTTGCCGGTGAAGAGGTTGAGCCAGTAAGTCATTCGTTTAATCCACCATTCTCCGTCTTTAGAGAACGGATCGCAGTCGGTGTCAGTTCACAATCGCAATCGGTGTCAGTTCAAACAACCGTTTATGCTGACACCGATCTCTCTCCAATCATGACAGAAGTCCCGGCCTCGGGGGAGCGAGGAGCGGGCCGAGGGGTGGGGTGTCGAGGGCGGCCGGGTCGGGCCGTCGGGCCGCCCTCGATCGGTCGGGACGGGTGGGTTATTCGCCGACGACGATCACGACGAAGGAGCCGGGCTCGTAGCCGGGGCGGGCGGCCTTCTTGGTGGGGTTGGCGGGGGCGGCGGGGGCGGGGGCCCGGGTGGCGGCGGCCAGGTAGACCCGATGGGTCTTGGGGTCCATCGCCAGGGTCTTGGCGCTGACCTGGGTCTTGATGTTGGCGGCGACCTCGTAGAGGCCGGGGGTCTTCTCTCGGGCGATGGTCAGGGTGCCGGCGCCTCCGTTGGAGCTGAAGATCAGCCTGGACTCGGGGTCGAAGATGCAGCCGTCGGGGCCGGGGCCGATCTCCAGGGTCTGGGCGATCTTGCCGGTGTCGGCGTCGGCGATGACGAGCTTCTTGTTGGCGCAGGTGCTGAAGAGCTTGCGGGCCTTGGCGTCGAAGGCGAGGCCGGTCGGCTCCTCGCCGGGGCTGAGGGAGAACTTCTTGATCGGCTTCATCGTCGCGGCGTCGAATTCGAGGATCTCGGAGGTGTCCTCGAGGTTGACGAAGACGTGCCCCTTCTCGTCGGAGACGGCCAGCTCCGGCACGCCGCCGGCGGCGAGGGTGCCGACGACCTTCAGGGCGGCCGGGTCGATCGCGGTGATGTCGTTGGTGCCGTGGTTGAAGCTGAGGACGCGCTTGGTCACCGGCTCATAGGTGATGATGTCGGGCCGGCCGTTGGCCTTGACCTTGCCCAGGGTCTTGAGGGTCTTGAGGTCGAAGGCCGTGACGGTGGAGTCGCCGCCGTTGCTGGTGAAGCCCCGGTTGAGCGCGGGGACGAAGGTGACCCCGTGGACGCCGGGCGTGTCGGCGATCTCGCCGACGACCTTCTCGGTGTCGAGGTCGATGATCACGACCCGGGTCGAGCGCGCGATGTAGAGCTTGCGATTGGCGGCGTCGACTTCGAGGAAGTCCCAGCCCCCTTCGCCGCCGACGGCGATCTTGCGGACCTTCTCGTAGCGGGCGGCCGGGTCCTGCGCCTCCGACGCCGGGGCCGGGGCGAGCAGGGCGAGGCCGGTAGCGAGGGCGAATCCCAGCGGCATCTTCAGGAACATGGTCGTGCCTCGTCGAAGGGAGAGCGGCCATCCGGCCGTCCCGGGGCCGACCCCGAGAGCGCACTGTTTTACCGGGCGATCCACCCCGGATGGTGAAAATCAGCCGGAATTTATCTTCGAAAGAGGAAGCTGGCGGCGAGCGGGCCGGGGGCCGACCTTCATTGCCGGGGCTTCTCCCGCGAGGGCCGGGCCGGGGCCGACCAGGACCAGGACCAGGGCCCAGAAGCTGGTGGGGTCGCTCGGCCTGCTCGCCGGCCTCCTGCTGATCGGGGCCACGGTGACCCTGGAGCTGGTCGAGAGCTTCATGGCCCGCGAGGAGATCTGGGACGAGATCTCCGACCTCGACGAGGAGACCACGCGGTTGGTCGCGCTGACGACCGCCCGCGTGGCACGTCGTGCCGGCGTTACTTCGCCTCGCGGTGCATGGCCAGCCCGCTGTAGGCGATCCTGGTGAAGTGGGAGCCCTTGAAGAACCCCTTGGCCCAGACGGCGTCGAGGCTCGCCAGCGGCCGGGCGGCGATGACCTCCTCGACGGTCTTGCCGGCCTCGACCAGCGGCCCGATCTTGTCGCGGGCCTCGGCCAGCATCGACCGGAACGCCTTGAGGTCGTCGCGGGTGCCCATCGGGCCGTGGCCGGGGATGATCCGGGTCCTGGCGTCGACGACGCCGAGGATCAGGTCGGCCGCGGCGACCATCCCGCCGATCCAGCCGCCGGAGGAGCTGTCGATGTTCGGGTAGATGCCGTTGAAGAACAGGTCGCCGGTCTGGACGACGTTCGCCTTGCGGAAGTGGAGGAAGATGTCGCCGTCGGTGTGGGCCGGGGCGACGTGCGTCAGGGCGATCTCCTCACCGTTGAGGTAGAGCGTCATCGAGTCGTCCAGGGTCACGACCGGCAGGGCCGCCTCGGGCGACGCCGGGACCTTCGCCTGGAAGTCGGCCATGTACTGGTCGGAGCCCATGCGGTCGCGGACGCTCCGGTGGGCGACGATCTTCGCCCCGATCCCCGCGAGCGCGGCGTTGCCCCCGGAGTGGTCGAAGTGCCAGTGGGTGTTGATCAGGGTGATCGGCCCCGAGCCGGCCAGCTTCCGGGCGATCGGGACGAGGTCGCCGCCCCGGCTCGGCACGAACGAGTCGCCCATGATCAGCCCGTCGCGGCCCGTCAAGGCGACGATATTCCCCCCCGGCCCGGTGATTAGCGAGAGCACGCCGCCGAGGCTCGCGACCTCGATCGGCACCTTGTCGAGCAGCAGGCCGATGTTGCGGCCCAGCTCCGGCAAGGGGACGTCATCCCCCGGGCCCTGCTCATGCCCCATCGCCCGGCCGCCCAGGGCCGACATCGCCGCCATCCCCGCCATCGTCTTCAAGGCATCTCGACGCTTCATGAGCCGCGGTCGCCCTTGGGTGAAGAACGGCCCGGACCCTCCCAGGGGCCCGGAAAACACCCGGATTCTAGGCGGGCGCCCCGACGAGTCAACCCGCGAAGGACTTGCATGCGAAGCGGTCGAGAATGCCACCGTTGACCCGAGTTTCTCCCCACAAACCCACTCCGGAGCAGGCCGAGGCCCGGTGCCGGGGCATCGCCCGGGACCCGCGAGGTGGTCGCTGATACTCCCGGTTCGTCAGGTCGAGGATGAGCACGGGCGCCGAATCTCGGCTCGGCCATGAGGGCGCAACATGCCCGGCCCGGGTATCCTGGGCGGAGATCCGGGTCGTCCTCCGGCCCTCCCCGGCGCGGGGAGGCCGATCGGCGACCGGTCCGACGGCAGATACGGGGTCCGACCATGCTCCGACGAAACGCCATCCTCTCGCTCGCCGCCGGCCTGTTGTTCGCGGCGGCGGCCCCCTTCGGGCCGGACGCCCCGGATGTCCCGCCGACGATCGCCGCCCCACCGGGCCATCGGCCGCTGCTGGAGGTGTCCGCGAAGGGCGTGCAGATCTACAAGGCCGTCGAGGCCGCCGGCGGCAAGCTGGCGTGGACCCTGGAGGCCCCCCTGGCCGACCTCTACGACGACCAGCTCAGGCCGATCGGCCGGCACTACGAGGGGCCGTCCTGGGAGGCCCCCGACGGCAGCGCACTGGCCCGCGACGAGTCCGAGCCCGTCCGGTCGGCCGACGCCCCCGACCCCCGCAAGGACATCCCCTGGCTGCTCGTGAAGGTGAAGCCCAAAGGACCCGAGGCCGGGGCGTTCGCCGGCGCGACCTACATCCAGAGGCTCCGGACCTCCGGCGGCAAGGCCCCATCGGTCCTCCCGAAGCGGGCCGGGACGAAGGTCGGCGTGCCTTACACGGCGTCGTATCTCCTCCTCGGCAAGGCCTAGCCGTCGGATGAGCGGCGCCGGCCCATCGCCGCCCGACGCCCGTGATGCTCGGGTCGCTCAGCGTTTGTCCTCGGGGACGCCCATGAGGTCGTCGATCCCGAGCCTGCTGAAGAAGGCCGCCTGCTTGTCGCGGTGCAGCGCGTTGAGCGGCTCGATGCCCTTCTGCTGCGCGTCGACGACCACCCGGGCCGGCCGCTCGCCGTGCGGGAGGTCGAGCACCCGGCGCACGGCGTCGCCCACGGCGGAGACCTCGGGCGCCCCGCCGTTGGCCGCGTCGATCGCCTCCAGCCGGGCCGGCATCGCCGACGCCAGCCCGGGCAGGTCGCCATACTGGGCGACGACGGCGGGGTGGGCCGGCCGCTCGGCATGCTTGAAGTGATCCGTCCCGCTGGTGAAGGCGCCCGGCACGACGATCACGCTCTCGATGCCGAACCGGCTCACCTCGAAGCCCATCACCTCGGCGATCGCCTCGCCCGCCGCCTTGCTGGCGACGTAGGGCCCCATGAAGGGCTCGATGAGGCGCGCCGTCGTGCTGCTGATGTACACCAGCACGCCGCGACGCCTCCGCCGCATCGCCGGGAGCACCGCCTGGTTGACGCGCAGCCAGGAGACCGCGTTGGTGTCGAAGATCCTGGCGAGCTGCTCGGGCGCGAAGGCCTCGGTCATCCCGACCATCAGCATGCCCGCGTTGTTGACCGCGACGTCGATGCGGCCCTGCTCGAAGAGCACCCGGTCGACCGCCGCCCTGCAACTGGCGTCCGACAGCACGTCGAGCTCGAGCGGGCGGAGGTCGACGCCTTCCCGCTCGGCGAATCGCTCGAGCTCGTCGACCTTCTCCCGCTCGTCGAGCGAGCGGACGCTCGCATAGACGGAATGCCCGGCGCGGGCGAGCACCTCCGAGACGGCGCGGCCGATGCCCGATCCCGCCCCGGTGACGAGAATGACCTTCTTCTCTGCCATGCACGACCCCCGTCCCGATGATGCCACCGTCGGCCCGCGACACCTGGCCGCTCACCCCATCGTCACGATGATCTTGCCCCGGGCCGCGGACGCCTGGTGCTCGAAGGCGTCCCCCACGTCGGCCAGCGGCACCCTTCGGGCCACCACGACCCGCAGGTGACCCGCGGCGATCTGGTCGACGACCTTGGCAAGTCGGCCGGCGTCCGACCTGTGGAAGACGAACGTGGCCGCGACGCCGTGGGCCTTGGCCGTCGCCTCGTCCGGCGGGGCGACCGTGGAGACGAGCATGCCGCCCGGGCGGAGCACCCCGAAGGACCGCCGCTGGGTGTCGCCGCCGATCGTGTCGAGCACGACGTCGACGCCGGACACCCTCGCGGCGAAGTCCTCCGCCTTGTAGTCGATCACCTCGTCGGCCCCGAGCGATCGGGCCAGCTCGATCCCGGTGCCCGAGGCGGTCGCGACGACCCGAGCCCCGGCGTGCTTGGCGAGCTGGATCGCGAAGCCGCCGACGCCGCCCGCCCCGCCGTGGATCAGCGCGGCCTGCCCGCGCCCGAGGCCGGCGACCTCGAAGAGGGCCTGCCAGGCCGTGCCGGCGGCCGTCGGGGCGCCGGCCGCGTCGTCGAGTCTCACCCCGGCCGGGACGGCGACGAGCTGGTCGGCCGGGACGACCGCGAACTCGGCCAGGGCCCCCCCGACGATCGGGTCGAGTCGGGCGACGACCGCGTCGCCCCGGCGCCAGCGGCCCGCGGCCCTCCCGGCCCGTTCGACCGTCCCGGCCAGGTCGGTCCCGGCGATGTAGGGGAACTCCAGGTCGAAGAAGCCCCGCATCTGGCCACCTTGGAGCTTCAGGTCGAGCGGGTTGACGCTCGCCGCCGCGACCCGCACGAGCACCTGGCCCGGGCCGGGCTCGGGGACCGGGACCTCGGCGACCGCCGGTGCCGCGCCGTGGCCGAGTATGGATGTCGCCTTCATCGTCCGGCCCTCGGCCGCCGGCCAGGCGCCGACCTGGGTCAGCCAGCCGAGCCAGTCCTCCAGGTGCCAGGTGTGGGTGATCCGGCCGTCCTTGAGGTGGTGGAACTCGTGGAGCGGGATGCGGACGGCCTTGCCCGTCGGCGGGACACCGAACCACTCGCCCTCGTGCGTGCCGGTGATCTCGGCCCGGACCCCCGCCCGCCCGGCCGAGCCCACGATCTCGTGGATCGTGATCTTCAGGTCGGGGAAGGCCTTCAGGAAGCCCGGGATCAGCCCCTTCAGGCCGCCCGGCCCGGGGCCCTGGCCGGGCGCCAGGGGGATGTCCCGCCAGTCGGGCGTCACCGCCTCGTCGAGCAGGTCGGGGTTCTTCTCCGTGAAGGCCCGATACATCGTCTCGATGGAGCGGACCGCCTCGGCGGAGAGGGCGGCACCTGGGGACGTGGTGGGTTCCGACATGAGCTCGATCTCCTTGTTCGGTCGGCCGCGTGCGGGCACGGGGGGCGACCTGCCCGACCCGCCGGGGCGACCCGGCGCGCGCTCGCGACGGCCGCTCGCCGGGAGCTGTCTCGACGACGCGGGCGACGGCCCGCGCCCCGATCGGGCAGTTCGAGCCAACTTTAGGGTTGACGCCGTCGTGCGTCCAATGCATAACCGGCATATCGACTATGAATTTCGCGCAACTCCGCCAGGCCGACCTGAACCTGCTCGTCGTCTTGGCCGTGATGGCCGAGGAGAGGAACGTCTCGCGCGCCGCGGACCGCCTCTCGCTCAGCCAGCCCGCCGTGACCCGGGCCCTCCAACGGCTCCGGGCGACGTTCCGGGACGACCTGCTCGTCAGGGTTTCCGGCGACTACGAGCCGACCCCGAAGGGGCAGCGCCTGCTCCAGGAGCTGGAGGCGATCCTCCCACGCCTGGACCGGCTCCTCGCCGGCGTCGACTTCAACCCGGCCGTCGAGGAGGCCAGGTTCCGCCTGGTCGGCACCGACTACGCGACCCAGGTCGTCTGCCTGCCCCTGTGCCGGCGCATCCTGGAGGCGGGCCACAAGGTCTCCCTGGACGTGTCCCCCTTGAACGATGTCGTGTTCGACGCGATGGAAAGGGGGAGGGTCGACCTCGCGTTGCTCGCCGACGACGGCCGCTCGCCCCATAAATTCATCAAGGAAGAGATCTTCCGGGAAGAATTCGTGTGCGTCGTGGCGGGCGAAAGCCCCTATTCGGGTCGAATAACGCTCGAAGAATATCTCGATGCGGTTCACATTGGGGTCGCGACCTTCGAGGGGATTCAGACGATCCCCGAGAAGCAACTGGCGGCCGTCGGGACGCGTCGCTGCGCCTTCCGCGTGCCTTATTTCTCGATGGCGATCCGCGGCGTGGCGGGCACGAAGCTGATCGCCACCGTGCCGGGACGCATCGCGGCATACGAGGTGAAAGATCGCGACTTGAAGATCGTGAGGGCGCCCGAGGTGTTCGGCAAGTTCAAGTACCTCATGGTATGGCATCCGCGAATGCACAGCGACTCGGCACACGCCTGGCTGCGGTCCATGATCCGGGAAATCGGCGAGTCGCTCTAGGGCGACTCCTGGGCGACCGTACCCCCACCGGAGGAGGGAGACGAGCACCGCTCGTGACCCGGCTACCTGGTACGACCCTCGGCGGCGATCGGCCGGAGGAGCCTGGAGACCTCCTCCTCGATGGAGATCGAGTGGGGGTCTCCGGCCGCGGCGATCTTGCCGTCGGGGGAGATGATGATGACGGCGGGGACGTTGACGATCTTCATGGCCTCCAGCTCTCCGGGGGGGAGGGCCAGGTGGGTCGTTTCCTTCCATCCTCGCGCCTCGACGACCCGGGCCGCGGCCGAGAGGTCGGTATCGATCGTGGCCGCCACCAACGCGACGCGACCCTTCCACTCGGGGTGCGCCCGCGCGAGCCCCTGCATCCGGTCGACGGGCGCAAAGCAGGTACCGCACCAGGATGCCCAGAAATCGATGACCACGACCTGCCCCGCATAATCGGCCAAAGCGACCTGCGCGGACCGATCGAGGGTCGAGAACCGCGCGGTCGGCCCGGGCTTCCCGATCAATTCGTCGTATGTCGATTTAACGGAAATCCCCGGGAGCGGGACGGCCTCTCGTTTCAGGCGGACGAGGTAGCTCGGCCCGCCGTCCTTCGGCGCGATTTCCAGGGTGATGGTCGAGCCGACCGGACCTCGGATGAGGCTGACGACATCCCCCATCGGCTTCCCTTTCAGGTCGACCGTCCGCCCTGCGTCCCGGATCGACAGGATGAGGTCGCCCTCTTTCAGCCTCCCGGACTTCTCCGCGACCGAGCCCGGCACGATCCTCCCGATCTGCGGCCCGGCGTCCGTGACCGACAGGGCGCAACCGATCCCGGACAGGATGGGGAACCGGGACCCAGGGTCCTGACGCGCATCTTTGTCGCCACCGCGCGAGGTCCGTCCCGCGAAGATCGCGAGGCCACAAGTGAACATGACAAGGACTCGTCGGGTACGCATTATTCCGCTCCGGAGATTGGTCGCGTCCACACCACTTGCCTCGCCAGGACCGCCGGCCTCGCTCGCCAGGCCGTACCCCCGGGCCAGGATGACTCCCCCGTCGCGGGCGACGGCGAGCGACAGCCCGGGGATCTGCCGCCCGGCCATCCGGTCGCGGATGTAGCCTTCCACGTCGTCCCCCTCGGCCCCGGATTGCACGGGCGCGAGGGCCACGAGCAGCAGGCAGGGTAGGGCGATCCAGGCGCAAATCCACGTCATCGACGACTCCCCGCTCGGCAGGCTCGACGTGCCCGAGTGTCGCACGGAGGGCCGCGATCGGGAATGCCCGGGGAGGGGGATGTTCGGAAAATCAGGGGGCCGGCGTGGCGGATCGGCCTCGCCTCAGGCCCCCAGGGTCCGTTCGAGCGCGTTGAGGATGTCGCCCATGGTCTCGAAGCCGGCGAGGAGGGCGTTGCGGGCCTCGTCGCGGAGCCAGCCGGCGACCTTCTTCTCGGCGGCGATGACGGTGGAGTGGTTCCGACCCCCGAAGAAGCGACCGATCTCGCTGTAGGGGGCGCCGGTGTGCTTGCGGGCGAGGTACATGGCGAGCATCCGGGGGTAGGCGACGGCCCGGGCCCGGTTCTCGGCCTTGAGGTTCTCGGGGTCGATGGCGAAGAGGTCGCAGACGGCGCGCTCGACGTCCTTGAGGGCGACGGCCCGGGCGGTGTGGCGGATCGTGTCGCGGAGCGAGGCGCGGGCCAGCGCGAGGTCGAGCTTCTTGCCGGAAAGGGTGGCGTGGGCCAGCAGGCTGTGCAGGGCCCCTTCGAGCTCGCGGACGCTGGCCCGGAGGTGCTCGGCGACGTAGGCGACGACCCCCTCGGGCAGGATCACCCCCCGGGCGGCGGCCTTGGCCTGGAGGATCGCACGGCGGGTGGCGAGGTCCGGCGCGTCGAGCTTGACGACCATCCCGCCGAGGAACCGGGTCGACAGCTCATCCGTCAGCTTGGCGATCTGGCGGGGGTGCTGGTCGGCGGTCAGGACGATCGGCGCCCCTTCGGCGATCAGGGCGTTGAAGGTGTGGAGGAACTCGTCCTGCGTGGCCCGCTTGGCGGCGAGGAAGTGGACGTCGTCGACGAGCAGGGCCCCGGCCCCCCGGTAGCGGGCCCGGAAGGCGTTGAGGCTGCCGTGCCTCATGGCGTCGAGGAAGCCGTTGGTGAAGGCCTCGGCCGTCATGTGGACCACCTTCATCCCCGGGTTCTTGGCCCGGAGCGCGGCGGCGATGGCCTCCAGCAGGTGCGTCTTGCCCAGGCCGACCCCCCCCTGGATGACCAAGGGGTTGAACGACGCCCCGCCCGAATGCACCAGGTCGGTGGCCGCCGCCAGGGCCATCCGGTTGCCGGGGCCAGGCACGAAGTCGTCGAGCCGCCGGAGCGGCCGGCCGGTCGGGGCATGGGCCGGGGCCGGCGTCGCGACGGGGGCCGATGTCGAGGGGAAGCTTTGGGCCGCGACCCGGTTGTGCGGGGGCCGGGGGGCGGGCGAGGCCGGGGCCTGGATCGGGCGGTCGTTGGCGTCGGGCGGGGGGGGATCGACGACGTGGCCGAGGGGCGGGGGGGCCTCGTCGGCCACGCGGAACATCAGGCGGAGCGACTTGCCGGTGACCGCCAGGCCGGCGTCGACGAGGTTGGTCGCGAAGTGGCCCTGGATCCAGTCGCGGAAGAAGGCGTTGGGCACGCCGACTTCGAGGTCGTCGCCGGCCACGCCGAGCCGGACCCCCTCGCCGAACCAGAGCCCGAACCGCGACTCGCCCAGCCGCTCGGCCATCGCGGCCCGTAGCGTCGTCTCGATCCCCGATTGCCCGAGCATGATGTCCCCTCCCCCCCGGCGCGCGGCCCGAAGCTTGTCGATTGGGCGACGCATCGATCGGTCCGGCCGCGAGGGTCGTCCGGGTGGGCCCGGTCGCGGGCCCTCGGGGAGTTGAGCAAAAGGGGTGCATCCGGCTCGCCAGCCAAGGGGAGATATGCGCCCCGATCGACCCCCTGTCAAACGCCAAAAGCCGCGCCCCGGCCCGGGTTGGGCCGATTGCAAGGCGCGTCCCGGCGCCGACTTCCGGCTGGCGCGATCGCGCGGGCGCCAGTGCCGGAGACCGATATCGGCCCGGGGGTGATCGTCGTTCGGCAAATGGTCAGCGTGACCGGATAGGTGCAACGCTCCATCGAAGCGGGCTGGCTCGATCGCTCCTTGAACCGTCTCGACGGGACGTGCTCCGAGACCTCGAAGGATAATCGACAGCATCCGCCAGATCTTGACCTGCCGATTCGTGCCCGGGAAGTCGCTCGACTTATGCCCTGACATTCGCGCACATCGGGGTAGGCTACTTCTATTCACTGAGACCAAATCGCCGTCTCTGGATGTCAAATAGATTCTGCATCTGGTGCAAAAATTGTGTAACTGAGCATTTTCCTCGACTTATCGACCTTGACCAGGACTTCCAGCCTTTCTTCGGTGCCCAGTTGAACAATGAATTCCTCGGGAAGGTCGGCAGGATTTCCCTTGCCGATTTGCGACATGATTTGGTGGTGTAATCGTTGGAGTTCGAAGCTGCTGGGCATGTTGGATGACATGATATTGAGGCCAAGGAATCCGGTGAGATATTGCAGTCCTTCCTTCTCGTCCGGGTCGAGTGACCTCCAAAATCCCCGGCTTTTCTCCAGGTAACCCTCCCGATCTGCTTGCGTCCGGGCCCGCCCGGTTGGCCGCTCGGGCAATCTTGGTAGGACCAACCGCCCAGGGCTAGCGCGCACTTGTAGGTTATCCTGGAAAGATGTAGGGCTTGCGCTTCGCCTCGCTTTGGTGTAGAAATCCTCTGTCGTGGCCTTCACAACAACGGCGACCGG
>JAABUQ010011203.1_pt1 | contig 11526 bp, 11 predicted proteins | sample 5560001 | NCBI WGS metagenome assembly JAABUQ01 (sample SAMN10711888, study PRJNA513371) | rock metagenome | isolation source: Antarctica rocks | place: Antarctica: Victoria Land, Finger Mt nord | collected 2015-12-18
GGCGAGGTTACCGGTGAGGCGCGGTTTTCCAGACTATATTCGCCGGCGGCGAAAAACTGCGTGTGGGCGGCACGGCCAATGGGACCGGACAAAGACAGGGCGACCTGCTGAAGCGTGTCGTTTGTCAGATCGTTTCCACTGTTTGCGTTGGCGGACGTGAAGCCAGCCAATTTTGCCTCGGTTGCCGATGGCCTCCCTAGGTCCAGTGCTTCGCCATGAAACTGATTGCCTCCGCTCCTGGTAATGATGTTGACCACGCTGCCGGTGCTGGCGCCATACTCCGCCGAAAAAGCGTTTGAAAGCACGTCTATCTCTTGTACGGCTGAAAGAGGAATATTGCTAAAAATAGTCTGCCGGCCCCAACTATCATTGCCGGTGCTTCCATCCACCTCGAACCAGGTTTGCCGGCGTCCGGCGCCATTGGTTGTGAACAGGTTCTGGTTCATGAAAACGTCGCCCTGATTGATCGCCGGACGATTCGCGGCATTCAGCAGCGGCAAGTAAGTGATCTTGCGGTTGAGCAGCGGTGTTTCCGTTATTTGCGTAGCGCCCAGACGGTCGCCTATCTGCGGCTCATCAGCGCGCACTTCACCGACAGTGCCGGTTACGGTTACTTGGTTTTGGCCTCCGCCTACGGTGCGTTGAAGATGGACATCCGCGCTGGTTCCGCCAATCAACGTCACTGCGTCTGATTGCGTCTCAGCAAAGCGCCGCTTGCGAGCGCTGACTGTGTACGTACCTCTGATAGGCAGCCCCGGAAACGAAAAATGGCCGCTCAAGTCCGTTTGCGCCGTGCGCCGAAGAGCGTTCCGGCCGTTGGCAACCGTGACTTCCGCGCCGGGCACTCCGGCGCCGGTCTGGTCTGTTACTTGGCCAAGGATGGTGGCGGTATCCGGGGTTTGAGCCAACGTCAGGCCTAGCGCGAAAAGCGCGAGCAGCAAGAGCCGGAGGGAAGCTGATGTCACTCGCCGCCTTTTTTCGCGATGGCTGCCCGTCTAGCGGAACTGTGCGCGGAAGCAGGAGCGCTCCGCGCCAGTAGCTCCTCTAAACGCTGCCGGATGGTGGCCTCTTTCATAGAGAACTCGTCTCCTCGCGCCGGAGTCTGGTAACGGATATCGCCGTGCCGGTCGATCATCACGAGCTGGGGCACCACCGTCATCTCCATCAAGCTGAATCCCATAAACTGCAGGAACTGATCTCGCGTGGTCCAGCCTACGGGGAAGCCTACTTTGTAAGTCCGGGTGAAAGTTTCAATGAGCAAGTTCGCTTGGCTCTCTTTTTCACCGTCATCAAGAGCATTGATGGCAACATCGATTGCCTGAAAGCCGCGGGCGCCGTACTGTTGTTGCAATTGCGTCATCAGCTGCGAGGCCGCCTGGCAGTGCGCGCAGGTTGTTTTGATGAACTCGAGCGCCACCACCTTGCCGCGATATTGCGTCAGCAGTTTCTGCCCTTGGCCCGGAACGGTGAAAGCAAGTTCCGGCGCTTTGCGGACAGGTGTTCCTGCCGCTGCAAACAGGCAGGCAGCAGAACAAACACAGAGCACTAGCAGCCGCGGCATGATTGTCTTCACAAGCGAAACTCTCCCCAACAGTGTAGCCGTCCGTTCGGAGGAAGTATCTTAAAGCAAGATGGCAAGAACGCCACCGAAACAGCTCATCGTGAGCGTCGGCATCAGTATGACTAGCTATGCGGAAGTTGTCGATCTGTGCCGTGAGTGGGCCGCGGAAAGAAAAACCGCAAGCCAGTTAGCTGCGCGGTATATCTGTGTGACGTCTGTACACGGGATCGTCGCAGCCCACGACGACCCCGAAATCGCGAAGATCTTGAACGAAGCGGATATCGCTACGCCGGACGGCATGCCGATCGTTTGGGCGCTGCGGTCTTTCGGAGATAGAGAGCAGCAACGAGTGTATGGCCCCACGTTGATGCTGGAGCTTTGCCGGAGCGCGGCAAGCAACGGACACCGAATTTTTTTATATGGCGGTCGCGAAGAAACGCTCACCGTGTTGATAGGCCGCCTGCACGGTTTATTTCCCGGCCTGATCATCGGCGGGTCCTACTCTCCTCCATTTCGGCCGCTCACCGGCGCGGAGAAGGACGATGTGAGAGAACGCATTCTTCAGTCGGATTCCGATATCGTCTTTGTCGGGATCAGCACGCCGAAACAGGAGCAGTGGATGTACGAGAACCGAGGCTGCTTTCCCGGCGCAACTTTGATTGGAGTAGGAGCCGCCTTCGATTTTCACGCCGGCCGGGTGAAGCAGGCACCGGCTTGGATGCAGCGTAACGGTTTCGAATGGCTGTTCCGCATGGCCATAGAACCGGCCCGGTTGTGGAGACGCTACCTACTGATTACACCCCGGTTTCTACCGCTTTGGTGGAAACAGAAGTTTCGCTCACCGGGGGGGTAGCCGGTTTCGGCGCCTTCACGCTAGACCCTGATACCGGGACGAATATTGAGCGAAGCGCCCGCCTGCATGCCGGCGCGATTAATCCGACGCCCGCGAGCCAGGATTCGAATTTCGCCTGCGAGACAGCATTAGCATCGGTGAGACGAGGCAGAAGCAGCGGCTCCGAGTTGCGGGACGCTCTTCCGGGCTCGCACGTAGTCGCCGAGTTGATGCCCGCTTCCCTGAGCCATGAAACCAGCTCGGAGCGGTGTTCGCCGTTCGGATAGCAAAACTCTTGCGCCGGTCTTCCAGTAGCCGGCTCGATCAACTGCCGGTTATCTTCGATTTCGCGGAAAAAGAGCCGCTTGTCGAAAGGAAGCCGGTGCCGATGGGTGTGAAGCTGAATATCCATACCCGCTTGCGCTACCTCGCGCATCTCGGCGGCGTTCATCAAATGCAGTGTCCGCGATGCTAGGATTGCTTCGTAATCCACACCGACCGCATACGCGATTCGTTGCAGTAACCCATCCTTCTGCTCGGCCGAAAATTTCCGCTCTTTAGCCCGAAGGAGCAGAAACTGGCGCGCTTTCTCGACCGCGTGCGGCGTCGTGAGATCAAGCGGTGCAGCGCTGCCCGTTACTTCGCGATCACATAAGGTGCGTCGGACGCCCTTCCACAACATGTAAGAGCACGTCGTGTCGAAGATTGGACGGTTATAGCGAGAGTAAAAAGTGGTCTGATAGACAGTGGCTGGATAATTGAACTCGCGCAAAATGGGGCAAGCGAGCCGATGAAAGTCTTGCCAGCCATCGTCGAAGGTAATAACCACGGTGGGAGCCGCCAAGCTCCTTTCCCGCATCTGTCGCAATGCGGCGGAAAGAGGAAGCACTTCATAGCCAAACTCTCGAATCGTCTCGAGACGACGGCGGAACACTTCCGGCTGGATGTACAACCGAGGATTCCAAAGGTGTTCGTCAGACTTACTGACTCCGTGATAACACAGAATCAACAACGATTGGTTATATCGCCGTAAATGGCGAGCGGCTCCGAACAAGCTAAGCGTTCCCGTGTTTGGCGGCCGGGGGTGTGCGCCTTTTCGAAGCACCGCTTACCTCGTTAATTTTTTCGCGGCAGACAACCATCAGTTTTCGCCCAAGACGTATCCAAGCTGACCTCAATACTTCTCTGCGTGGGACTCCCCCGATACCACGCTAGGCAAAGAAAATCGTAGCACGATGTAGACCCTGCTAGAACTACACTTTTGACTCGAAAAGTACTAGACTAGGCGCAACTTTTTACGCGAAACCACGATAGCGATGTAAAACGGACCAGTCGAGCGAATGAAGCCAGAATGTTAGCGGTGCCGCTCTACGGCAAACGCGCAGTACTATGCAGCATCTTGCGCGACGTTTGCTTCGAAGCGATCACGCTCAGGGCCACCCCCAATGCGGCGCCTCCCAGGTGTAATAATTACATCACGCAACGCCGGATCACGACCAGGAAAGAAACGCTGAAGAAATTCACTACACGATCCGATGATCAATCCCAGCACCAGGACCTGGAACGGCCTGAAGCGTCCGATCGGCAGGGTTTTCCAAAGCAGAACGGCCAAAACCAAAAATAACGTTACATGCAGACCCTTGTCCGCGAACAGGTGGAAAAGACTGAAAGACGGTTGCTGCATTGCCTTGCGTCCGAGTAAGAGCGTAGACACCCACGCAAAAGCCCGTTCGCACCACTCAGAAGCGAGCGAAGTAGAGGAGAAGAAAATTATTCCAATCCATACGATCACCGCATAAGCAAACAGGTTCGCTGGCGCGGCAGTCTGACGCGATCTACTCAAACTGCCGTCAACCGCGCGGAGTCTACGTTGTTCAGGAACCAAGCGTAGGTGGAGCGGATTCCCGCCTCAAGATCGATGGTATGGCGCCACCCCAGTTCATGTAGCCGGCTTACGTCCAAAAGCTTGCGAGGCGTTCCGTCCGGTTTCGAGGTATCGAATACCAGTTCCCCTTTGTAGCAAGTGATATTTGCGATGAGCCGGGCGAGCGCCGCAATGGTGACGTCTTCCCCAATGCCGACGTTCACGATCTCCGCTTCATCGTAGTGCTGCATTAAAAACAAGGCGGCGGAGGCCAGATCGTCAACGTGTAGAAATTCTCGACGAGGTGTCCCCGTGCCCCAGATCACGACTTCGCTCCGGTCCTCCAATTGAGCTTCGTGAAACTTGCGAAGCAAAGCGGGCAGAACGTGCGAATTCTGCAGATCGAAATTGTCGCCCGGACCGTAGAGATTGGTCGGCATCACGGAGGTTGCATTAAAGCCGTACTGAGCTTTATAGGCCTGACATAGTTTGATGCCGGCTATCTTCGCGATGGCGTACGACTCGTTGGTGGGCTCCAGAACGCCCGTAAGAAGATCCGCCTCCTTCATCGGTTGCGGTGCGAACTTCGGATAGATGCAGGACGATCCGAGGAACTGCAGTTTTTTCACGTCGTGGCGCCAGGCGGAGTCGATTACATTCAATTGGATGGCAAGATTATCTCGAATGAAATCGGCCGGGTATTTCGAATTCGCCACGATGCCCCCGACCTTTGCCGCTGCCAAGAAGACATATTCCGGTCGCTCAGCAGCGAAAAACCGGTCCACCGCGGGCTGAGAAGTGAGATCAACTTCGGCGCGCGACCGCAGAATCAAGTTGCGATATCCGTGCTCCTGCAAATGCCGCACAATGGCCGAGCCCACCAGCCCGCGATGTCCCGCCACAAAAATCTTACTCGATTTCTCCACGTCTACGTCCGCATCCCCGCCGGCGCTACATACTTACTTTGATACACCAGCCGCTCTTCTTCAGCCAGCCGCAAATCGGAATCCACCATCATGCGTACTAACTGCTGAAACGTCGTTGTGGGCGCCCAGCCCAATGCCTTACGCGCCTTGCTCGAATCGCCCAACAGGTAATCCACCTCGGTTGGCCGGAAATACTGGGGGTCGATTTCGACATGCTCTTCCCAGGTAAGCCCGGCGCGCGAAAACGCCTCCTGCAGGAACTGCCTGACGGAGTAAGCCTCTCCTGTCGCAACTACAAAGTCTTCCGGCTCGGAGTGCTGCAGCATCCTCCACATTGCCTCTACGTAATCACCGGCAAATCCCCAGTCGCGCCTGGCGTCCAGATTGCCGAGATAAAGCTTCTGTTGCAAGCCTGCCTTGATGCGCCCTACGGCGCGAGTGATCTTTCTGGTGACGAATGTCTCGCCGCGCCGGGGAGATTCGTGGTTAAACAAGATTCCGTTCGTAATGAAGAGCCCATACGCTTCGCGGTAATTGATGGAATACCAGTGGGCGGCTACCTTCGATACAGCGTACGGACTCCTTGGATAAAAGGCTGTCGTCTCGCTCTGCGGCGGCTGCGCGGCGCCAAACATTTCCGAGGAGCCCGCTTGATAGAACCGCACCTGGCGTCCGGTATGTTCCACATGGTCGCGCATGCAGTCCAGCAGTCGCAGCGTTCCCATTGCGTCGGCGTCCGCCGTATATTCCGGGTTCTCAAACGAGACCTTCACATGGGATTGCGCGCCCAGATTATAAATCTCGTCCGGACGCGCAGCCTCGACGACCCGTCTTAATCCGGTGGAGTCCGTGAGATCGGCATAGTGCAGCACTAGCCTCCGTCCGGCCTCGTGCGGATCCTCATAGATGTGATTGATGCGCGACGTGTTGAAGCTGGAACTCCGGCGCACAATGCCATGGACCGTATAGCCCTTCGAGAGCAATAGTTCACTCAAATAAGAGCCGTCCTGACCCGTGATTCCGGTGATTAACGCTGATTTAGACAATACGTTCCTTGGCGTAAACTTTGGTGTTCTTTATTATAAAGCTAAAATTGCGCGGTAAGCTACGTCCCACATGTAGCCCTGTGCGGCGGGAGTATTCGTACGCTCTCTGTTCCACATCCACGAGTAATACAGTGTGACCATGAGTATCGAATCATCTCCCTGCAGGTTTAGCTCGGCGTGTCGTATAAATGAATGGACAATCTGGGGCTATGTCGCCGTTCGTGCTATCTCATCACGCGCAAGAAACACGTCCGATAAAGCCTACTTCTCCAACTCGGCGTGGAGATGAGAAGTGGGTCGAGTGGGCTGCGCTTAGCCTGCTGTACACAATATTGATCATTCGCGAGATTCGGCGTACTCTGTGGTACGACGAACTGATCACGTTCTACATTGCGAAGGCACCCACGCTGCCCGATCTACTGTACCTGATGCGGCGATGGGATCTGAGCCCTCCCACGTTGCATCTGCTGGCACATCTGTCGATGTCGCTAGTCGGAGAAAACGCCATTGGCGCTCGTTTGCCCTCGGTCGTCGAGTTTTATTTCGCAAGTTTGGGGCTTTTCGCCTACTCGCAACGGAAGCTTGGCACGGAGTGCGCGTCTCTTGCTGTCTTATTGCTTTGGTACAGTCCGTTCTTTCAGTACGCAACCGAAGCTAGATCTTATGCGTTGCTCGCCATGTTTTTCTCAGCCCTTCTTTTTTGTTGGGATGCGGCTGTAACGGAACCAGCCACCCACCGAAAAGAGGCCTGCTGGGGCATTGCTTTCTCTACCAGCGGAGTAATAGCTTCACACATCTTTGCGCCAATGGTCCTGGCTCCCTTCTGGGTCGCGGAGGGGGTACGCATGATGCAACGACGCAAAATTGACTACCAAGTTTGGGCTGCTCTGCTGCTGCCGGTCCTTGGTGTACTCGCGTATATCCCTTTCTTTCGGAGCTACACGTCGCTAATCTATCCGCTCCCCTTTCAAGCTGCGCCCCGGAAAATGGCTGTGTTTTTCTGGCACGCAACTCCCGGGATTTGGCTCAAGTTGTTGATTGGAGCCTCAATTCTTTTAGCGTTTTGGAGGACAGCACGTCCTGGATTGCAGATGCTTCGTCGCTTCCGAACGATTGACGTTGCTCTCTTTGCCGCGCTGCTGGCGCAGCCGATTCTGTTGAATCTCATTCTCATGTGGGGGCATGGAGCCTTTTGGGACCGGTACTGCATCACTACCGCGCTAGGCCTGTATATCTGCATCGCAGGCCTGTTGGGAATGGCTTTGCGGTTCCACAGAGTTGCCGTTTCCGTTGTAGCTCTTGTGCTCGCTTGCTTGATCCTGGTGCAGCGAGTTCCTCATCCGCTGTACGACAACCTCACAAACTCTGCTCCCGCTGGGAGCTCCGCTACGTTGACGCAATTGAAACCAAACTTGCCGCTGGTTGCCGCAAGCGGTCTGACATTTGTGGAAATGAACTACAATGAGCGGCCCGTCCTATTATCGAGGCTTTATTATTTGACGGACCGTGCGGCGGCGACGCGATTCGCGCACGCCAATCTGTTTGAGGCACTCGACGACCTTAAAAACGATTTCGCATTGACAGGAACAGTTGAGCCATATGCAAGGTTTGTCAAGCAACACGAGCACTTCCTCGTGCTTGGAACGTCAAATTACCCCGAAGATTGGCTCTTGAGAAAATTGGCCGCCGACAACGCGAAGATCTTGCAGGTAGCGGAGTGCAAGCTTCCGTACAAGGATTCGCAGATCTATGAAGTGACGATTCCGGGATCGGTCCCTTCCCCCTAGATTGGGACCTAATCTAGGGCGCGCTCGTTGCGAGCGCCATGTGAGATCTCGCTAACTTGAACTCAAACATTGCATTAAGAACCCGATCCTGGTCCGCATCGCTCAAGCCGCTGTACAACGGCAATCGCAAAAGTTGCTCACTAATACGCTCAGTGACGGGACACTGGCCAGAATACCCGCCCAGCCTCCTTCCCATCTCCGAAAGATGTAAAGGAACATAGTGAAAAACGCTAAGGACACCGCGTTCTTTCAAATGAGAAATAAGCGCCTGTCTCGCCAGAGCATCGGGCAACAAGACATAGAAAATATGATAGGTCTGCTCCGTGTGAGCTGGAATCGTCGGTAAGCCGAAGCCGAGTTGCGCCGCCCAGCCGGCGAGATGCGCACGATAGCGTTCCCAAAGATGGCGCCTGTTCGCTTGTATGGTCTCCCGTGCCTCAAGCTGCGCATACAAGACCGCGGCTAGGATATCGGAAGGCAGATAACTTGATCCGACATCCACCCAGGTGTACTTATCGACCTCTCCGCGATAGAAGCGGCTTCTGTTAGTTCCCTTTTCCCGTAGGATCTCCGCACGGTCGATGTATTGCGGATCGTTTATGAGCAGCGCGCCGCCTTCGCCGCAACTGAAATTCTTAGTCTCGTGGAAGCTCTGGGTAGCAAGACACCCGAACGTACCGAGGTATTGCCCTCGATAACGCCCAAACAGCCCGTGTGCATTATCTTCGACGATGGGAAGGCCGTGCCGCGCGGCAATCGTCATGATCCGATTCATTTCACAGCCGACGCCCGCATAGTGCACCGGCATAATCGCACGCGTGGCGGGCGTTATAAGCGATTCGAGAAGTTCCTCATTGAGATTGAGTGTGTCCGGCCGAATATCGACAAATACGGGCTTCGCGCCACGGAGAACGATCGCGTTCACAGTGGAAACGAACGTGAACGATGGAACGATCACCTCGTCCGCGGACTTCAGATCCAGGAGCAAGGTGGCCATCTCCAGGGCGTGCGTACAAGAGGTGGTCAACAGTACCTTGGGAACGGCAAGCATGCTCTCGAGCAATTGGCTGCACTTCCCGGTGAATATGCCATCGCCGGAAATGTGCATACGATCAAACGCTTCCTGGATGTAGCGAAGCTCGGTACCTACCCTCTGAATGCGATTGAACGGAATAAACGACACGGTTTTATCAAAGCCCCAGTAAGTTGCAGCATGCCCGGTTACAGTTCGTGGAGTAACCGTTAGATCGCCTGTGGCGCTGCGTCTCACATCTACCGACCACGATTAAGCTTCGAGGACGGTCCAAGCTTAGACGCTAGGTCAGCGTCTTTCCTTCATCTTTCGAGAGCTGTTCAGGTCCTAGGAGTACCAGCGAGGACACCGAAATTAAGACCAGATGTAATCCGCCACTCGTGGCCCGGTCATCATAAGCAAATCCAGGATGCTGACGTAGGGATCAAATGGGGGGAATAACTGCGCATATTCCGGATAATCATAGTCCATCCATTCCACACCGATGCCCACCGCCGAGAACTTCTCGGTATCCAGATAGCCCTTGGCTGCCGGACCACTGATGTAATGCGTAGCACCCAGTTTTTTTAGAATTTGTAATAACCGTTCGGTCTTCGTTCCGGAGCAACCCAGGCTAGAACTTCGGAGAAATTGCGTGTGCCCAATCCCGATCTCGCGGGCCAGCTCTACAGTGGTCTCGATGTTGAAGTCGGACAGCCGCTCAGGATGGCTTCCGTACCAGCGTTCCAAGAGGGGTTCGTAGCGGGAGAAAAATGGCGCCTGTGCGTAGTTATGCCGAAGGGCTCTAAGATGCGTCGTATTCCAGGCGCGGTCCCAGCAGATCTGGATCTCACAGATCGGCATATTCCGCAATTGGGCTCCCTTCGCCAACACAGGAATGGTGAGCCATTCGGATCCCCGAGGAGTCTTGATGCGGTTCCGGTTACGCCAGCCCCGGTCATCGTACTGAACATCGTCGTAGAACACAAATACGTCTGCTTTTTGAATTTGATGGAAGTACCCTCGCCAAGGAATGTAAGAGGGCTGTAAGATGACGCAGTTCATTCAATCCCGCTCAATAACAATCCCGTACTCCTCATGTTGTCCAATCTCCCTAGCGGGATTTCCTACGTATTTGCGGAACTCTTTTGTATCGCGAAATACCGTCGAGCCAGCCACGATGTGTGTCTCACGCCTGATTCGCAGCCCATCGATCAGAACGCTTCCGCTGCCTAGAAAACACCCGTCCTCCACAACACATTGGCCCCCGACCAGACAGCGGGCCGCGAAGAAATTGCCGTCGCCGACGGACGCGTTATGCGCGACGAGCGCACCCGACATAAAAGCGTTATTATTGCCGACGCGCACGAACGGCTCGAACTGCACATTTCCGAGAGCCACATTGTTTTCACCCATTTGAAGGTCCGCGAAGCGGAGAACATGAGTGTTGATGTAGCTGGCCAAGCGATAGCCGCGCGCTTTTGCTCTCGCAAATAAGAGTGCCCGATCCCGCATACGCCGGTAACCAATGGCTACAAACATTTCGACGCTGTCTGGCGGATACTCTTCGGTCACGGCTTCGAACGGAACCGCCGGAAGGTCACAGAATGTTGTCTGGCGGAGGTACGGCGCGTCAGCGGTAAATGCTACGACTCTGTAGGGCGAATCGTGCGTGAAATAGAAATGCATTTGCTCCGCGAAGGGACCTAAACCATAGATGATCAGACGCTTCATAACTACAGGGCAGCTTCCACTTACTGGCCCAGAGCAGAGCCAACTGGACGCTGCTCATAGATCGACCGGACCAGGTATTGCGGCCGGGATTTTGTTTCTTTGAAGATCTTACCGACATAGATACCAATGACGCCCAAGATGCTGATGATCGAACCGCCAATGAACCAGAGAGAAACCATCAGCGACGTAAAGCCGGATAGAACCGTATCGGGCTCTAATAACCTCTTAATGAGCAGTCCAATGGCGTAAGTCACGGACAAAAGGGTAATGCAGGTACCGACGAAGAAGATGAGCGTCAGCGGATAAGCGGAAAAAGAAGTAATCGCGTTCAGGAACAACCTGAGAAGTCTCACTGGCGTATAGGTCGATTTACCGGAGCGGTTCATCTTCGTGACGTGAAGCGGACGTTGCGAAAACCCACTCCAGCTAAATAATCCGGCCAAAAACACATCGGCTTCGGTAAAGCCAATGATCGCATCCAGGTACGATCGATTCATCAGACGAACGGTACATTGATTTTCCGGTACCTGGGTATCTGACGTCAGATTGAACAACTTATAAAACAAAGCGCCTGTATGACGTTTCAGGAGAGATCCGCCGCGGGCGGTCTGAATTCCGTATACCACGTCGGCGGAGCTGACGTGCAACTCCTGCCAGAAGTCGATGAGCCATTCGGGCTGCTCCTCCAAATCCACATCTATCAAAAACGCGAAATTACCACGCGCGTGGCGTAGGCCAGCTAAAATCGCCTGATGGTGCCCGAA
>JAABUQ010011204.1_pt1 | contig 11526 bp, 13 predicted proteins | sample 5560001 | NCBI WGS metagenome assembly JAABUQ01 (sample SAMN10711888, study PRJNA513371) | rock metagenome | isolation source: Antarctica rocks | place: Antarctica: Victoria Land, Finger Mt nord | collected 2015-12-18
AAAAAGCCGCTCCGAACGTATAAGAAGCACCACTCCGGCCGCTTACTGACCTCGTAACCCAACCAGCCTGTCCAACGTCCGGTATGGGATACAGGAGAGCGCCGTGGCTGACGCACCCGAAGTTCGGCTTGCGCCGGAAGGCGCTGCCCTGCTCATGCTTGACCATCAAACCGGCATCATGGCGGGGGTGGCCGACATCGAGCCGAACGCCTTCCGCAGCAACGTGCTGGCACTGGCCAAGGTGGGCCAGGCCTATGGCCTGCCGGTGATCCTGTCGGCCTCCTTCGCCAACGGCCCGAATGGCCCGCTGCTGGCCGACCTAACCGGCATGTTCCCCGACGTGAAGCCCATCTACCGCCCCGGCGAGATCAACGCATGGGACAACCCGGACGTGGTGCGCGCCGTCGAGGCGACCGGGCGCAAGCAGCTCGTCATGGCCGCAGTCACGACGGACGTCTGCCTGCAGTTCCCGGCCATGTCGGCCGCGGCGGCCGGCTACGACGTGTGGGCGGTGATGGACTGCTCGGGCACATGGAACACCCTGGTCCAGCAGGCGGCCATGCACCGCATGACGCAGGCCGGCGTGCGCGTGACGACCTGGGTCGCCATCGCGGCCGAGCTGCAGCGCGACTGGCGCCGGCCTACTGGGGAGAAGCTGGCCGCGATCATGGGCGAGCACCTGCCGTTCTACGGCATGCTGGCAGCCAACCTGAAGGCTGCCAAGGGCGGCGGCTGATGGGCGAGGCCTACCCCGCCGCGGCCGGGCTCGACCTGTCGCATGTCGTCTACACGGATGGCGTCGGATTGATCGAGGGTCAGGTTGAAGTGCCGACCTACGACGGCATCCTGCCGGCCTATGCGGCGCGTCCGGCGGGACCAGGACCGTTCCCGCTGGTCATCGTGACCGAGGAGATCTTCGGCGTCCACGAGCACGTGCGCGACGTATGCCGGCGCTTCGCCAAGCAGGGCTACGCCGCCATCGCACCCGAGCTGCTGCACCGGCACGGCGACCCGGGCCAGATCGGCAGTGTGGATACGATCCTGCACGGCATCGTGGCCAAGGTGTCCGACGACGAGGTACGCCGCGACCTGCAAGCGGTGCTGGCCCACTTGCTGGAGGATGAAGCCTTAGCCGTGGACGGCGGTCGCGTTGCGGTCGTCGGCTTCTGCTGGGGCGGGCGCGTGGCCTGGATGGCGGCGGCCCATATGGTCGAGATCACGGCCGCCGTCGCTTGGTACGGACTGATTGACGGCCCGCGGGACGGGGCGCACCCGTCGCAGCCCATCGACCATGCCGGAGCGCTCCGGGTCCCCGTGCTGGGCCTCTACGGCGGGCAGGACACGGTCGTGGGCCAGGACAATGTCGCCCGGATGCGGGCCGCGCTTCGGCCAGGCTCGGAGATCGTCACCTACCCCGGCGCCGGCCATGGCTTCTTCGCCGATTACCGGCCCAGCTTCGTTCCGGGGGCCGCTGCGGACGGATGGCGGCGGACCCTGGCCTGGCTGGCGCAGCACCTCAAGCCGGCTCCGGTCGGATGAACCGCGTCCTGTCCCCTCCGGTGATGCCGGACGCCTTCGAGGCGCACCATGCCGACGTCAACGGCATACGGCTCTGCTACGTCCGGGGCGGGTCAGGCGACCCCATCGTGCTGCTGCACGGATGGCCGCAAACCTGGTGGGCGTGGCGGCAGGTCATCCCAGCGCTCGCCGCACGTGGCCGGACGGTGATCGTGCCCGACCTGCGCGGCGCCGGTGGTTCCGAGAAAGCCACGGGCGGTTACGGAAAGGCGAACCAAGCCGAGGATATCCGGCAACTGGTGCGCGGCCTTGGCTTCGACCGCGTTGACCTGGTCGGCCACGACATCGGCGGCATGGTCGCCTACGCCTATGCCTGTGCCCACCCGGGCGAGGTGAAGCGGCTGGTCCTGGTGGACCTGCTGCTGCCGGCGCTCGGACTGGAACCGTTCATGGACCCGGCCCGCGACGGCTCGTTCCACTTCGGCTTCTTCATGGTGCCGGACCTGGCGGAGAGCCTGATCGAGGGCCGGGAGGACGCCTTCTTCGGCTGGTGGTTCCGCCGCTCGCTCGGGCGGCCGGATGCCATGTCGTCCGAGGGCATTAGGCACTACGCCCGCATCTACGCCGGGCACGAGGCGCTCGCGGCCGGGTTCGGCCAGTACCGGACGTTGCTGCAGGACATCCAGCACGATCGTCCCTTCGCGACGACGAGGCTGCCGATGCCGGTGCTGGCCGTCGCCGGCGAGCAGAGCGTAGGCGCCAAGCTGGCTGACGGACTCAGGCCGGCAACCTCCAACCTCCGTTCGATCGTGTTCCCAGCTTGCGGCCACTTCGTTCCTGAAGAGCGTCCCCGCGAACTCAGCCGCCTGCTCGTCGAGTTCCTGGAGCTGGACGCCGTGGGCGTACCCGAAGCACCGCCGGTCCATCCCGTAGCCACACGAGGTCTCCCAGTGCCCTACGAAGTTCCTGCATTGCCCTACGCCTATGAGGCGCTGGAGCCGGTGATCGACGCCGAGACCATGCGCCTGCATCACGACAAGCACCACCAGGCCTACGTGGACGCGCTGAACAAGGCGCTGGAGCCGCACCCGGAACTGCAGGGCAAGACCATCGAGGACCTCCTGCGCGGCCTGGACGGGGTGCCGGAGGCGATCCGCACCCAGGTCCGCAACCAGGGCGGCGGCCACGCCAACCACCAGCTGTTCTGGAAGATCATGGCGCCGCCCGGCCAGGGCGGCGGGGGCGAGCCGGACGGCGACTTGGCCAAGCAGGTCAACGCGGACTTCGGCTCCCTGCAAGGCATGAAGGACGCCTTTGCCGAGGCCGCGGCCAAACGGTTCGGCTCCGGCTGGGTGTTCCTGCTGTTCGACTCCAAGGCGGGCAGGCTGGAGATCGAGACCACGGCCAACCAGGACAGCGCGCTGCTGCTGGGCAAGCCGGCGCTGCTGGGCAACGACCTGTGGGAGCACGCCTACTACCTCAAGCACCAGAACCGGAAGCCCGAGTACCTCAAGGCGTGGTGGGACGTGGTGAACTGGCCCTATGTCGGCGAGCGCCTGGCCGGCATCCACGAAGGCCGGAAGCAGCTTTGACCGGGGCCGCACAATGCTCGCCACCGGTGGCCCGTTGCGATCTGGCACCGGCAAACCGCAATACAGGAGCAACCAGGATGCCCGTCAGCACCAAGCCGTTCGGCGAGGAATGGATCACCGAGTACTTCGCCATGGTTGACACCCTCGACACCGACGAATTGGTGCGCTGGTACGCCGATGACGGCGAGTTCCGCTTCGCTAACATGCCGCCTGCGCGCGGCAAGCCCGCGATCGCCGCGGCGCTCAAGCAGTTCTACGGCCTGATCACCTCCATGCACCACGAGAAGACCGGTTGCTGGGCGGATGCCGGCAGCGGCGTGCTGGAGGCGACGGCGCACTTCGTGACCAAGGACGGTCGGCACGTGGACATCCCGGCGGTCAGCACGATGCGCATGAAGGACGGGCTGATCCACCGTTTCCTGTTCGTGATGGACGCGGCCCCGGTCATGCAGGCGCCGACGTGACGCACCAGCCGCTCCGGCGCGGCGACGGGGAAGGCGCCCAGTACTGGGTCGCGGGCGACCGCTACACGTTCAAGCTGACCGCGGCGGACACAGGCGGCGCGTTCTCGTTGTTCCACTTCATGGTGCCGCCGGACAGCGGCTCGCCGCCGCACACCCACACGCAGGAGGACGAGACCTTCTTCATCCTCGAGGGCACGGTCCGGATCAGGGCAGGGGACACCACCGTCACCGCCGGCCCGGGCGACACGGTTTTCGGACCGCGGGGGGTGACGCACACCTTCCACAACGTGGGCCAGGACGATGCGAAGATGCTCTGCCTGGCCGTGCCGGCTGGCGTGGAGGACTTTTTCATCGCGGCCGGGCAGCCCGCCCCCAACCCCACGGCCACCCCGCCGCGCCCGACCGAGGCGGACAAGGCCCGCATGGCCGAGGCCGCGCCGCGCTTCGGCATCACCTTGGAGGACGCAGCAACATGACGCAGGTCCTTGTCGTCCACCACTCCATGATGGGCCACACCGCCGCCGCGGCGGAGCGACTGACAGCGGGCGTCCGCTCGGTGCCGGGCGTCGCGTGCGTGTCCAAGCCGGTCTTGGCTGAAGGCATCGGAGAGAACAGCGCTGCGACGCGCGAGGACTTCTGCGACGCCGACGCGCTGGTGCTCGGCTGCCCCGTGCACCAGCGCAGCGTGAGCTGGGAGATGAAGCGCTTCATCGACCTACACTGTGAACCTAGTTGGTTCTGGGACGACATGGTGGGCCGCGTCGGCGGCGTGTTCGCGACCGGCGGCGGCCACGGCGGCGCGGGCGGCGGGGCGGAGCTGGCGCAGCTCGCACTGCTGGCCAACCTGGCGAGCCTGGGCATGATCCTGGTGAGCCATCCCAAGACCACGCCGGGCTTCGACGTGGCCGGGATGCACTGGGGGCCGCAGGTGCGGACCGGCGGGCCGAAGCTGGAGCCGGACCCGCCAGACGGGATGGACCCGCAGGCCCTGGAGGCGCTGTTCCACCATGGCGCTGCGGTGGCCCGCGTCACCGCAGCGCTGCGGCGCGGGGCCGCGGGCGAGCGGCTGATGCCGGTCGGCAACGTCAGCCCCGCCCCACAGGCCCGCGAAGCCCGGCACCAGCAGGACGGCACCAGCCCGATCGGGGAACCGCGATGAGCATAGCCATCAGACGCACCACCATCGAGGGCTTCGCCGAGCGCACGGTCGAGGCGAACGGCACGCGGCTGTTCTGTCGGGTGGGCGGCACTCCCGAGGGGCCGCCGGTGCTGCTGTGGCACGGCTTCCTGGGCACCTCCTACACCTGGCGCAAGGTGGCACCGCTGTTGGCGGCGCGCGGCTGCGCGGTGCTGGTGCCGGACATGCGCGGCTATGGTGACTCTGACAAGCCGCCGGGACCAGATGGCTACGACGGCCTGAACCTCGTCGCCGACTTCCGCGCCCTGGTGCGCGAGACCGGCTTCGGCGGCGGGCGCCTCTTCACGCTTGTTGCGCACGACATGGGCGTGAACCCGGCGATGCTGTGGGCGCACGCGCATCCGGAGGAGGTTGCGGCGCTCTGCGTCATGGAGGAGCCGGTGCTGCTGGCCGACGTGCTGGCCAAGTTCATCGCCTACACGCCGGAGGCGACCAAGCGCGGCGGGCTGTGGTTCTGGATGATGGCGTTGGCGCCGGACATGGCGGAGCAACTGGTCGGCGACGGCCACGAGCGGGCGTTCCTGGCCTGGAACTACGACCACTATGCCGCCGACCCGGCCGCCATCGAGCCGGCGGCGGTTGACGAGTACATGCGCTCGTTCGGGGCGCCCGGAGGCGCGCCGGGCGCCTTCGGCGTGTATCGCGCCGTGCCGCGCTCGGTGGAGCAGACGGCGGCGCTGGCCAGGGACAAGCTGCGGCTGCCGGTGCTCGCCATCGGCGGCGAGGCCAGCATGGGCGCGGCCATGGGCGAGCTGGCCAAACTGGTCGCCGAGCGGGTCGAGGCCGCCGTGCTGCCCGGCTGCGGCCACTTCATCCCCGAGGAGCAGCCGGAGGAGGTGGTGCGCCGCCTGGCGGCGCTCGTGCCTGGGATGGCCTCGTGATGCCCGATGCCCTGCCCCCCGGCGCACAGGTGACGATCCGGCTGCACGTCAACGGTGAGGACCGGGTGCTGACCGGGATTGACCCCCGGGTGACGCTCCTCGATGCGTTGCGCGACCACCTGGGCCTGTGGGGCACCAAGAAGGGCTGCGACCACGGCGTGTGCGGCTGCTGCACGGTGCTGGTGGACGGCGAGCGCCAGCTCTCTTGCCTGACGCTCGCTGCCATGCACGACGGCCAGGATATCCGGACCATCGAGGGCGTGTCCGGCGCGGACGGCGCGCTGCACCCGTTGCAGGACGCCTTCATCCGCCACGACGCCTTCCAGTGCGGCTACTGCACCCCGGGGCAGATCATGTCGGCGCTGGGCCTTATGGCCGAGCAGGCGACCGAGCAGGCGGGCCTGACACGCGAGGCGGTGGTCGAGGGGCTGGAGAACCAGTGCCGGTGCGGCTGCTACTCCAACATCGTCGCAGCCGTGCTGGACGCAGCCGGTTCGGGAGGCGCCGCATGACCCCCTTCGCTTACCACCGCGCCACGTCGGCTGCCGACGCGCGCGCGGCCATGCGGCCCGGCGCGCGCTACCTGGCGGGCGGCACCAGCCTGATCGACCTGATGAAGACCGGCGTCGAGGCGCCGGATCTGCTGGTGGACCTGAACCGGGGCGCCGGGCTTGGCGGGCTGGAGTGGCTGCCGAGCGGCACGCTGCGGGCCGGCGCCGCCGTCCGCATGACGGCGCTGGCCCGCGATCCCCTGGTGGCCCGGCGCTTCCCGGTGCTGCACCAGGCCTTGCTGGCAGGGGCCACGCCGCAGCTGCGCAACATGGCGAGCCTCGCGGGCAACCTGTTGCAGCGCACCCGATGCTTCTACTTCCGCGACCCCTCCTTCGCCGCGTGCAACAAGCGAGCGCCGGGCACGGGCTGCGCCGCCCGGCATGGCGTCAATGCCGAGCAGGCCATCCTGGGCTGGACCGAGGCGTGCGTCGCCGTCCACCCAAGCGACCTCGCCGTGGCGCTGCTGGCGCTCGACGTGCGCGTGGTCACCGACCGCCGGACGCTGCCCGTCGAGACGCTGCACCGCGGCCCCGGGGACGACCCGCGCGCCGACACCGTGCTGGAGGAAGGCGAGCTGATCGTGGCCCTAGAGGTGCCGTCCGGCCCGTGTGCGGCCAGGTCGGCCTACGCCAAGTCTCCGGCGGGCGGCTTTGCCCTGGCCTCGGCCGCCGTGGCGCTTGAGGTTCGGGACGGGCGCGTCGTGTCGTCCCACGTTGCGCTGGGCGGGGTCGCGCACCGGCCCTGGCGCTCGCACGAGGCCGAGGCGGCGTTGGCCGGCAGCGCCGCCGGACTACCAAGCTTTGCGACTGCGGCAGATGCGGCCCTGTCCGAGACTAGGCCGCTGTCCGGCAACGGCTTCAAGATGCCACTGGCCCGGGCCGTGCTGATCGAGGCGCTGTCCGCTGCCGCGGGAGCCGCCGCATGAGCGCACGCATCGGCCAGCCCACGCCGCGGATCGAGGGCCGGGCCAAGGTGACGGGCGCCGCCCGCTATGCCGCTGAGCGGACGCTGCCCGGCCTGCACCACGCGGTCATCGTCCCGGCCACCGTCGCAGCCGGGCGCGTCACCTCGCTGGACGCCGGGGTAGCGCTGGCGCTCGACGGCGTGCTGGCTGTGCTGGACCACCGCAATGCGCCGCGCCTGGGCCCGGTGAAAATCTTCCCGCTCGGCCCTGCCGGGGAGGGGCGCATGCCGCTGCAGGATGACCGGATCGCCTACGCCGGCCAAGCCGTAGCACTAGTCATCGCGCACACGCCGGAGATCGCGGCCCATGCCGCCGGGCTGGTGCGTGTGACGTACGCAGCCGAACCGCCGCGGACCATGGCCGCGCTGATGGAGGCAGGCGAAAGGGGCGACGAGCTGCCCGAGCCACTGCGCAAGATCACCGATGCGACCCGGGGCGACGTGGCGCGGGGCCTGGCCGAGGCGGATGTCACGGTCGAGGGCACGTGGGAGACACCGTCGCACATCCACAACGCGCTGGAATTGGCCGCCACCGTCGCCGAGTGGGATGCGGATACGGGCACCCTGCTGCTGCACGACAGCACGCAGTGGGTGCTGGGAGCGCGGCGGACGGTGGCCGACGCGCTTGGCCTCGCGCTCGACAAGGTGCGGGTGCTCTGCCCGTTCACGGGCGGCGGCTTCGGTTCCAAGTGCTTCACCTGGCCGCACACCATCCTCGCCGCCGTTGCAGCTCGGCAGCTTGGTGTTCCGGTCCGCATCGTCCAGCCGCGCAGCCAGACGCATACCTCTTTCGGCAACCGTCCGCAGGTTCGCCAGGTGTTGACGCTCGGCGCACTCCGGGACGGCACCCTGACTGCGATCCGCCACCACGCCATCGAGCAGACGTCAGTGATGGATAGCTTCATCCGCCCGGCCGGGGAGGTGAGCGAGGTGCTGTACGCCACCCCCAACCTGGAGACCCGGCACCGGATGCTGCCAGTGAACAGCAGCACGCCCACCAACATGCGGGCGCCGGCCGAGAGCTTCGGCTCCTTTGCGCTGGAGGGCGCGATGGACGAACTGGCGGAGGCGCTCGGTATGGACCCGTTGGCACTGCGGCGGCGCAACCTGCCCGCGGCGCACCCGGACGGGCTGCCGTGGTCCAGTTGCGGCCTGGGCGCCTGCTACCACGAGGGTGCGGCGGCGTTCGGCTGGGATCAGCGTCCGATGCAGCCCGGCACCCTACGCGACGGCGACACCCTGATCGGATGGGGCATGGCCGCGGGATGCTACGGCAGCTACCGCAGTCAGGCGGCCGTGCGCGCCACGCTGCATGCGGACGGCACGGCGGAGGTCGCCTGCGCCACGCATGAGATCGGCTCCGGCACCGCCACGCTGATGGCGATGGTGGCGGCCGAGGAGCTTGGGCTGGAGGTAGACCGGGTTACAGTCCTGCTGGGCGACACGGACCTGCCTGCGGCGCCCGTGCATGGCGCGTCGCGCACCGCCGCCACCATCGGGCCTGCCGTGCAGGCGGCGGCGCGCGCGCTGCGCCACCGGGTACTGGCGCTGGCCGCACCGGGCCGCAACGAGGCCGCGCCGCTCGCGGACGTGCTGCGGGCGGCCGGGGTTGCCCAGTTGACGAGCGAGGAGCGGGCCGGGCCGCCGGAGCTGGACGATGCGGCCTTCGCCACCATGGCGTCGGGCATCAACACCATCCGGCAGCCCAAGACCAAGACCGCCGCCATGTATGCGTTCTGCGCGCACTTCGTGGAGGTGCGGGTGCGCCCGGCGCGGGGCGAAATTCGGGTGAGCCGCATTGTGTCGCGCCTGGGGGCCGGGCGCATCCTGAACCCGACCGGCGCGCGCAGCCAGGCGCTGGGCAGCATCGTCTTCGGGATCGGCATGGCGCTGCACGAGGCCGTCGTGTGGGACCCGGCGCTGGGACGGCAGGTGAGCGCCAGCCCGACCGACTACCACATCGCGGGCGGCCCCGACGTGCCGCAGGCGCTCGACATCGGCTTCGTCGAGGAACGGGACGAGTTGGTGAACGAGCTGGACGCCAAGGGCGTGGCCGAGCTGGGCCTGGTGGGCTTCGCAGGCGCCGTGGCCAACGCGGTTTGGCACGCCACGGGGCGGCGCATCCGCCAGGTGCCGATCACGCCGGCCGTGCTGCTTTCGCCGACGCCTGGGGCCGTCCGGTGAGGAGCATCGCCCTCCCGCGCGGCCTGCTCGTGCTCGGCATCCTGGTCGGCTTACCGAGCCTCTGGGAGACGCTGTCGTTCTCCTGGGACGCGACGTTCCAGGCGCCGGCGCTGCGCTACGGGCCGACGCACTCCAACTACCATGCTTTCCGGGAGTTCACGCTGACGCTGGGTGCCCTCCTCGTCATGCTCTGGGCCATGTTCCAGCCGCCGGCCTTGCGCTCGCGCCCCATGTGGGTCGCAATGACGCTGGCCGGCGCCTGCTACTACGGCGGATGGTGGCTGCCGTGGCCCCTGCTGGGCCTGCATACGCCCAACTTGGTTGCCGAGCTGGACCACGAGGCTGCGGCGCTGCTGTCGCTCGTTGCCATTGGCCTCGCGTGGCGGCAGTTCGGCGTGGCATCCCGGGATCGGCCGCGGACCGAAGCGCCCCGTGTCCGCGCATTCTGACCCGAAGTGGCAGTACGCGGGTCCGCATCAATCCGAGACGGAGTGGCGCCATGCCGACGATTGCCGAGGATGACACCTTCACGCAGGTCGTCCAGTTCGAGGTTGAGCCGGCCAAGCAGGACGCGCTGATCGTGGCCATTGTGGCCGAGGTGGAACGCTGGGTGCGGCACCGGCCGGGCTTCGTGTCCTCCAGCTTCCACGCCAGCCTCGACGGCCAGTACGTGCTCAACTACGCGCAGTGGCGCAGCGAGGCGGACTTCCGGGCCTTCACGGAGGACCCAGAAGGCGAGCGCCTTGGCGCCGCCATCCGCGCCATCGGCCTCACGGGCGGACCGAAGGCGGTGCAGTACCGCGTGGTCCGCAGCATCGAGCCGCCATGACCGGCATAGGGAGGCGACTATGGATGAGTAACCGGGGCAGCCCGGCCGCAAGGCCCGGGAACATCGGCTTCGGGCGGAACAGGACCACGACCTAATGCGGAACCCAACGGAGATTGCCCAGTGAAGCTTTACGTCATGCCCGGCGCGTGCTCGCTCGCCTCGCACATCGCCCTGGTCTGGGCCGGGGCGCCGTACGAAGTTGCCGTGCTGAGCCATGCGGAGGTGAGCGGCGATGCCTATCGGCGGATCAACCCCAAGGGCGCAGTGCCGGCGCTGGTGCTGGACGACGGGACGGTCGTCACCGAGTCCCTGGCTGTGTTGGAGTACGTCGCCGACCGCCACCCAAACGCCCGCCTGGGCTCGGCACAGGGCGACGTGCTGGAGCGCGCGAAGCTGAACGAGATCCTGGCGGACCTGGTCAGCGACGTCCACAAGGCGTGGGGGCCGGTGTTCGTGCCGGGCCGCTACGTGACCGACAAAGCCCATCAGGACGACGCGAAGCAGGCCGCCTACGGCCAACTCGACAAGCAGTATGCGCGGCTGGACCAGCTCATGCAGGACAGGACGTGGCTGCTGTTCGACCGGCGCACGGTGGCCGACGCCTACCTTTACGTCATGTGCCGCTGGAAAGACCGCTCGCCGACACCGCTGGCCAACTACCCGGCCCTGGCCGCCTTCAAGGCGCGGCTGGACGCCGACGAAGGGGTGCAGCGCGCGGTTAGCGAAGAGCCGGCTGGGTAGAGCACCCCGCACGCTTTCGCTGTCGTCGGGCCTGGCTATGACCTTCGACGGCCGATGGCGGGGTGCCTCTCCGCCCTCCCATCCGTCTATCAAGCCGTCCGCTTTCTCGTTTGCCGTCCAGGGTTGTCGGACACTCCGGGGGTCGCCGCCTGGGGTTCGGTTGGTTTGACGGACAGCCAGACTATGAGGCAGATCGGAATGATTTAAAGAAGCAACTACATGGAGGCGAACGCAACCGCCTCCACTTCTATCAAGGCTGTTGGAGGCCCGAGCCGCTGCACAACTACCAATGTCCCCGCCGGACGGGCCTCACCAATGTGGTGGTCGCGGATGGCGCGGTGCCGAGGTAAGTCCTCTACCCGTATGATGTAGGCTGTTGTTTTAACGAGGTCGGCGCTCGTCATGCGGGCATCATGGAGTGCCCCGAGCACGTTCCGCCAAACTAGGTTTGCCTGGTCCTCGAACGTCTCCCCATAAAGGCCATTGGAGTCGATGCCGACCTGGCCAGAGATGAAGACCCATCGGCCTGGGCCAGTTACCGCCACAGCCTGGCTGTAATTGCCAAGAGCAGGCGGAATGCTTGGGGTCGGCAACACGGAGACCG
>JAABUQ010011205.1_pt1 | contig 11524 bp, 8 predicted proteins | sample 5560001 | NCBI WGS metagenome assembly JAABUQ01 (sample SAMN10711888, study PRJNA513371) | rock metagenome | isolation source: Antarctica rocks | place: Antarctica: Victoria Land, Finger Mt nord | collected 2015-12-18
AGTACCTGAAAACAGTATTTATACCCTTTAAGGGATATTGAACAATAATTATGGAGTTTTTTTTAATTATAAAAAATTGACAAATAAGTATTAAAAGAAGCTTTATTAAATTATAAAAAATTAAATACGGTTTTTTTACAAAATAAATATCCAGGTTTTTATATCCATTATCATTTAAAATTTTCTTACAGTCATCAATTGCTTTAGATCCCGCGTTATTCTCTACTGAATTAATTTGTATATTGAAATGATACTTTCCCCCCATATATATTAATTTAGCTTAGACCCTGTTTAAATTTTGTTCAATTTATTTCCTATGCTTCTTTTATCACCTAAAAAAACAGAGAATTCCTATGCTTTTTTTATTAGAAATGTATTACGAAAACAAGATTTATAGGCATAAAAGAAGTACTATGATTTTCTCTGATATAAATTTAAACAGACTCTATACTTGTTAATATTTTCTGAACTTTTTAGTAAGCCCTTCAAAAATAAACCCAAAAGCTGATTTTTTGGTTATATCAAAGTTTTCTACGAATACTTGTTGAGCTTGTGCAGATACAGGTGTATATTTTAAGCTTTTCCGCATTTGAAAAAATTTGAACATGCCAATAATATTATACCATCCATATTTAAATTGTCCATATTTCAAAATTTTTAAATTATTTATCATGATCCTAAAAATAAATTGCCAACGCTTAACAGAAAAATATTTATAAGCTATGGCTAATTCATGCTTGGTAACAGACACTCTTAATCGTTTACTGGTCCGATTAATTTTACTTGCCCTGTGATTTACACAACTGTTAGCAAAATATCTTACATGGTATCCGGCATTTAAACACCTTAAGCCTAACTCCCATTCATTTACATAAAGAAACATCCAATCTGCATAGCCACCAATTTTTTCATAAGTTTCACGTCGTAGTATGGCACCGCAGCCTATAAAGCCAACTGTTTCATCTCCGTCCTTCCAACCCCACATTTCACTTGTATAAGGGCCATTAACCACATTAAGGGCTAAAACACCAACATCCAAATTTTTATCCAGGTAAGCCAAGGCCTCATTCAATCCACTTTCAATATGGCTATCGTCATCAATAATTATTAAGTAATCACCTTTGGCTTTTTTAAAACCTAAGTTCCAGGCTGGCGCACCTATGTTTATAGGATTTTCAATTAGGATTACCTTCGGAAAATCCAATTTTACTGCACTTGCACTTCCATCTGAAGAAGCGTTATCAACTATTATAATCTCATAATTGCCGGGATCATTTTTTATTAGTTCTTTAGTTTTTGCTATTGTTAAAAGTACTTCTTCTTTTCTATTATAATTAACTATTACAAAGGAAGCTTTCATTAAATGATATACTTAAAAAAAATTTAAAAAAGGTTTTGTTGACCAAAATTCCTGACGGTAGAACTTTTCAACTTCTAATTTAACAGGCGTTTGTTTTAAACTTTTCTTTAGTTTAAAAAATTCGACTAATACCCAATAATACCATGGAATTGAACGTATTCCATATTTATGAACTCCTTTTAAGTTATTTAAAAACACTCTTGTAAGATATAATGTCCTGTGCTTTCTGTTAAAATACTTATAAACAATGGCCATTTCATTTCTTACAGAAAATGTTATAAGCCTTTTGTTCGTTCTGTTGATACTACTTGTACGGTGTGTAACATGACAGTTAGAAAAAAAAACAATTTTATAGCCTGCTTCCATACAACGAATGCCATATTCGTACTCATGTGTATATAAAAAAATCCAATCTGCATATCCACCTATTTTATCATATACTTCTTTTCTTAATATAGCGCCACATCCTATAAATCCAGCATGTACAGATAAATTGTCCCAATCCTTCGTTTGAAATGCCCCTCCTTTAATATTTAAAGCAAGTACACCAACCTCATGATGTTGATCTAAATAAGACAGTGACTCTTTTAGGCCAGAATCTATATGACTATCATCGTCCAAAGTAATAAAATACTTACCTTTTGCTTTTGCAAAACCTATATTCCAAGCAGGAGTACCAATATTTATTTTGTTTTCGATTAATAGAGTATCAGGATGTTGATTTTTTATCGCAGTCGCGCTTCCATCTACTGAAGCATTATCTACTATTATTATTTCATAATCTTCAAAATTAGAACCAATTATGTCTTTTGTTTTAGAAACAGTTAACAAAAGTTCATCTTTCCTATTATAGTTAACTATTACAAATGAAGCCTTCATATTAATTTATCTGCATGATATTCTATAACATTTAATTAAATTTCGATATAAAACTTTGTGTTTTGTTAAACTTTGAATGATATAAAACAGATAAGATTGAACCAATTGTAATGTATAATTTGAAAGTATTAATTAACATGTCAATCAAAATAATATACAATATTACTGAACCAACAATCCTGTTTATATAACTCGGTTAATGGTTTTTTGCTATAACAGCATTAAATTGCAGGTAAGCAGATTGTTTTCTATGTAGTTTGTTTAGATAATGCATCTTTCGTTCAAAAGTAACTTCGTTAATTGATATTGATTGCGAAGATAAATAAATATTTGAATCTAAGAGCCTGTTTAAGTTTATGTCAGTAGAAACCATAATGCTTCTTTTATCCCTATAATTATTTAATTACATCCAACAATAAATACAAAGCACAATTATGTTTATGTTTTTTAGGTGATAAAAGAAGCATACAAAAACATGTTGAACAAATTTAAATTTACCTTAAGTTATATACTTTTTACTTTTGAAAGAACTCTAATAAATGCTATAACAGATTATAGAAAACCAACATTATATTTAAGCAAAAAATACTGAGGCTTGTGGAATAGGATCATCTGAACCAACTATTGCACTTGGATAATTGAATAGATATCAACACTTGGAACTATAAACTTTGCAACTCCATTATAATATGTATAATTTAAGGGAATATTATTAGGCTGCAAGATTATGTGATTTGGTTTAGTCTTGGTTCTGTAGCTAATGTTAAGTTGTTGAACCATTGATAATTGAAAATCAAGCTGTCCATTTTCAAGTATTTTCCAATAGTCGCCGGCATTAACCAGGTGGATTAACGTCATTTGATCTTTTTTATTTAAAGTAACATGGATTTTGTCTGATCCTGTAACCCTAACAATCGGGTTAGGAAATAATTGATTAATTAATCCAGCAACCGTTTTTCTTACCTGCTCATCAGGCGAGTTTAAATATTTTAAGGAAATATAATCATCAATACCCACAATAATCCCTTTACCGTAAGTTTGCTTTCTAACAGATAATCCTGCAGGATTATTTCTGTTTGCTGTTACACTTTTTGGTAGCATGGGATTAAATAAATCGCAAGTTGACCCGCCAATTACAAGTAATTTACCGCCATTATTAACATATTTTTTTACTTGCTTTATAAATGCAGGTTCCAGGTAGCTCCATTCTGTTATCACCAGTAAAGGATAACTTTCCATTTTTTTACTCAAGCTAAATTCCTGTAAAACCTGTACAGAATATTGCGAATTCAGGAGCATGGATAAAGTACCCTTAATATTGTCGTTTCCGCCGTTGTTCTGGTTAAATGCTGTGATTGTACCCAGATCATGGTTATGTCCTGCTCCAGAAAAAAGCATGGCAATTTGCGGAATGGCTGATGTTTTAAAGCAATATGGTTTCCGTTTATTACAAAAGTTGGCAACCTCTTTTAAAGCAGGAACAGTACTTAATGGTAAAGAAGCATCATGGTTTTGATTGATATAAATCTGATATCCGCCTCCCTGTGCAATAATCATGGCTCCCTTTTGTTCAAGCATACGTGAAGTTTTCCAATAATGGCCCTGGCCGTTTTTATCGCCCATAAATCCCCACTCCATTAAATCCCAAGGCAGGCCTTCATTGGCCATTACCCTAGGTTCAAATTCAACATTTATTGATTCATCATGCACTATATCACCAGACAGAAAATCAACCCCGGCATCAACCGGGCCTGGCATAAAACTGCTGAAGGCCCAATTGCTGGCAATTTGTAATTTTGGATCAAACCGGTGCAAAACAGAAGTGTAATGCGCCAGATAGTTATGAAAGGCCTTTCGGTTAAATTGCATGTAATCTACGTTTAATGCAGCCTGCTTTCCGGTTTCCTTATGATAAAGTGCTTTTGCAGCATCCGAAAAATCGGCTTGTACAGCCCAACATTCGCCATCCACCCATACCCCATCTATGCCATACTTTTTACTTAATTCTTCTATTTGCGGTATGAAATAATTGTCGCAATAATTACCAAAAATAGAGGTAGCTCCACCATCCCTTTGTCCGTTTACATTCACCCTGGCCCATTCCGGATGGTTTTTAACTGCTGCCTCATCCAATACACCGGAAAAATGACTGTAAAGAGCAACACGTTTGCGAGCGGTAACCTCCCTGAATATTTTTAATGGGTCTTTTACAATACCTGCAGCAGCCACACCTACTTTAGTTGGATAACTGGAAATCCCCGGATGCCCTTTTGTATCTACCTGTATAAAATCCGGCTTAACTTCGCTTAAAAATGTATCTACCATTTCGGGGGTAAGCGTTTTTCCTATTTGATTATCATTAGGCTGGGCATGAAAATCAAAATGAACTCCAAAAAAGCTATCAAACCTTCTTTTCCGAGGTATGTTTTGTGCAGATGCTTGGATGCAAAATATTATTCCGCAGCACAATAAAAACATCTTATGTTTTTTTATCATTATTAAAACTTAAATAATGATAAGCCAATCCAAGCTTGAATATTTTTTAAGTGCATCTTTTTAAAAATTGCATTATCCCTATTAATTCCAATTATCAATTGATTCCATTTTAATTGTAAAGCTTGTTTAAATTTATGCCCCAATTTACAGTGCTCCTTTTAACACTATAATTTTATGTTTATAGCCAATTAGGATACAAAAAGCATGGCAATCCACTATTTTTTATGCGATAAAAGAAGCATTTAAAGTATTAAGCAAAATTTAAACAGGTCCGTAATTAATTATCGAATAAACAGATCAAATTTTCCAAATAGTTTTTTTCTGTCCTCAAACTTGTCTTTAAATAAATTAATCACTAAGCCTAAAACAAAAGTATTTCTCAATAAAAAACACCATGTTTGAAACACAAAAAAAAGCTTTAATTTATTATCCCTGAAATCGATACTTCTATAGTAAAATTGCTTATACAGATAGATATGATAACTATCGATCAATGAAAGATCATTATTGACACTTTTTAGAATTGCATATATTGGCCCGCTTAAAGGAACAAGCTGCTGTACTGCTAATTTCCTTCCAAATGATATAAAGTCTTTATTAAACCTTACCGGCGCTTCTAACAAAGACGTAATAACCATGCTTAGTTTGATGGAAGACCAATTACGGTCTACATCTTCCAAAGGTATGTTATCAGCAATTGTTTTTTCAGACAATACAAATGTTTTATTATTGCTTATTGCTATCATAGCCGGCACAATTTGCGATGCCATGGAATAAGCGCCCCAAGTAGCGTAACGTATATATTTAAAATATTCCTGTGTTTTATATACCGCTGTGGAAATGAATAACCAGTTGCCAAAAAAGTCTAAGTTATTTGCCATTTCATGTGTATTATTTATTATGATTGGCTCATTTCTACCGACGTTGTTACAATTTGAATTAAAATTAAAACCTATTAAATCGTAATTGCTGTAAAATTGAATTTCATTTAAAATAATATCAACAGCATGATCAATTACAAGGTCATCATCACCAAGTGTCCAAATCCAGGAAGTATCGCAAAGCTCAAAACACCTTGCAAAATTAGCATCAGCCCCAATATTTACTTTGTGCCTTATTACAGTAATTGGATATGAATCCAAATTAACAATACTTTTTTCTAAATACTCTTTTACGTTTATATCAGAATGATTGTCTAAAACAGCAATTTGTACATTACTGTTTAGTTGAGGGATCAATTGTTTTATTGTATTGAGTACCTTGTCGGGACGGTTGTAAGTGGGAATTGCAATAGTTAATATCATATTATGCTATTTGATGCCATAATTTCCTTTTTCGATAAAAAACAACAATAATCCAGGGTAAGCCAATAGTTAAACCAAGTGCAAGATAACCTGCTGTAATCCCAATTACACCAAAATATTTACCCAGTATAACAGTTGAAATTGCTGAAAAGATTGCAAACACTACGGATTGGCCTAATAGTGGCTCTGATTTGTGGCAGCGCAAATAAGTAGCCATTCCAAATGCAAGACAATTCAGCAAAAATGAAAAGCACATAAAACTTAAAGGCAACAAGGATAAAAATCTGTTGCCAATAGATAAGTCTTCCTTTTGAAGCACAAATACAATTGCAAACAGTGTTATTAAACCTAAAGTTGTAATTATTATAGTTTGTAAAAAACTTTTAAAGAAAACTTTATCCAGTTCAGCATAGTTTTTTTGTGCTATAAGGCCAGAAAACAAAGGGACTTTTGTATTTATCCAGCTCATGGAAAGCCCTAAAACTCCATTAAGTGCCGCTATTGTCATGCCCATGCGGCCCGCTATCACCGCACCTTCTGTCGCAAATAAAACTGGATTAAAAAGTTGAAAGATAAAATAACCACTCATCCAGCTTAATGCTATTTTCCATTGATAAGGAAAAATTTCTTTGCGATAATTTACTTTCCATTCTCCTTTCAATTTCCATAGCTTAAAAAGTATTTTACTGTTGTCTGAAAATAAGAAAAGCAATAGCATCGTTAAGAAACTGGCCAATACAGCTAAAGCCGAAGAATACAACTTAAAGTGATAAAATAACAATGTTATAACTGTTACAATATAAACCGTTTGTTGTATAAGCCGCATACGGGCTACTTCTTTAACTTTGCCTAAACCTTCTAAAAATGCAAAAAGCGGATCAATTAATAAAAAGCCACAAGTAGTAAGTGATAAAATTGCCCATGGCATTTGCCATGATACATCTAATCGGTTATTAAACTTAGTGAAGAAGTAATTGCCTGCAATAATAAGTGCAATCAGCAATAATAAGCTAATGAAAGAAAACCATTTAACAACAAAATGCAGTAAAGATGCTAACCGGGATTGATAAGAACTATCTCCTTCTGTATTAATATGATCTGCCCATTTTAAATGGGCCATTTCATGTGCTACATATTGTGTAATGATAGAATTTAAACCCAACTCAAAAAAAACCTGAATCGCAATGATACTTCCGAATGTATAATAATAGCCTTGTTCATCTTTTGAAAGATATCTGGCAATAAAAACAACTATACCAACTCCGCCAAAAGCCTGAATACATCTTGCAAATACAGTATAAGCTATGGCTTTATCAATTCCAATTCTTTGAACAAGCTTCTTTGCTGAAATTAACACAGGGAATGTAACAGTTTATACGGGTAATAAAATAGATGTAACAGTTGTGAGGTTTATATAAGAATTGTAGTAGGCAGGTTTGAATTTATATTTTAAAAAAAACAATACTTCTTTTACAATACAATTTTCATGCTTTCTTATTTAACAGAAACCAGAAGTATATATAAGTCCAAATTTTTATATGGTAAAAGAAGTATTTGAAAACGTACTAACCTTTTTTAACATAATTATCTGATATGATATATAATAAAATTACAAGCCCCTGTTGTTTATAGTTTCTTTTAATTCCTCAATTTGAGAATATGGGCCGTCAATGTCATCAACCTTCAAGGGTTGATCAGTAGTTAACGGATATAATAGTTTTTCACCATTCATCAGCTCCCTGCATGATAACTGCCCTTTTTGCAAAGGATAAGCTAAGTAAAAATCTTCATTCAAATTTCCATGGGTTACTATGTGTCCGACAGGTAAATCTTTTTTAACGTAAACACCTCTGATATAATTATCTAAAAAATCAGTTTCCTTTTTCATTGGCATTTTACGCTCACTTCCAGATCCTCCGCACATTTCTTTGGCCTTATTATAAGCCTTGAACCAACTATCAATTTGCTTAGGTGTAAATGAATAAGGCGAGATTTTTTGACCATCACTATCTATATCAATATGTCTTTCAAATAATTTAACACCTTTTGCGACCGCTATATACATGCAATGTATATAGTCATCATTATCGTGATTTTCGTGAGTTGACAAACCTACAATATTCTCTTCATATCTGTTTTTCAGATAGTCCACCTGATTGAGTTCCATTTCAAATGCCTGTGTAGGATAAGCTGCAACGCAGTGATTTATAGCTAAAGGAATATTACGGTTTTTAAAGAATTTAACTAAATCATCAGTATCTTTAACAGACAAACCTGCAACTGAGATAATAACAGGTTTCCTGGTTTTTGCAATTTTTTCAAGCAAAAACCAATCGTTAGAATCAGCACTTGCAACTTTTATTATTGGCATGTTAAATTCACAGCATAAATCAACAGACCTTTCATCAAATGGGGTAGCCATAGGGATACATCCGCTATCAACTATAGCCTTAACCAGTATAGAATAATCTTCATTAGATAACTGGGTTTCCAGTGTTCTTTTAATATATCTAATATCCTGGCGGTTCCTGAAATCTTTATGAATGAAGTTATCTACATCCCTGAATTGCAATTTAATGGCAGCTTTCACATTGTTAAATCTAACTACCCGTGCAAACTCTCTGATGATATTAAGGCCTCTCTCTACACTGCCTAAATGATTATTCGTCATTTCAAGAACAAATAGATCATTAAAAACTTTTGATTCGTTCATATTAAATTATTTCTGTAAATGCTGTTTTTAGTAAGTTAGTGCTTAAATAAGCATGTTCGATTTTAATTCCTCCGTGCTTAAAAATGGATACATATCTTCTAAAGGAGAACTGATCATGGTACCATCTTCAAGCTTTTTAGAGGATAATTTAGGGCTAAACTCCTGATTCAGATCCAAAAAAACCTCACAAATAAAAGAACCTTTTGTGTTCATGATCTCATTCATATTTGCTTTAAGCTCTGAATGATTTTTAATAGCATAATAAGGAAAATCAAATGCAGTGGCTATTTTTTGAAATGAAGGAAAGTTTAAACCCGATTCGGTACCGCAACCAACAATATTATCTTTAAAAAAATTATGCTGTGTTTGCCGGATAGAATGATATCCTTTATTATTAAGTATAAATATTTGTATAGGTAAATGATTGCCCGAAATAGTTTGTAATTCCTGCAGGTTCATCATGATGCTTCCATCACCTGCAATGCAAATAATACGATCAGCATCAGGTTTACCAAAGTAAGCCCCTATTGCTGCCGGAAGGTCATATCCCATGGATGCACATCCTGAATTATGAAACACACGCTGTCCCTTTTTAACCTTAATACCCTGAAAAGTTGCTACGCATGCTGTACCATCGGCACAAACCACTACTTCATCTTCTTGCAAGTAGTTTGAAATTTCATCAACAAAACAATATGGATTAACATATTCTTTTAAATCCCAGTATTCGGGCAGGCATACGGGATATTTTGCTACGCGTTCTTTACACCAGTTTAACCAATTTAATTTATCATTAAATTTAACCTGCCCTGCCTGTTCCATAAACAGATTGAAAAAAACCTGCAAATCCGACGTTATTTTCAAATCAAATTTACAGGTGGGTTTATTTAGTTCATTCTGATCCACATCGATGCCTACTTTAAATGCCCCGCGTGCAAAGTTGGCCCAATTGTAACTTACTAACCGGATGTTAAGCCTGGAACCCAGAACAATTAAAAGATCGGAATTTTGCACAGTAAAATTACCAGCCCTATTACCTATTGTTCCTGGCCTGCCTGCATATAATGGATGCTCATCAGGAAGTAAATCATTAGAATTCCATGCAGTTACAACCGGAATTTTTAAAAGATCAATAAATTTATAAAATTCTTTGTAAGTCCTGCTTAAATGGATTCCATGCCCCGCATATATAACAGGCCGGTCTGCGTTTTGTATGCGGTTGATCAGATCCTTAATATTTTCTATTATTTCTGCTTCATCAAAGTTCTGATCATCTTCCTCCGGATCGTATCCTCTTAGTTCATCAGGGTTTATCAATGAAGATTGCACATCAATAGGAATATCTAACCAGCAAGGCCCTGGCCTGCCGGTAAGGGCTAAATATATAGCTTTATCTAAATGATATTTAATAGTCTTTGGATCATCAACAAACACACTGTATTTTGTGATACCTTTAACCATGCTGACAACATTAGCTTCCTGATCGCCAAGCTGCCTTAATTTTTCGGTAAGGCCATAAGTTTGCACACAGGTTTCGCGCTTTACCTGCCCGGAAATTACTAACATAGGTATAGAATCAACCCAAGCCCCAAAAACACCGTTTAATGCATTAATACCACCGGGACCGGTAGTAACATTTACTACGCCTATTTTACCTGAAACCCTGGTGTAAGCTTCGGCAGCCATGCTGGCAGCCTGTTCATGATGGCAACAAACATATCTTATTTTTTTATTTCGGCCTATTGCATCATTTAAATGCATAGCACCGCCTCCTGTAACTAAAAAAACCCTGTTTGTATATTCTGATACTTTATCGAAAATGTAATCTGCTAAACGAATCATTTATATTTTAACTACCTGAATTTTTTGAAAAGCTGCTGAAAGACAATTTTTGAATAACTGATTGGATTGAATTTTAAGCATGCCAAAACTACCAAGTTTAAATGGAACAGCCATATAAATTTCATTATTAGAAGATTTTTTATCCTTTTTCATATTTTCAATTACCTCTTCAACAGAAATATTTTTTAATAGATTTATTGATTTTTGATCAATAAAGGATAAAATAAGTTTATTTATTTTATCTGCCTCGGCTAATGGAAGCGAACCAAACGCTACTGATATTAAATTTTCAATTACCATACCTATAGATACTGCAATACCATGCGGTATTGCATAATTGGCCAATGGTTCAATGGCATGGCCAATCGTATGGCCATAATTCAGCGCTTTTCTGATGTTATCCTCAAACTCATCCAATTCTATTACCGCCTTTTTTACAATCAGCGCAAGTTTAATTAATTGGCCAATGTTTTTAACCTGGCTACCCTGCCCTTCTGTAAGTTGGGAAAGCTTTTCGATAGAAGCCGGGCCACCAACGATAGATAACTTTATAATTTCGCCAAATCCTGACAAAACGTCTCTATTATCCAATGTAGCAAGAAAATCTGTACATATAAATACCTGCCGAGGAGCCGAAAACAAGCCCAGCTGGTTTTTGATATGCCCATAATTAAGACATGATTTTGCACCTATACAGCTATCACTCATAGCAAGCAATGTAGTCGGAATATAAGTCCAGTTAATTCCACGTTTATACACCGCCCTTGCAAATGCGCTTATATCCTGCGTTATACCGCCGCCTGCAGACAGGAAAGTTTCTTTTTTTGAAAAGTTCTTTTCCTGTAACACATCTAATAAACTTGTTACTGTTGGCAGTCCCTTATTTTCTTCTAAAGCTACTACAGTAAACAGTTCTTGTTTATAAAACAA
>JAABUQ010011206.1_pt1 | contig 11523 bp, 16 predicted proteins | sample 5560001 | NCBI WGS metagenome assembly JAABUQ01 (sample SAMN10711888, study PRJNA513371) | rock metagenome | isolation source: Antarctica rocks | place: Antarctica: Victoria Land, Finger Mt nord | collected 2015-12-18
GTTTTCCTTGCGAGGGTTGACCAAAGCAGCGGGCGAGTGGTGTCTCGTCTGTCTAGCCTTCAACTTGAGGCGCTTAAATGTCCTCATGGCGACAGCTTAAACTTTTCTCCGACAGGCTGCTAGTATCTATTTAGCACATATAGCAATCCTCTGATCTGCTTAACAATTTCCCTTTGGCATCCCATCGCATCTATTGTTGGGTGGCAGCGCCAGCAGCTAAATCCCATACTGGCGTTGCCATCCCCAAACTGTGGCACGCCCATAGCAAAATCGCTAGCGTCCAAATCCTGGCAAGTTGTAAGCGATTCCGATCAAAAGCCCCACACTTGTGTTATTGATAAAACCCACATTCACACCAGCTGTTGCGGTAAATTGAGGAGTTAAAGGAATATCGACACCAGCAGAGATTAGGGCGCCAGTGTCACTTCTGTTGCCAGTGTTGATGGCTATGCCAGCACCGAGATATGGGGATATAGGTATCGGGGTTGAAAAGATACCTATTGGAGACAAGGTAAAGTCGTAAGTGAGGGGAATAAGAACGGTGGTATTATCCCCAAACACTGCTGATGGTCGCACAGATATGTTACGTGTAAGTCCAATTTTGCTGATCACCGCAATGTTACCTATGCCCAAAGAGGATGCGCCACCACTTAGACCAATGTTTCCAGCGACTCCGATATAGCTGTAGCCACCACGGATAGTTTCACCAGCGTCAATATCCTGAGCCACCCTAGAATCAGGTGTTGTAGAAGCAGGTGCCGCCTTAGGAGTTACAGGTAACTGTGTTGTTAGCACAGCCGCTGAAGTTGCCGTTGTGCCAGGAACGGGGGCTGGAGTTTTCGTTTCTGCTTGAGCAGACAACCCACTTCCAAGAACGGCGATTGTAGTTAAACTTAGTAACAAAGAAAGCCGCCGGTCAAAAATAGTATTCACATTCACTCCTAGATAAAGGTTGGGTTCAGAAATCAGCCGAAGAGCAGTTTTTTGCCAACTTTCACGAATATTTAAGATCTAACATGGCAAAAATAATTCCTATATCGCCAATGTGACAGATTTAAAACCTGTATACATCAATACAGCGCACCAACTGACTCTGAGACTTGCTGGGATAAAAACGGCAGAATCGCCTGGTTCTTACTTGGCGCCCTCCCTTCGGTAAACACGACTAACAAATAGGGTGGTTTGCCGGGTAGCTCGATATAAGCCGCGTCATGGCGGACTTGACTAGTCCAACCCGCCTTTGACCACAACTGGGCGGATTGGGGAAGTCCGCCGCCCAGAAAACCCGTGACCTGATTTTCAGCCTCAAGCTCTGCTAAAGCTGCTGGATTGAGGCTGCGTTTAATCAAGGCCATCATTGTTTGCGATCGCGCCGCAGACACCGCCACCCCACCCACAATGCTATGCAGCAGCCGCGCCGTGGCATTCGTCGTCACCATATTGCGGTTTTCCATTAACTCTCCCAAAAACAGCCGTTCTCGCCCATAGGGACCATCACCCCAGGTTTTTTGGTTGACGTTAATTGTCTCTAACTCAGGCCACCCTAGAGACTGGAAATAGCGGTTGACGATATTGCGCTGAGACTTCCAGGTTTCAAATGGCCCTGGTGGTAATTCCGGGCCTGAGGTGGTGCCGGAAAGCACATCTACAACTAGGCCGGTAGCGTCGTTGCCCGAATCGACAATCATGTCGTGCATGGCTCGTTCTAGTTCAGTTGAGGTCTGGAGCATGCCTTTTTCCAACCATTCGTGTGCTGCCACGAGGTAAAACAGTTTCACCACACTGGCAGGATAAATCCGCTCGACACCACGATAGCTGAAGCCTCGGACTGAGTGGTTCCAGAAGGCTTGAGGACTAAGAGCGCCGCCGGTATTTACTGGCACTGGCAGATCATAGACAATCCACGTCAGGGCAATTTGGTTATGGGCTAAACCTGGAAATTCTGCCCAGGTTGCCTCCAGGATGCGATTACCCAACTGTTCGAGTTGTTCTTCTTTACGGAAAAATGTCATGGTTAATGATTAACTCTTCAATTTTGAAGTTTAGATTTTGCCTAATGGTTTCTCTTGAGCAATTACAAGCAGCCGTAGCCTCTGACTCAGAGGCTACGGCTGCTGAGTACCGGTGTAGAGTTGACCTGAACCTTTATGATTCTCCCATCTGCACCCGTTTGGCAACTCAGGCAGCAGCTGGGCGGCGTTTGCGGATTAAATCTTTGAATGGTCATTTAGCTATTCAAGTATGCCTGTGTGAAGATGAATATCCGGGCTGGCTGTTGATGCAAGACCTGAGCGGATTAGAACCACTAGGTGTGCCTTATCAAGCGATCGCTGTATCTGAAGCTGAAATTAGCACCAGACTACCTGCTGTAATTAGCTTTACCCAGCGGGCTATGCAACAGCCGAATCATTACCTCTGGGGTGGCACAGTGGGGCCAAATTACGACTGTTCCGGGTTGATGCAGGCTGCGTTTGCCTCGGTGGGCATCTGGTTGCCCAGGGATGCCTATCAGCAGGAGGCGTTTACCCAGTCGATAGCGATTGAGGAACTGTTACCGGGCGATCTGGTCTTTTTTGGGCCAGTCCAGAAAGCAACACATGTGGGACTCTATTTGGGAGAGGAATGTTATATCCATAGTTCTGGGCAAGAGATGGGTCGCAATGGAATTGGGATTGACCGACTTGGTCGAGAACAGGGGGATGAGGTTAGTCGGTCTTATTACCAACAGTTGCGGGGAGCGGGGAGAGTGGTGAGGAGTTATGATTTCAATCCCTAATAGGGATTTAGACCCCTCGCCAAGTTGAGATTATACATCAATTTAGGAATAGGTCTAAAGGGCAGAGGTTAGATGAAGAATGGGTTAGTTTCTCAAGCAACTGCTAGGCACAATGGTGCTGCATCTGGGGATATCCTAGATGTTTCGGTGGTGGTGCCGGTGATGAACGAGGTGGAGAGTTTGCCTGATTTGATTGAGGCGATCGCTAATACCTTGAGAGCAAGCGAGCTGAGTTATGAGATCCTCTGTGTGGATGATGGCTCCACGGACGGTTCAGCTCAGTTTCTCAAGCAACAAGCTCAAACTCGCACAGACTTAAAAGCTGTGCTTCTGCGTCGCAATTATGGTCAAACTGCTGCAATGTCAGCTGGGTTTAACTATGCATGCGGTAAAGCCATTGTCACTATGGATGGTGACCTTCAAAATGACCCAGCTGATATTCCCCAGCTGCTGGCGAAGTTGCAAGAAGGCTATGACTTGGTGAGTGGTTGGCGTCAGCAACGGCAGGATGCGGCTCTGACTCGGTTACTTCCTTCCAAGATTGCCAACTGGCTGATTGGGCGGATTACTGGGGTGGAGTTGCATGACTACGGCTGTTCGCTCAAAGCCTATCGGTCAGAACTAGTGGCAGATATGCATCTGTACGGGGAGCTGCACCGATTTTTACCAATTTTGGCTTACATCGAAGGGGCGAGAATTACAGAGCTGCCGGTGCGTCACCATGCCCGTCGCTATGGTCGAAGTAAGTATGGGTTGTGGCGGACTTTCCGGGTGTTGATGGATCTGTTAACGATTCAGTTTATGAAAAAGTTCCTGACCCGCCCAATGCACGTATTTGGGCTGTTTGGCCTCATCTCCATGACCTTGGGGACGCTGATCGGACTCTATTTGACTTTCTTAAAACTGGGTTTGGGTAGGAGCATCGGGAATCGCCCAATGCTTTTTTTGGCGGTACTACTGGTCGTGACTGGGGTGCAGCTGTTTTGTTTTGGGCTATTGGCGGAGCTGCTGATGCGTACCTATCATGAATCGCAGGGACGCCCCATCTATCGGGTGAGAGAGGTGGTGGGGAAATAGGGATAAGGGGCCAGATCAAGACCTGACCCCCGATTCTTTACCCCTTACTTACGGGCTAGGAGGGATTCGAACCCCCGACACCGTGGTCCGTAGCCACGTGCTCTAGTCCACTGAGCTACAAGCCCTGATGAGATTACTATACTATCATATCAGATCAGAATTTGGCGACATGACACAAAATTCTCAATCACTCCCCTCGAACTTGACCCATCTGGATAATCAGGGGCAAGCCCAGATGGTTGATGTTTCTGCCAAAGCGCCAACCATCCGCCAAGCAGTAGCCGCCGCGAGTGTGCGGATGCTGAGCGAAACCTTCGCCGCGATTCAGGCGGGGAATGCCCCCAAAGGAGATGTGTTGGGAACTGCAAGGCTAGCTGGGATTATGGCAGCCAAGCAAACCGCCCAGCTGATTCCCCTTTGCCATCCCTTGCCCCTCCACAAAGTAGAAGTTCAGGTGACACCTGACCCCCAGCTACCCGGTTATCAGATTCGGGGGGAGGTAGTAACCAAAGCAGAAACTGGCGTCGAAATGGAAGCACTAACAGCTGTTTCTGTAGCAGCGCTCACCCTCTATGACATGGCAAAAGCATTGGAAAAGTCGATTCAGATTGAATCCATTCGCCTGGTAAGTAAGACGGGTGGTAAATCAGGAGATTACTACCAACCACAATAACTGTATGCGTATCTGCAAGAACTGATGCAATTAAATAATTTCTCTGGGAAAGTTACCCCACATTTCCTTTCGGGCTTGGGCAATGTCTTCCTCTGTAATCTCAACGTCTAGGTTAGCCCACAGTCCTTTCAATGTGCGACGCGGACGCTTAGTAGCTGTTTTCTGGTGCAGAAACTCTACGAAATCCAATACTTCCTGCTGCTTGCCTAATGTTATTTTTCGATTGTAGATGTCGTATATATACGTTATGCTCAAAAAAAGGAAACCATGCAAACCTATAATTGGAATGCTGAAGACTATGAAAAACATTCTCAAGCCCAACAAAAATGGGCGAGAGAACTTATAGAAAAATTATCTCTTAACGGATCAGAGGATGTTCTTGACTTAGGTTGTGGTGATGGAAAAGTAACCGCTGAAATATCGAATGTGGTATGTAATGGATCAGTCATTGGGATTGATAATTCAAGTTCAATGATAACGCTCGCAACAAAGCAGTATCCAATAGATAAGTATCAAAACCTTTCATTTAAGGTAATGGATGCTCGTGATTTATTGTTTGAAAAATGTTTTGATGTTGTATTTTCAAATGCAGTATTACATTGGGTTAAAAATCATAAACCAGTTGTAGAAGGTTTATTTAAAAGCCTCAGACCTGGTGGGAAAATACTCCTTCAAATGGGGGGAAAAGGCGGTGTCAGTTTATATATATCTGTTTTAGATGAAATACTGTTATTTCCAGAATGGCAGTCATATTTTAAAGATTTTGAGTTTCCTTACGGCTTTCTCGGAGTAGAAGAGTATGAAGTAATGTTATTGGAATCTGGCTTTCAAATAAATCGCATAGAACTTATTCCCAAAGATATGACTCATGCTGGAAAGGAAATATTTAAGGGATGGATTCGGACAACTTGGATGCCTTATATAGAACGAGTACCAGAAGAAAAAAGGGAACAATTTATCGAAGTAATATCTACAAAATACATTGAGAAAGTACCACTAGATGAAGAAGGTAATGTTCATGTAGCTATGGTAATGATTGAAGTTGAAGCAGAAAAAAAAGCATAACAAAAAAATCCAGCGGCATTTTGGCGTTAAATTTTATCCACGTAGGTGCTGTAGTGGTTGTCTTTATCTAGCCACACAACCATGCCGTAATGACGCAGCTTTTCCTTGATTTCTTCCTCAAGGACACTTGTGATTTGACCTGGATGGTTCATTGTGATCGTCCTCAATCCAGTGGCGCGATAAACCATTCTAGCAAGTGCGGATTTAGGCGAACTGAACCAGTAGTGTACTGTTAACAACAGCTTTCAAATATTTTGCACTTGCTCAAACCAAGTCTGACTAACTTCAGCCTCTCTATCCAATTCTTCATCTGGGTAAATCGAAGACTGCAATACTCCAATCCGGCAATTCACTGCAGATGAGCGCGCAGACAGCACCATATCTAAAAAACTTGCAATTTTCCGTATCCGTGCCGCTGCTGATGTGCTGCTAAAACCTGAGCTTTGATTTCAGCCAAGCTCAGGGCGCTGAACTCTCCTCGTTCTGCCTGCTCTGCACCGATCGCGACTTCTTGACGCATCCAGTCCAACAATTCTGGTGCTTCGTTCCTAGAATCTGCTAATTCCTGCTGTGCCATGCGCTCTAGCGCTTCTTCAATCAGCAGGGCAGGATCGTCATAACCCAGTTCGCGCATCTGCTCGATCAGGCAATTAGCGGTAGGGGTGAGAGGAACTTGCATAGCAGATTTTCAGAATGTTACCTACTTCTGTTGTAACCGAAAAAGCCTTGATGACTTATTATCTCAAACTATCGTATCAGGTACGATGAAGGAACGGGAGGCTTAATGCTTAGCTATGCCTAAGCGAGACTCTAACCGCCCATTCAACGGGCATACTCTTAAAGCCAAAACTGGCGATCGCCCTCCGGGATGTTGGGGTAGATACCGTTTAATTTCAGGTAAGCCATGCGATCAGCTCCATATATTGGCATAGGTAGTCGAGGAGCTTTGAGAGCGCCATGATGCAGCAGTGTGAGCTTGAGTGTTGCTTCAACCACTTGTTCAATTGTGGCTGGATGCCCTTGTTCTTGAATAATTAATCGCAAAGGTCGTGCCAGACCAACACTTTCAGAAACCTTTGTGGTCACTAGGATTGCCTCATGTGGAGATAAGCGAAGTGGTAACCCAGATTCAGGGGAAGTGAGAATTCTCTGATTTATGTTGTAGAGGCGAGGGACACCAGATTTTCTACACTCTACCAGTATAAATTTGGAATTGATTGCCCTAGCCCGTTCCAGCAGATGAGGAATTTCTTGTCCACAGAAGGGTCCATCACGATAAATTAGGACGGTTTTGCCTTCCAACTCAGCGGCAGGGAGCAACCGTTCCAGTAGTCGTTGCGGAATTTCTTCACCCTCTAGCAATGCATCTTCCAGCCGGTAGCGAACAAATTCTCCTTGCTTACCGTAGAGCCGGACACTCGCACAGGCATTCATCGTCCCTGGCAGTCTTGTCTTAGTCGATCTGGAAATATCCAGTCCGATGAAGTAATCAGCGATTTCTAGTGGCTCAGCCAGGATGAAGGGCAAATTACCTAACTTCGCTAAGATCCCTGGAATGACTTGATTCAGAATCTGATCATGTTTGACTCGATTGAGCGTGTCTGCGTAGACAACCTGACTAGCAATCCGACGACGGAGCAGTTGTGAGTAAGCAAGTTGGTAGAGACTGCCTCCCTCGTCATTGTCTGTACTGCGATCGCTCACTGGGAGAAAGATGAGAACAATATCAGGTGATAGGGTGGCAAGTTGATTAATGGCTCTTTCCAGTTCTGCCCTAGCTGTTGCCCCGTCCAAATTGCCAACCGCAAAAGCTTTCCGCTCAAGAATTTCACTTTCAAACTTGTATCGCTTCAAACGTTGCTGAACAATATTGAGGAATGGATCGACACTGGAATCGCATAATTTTAGAGCGGTAATCTTAATGGGCTCTAACTGGTAATCAGGATGGCGACGATAAACACCTCCACTAGGTTAATCCTCTAAGGATCTGACCTCTAACCCCTCTAAATCCGTTACCAAATAGTAAAGGAGTTTGCTCGATTGGAATGGCAGGTTGCCAAAATAGCGGTGGGTAGTTACGACTATTGACACCCCGCTCCAGTTGAAATCCGTATTCTGCAACGGTTTTTGAAGCAGACTCTTTGTAAGATGTGAGAAGTGCCTTCCGTTCTTGGTAGGGGATTTTAGTCGAGCGAAGCAACTTCCCATACTGGACATCAAACTTGTCTGCTGTCTCTTCTGTGATGCAGGGACGCAAGGCAGCCATCGCATAACGGTATAGGGTTTTGTTCTTGCCAAACTTGACCCCAACAACAGGTTGAGCGCTTGGAGCTTCTCGCAGAGCTTGTTTGCTAGTTGAGCCCGTTGCGGCAACAATTAGGTCTTCTCGCTGTTCCCCAATTGTCCCTATCAGTTCCGTGATGATGCCGCTACCATCAGCTTCAATACTTTGAACTCGTAGCCCAATCAGCAAATCCTCAAGATTGTGTCGAGTGGGATGATTTTGATAAAACTCAGCTAGATTGCCTTTAAACAAAATACTGCTGTGAACAGTCAAAGTGAGACCAGGTTGCAATACATTCTGTAGCTCAATTGTTTCTGCCCAAAACTCCGCTTCGCGCCTGACTTCAACTCCCTTTTCAGATAAAACAGATACATGTGGAAATGGACGAGCAACCTGTAATACTTGAATAGCAAGCCGAGACAGTACCAATGGAGTTACCGGAGGCTGACGCACTTGTTGAAATGACCAAGGGCGATCGCTGATGTCTTTAACTTCTTCTCGAATGCTTTCTAGAACCGCTCGCCACTGTGCTGAAGTTGGCATAGAGCAGCCCGGTTTTGCCAAAGCAAAAAAATCTCCTTGGTACCAGGTAGTAACCACCTCTGGTAACTTTCGACAGAGATGAAAGCTCAAACGATTGCCTAACTCCCGCTCATGATTAGCGATTGTAGGTGTTATTCGGAAACTAATCAAGTTGGGTTGCGAGATGCTTAGAGGGAAAATCTCACTCAAAAAGGTTGGTTCTTGAAGAACAGGTGCGGTAGCAGTATTCACGCAGAAACCTCACAAGTTGAAAATGTACAGATTGGATGAAACTGGCAGTGTTGGCAGCGCATCGGGTCAGAATTAGGAGGAAACAGTTCGGCAAATACCGCGGAATTTTGCCTGTATCGCTGCTTCTCAAGCTCGTGCTTTTGAGCAAAGCCCGCTAATTGAGACTGGATTGCGTCTAGCTGAATCTCGGTTGCAGTAATGGAGTCAGACCACTCACAGGATTCCACGTTGTAGAAAGAGGCGATTGCTTTCTGTTTGGGATACAGGTTTCGTGCCGCTAGCAGGTAAATATATCCCTGACGTGGGTCAAAGTCAGCTTTACCAGTTTTTAGATCCAAGATATGCAATGTGCCATTAGCTTCGAGAAAAATACAGTCGATTGCTGCAAACAGCTTAAAGATGAATTTGTTTCGATACAGCTCGATTGGGCTGGGGATTCCCTCATCTCCACGATTCAGCTTGAGGCTATTTTTTCCCCGCAGAACGGGTTTTTCATGATAACTCTTCAAGATTTGCAGTACTTTATCCCTCACTGCCGGGAGTTCTTGATTTAATTGCAGTAGTGTTGCGATCAGCTCTACTCCATTTACCCTGTCAAGCCACTGCTCATGCTGATGAAACTCATAAACTCCCTGCTGTGCCAGCAAGCCAATCCGTTGAGGTGTGGTATCTTGAGCCAGAAGTGCCGTGACTAGAGGTTCTTTCTTGCGTATCCGTTTGAACCCTCGCTTCATGTCGCAATGCCAGTATTCCTGCCCAACAGCTGGTTCAAACTCTGCCAACAGGGAGAAACTTGCAAATGGCATCCACTTGGTCTGTATTACCATGTATGTGTTGATTTTTACTTTGACTCTGCCAATGCTAGCCGAGTGTTGATTTTTTCGTCAAGTCTTTTGTTGATTTTTTCTTCAACTCCAATTAAGATTCTGGTGTAGGCAGGGAGAAAATTGTGGTTCAGGGTTTTGGTCAGCTTATCCGTCAAGCTCGTAAAGATCAGGGCTATAGTCAGCGTGAGTTGGCAAAACTGGTCGATCTTGACTTTACCTACCTATCTAAGTTAGAGAACGAGCGGGCAGATTACCCGCCGAAGGAAGGAGCTATTCGCCTGCTGGCAAAGCATTTAGAGCTAAATGCAGAAGAACTAGTTTTTCTAGCGGGTCGTATCCCTGAGCGTGACGAAGCTCTTCTCAAAGAGAACTATAAAGCGATGCCTGCCCTGTTCCGCCGGATGCGGAAAGATCCCGACTTTGCCCAAAAAGTTTTTTCAATGGCTCATGAACTCGCGCACGGAGAAATGCACAATAGCCAGGAAATAACACAATCAAAAAATCAGGAGGATTAGCTTGAGCTTATTCAAGCCGTACCGGTGGTATGCCGACAAAGAGGAGATTGAACGTGAAGCCGAGGAGATCTTGAGACAAATGCAAGCAACGTCTAAATATGCGCCTAAGTTCCCACTTGACCCCAGTCGTGTAGCTGAGTTCTTAGGGCTGGATGTTGTCTAGGATAGTATACCGCCTGATCCTCAAGGGCAAATAGCTGCTAGAATTCTCCCGACAGAACGTTTAATTGAAATCAATGAAGATATCTCATCTCTTCGAGGAGGATTTGGAACATCCACTATTGCTCATGAAGTAGGTCATTGGGTACTTCACATTAACCATGATGAGGTTGAGGGGCTTACAAAACAGCAATTGCTATTTGAGGAGACTATACAACCATTCCTATGTCGTTCAGTCGGGGAACTTAGAGGCATTGAATGGCAAGCTCAGTATTTTGCTGGTTGTTTACTAATGCCCCACTTCGTTTTGGAAGAGAAGCGAAAAGGTCGTGTTTTAACCAAGTGGTCACATCTCTATGCAATGGCAGATGAACTTGGCATAACAATTTCGAACCTGGTAACCCGCTTACAAGACAGTGGCTGGATTTACATTCCTAAAGGCTCAAAGCAAATTTATCTTGGCAAGGCGGCACCAAATGGACAGATAGAAATGTTTGGGTAAGTTAATTGTCACCCTGGCACTGAGCTTTAAAGGTCTGAGTGAAATGATGCCACAGCAACTGTGGGAAACCACTATGAATCCAGGTACTCGTACCCTAAAGCAGGTTGAGATTGAGGATGCAGCTGAAGCCGATCCGATCTTTACGGTGTTAATGGGCGATCGCGTCGCTCCCTGCCGCGAATTTATCGAAACCTACGGCTCCCGCCTCAACCTCACAGATCTCGACATTTGATCGGCTCTGTTGTAAAAATTGACTCACTCACGAACCCAAATCACCTGTTGCAGGAATCGAACTGTTCCTGGTATATCCAACAGGTAGTCACCGAGCATCTCTAGAGAGTAGGCTGCTGGTAACGCCTGTTGGAAATTGCTGAGACGATACTCTGGCAACTGCTCGAAAATGAAGCGCTTTATCAGAAATTTGGGTTTAAAACCCCGTGCTTCTAGCACGGCTTTTCTTTCTAAGATCGTACTGAAAAAATTGGTATTGCCTGACACAAAGCATCGTGGTACTATATACATAGTACAGGCTGAAAAACCGCTAGCACGAGACAATAAAAAATCTGTGGAGACCACGCTCGACCGGCTAGAAAGCAGTAATGCTAACGCCAGTTGATCCACTTGGGCAAAGCCCAAGACCGCACTGGCTCAAGAGGGCAGGGAAAATCCTCTCTAAAAACCTAGTCATTACCTAACAGTAGTGCGTGAACCTGGAAAGTTCAAGATTCAGTATAAAAAAGTAGGGCGGGGCACGCTCAAACTTGGGGAAAGGGAGCAACAGTTTCTAAGACACTTCCAAGAAGTACCTGAAAGCCTACGGAGAGGAGACCTCCAGGTCTTTCGTGAACTTGACTTGGTATTTGGCACTATG
>JAABUQ010011207.1_pt1 | contig 11521 bp, 9 predicted proteins | sample 5560001 | NCBI WGS metagenome assembly JAABUQ01 (sample SAMN10711888, study PRJNA513371) | rock metagenome | isolation source: Antarctica rocks | place: Antarctica: Victoria Land, Finger Mt nord | collected 2015-12-18
CGTGCTATGAATAAGGAAAGTCTCATGAAAAAATACGTCTATATTGGTCTGGGCTTCGTTTTGGCGGCCTTCATCGGCTTGCTCTCAGATAACCCGATTTTTGCTGCCCAAGTAAGCTGTGCGCTCTCCAGCGCTTGCGCCGGATGGATCAATACCTCTACCGGCCCCGGAGTACAAGGCGACAGCACTAAAGGAACCGGCGTGGTCGGAAGCACCAAAAGCACAACCGGGACTGCAGGCGTCGCCGGCACCGACCTTGCGACGGGCTATTCCGGGAACGTCGGTCTGCGCGGACTTTCCAGCTTAGGAACTGGCGTCTACGGTGCGAGTAACTCGACTACAACCACAAGCCCTGGCGTGAAAGGCTTTAGTGCAGGACGCGCCGCCGGCGTATATGGGCAATCCACGGGCAGCGTGAACGACCCTCGCGCTGTCGGCGTGTATGGCGTCTCTCCGTCGGTTGGCGTCAGCGGCCAAGGAGGGAACGTTGGCGTCAAGAGGCGCTTCGAACGGGAATGGCGTCTTCGGCATCGGAGGTACCGGAGTAACGGGTGAGGGCGTGTCCAACATCCAGAACAACACGGGCGTATTCGGACAAGGGTTCTACGGACTCTTCGCCTTGGGTACCGTCGGCACGTACTCCGAAGGCACAAACTACGGCCTTCTTACGCAAGGCGACGGGAGCTTGTCCGAGGGCGTCCACGCGACGGGTGGTAATATGGGTGTTTATGCGAAAGGCAGCAGCTACGGCCTGATCGCCAACGGCTCAAAAGTCGGCGTGACTGGACAGAACGGCAGCCCCAGCGGCGGCGTGGCCGTAGAGGCTCAAGGCTCCAACGCGATTGACTATCTATTCCTCGGCCAGGGCAGCGCGCCGGGGCCGGGAAATCATGTTGTGTTCACCGTAGACGACTCGGGGAACGTCTTCTCCGGTGCGAGCGCTTATTTTACGGGCTCTGTCTCGGCAACCCGCTACGATATCCATGCCGCCACTTCCAACGGCTCTCGGGTGACAACCTATCCGGCCCAGCAAACCGCACCGAGCGTCGAAAAGAGCGGTGAGGCGATTCTTTCCTCCGGTTCCGCTGTCGTGCGGTTCGATGCAGCATTCGCGGCCACCATGGCTCGAGGCGCGTACATGGTCTTTATTACCCCTCAGGGTGAAACGCGCGGGCTCTATGTAGCCCAAAAAGCGCCGAGCGGTTTTGTGGTTCGCGAAAATGCGATGGGCCGTTCGAATGTTGCGTTTGACTATCGCGTGGTAGCCCGGCCGTTTTCGACGCCGGTCCAGAAAGGTCCACGCGAGCCCAAAGTGTCAGATGGTCCGTCGTTTGCGCATCCCCTGACGATTCGCAAGCCGCATCTTCCACGCCTCAACGACCGTGCACAGTCCCCGAGATAACCCAATGGTCACGACGGCTAAAGCCCACGTGTACGTTGACGCCGTTGTTCAAAGATTCTTGTCGGCGGCAGGTATTGACTGGTGGCCGTGAGGCTGCAGGCGCAGGCGTACAAAGTCGTTCAAATCAGCGATCTCCGAGAAGTAAAGTCGCTGTTTGGTTGAGACGTGTTCGATAAAACCACGCCAATCAGCACTTGCACCGTTGTCGGCTTCCTGCCAGATCCGTACCAAAAAAGCGTGTTCGGTGCGCCGATTTTGTTCTTCCACCTTTGGAGTGTACGTCAAGTGTATCGCGACGGCGTCCCAAAGCCTGTGGGACGGACACGGGATTGCCGCGCGTTATGCTGACGGCAAGAAAAAAAGGAGATTGTCTTATGTCTAGTACTTACGTCCGGCTTACTGCCGTCGCCGCACTCGCTCTAAGCTCGCTCGTATCGTCGCCCGCCGATGCGGATTCATCTCCCTCCCCAAGCCCGTCGCCGGCAATTCACGACATGAAAATTGATCCGTGCGCTATGCTTGCCGCGCAGAACCTCTCCTCCGCCTTGGGCGTAGCTGCGCAATCCATTGGAACGCCGCAGCGACCAAGCCCTAACGAATGCCTGTGGGCGGTCGCCGCTCACGGTAGCGCGACATCGGCGCAAAGCGTCTTGCTTGTGCTGCAAGCGAATGAAATGAAGAAGTCACCGTGTCGTGGCCTGAGCTGCTTGAATTTCGCCCGATCGATCGTCGGCATGATTCCGGGAGTGAATGTGCCGGCGACGATGGACGCGGCCTTTGCCGATGCTCAATTTATCTCAGGCTTGGGCGATAAAGCCGCCTGGAAGAATGGCTGGCTCACGGTCGTCAAAGATCGAGTAGCGTTCCAGCTACTGGTACAATCCCCGGCAGCGTCGCAAAGTCAACTCCAAGTCTCCCAAATTCTAGCGCAAAACGTCCTCACCCGGCTGTCATCTCCGTAGTACACTCAGCGAACACATCGACAATCACTCGAATCATTCGTAGTAGCGTACGGCTTTTACGACCCGCAGCCTGTGAGCCGCATCACAGGGTTAGATGCCAACATCAACGGGCAGAAGAACGCAATGGAACGCGCATTCGATTTAATCGTCGTCGGCACCGGCAGCGCCGGCACTTCTGCAGCGCTCGCTGCCCGCGAACGCGGCTGGTCGGTAGCGATCGTTGATGAGCGGCCCTTCGGTGGCACTTGCGTGCTGCGAGGCTGCGATCCCAAGAAAGTGCTCGTTGCCGCGGCGCGAGTCGTGGAAGACGGACGGCGCTGGGCCGAGTTGGGTGTGATCGATCGCGCGCCGGCGCTCAACTGGAACGCGTTGATGCGTTTCAAGCACACGTTCACCGATCCCGTACCGGAGCAACGCACGACGAAGTTTGAGTCGGCCGGTATCGTGCCGTTCCACGGGCGAGCGCGCTTCGAAGATGGGCGAACGCTCCGTGTAGAGGAAGAAAGCCTTCGAGGAAAACGCATCCTCATCGCGAGCGGAGCGAAAGAGCGGCATGTCGCGCAGGGCGACGACTGTCTTCTTACCAGCGAAACGTTTTTAGATCTCGAAACACTCCCCGCATCGTTGCTTTTCGTGGGCGGCGGCTACATCGCATTCGAGTTCGCGCACGTCGCCGCGCGCGCCGGTGCCCAGGTAACGATCCTGCATAGCGACGCGCATCCGCTCCCGGGGTTCGATGATGAAGTGGTCGAGCAGTTGATGGCGGTTACACGCGAGATCGGCATCAACGTGGTCCTGTGCTCTGCGGTCACCGCCATCAAGCAAGAGCCGGACGGCGTCGTTGCGACGGCGTCCCACGATGGAGCAGAGCGCAGCTTTCGGGCCGAGAAAGGCGTTCTCGCGGCAGGCCGCGTGCCTGACCTGGAAGATCTCGGACTTGAATCCGCAGGAATCGAACGGACAAAAAAAGGCGTGAAGGTCAACGAGTTTCTGCAAAGCGTCAGTAATCCGAACGTTTACGCTGCGGGTGATGCTGTGGATGGTGGCGGTTTGCCGCTGACGCCGGTCGCGGGATACGAAGGAGAAATCGCCGCCGCGAACATTCTGGACGGCAACGCCCGCACCGCAGACTTCCACGGACTAGCATCGATAGCATATACTATTCCACCGCTTGGGACCGTCGGCTTGACCGAAGCGAAGGCTCGCGAGCGCGGCATTAACATCGCCGTACGATCCGGAGATATGAAAGACTGGTATTCAACGCGGCATCTAGCGGGCCGGGCTGCATTCTATAAAATCGTTCTTGAAAGAGATACGGGGAAAGTGCTGGGCGCGACGCTGCTTGGGCCACATGCCGAAGAGCAAATCAACGTGCTCTCACTCGCCATTCGCAACGGCGTGAGCGGCCAGGCTATCGCCGCAACGCTTTTCGCGTATCCGACCGGATCGTCGGATTTAGAATATTTAGTGGGTTGAAACGACTGGTTGTTTACTTAAGGCGAACGTCTATGACCGCGGGCGACGCGCTCACCGTGGGCATGTGATCAGTGTTCGCGAGTTGGACCACGATTATCGCTGCTCCGGATTGCCAGGTCGTTAGGTCCACGGGAACCAACTTCAGTTCTACTGTGGATTTGTAAGCATCCCCACTGTAGCGCGCCGGCCATCATAAGTGCAAGTAACACGGTTCACACCACCTCGACCCATTTTCGAATCTCCGGGCAATTCGCACGGGATTACCGAGGCGAGGCACACACGGCATTACGCGGGTGAGCGATTCCTTAAGGAGACGTTTCGGAAATCGTGCAATGCAGGACCTACCGACCTTTTCCTAAGACGATAGACGATTCCGGCAATCACGATTATACACAGCCAGATACTCATTACATACAGCAACTTGGCGGCAACGGTTTGCGGGCGACTCGTACACGAGGAATCATCTCTTCGCTAGCTCTGGACCTGCGTGGTGCTCAGCGATTCCAAAGCGAGCGGCCGTTCGCGCAGCGGGAGCAACCAGATCGCAGAGACTATGGAGAGTGCAGCACCGACTGCAATGGTCGCTGGCACGCCAATGGCAGCCCCGAGGTAACCCCCCGCGAACGAACCCAGCGGCACCGTGCCCCAAACGAACGTGCGCATTGTCGCGTTCATGCGTCCCTGCATACGCACGTTTACCAGCGCCTGCCGATAGCTGATTTGATTCACATTGTAAATGGGAATCGTTACAGCCACAACCGCCGTGGTAAGAAACAGGACTGCATAGGGCTGCAGCGTTTGCGCCAGCAGCATGCACGCGGCCGCGACTCCGCCGATGATCAGCGCAACGATGAGGGTTAACCGCAGTCCCAGGCGCTTGCGGACGCGTGCCGACAGAAGAGCACCGACGAATCCGATTTCTGCCAGCCCATCAACGAGTCCCAAAAGTCCGGGCTGCAAATGCAAAATGCGATACGCATAGATGAGAAATACCGCGTTCACCATGCCGCCGCCGAAGTTGACCGTCGCTGTTGCGCATGATATCCAGCGCAGATCCGAGGACCTCACCACGATGTTCAAGCCTTCCACCATCTCTTGAAACGCCTGACGTACGGAAAGAGCCGGCCCCTCATGCACCGGCTCGGGAGAGCCGATCAGCAGCAGTGAGATCACCGACACCACGTACGTGAAAGCATCAAATGCAATCGCCGCAGCCGCACCCACCCACTGAACGAGCGCGCCGGCAAGCGCACTGCCGGCCATTGCCGCACCCGAATTCGAGAACTCCAGCTTTATGTTCGCATCGGTGAGACGATCTGTCTTAACGATGACGGGAAGATACGACTGGTAGGTGATGCCGAAAAACGCGGAGGCGCAGCCGGTGACCAGCGAAACCGCATACAATTGAGGCATCTTCAGCACACCGAACAGCGCAGTCAGCGGTATGGTGGAGAGCGCAGCAAAGCGTACGATGTCGGCAACGATCATAATCTTGCGCCGTGAGAGCCGATCGGCTAGGACGCCGACGAGCATGCCCAAAATGGGAAACGGCAGCGTTTGAAGCGCTGCAAGCGCACCGACTTGCACGGGCGTCGCGTGTAGCAATAATACGGCGAGCGTAGGCAGCGCGAACATCGTGAGCGCGCTGCCCAGCAGACTCACCGTTTGACCCGCCCAGAGTTTGTTGAAATCGCTCGAAAGGCGCGTGACTATCGGTGCGGCGATCATGCGCGCTTCTTAGATGGCGGCAACTTGAAGCCTCGTGAAGTTTTCGAGTAGATCGATCGGCTGGATGAGGAGGACGCCTTCAGCCTCGAAGGCATCGATCCCGCGCTATGCGACTCATCTAGTAAGGAGGGGCTGCAGGATGCCCTGAATGTTATTCTGCGGTTAGCTCAATATGAAGCGGCGCGCCGGTTAGGAATTAGTGATCGCCGATTGCGCGATATTCACCAAAAAGTCAGCGCTGCCCCGGCCGATTCTACGGCGCCGACTTATCGCCGAAACGCTGCAGGGGTAGGTACTTAATTCGCTACGCGCGCGAGAGCAAAGCAAGCTCGCGCGAAACCCGTACCCCTCTGAACAAGTGCGAATTTCTGAGTGGACGTTCCGAGCGGTGCTGGAAAAACGCGGGTCGCGATCCAGACCTCTGGCGCCTCACCGAACCGGAACTCGTTTCGAGCGGTCGCAGCGCAAGCGCTCGGCATCAGCCAAGCACGCGACGCAGTCAGTTGGGACGCCTTTGGGACGTTCGGCGATGTACACTGTGCGCAGGTGAATCGGCCAACAGCTCTCGTCTGCGCGGGCCGGCTCCCTAACTTGCCTACATCGCATCTCGAGGAGGCCCCGAGTCATCGATCGCTCGCGAAAAGCGCGGATTCCGAATTGTCGGCGAGAACACTGCCGCTCATGCAAACGCGATGGCACAGGACCTCGCGAGCGCTAGGCGGATGCACAGTCATATTTAAGGCGTACGTATGAAGACGAAGAAGTTTATAGCGGCGTCACCATTGCAGTGGCAGATCGCCGGTCAAAGCAGGAAATCAGCCTTGCGAAGATTTTAACTGGAGTTGCCTCATGGCATCGGAGAGATAGCAATGAAACATGTAATTAAGGCCTCGCTTTTGTCATTGGCTCTGCTGGGCGCGGGATGCTCCGGCGTTAGCTCGACAATGAATCCAGCGATACTGCGGGACGGCAGTAATTCATCGGACACGGCCGCGCTCAACACGCAAACTGCGGTACTCCTGTACGTCAGAAATCGCAATGCCGCAAGTATAACCGGATACAACGCAAACGCAAATGGAAACATGAACCCAGTCATTAACATCACGGGCAAGTCAACTCAACTGGGTTCGCACACCGGACTCGCCATAAATTCATCCGGTAGAATTTATGCCACGAACTTCCAGAACGTTGTCGAGTTCGCGCCCGGGTCCAACGGCAACGCAACACCCTCGGCTACCATCAGCGGCCCGAATACGCAAATGGGGAACCTCACCGACGTTGCGGTTGATTCATCCAACAACATTTACGTAAGCGATGCGGCAGGATACAATGGACAGGGCGGGCAGGGCACCATCAAAAAATATGGGGCAGGCTCCAGCGGCAATGTCAGTCCTTCTGCAAAGATTACCGGAAATAAGACACGCTTAGCATCTCCGTCCGCCATAGTTGTAGATTCGTCCGGAAAACTCTACGTTTCGAATCAAGGTGTCGGGGGGCAAAACGTCCTTGTCTTTGCCGCTGGCTCAAACGGCAACGTTCAACCACTGGCCACGATTGGGGGCTCGAACACGGGGATCGCATTACCCTGCGCTGTCGCAGTCGATGCCTCCAAAAATATTTGGGTGACGAACTGCGGCAACTCCGCGGCTGCGATACTTGAATTCTCGCCAGCAAGCAACGGGAACGTTTCGCCCATAAGAAAGATCACCGGACCTTCTACAAGACTGCAAAGCCCGCGAGGTGTCGCAATAGGCACAGACGGCACGGTCACTGTCAGCGATACCGCTCCCGCAAGTGCAGGCGAACTGCTAAGTTTCCCGCCCAGGTCGAACGGTAATGCCATTCCTGTGAGAGTCGTAACCGGAAATCAAACCTTATTGCAAGAGCCTGCGGAAATCGTTTTGCATTAAGAAACGGGATAGATTATCAATTTTTAAAAAGAGGCGTTTCGATCGATCTGCGCTTCATAGCTCTTGATACTGCCAAAAGTTACGCAGCTAGCTAATCGGCGGCAAACTCATGTGGCGCAACTGGTTGCCCGCAACGTTGAAACAATCGTTGGCAGCGTGATCGGCACGGGCGAGTTGTTCCACTGATCGTAAGTACGTGTCATCAAGGGCGGAAATCCGTCCCCCTTGCGATGGGTGGGTTTTATCATGGTTGTGGCAGCAAAGTAGGTGAATCAGGCGTTAATTCATGCAGCACTTGCGCCGCGCTGCGCCGATACGCCCTCTGAATAGCTACGGTGTCACGCTGTAGCACGCGCCCTCATAGGGCACGTCGGGCCGCCTAGCCGTGGGCGGCAAACTCATCCCCCCTTTCCACCATGCGCTTTTTATAAGGGTGTGCAGAGCGGGGTGCTAAGTGCGCGGGTGCCAGACAGCGAATCATGAACTCCAAACGGCAACCGCGCATGCAACCGCGTGTTGCCTGCACATGCAAGTTGTGATGGCTAAAGATGACAAGATGGGATGCCGTGATGGCACCGATCGCGGGTACGGTCGGCTTCCAGTCATACTTAACTATGTTTCAACGTATTCACATACGATCAAACCGACTGCTTTCAAGCAAACATGGTTCGCGCAAGTTTTAAAGTTTCTTCGCATGTACCCATTCACAACCAACCCTTTTGCTGTAACTACTTCTGTACCGCAGGGCCGCCTCAGCTAGTGCAGATGCTCATCCAGTATGCCGAAAAAAATGTTCTCCGACGCCAGTCCGCTTAAATAGAGAACGGAGCCTTGCGGCCCATGGTTAGAGCCGAACCGGCCGATACGTTATACAAGAATTACGGTCAGAGCACGGGGTATCAAGGTCCAGCGGAGCTATTTGTCTCTCGGGCGCGGTTCGTACGCCGTGCATTGACACGACTGTGAGCTATTTGCCCACCTCGGTCACTGCACGGCAACCCGCGCTTGAGAAGCACGAGCAGCGCACAATTTGGGTTTGACAAAGAATTCTGGTATCGTAGACGCAGGGTGATAACTGGTTCCTGAATTCTGTTTGGGGTTAGATCAAGCGAAGACCTCATTCTCGCTTAGGGAGAAACAAATATCAGCGTGATTGCGGTGATTAAACAGGTTACAAAAGCGTCGCCGCGTCCGAGGGCCAGGCTTACCGGTGTCGTTTATTTGCTTTACTTTCTGACGGCAGTATTCGCCACGTTGTTGGTTGGTCCCAGACTTGTTGCCTATAGCGATGCCGCCAACGTCATCTCCATTGTGTGCTATATCGCCGTGACTCCGTTCTTCTATGACATGTTTAAGCCCGTGAACAGCAGCCTCTCCTTAATCGCGGCGCTGTTCAGCCTCGTGGGATGAGCCATTACGACTCTTAATCTCTTTGATCTGGCCCCGTCCCACCTCAGTCCCCTTTTGTTTTTTGGACCCTATTGCATCCTGATCGGCTACCTCATTTTGAGATCGACTTTCTTGCCCCGGATCCTGGGCGTGCTGATGGCGTTTGCCGGTTTGGGTTGGCTGATTTTTCTGTCACCGCCGCTCGCAAGCCATCTATCTTCCTACCTTAAGGTCCTCGGCGTCCTGGCGGAAGGATTGCTGATGCTATGGCTCATCGCGTTTGGCGTGAACGTTCAACGATGGAAAGAGCAGGCTAGCGCAGCGAGGGGGAATGGCGACCGTAGCGCACCGATGCGCTCTTGATCCTGCAATGCGTTCCATCGCTCGCGGCTAATGATATCCTCGCGCTTTTTCCTGATTTCAAATATTTGCGCGTAAACCGCTCCTGCGTACGCCCTACGCAGGCGTTATACGACGCTACCGAGCGAGATACCGAGTCAGAGCCAGTTTATTTTGATTCGCATGTGCATCGAAAGTCGTGCCGACAACAACAATCTTGCAATCTGGTTGAACGAGCAGCGCATCAATCATGTCGCTATTATTGAAGAAGCGTGTCGTGACCTTACCACCGTTGCCGAATGTTGCATCGAGACTACCGTTTGCATTGAAGCGCGCTACACCGAAGCTCTCCCCTCTATCCCGAGTGTCGGCGAAACCTCCGGCAACGAGCTTGCCATCCGGCACGACACCTACGGCCTGCGCTTCGTTGGCCGCGTTTAGCCCTTCGACATCGAAATCGAAAGTTGGACTGTGAAACCCCTCGTCTCTAGCGCCATCCAACATCAATCGGGTTAGCATCACATCGACGTCGCGTCGCCCAAACTCTAGCGGCGCCAAAGCAGCGAGGACCTTCCCATCCGGCGTAAAGGTGCTGATGCCAGTGTGAGCCGTGGCAATAATTCTGCCGCCTGTCAAACTCGGATCGCGGGCCCCATTTGCAAAAAATTGCTCCGCGAAAGTTGCATCAAGAACGAGTATCTTGCCGTCAGTCCGAAGCGCGAGTGCATTGACGTTTCCCGCCTGCACCGTGACTTTTCCATTGTTTCCAAACGTTGCGTCCGGTGTACCATTGGGGTTGTAGCGCGCCAAGGCAAGCGCATCGGGCTTCTCAATGCCATGTCCTGCCAATCCTCCCACGAGGACCTTTCCGTCAGGCTGCACCATGACCACATCGGCGTCGTTCCTGAAGCCGAAAAAGTCTGTTGTGACCAAACCGTTGTGCCCAAAACCCCTGTCAAGACTGCCGTTTCGGTTGTATCGAGCAACTGCAAAATCATCGACCTTACCGTCGGCGCTCTGCGTTTCACCAACCACAACAATCTTTCCATCGACTTGAATCGCGATGGCGTTGGCGATGTTGATAAAGTTAGTAAAGGCGGTAAGCACCACGCCACCCCGGCCGAAATTCGTATCGAGCTTGCCGTTTGGCAAATAGCGAAAAATCCCAAACGTTTCGGTGGCTATGACGAAATTGTCAATCGTGGCTGCAACCACAATGTCTCCGTCAGATTGCATCGCGACGTCGCCCACGCGGTTAGCAGAAACGCTAGTAATGACTTTTCCCGCGTTGCCAAATGTTGGGTCCAGGGCTCCCGCATGGGTCCGGGAAGCAATGACAAATGGTGGCTCAGCGGCGCTCGCGCTGGTACGGTGGACCAATAGTGTCATCGACTGGGAAGAAAACGGCGCTTGAGGACCCCCCGTCCCGACCGCAATGAGGATGGCAGGTAAAAACCAAGCGACGAAGCCACGGGATAGGCGGAAGATCATTGTTGTCTCCGATCGACGTCCTCACATTATAAGCCCGAATTATGAAAAAACTCTGAAGACTACCTAACACTATGGTCGATAAGTCGCAACTGTTTCGAACCGTTGGAGGCAAAATCGCTGCCTTTCGAGCAGCTGAGTCGCCTGGCAGGACCATGTATTGTTCGTACGACATATCGGTAGGGAATTGCATGAGGTAATGCCTCGGTCGGCGATAAGTGTCGTTTGGGATCCCAACAGTACACCTTCACGGCTCTGTTCGACGCAAACAACTAACTTTTTAGAGTCAGCCAAAATACACTTGTTTGCTGTTCATGAAACGCTCGACATTACGCACTGATAGCGGTTTCGTCGGACATATGCCAAGAAAGATGTCTGTTCGTCCCGATATTCCCAGCGCGGAGGCGCAAGATTATGAGGATTGCGACGCGTTCAAAGGGAAACACTCCGCTTCTGCACACCGGTTAGAATGTCCGGCGTGGCGCCAAAGGAGGCACCGAAGTGGCTGTCCTTGTTAAGATTACTAATCCCGGCATCAGTCTAGGAACGTACGACCAGATCGCCGCCAAGCTCATCCCCGAAATGAAGAAGCGAACCGGGTTCCAGGCGCATTTCGTCTATCCGCAAGGCGACGGGTTCGTTGTCCACGAGATTTGGGATACGCGCGAGCAGCAAGAAGATTGGTTCGACTCGGTCAGGCCGAACTTGCCATCCGACGCACGACCGCAGATCGACGTGATCGCCTTGCACAACGTCGCCGTTCGGTAGTCTCGCCGTTGCGGCAGGCGCTAGCGTGCAAGAGGGCCAAATGGCCGCTGCTTGACGCG
>JAABUQ010011208.1_pt1 | contig 11521 bp, 13 predicted proteins | sample 5560001 | NCBI WGS metagenome assembly JAABUQ01 (sample SAMN10711888, study PRJNA513371) | rock metagenome | isolation source: Antarctica rocks | place: Antarctica: Victoria Land, Finger Mt nord | collected 2015-12-18
TGGGATCTGGGTTCCTTTCAATAAAATCGGTCAACTCTTCCATCGCGCTCACTGATACATTACTGTCACCACAATTGTCAATTATACCATGTCTCTATTTTTCACAGCTGATTTAGGGCTGCTATAGATGCAATTGTTTAGAACTGGCGATAGTTTTTTCACCAAGGAGATAGACTTTGGAGTCTGACCCGTTACTTCGGAGAAACTCATGAACTCTAGTACATCACGAACAATCCTTGTTACAGGCGCAAGCAAAGGTTTAGGACGCGCCACGGCTGATCATCTAGCACAGCAAGGACATCAAATCATTGGAATTGCTCGCAGCCTACCCAAAAAACCTTTTCCTGGGGAATTTATCACAACTGATTTAGCGAGTCCTGAGTAAACGGAGTCTATGTTAGCAGAGTTGACTCATCGCTACTCCATCACAGGTTTGGTTAACAATGTTGGCTTGAGTGGTCACAGTCCTTTAGAGAAAACCGATTTGCGCGATTTGAGTTATATCTTAGACCTCAATCTACGTCCAGCAATTCAGATTGCACAGGCACTGCTGCCCACGATGAAACAATCGGCATGGGGACGCATTGTGAACATTTCCAGCTTAGCGGCTTTGGGATTTCCGGCTTCCACAAGCTATGGCGCGGCTAAAGCAGGAGTTATCAGCTTAACTCGCACTTGGGCGCTAGAACTGGCAAAAACCGGAATTACCGTAAATGCGATCGCGCCAGGAACCATTGAAACTGAGCAGTTTCATGAAAACAGTTTCTCCCGGTAGTAAAGAAGAACAGCTTTATTCAAGCATGGTTCCGATGGGTCGGTTCGGTCAGCCTACTGAGATTGCTGCGGCTGTTGCGTTTTTCTGTTCTGAGGAAGCCGCATTCATCACCGGACAAACCTTGTTCATTGATGGTGGCGCGAGTATCGGTCGCAGCTTGATTTGAGTAGTCGCGGCGCATCGACGATATACCAGATTGCTTGAATTCCTAGACTCGACAGATTTCTGACCAAACCTCTACAAACAATAATCATGGAAGCATCATTGCCTGCAAATCAAGATTCGTTGGATGCACTTCCTCCTCATCTGGTGATGCTCCAAATGGCAACAGGCAATTGGGTATCGCAATGTATCTATGCCGCTGCTAAACTGGGCATTGCGGATCTCCTAAAAACGGGTGAGAAAAGTTGTGATGAATTGGCGATGCTTACTAAATCTCACGCACCGTCCCTCTACCGCTTACTTCGTGCCCTAGCAGGTATGGGTGTGTTTGCCGAAACTGAACCCAGGCAGTTTGTCCTAACGCCCTTAGCTCAGTGTTTGCGGAGTGAGGTTCCCGAATCGATTCGGGGTACCTCTATCATGCTGGGCGATCGCGAACTCTATGATAGTTGGGGCGATATTTTGCACAGCATTCAGACAGGCGAAAGTGGATTTGAACATCTCTTCGACATGAATGTGGCTGAGTATTGTGCTGAAAATCCCGAAACCGCTGCTGTGATTGATCAAGGAATGACGAGCCTCTCGAGTACAGAAATTGCTGCGGTGGTAGCCAGTTACGATTTCTCTTCGATTCGTCACCTGATAGATGTTGCGGGGGGAGAGGGCAGCCTGCTCACTACTATTCTGAAGGCGAACCCTCAGATGGAAGGCGTTTTGTTCGATCTGCCCGAAGTGATCGAACGGGTAAAGCCGCGGATCGCTCAGGAAGCCATTGCCGATCGTTGCCAATTGGTAGCGGGAGGTTTCTTTGAGTCTGTACCCGCTGGAGCCGATGTCTATCTGCTCAAACATATTCTTCATGACTGGGATGATGAGCGATCAGTCGCGATTTTGAAAAATTGCTACAACGCAATGGCAGCAAATAGCAAGCTATTGGTAGTCGAAATGGTGATTCCGCCAGGTAATGCACTCTTTATGGGCAAGTTATTGGATATGCATATGCTGATGGTGTGTCCGGGTGGCAAAGAACGCACCGAGGAGGAATACCGAGCACTGTTTGAAGCTGCCGGATTTCAGTTGACCCGAATTGTGCCGACCCAGAACGCTGCCAGCGTGTTGAAGGAGTGAAGCGATAGAGAGAAAATGCTGTAATGCAAAAGTGTTCTGAAGTTTAAAGAGTGAGCCTGAACATCGCGAAGGGAGTGATTTGAACCGAGACGATCGTCAAACTCAGAGTACGAACACCTATTAAATAATGAGGTTTTTTCATGGATCGAATTCTTGGGTCGATGGAACATGCATTCTGGTTGACTGACCAGATTGCACCCGTACATTTTGCTTTGACAGCGCGGGTTGTTGGAGAATTCAGGGTTGACCAATTAGAGCTTGCTCTAATTGAAGTTCAGCAGCAGCATCCCTTACTTAGAGTGCGAGTTACGCTTGACGAATCTCGGCAGCCTCGGTTCGTTGAAGACACGGCGAGCATTCCTTTGCGGGTGGTGGAGCGCCAAGGAGAGCAGCATTGGCAGCGGGAAGTTGAGCAAGAACTGTCTCAGCCCTTCAACTGGGCTAAAGCGCCGCTGCTGCGGGTGGTTCTGCTTCGCTCAGCCGACCCACTCATACGAAATCCGGTATTGATACCCCTGCTATGATTCTGTGAACGCCCACCAATGGAAGTGCGTTCGTCCCTGGATTGCCTCAGTCATTGTCATCAGTGTTTGGCAACGACTGACTAAAATGGCTTCTAACTCATCCAAGGTATCGAGACTGCGATTGACCAAGGGTTCATCGACCAGTTGCCATAATCGCTCGGCAGGTTGCAGTTCAGGCGAGTAGGGAGGTAAAAACAACAGATGAATGCCTTCTGGAACCACGACGAGAGGAGAACGATGCCAACCAGCGTTATCCAAAACCAGGACAATGCGGTGCGTTGCACTGGCTGCCAGCGAACGAGCAAATTCAGCTAAGGCAGCATTGAACCAAGCGACATTGACCCTGGGAAGCAGCAGCCATTCTGTACGTCCAGTCTGGGGATGCACAAAGCCATACACATACAGCCATTCATAACGATGATGCACTAATGCACTGGGACGCTCGCCAATTGGTGCCCAAACGGCTCGCACAATCGGCTTGAGTCCCAATCGATGTTCATCAAATGCCCAAACTTCAATGCTGGCATCCGGATACTGCTGTTGCACCTGGTTGACTTGATGCGGCAAGTCAGCTTTGAACGCGGCTTGCGCTTGCAAGTCAGCTTTGGCATGGCGAGGACGTGGACGTTGGGGGGGAAAAACGGCACCGTTTGAGATAGTCCCACCCACGCTGTGCCCTCACCGATGCCTTACCCGTCTTCTGCGCGATCCAGTGAGCCACCTTCGGACCGCTCCAGATGCCACCATCGGTTGGCGGCTGACGTAAGGCTTGTTGTAATTCCGCCACTTGCTCCCCACTCAGTAAGGGCGCTCTCCCACGTCGTCCCTGTTGTTGACGCCGATTCCTCAGGCTCGGAATGCCTTGCTGATTGTAAGCGTGCACAATCTCCCTGGCGTAGTCGTAATTCAAACCGACTGCTGCCGCCGCTGCCTTAATTTGCCAGTTCTGTGAAACCAGCCATAACAGATGCCACCGCCGCGATTCCACAGGCTCACAGCAGTGCTGATAGCGATGTTTGAGTTCCGCAGCACTCAGATGCGTTTCTAAATGGGCTTTTCTTGGCATTCTCCCACTTTACAAGATAACGGGGATACAAAATTCGGATTCCGTATCAGAAGGAGTCTGTGAGATCGTTCTGGTTTGCTCTCACACGATTGGAGATGGATTATCTGCCGCATACCTGCTGCGAGATATCTTGCAAGCATTTAACCATCCTCCCGTTGGGCAGCCATCATCTCTATCAGACCATCCTCCGCTTGATGATTCGCTCCCGCCAGGCGCTAGCGTTCCTCAAACCGCTGAAACAGATGCAAACAAAGTCGAAGATACGTATCGCTATCCGCTTTTGAGCGTGGAAGCAGTCTCGTCTCAACTCTATTCTCCTCAGTTGCTCTTTTGGTCGCTTTCATCAGCGGAAACGGCTTCGCTCCTGTCTCGCTGTCGGCAAGCGCAAACGACTATTTATGCGGCTATCTGCGCTGCTTTTTTCCTAGCGATCGCCAGTGAAGGCGAAACTCAATCCCAGCGAAACGAGCCGCTGATATGCCTTTCTCCCATTAATATTCGGAAATATCTCTTGCCTCCAGTTCAAGAGGAGTATGGATTTTACATGTTTGTCAAAGCTACCTCCCATCCGCTCATCTCCGACTTAGGTTTGTGGGAGATGGCGCGATCGCTCAAGGATCAGCTCAATCAGCAAATGTCGCCCAACCACCTCTTTGAAGAAATTCCCGATTTTCAGGCTTTCATGTCTACCTGTCCTAGTCGTAGTGAGATGTGGTCAGTTTATACAGATTGAAACTGAACTTCAGCCAGTTGACCGTTGGCTCGACGTGACATGGCATGCGCCTGCCACAATGAAGCTTGTGATTGGTGTTACACCTGCAGGCAGCCCAGAACGCATTGGTAAAAGGACGCATGGGTCGCATTTGATGACTCCCGAAACCGAAGACAGCACGCATTATTTTTGGTCCGACTCGCGTGACTTCAGGCGCGACGATACAGCGTTGCATGCCCAATTGGATGAGGGACTTAAATATGCGTTTGAATATCAAGACCAATTAACCTCTGTGTTTCTTTAGGATTCTCTTCGATATGATTCAGTATGTCGCTCATATTTCTGTGTAAAAAATATCTCTGCTATTCTTTTACCACAAAATGTTACTATTTTGGAGATGTCTAATGCAAAGAAAAACATTTACAACCTCTGATGATGTCCAATTGAGCTACATCAGTGCAGGTAGCGGACAACCCATCGTGCTACTTCACGGTTGGTCGCAGTCCGCCGAACAATTCAAGTATCAAATCCCCATTTTTGCTGAACACTATCAGGTGATCGCGGTTGATTTGCGCGGACACGGGGAGTCAGAAAAAGTAGCGTTTGGGTATCGAGTTTCTCGCCTGTCCAAAGATATTCAGGAATTGATCAGTGCTTTGCAACTCCAAAAGCCCCACCTACTCGGTCACTCAATAGGATGTCCCCTCATCTGGAGCTATTTCGATCTGTTTGGATTAGATGCGATCGATCGATTAGTGTTGGTTGATCAATCGCCGCTGATCGTTTCTCGATCAGATTGGGATACTCAAGAACTAGCGGAGTCCGGGGCGGTTTTTACTGCCGAACAACTGAATGCAAGCGTACACACCCTGGAACATGGCAACGCGGAAGACCTGACTCGAACCCTCCTGACTTTAATGGTGACGCCAGCAATGTCAAAGGAACAGTTTGAGTGGATCGTCGAGTGTAATCAACGCTTTCCACGAGCGTTCGCGGCGACGCTGCTGTACAACCATGCTCATACTGACTGGCGCGATCAGATTGTGAGAATTCGCAAGCCCACTTTGATTGTGGCTGGAAGAAAAAGTCTGATCCCGTGGACATCACAAGTCTGGATTAATCAAAGCATTCCCGACTCTGAGCTGGAAATTTTTGAAGCAGATGAAGGTGGAGGACATTTCATGTTCATTGAGAATCCAGAAAAGTTTAACCGACAAGTTTTGCAGTTCCTATCGTAATTACCAAATTTTTGTCCTTGGAGAGCGGGAACCCCCAGGGGAAATCCTGATGGGAGCCTGATGGGGCGACAAGCGCCCCAGAACCCTTGCGATGTAAAGATTCAACCGAATTATGGTAGAAAAAGATAGGTCTGCTTTTCTCAAACGGTTGAATCCAGCTCTGACAAATTCAAGTAGGTTTGGATGGCGCTCAGCAATTTCTGCTTCTGCTCTCATGTTGCCCTAATATTTCAGCCAAAACCGGGAGTGATAATTATCAGCAGTATATACAGAGATCGGAAATCTGACACTTTTAGCCAAACAACCAATTCCTAATTCAAACAACGAGGTGTTTTCATGAGAAGCAATCGCTCTGTCGCCACTTTAATGATTGGTGGTTTGTTAGCACTGACCAGTCCAGTTTTCATGAATCCGCACAAGGCAGATGCTAACGAGTATTTTGTCAACCAGTGTCGCAAATCAGTTGTCGGCACATATCTCTCGACAGCTAATCAAACAAATTCTAATTCTGGTCAACCCTTGTCATCCCGCTAAATTATAACTTTTACTGCTGACGGCAATCTGATTGGCAATGACTCTATCGCAGGCGGTGTGCCTGGTTCATCCAATGCCGCAGATCAACCCTTTGGTCCTATACAAGGCACATGGAAGTGTACTGGAAACAACGAGATTGTCGCCAAGGTACTCACTTTCGGGTTTTCATCGGGGTCACTACCAGGCTACATCGCTCTGACTGAATATCACTTGAAGTTCGATCCAACGACTGGCACAGTCAAGGGAAACCTCATGTATAACCTCTTCGATTTAAACAGCAATCCGCTAGCTCAAAACACTCAACCGCTTCCGGGTGGACCCTTCACATTCAGCTACTCAGGGAAGAAGCTCACAGTTAACTAAAACTAAAAGCTTTTAGCCCCAGATATCCGCCAAGATATCGCCATCCAGGTACTCTCCAAGTCAAAGCCTGTCAGCCAAGTAGCAGCAGAGCATCAGGTGAGTCGGAAATAGGCTCTTTATGGATTCCACGGATCTACTTGAGAACGCAATCTAATAGAGATGGCAACAGAGCTTTGCCCCGTTTTCTGACAATTGTAAACAAACTCAAAAAAACTCAGATAGAGCGGCAGTTTATCTTGAGAAATCTCGCGATGTGGTCGCAACCAAGAGCGCAACAATGACCCATTACAGACAAAAAAGAAGGAGAATTTTCATGACTCAGTATGACTATATTGTGATTGGTGCAGGTTCGGCAGGCTGCGTTGTCGCCAATCGTCTGACAGAAAACAGTGAAACAACCGTCTTGTTGCTTGAAGCTGGCAATCCAGACACTAAACCGGAGATTCAGATTCCGAGGGAATGCATAAACCTACTAGACTCCGAGGTGGACTGGGGATATTTCTCTGAACCAGAACCGTACCTCAATAGCCGCAAAATCTTTTGTCCCCGTGGGAAAGGCTTGGGGGGCAGCAGTTCGATTAATTTCCTGCTGTATACGCGGGGCAATCCCCACAATTTTGACCACTGGCAGGCATTGGGCAATCCCGGTTGGAGTTATCTAGATGTATTGCCCTATTTCAAAAAATCTGAGAACCAACAACGCGGTGCTTCCGAATATCACAGTGTTGGTGGAGAGTTGAGTGTCACCGATATTGTTTCCCCTACTGTGGCGTCTCAACGCTTTGTCGAAGCAGCCGTGGCAATGGGATACCCCTACAATCCTGATTTCAACGCGATGCAGCAAGAAGGTGTGGGGCCTTTTCAGTTGACTGCCAAAGATGGTAAACGGCACAGTGCCGCGGCTGCATTTCTCCTGCCAATTCTCAAGCGTCCCAATTTGACAACAACGACTGGAGCGTTGGTGACTCGGTTGTTGTTTAAGGGCACCCGCACCGTTGGGGTGGAATATCTGCACGAGGGAACGCTGCACCAAGCCAGGGTCAACTCCGAAGTGATTTTAAGTGCTGGCGCGTTCGATTCGCCCAAGCTGCTGATGCTTTCCGGCATTGGTGATGCAGAACACCTGCAAGCAATGGGGATTTCTGTAGTCGTTGATTTGCTAAATGTCGGTCAAAACCTCCAAGACCACGTTCTCGTTCCTGTGCCATACGAGGCAACTCAGAATTTACACCCAGCAATTACCAGTAATGGGATCGCTGAAGCTGGATTGTTTTTGCATAGCGAGGGGAATCTGGATGTTGCGCCAGATTTAGAGCTTATTTTCGGTCCCATTTTGTGGGCACCTCCCGGCTATGCCCACTCTGGTTCGGGATTCACTGGTGTAGTATGTTTGACTCGTCCCCAAAACATTGGTAGTGTCAGTTTGCGTTCGCCTGACCCGAAAGACGCACCGATCATTCAAATGAACTATCTCCAAAGTCAAGCCGATGTGCAAAAGCTAGTTGCCGGGGTTAAATTACTCCGCCAATTGTTTCATTCAAGTGCCTTTGATGAGTTTCGAGGTCAGGAAGTCGCTCCTGGTGCTGACGTTCAGAGCGATGAAGCTCTCGTTGCTTACATCCGAGAAGTTTGCGGTACTGCGTATCATCCAGTTGGCACCTGTAAAATGGGAACTGATCCAACGGCGGTTGTCGACCCTGAACTCCGGGTACATGGGGTTGAGGGATTGCGTGTCGTCGATGCTTCAATCATGCCAACTCTAATCTCGGGACATACGAACGGGCCCACCATTATGATCGGCGAAAAAGCAGCCGATTTAATTAAAGCCGCAGGTGGCGTTTCACAGTGAGCACCTTCAGTAATTGCCAAAGGCTCAAGGCTCAATAAGTGTTGCGGGGAGGTAGAGCGAGGAGGAATAGGTAAAATTGTCAGATCTGGATAGAATGGCACGAAGTTAAGGAGGGAACGGGAGGCTGAAACGCAAGTCAGTTGGTAGCTCTACCAACTTGTGAGATAGATTAGCCCTCTCCCTAGTCAATCTGGAAGTAGAGAGTAATACTCCACCACGGAGATTTTGACAAGGCTTGCTTGCCTGAGCTTTCGCCCAAAGTCTGAAAGTCTAACTGTCAAGATTAGCATGGCGCACTACTAGAACACCACCCACAACCACTGGGCGGCCTACCCAATAATACAAAGACTGTTCATTAACCAAGCCATCTGTAAATTTTCCAGGCTGTTTATGGATTCCAGGGCTCTACTGGAGAAGGCTGATTCTAACGCATTTTGTGGTGTAACAGAATAAGGCTTTCAGAGCCCTTTTCATCTAGGACTAGGTTATTATAAAGAGCCTTTTCACCCTGGTAACTGATTCAAACCCGTGCCTTTCAGTATCCTGTTTTACAGTTTGGTGTATCGAACTAACGAACACCACAAAATCCGCTAGAACCAGCCTTGCAGTAGGGTGTTGTGGCTAGAGGAGCAGTGAGGACAATTCATGAAAAGCTAGCTGGGCAGGAGATTGAGGGCAATGGTCAGCAGATCAGAAGGAGCTTCCTCTCCTCAACCTGAGTACCCGGTTCTGACCCAAGTAGCGGCTGATGACTTCCGCACCCGCAACCCCCGCTACAGTGCTGAGAACTTACAGATAAACCATGAACGCTTCGCTCCGGTGCGGGCGATGGCAGCCGAACTGAGCGTGACTCCGGCACAACTGGCCTTGGCCTGGTTGCTGCATCAAGGTGAACAGCTCGTGCCCATTCCGGGGACACGCCAGCCTGCTCGCATTGATGAAAACGCTGCTGCGATCAACCTTCAACTCACCCCAGCACAACTAGAGCAACTCGATCGAGTTGCTCTAGCAGGATTGGCAGTCGGGAAGACATTGCTGCCAGACTAAGGAGACGCGAGTTCAACGGTGGTTAATGGAGGTAGGAGCGATCGCCTTTCACGGGGTAGCCTATCTTCTAGGGAGCTGTGGTGGGGAACCACTCGCCTGTAATTGCGCCTATGTAACGTGCTACTGAGCGGGTGATAGATGCTTTAGCGTCCTCAAGCACGCGATACTCCCACCAGCCACCGTGAATCCGATCGTAGGAAAACGGTTCCACAGCCTGAATTATGCCGTTAACCGCCTCAGGGCTCATAGGAATTAAGTTCGGGTAACTATACATAAAACTGACGTATCTGCGGTCAGGAATCACCTGAATGATATCGCCGGTTAATAGCGCCCCGTGCCCATCGGCACCTGATGCCCAGTGCAAGACTGTTCCACCAGCAAAATGTCCTCCACAGCGGATTAATGTTATGTCTTCGCTGAGCTGATGTGTTTCACCTTCCCAAAAGACAATGGCGGAGTCGGGGCGCATTACCCAGCCTCGGTCAGCGGCATGCAAGTAAATAGGTGCATCATCAAAAGCACGGCTCCATTCCACCATCGCGGCATAGAAATGTGGGTGAGAAATTGCGATCGCAGCTATCCCTCCCTTGGCTACAACCGCCTCAAATGTATCGTTGTCGATTAGACTAATGCAGTCCCATAAAACATTTCCTTGCGGTGCTTGCACGAGTAATGCGCGTTGACCTATGGCAAAACTCGGTTGTGTGCCAATTCCAGTTAAATTCGGTTCGATCGGCTTGATGATATTAGAGTGTTCAGTACGCAACTGTTCGAGCGTTGTCCATTCTTGTCCCTTCCAGTTGACGTACTGACGGGCATCTTCACAAATTGGGCAGCGTTCGGGTGGCGAATCGATGTTGGCATATTGTACGCCGCAGGTTGTGCAAATGTAGTTGGGCATAAAGCAGTAACCCTGGTAGCCTTAACAGAAGAAAACTTCAGAGGCTGATGATACCTCAGACAGAGGATCTTCAAAACAACGAGTAACATAATCGAACTTAGGCAAAAGCACCTCCAAGCAGCTTGCTTAATCGGCGCAATGACAGCAACCTCTCCCCAGCCAACCCAGAGAACTTGGGCAAAAGCGATTCCCCAGACAGCTAAAGAATTTCCTTTCACTCCTCTAACGGTCCTTGCTGGTCAAGTTCCAGAAGGTTTGCGTGGTATTCTCTATCGCAATGGACCAGCACAACTGGAACGAGGAGGCAGTCGTGTTGGTCATTGGTTTGATGGTGATGGTGCCATTCTCGCTGTCCATTTCACCGATGCCGAGCCAAAAGGGATCTATCGCTACATCAGAACCAACGGCTACTTAGCTGAATCAAAGGCAGGTAAATTTCTCTACAGCAACTATGGCATGACAGAGCCAGGAGCAATCTGGAATTTCTGGCTGCGAGCCATCAGCGAGAATACGCCAATCAAAAATACAGCGAATACGAGTGTGTTGGCTTTGCCCGATAAACTGCTGGCACTGTGGGAAGGAGGATTCCCCCATGCTCTTGACCTTCAGAGCCTAGAAACTAAGGACTCGATGATTTAGGAGGACTAGCCGCAAAACAACCCTATTCAGCTCACCCTAAAGTTGACCCCCGAACTGGTGAGATCTTTAACTTTGGTGTGAGTATGGGCCTCAGACCTCAGTTGAATATCTACAAGAGCGATCGCACGGGCACAATTAGGCAAAAAGCTGCGATCGCATTAGATGGTGTCCCCATCGTGCATAGTTTTGTCTTAGCAGGGCAGTATCTGGTGTTTTTCATTCCTCCTCTGCGACTGAATTTACTCCCCGTGATTGCCGGAGTCAGCAGCTATAGCAATTCATTTAAGTGGCAGCCAGAAAAGGGAACTCAAATATTAGTCGTAGACCGGGAAACGCTGGAAGTCGTCAGTCGCGGTGAAACAGAATCGTGGTTTCATTGGCATTTCGGCGATGGATATATGGATGCTGATGGGTTTGTTGTCCTGGATCTGGTGCGGTTTGCTGACTTTTTCCAAACAAATGAGTATCTCAAGGAAGTAGCAACAGGTCAAACTCATACGGCGGCTCATGGCACCCTGTGGCAAGTGCGGCTTGAGCCAAGAACTGGGAAAGTGAAAGCAATGCAGCAAGTAGTAGAGCAAGA
>JAABUQ010011209.1_pt1 | contig 11521 bp, 9 predicted proteins | sample 5560001 | NCBI WGS metagenome assembly JAABUQ01 (sample SAMN10711888, study PRJNA513371) | rock metagenome | isolation source: Antarctica rocks | place: Antarctica: Victoria Land, Finger Mt nord | collected 2015-12-18
GATCCTGGGGTTCCTGCGTGAGGAGGTGCCCAGAAAGTGGAATGCCTATTGCGATGCGGTAACCGACAACTTCCGCATCATCTCGCCCAAGGATTTTCGGGTTCTGACCTGAACAGGGTATACATCGTAATAACTAGGTTTTATAGGCCGTGCCGCAGTGCATCAGCTGTCACCCGCCCCCATCATGTGCTCCGCCGCCTTTAATGGCGTGCCAATGAACGTGCGGCCAAGGCGGTCCTGCACGGCGACGAACCGCCCGCTCAGCAGCTCCTCCCGCAAATGCACCAGCGCCCGCTCTGCCAGCGCCTCCGCGTCCGGAGCAGGATCGCTCCACGCCGTCCGCCGCGTCCGCGCCACCACCGCGCCGTCCAACCGTGTCCAGGGCATCCCGCCGCCGCCGCGGCGGCGCGGCGCACCACCCCACACTTGCCGCGCCGCAACGAGGCGCATACCGTCACCTCCGATGAGCAACACCGGACCCCAAGAATCCGCGCTTACAGTCCCTGCCAAGGACGGCTACCCGCTTGCGACAACCTTGCACTTACCCCACGGAGGGCCGGCCGGCCTAGTGCTTGTCAGCGCGGCAACAGGGGCGCCAGCCCGCTACTATTCCGCGTTCGCCGCGGCCCTCGCCGAGCGCGGCCTCGCAGCCCTCACATACGACTACCGCGGCATCGGCGCATCCCGCCCCCCCGAACTGCGCGGCTTCGGCGCGCGCATGCGCGACTGGATCGACCTTGACGCCGAGGGCGTGATCTCCTGGGCGCGGACGACCCATCCCGGCCTGCCGCTGCTAGCGGTAGGCCACAGCCTGGGCGGGCACGCCATCGGTCTCTGCCACGGTAGCCAGCACCTCGCAGGCGGCGCAATGGTCAGCTCGGCCGTGGCATGGATCGGCTACGTCCAGGGCGCCACCGAGCGCCTGCGCGTCCGCGCCTTGCTCCGTGTTCTCGGACCCGCCCTGATCCGCACCGCCGGCTACGCTCCGAAGCGCTGGGTCGGCCTGGGCGCAGACGTGCCGGGTCCGGCGTTCCTGGAATGGGCGCACTGGATTGGGCTTCGGCGCTACTTCTTCGACGACGCCAGCATGGATGCTGCAGCACGCTTCGCGCGGGTCAGGGCACCACTAATGCTGATCGGCGCCAATGACGACCCCTGGACTCCGGCAGCCTCCATCGACCTGCTCGCGACCTACCTCACCGGTGCCCGCTGCGAACGCTGGCAGATCGACCCAGCCGACACCGCCACCGGACGGATCGGGCATGCCGGGTTCTTTCGCAAGGAGCACAAGGACACCCTTTGGCCGGGCCTTGTCGACTGGCTGCTGCAACGGACGGTCAGCACGGGCTGATCCGTGGGCCTACGGGCAAACTTCCCAACGATTGAACAAACTCCGTGAGAGTTGGAACACCAGCCGGGAACGCTATCCCCTAAACGCCCGTCCAGCCAAACCACGGCGCCGGCGTGCTCAACACGCTCCCGGTGGCCCCGAGCAGTGTAGTCGCCAGCAAAAGCCACGCCCTGCATAGGATCAGGCTGCGGGCCGAATGCGCCATACCGCTATGTCTTTGCGAAGTTCGACCACGTGGCTCCCTAAGAGGCTGTTTTCAGAACTCCCGCGCGAGCCTGGGTGCAACCAGGAATATGCATGCGGCCTGGAGCAGGGCCTCGACGATGAAGCCAAGCCTGTCGTAGCGCAGGCCGAGGCGTTTGTTCTCCAGCAGCCAGGCGTTGGCGCGCTCCACCGGCCAGCGCCGCTTGCCCAAGCCGGAGCCGTGCGGCTGGCCGCGCTTGTGGATGCGAGGCTCGGTGTCGTGCGTGCGGCACACCTCGCGGTTGACCTCGGCGTCGTAGCCCTTGTCGGCAAACGCCGTCCTGACCCGGAGCATGACGGCAAAGGCGGCCTGGAACAGGCGCTCGAACACGACGGTGTCGTTCACGGTGGCAGACGTTGCCACGGAGGCGACCGGCAGGCCGTCCCCGTTGACCGCGATGTGGTACTTGGTCCCCTTCTTGGCTCTGTCGGTCGGGTTGGGGCCGGTAAGCTCCCCGCCGCGCTTGGCGCGCACCGAGCAACTGTCCACGATCAGGTCGCGAGCCAGGTCAGGCTGCCCACGCAGCATGCCGACCAGCATGGAATGCACGTGCCGCAGCACCCCCGTCCGCGTCCAGTCCGCCAAACGACGCCGCAACGTGGAGCCGCTCGCGTTGGTTTCCGTCGCCCGCAGGCTGCGCCACGGCGTGCCCTCGCGCAGGAACCGCCGCAAGGTCGCCAGCACCCGCACCGTCTCGGTCGGAGGATGGCCGGGGCCGTCGTCCCGTGTCGGCTCGCACCACTCGACCACCCGTGCAATCAGCTCCAAGATGCTCTCGTTCAACGCTGCTCTCCTCGTCACGGAACAGCAGATGGGAACACAGACCGTCATAACGATGGTGAGGCCCATTCAACCCAGGGTAGTAGTGAAAACCGCCTCTAAGTAGGCGGCCGACATAGCCAACTGGTACAAGACTACGTTTATCGACCTCGACAGTTGCAAGCCTCACAAGCCAACGGCAGCGCTGGAGACAAGCCAGGAACTAAAGCTGTCTCACGTAGATATCAACCAACTGCCTTGCTTGGCCTGCACCAAAACCGCGGGTGAGCCAGGTATGATCGGTTGGATTGGGTCGAATTACACACCGTTCACCCAAACCGTAAGCAACTGCCTGCCCCATTCCTTTCAAAACGGGCTTTTACTATCGAAGACCTATTGGTTCCGCCTAGAGTCCGATCGGAATGAGCACGGATCTAACAGACGATTAGCTTTTATTATAAGCAATTCCGATGTCCAAGTCAGATACCTCAGGGAAGACTTAAATCCAGACAACTTTGTTAATCCAGCATTACCTCAGACTCATGTGCGCCCGCGTCTAATCAGTGGCAACAATAGTCTAAGAATTGCGATACTACGCGCGGTAACGTTAGCGTTAGGGGCTAGCAATTGCTACTGTTTGTGGCGGCCGGTTAGCTGACCGGCCGCGTCACTCCAAGTCGTTGAGATAGGACCTAACATGACTCTAATCCAAAACACGGCTATAATCCAGCAGAATCAGGATTACAACCTGTCACGTGCGTCTACCAGCACGCTCCCTCAGCAGCACGATGACACATTGCCAGAGCTGTTTAGCCGGACGTACGACCACTTTGAGACAAGGCTAGACCATTCGATAGGCGCAATGTGGTGTTACATGCGCCCCCAAGGAATGCCAATTGTCACTCACGGCTTACTCTCAGAACTGAATGACATTCAGAAGAGCGTGCAGAGCGTCTTCCCAAGCAAACAGCACACACCCGACCGTCCGCTTTCATATTTTGTATTTGCATCGCGGACGCCTGGGATATTCAACCTTGGTGGCGACCTTAGCCGCTTTGCGGAATGCGTTCGCAGTGGAGATAGGGCAACGATCCACAACTATGCGAGGGCATGTGTGGACATTGTCTTCGAGAACACAAATGCTCTGCACCTGCCAATAATCACAATGGCCTTAGTGCAAGGTGACGCGCTAGGAGGAGGATTTGAGACCGCCCTCTCTTTCGACATGATTGTAGCTGAGCGCAGTGCGAAGTTCTGCCTGCCGGAGATCATCTTCAATCTGTTTCCTGGAATGGGTGCATTCTCATTTCTTTCTCGAAAGCTCGATGCAGCTCGGGCGCAACGCTTAATTACTAGCGGTGATATGCTTACGGCTGAGCAGCTATATGAGATGGGAGTTGTCGATATTCTAGCAGAGGACGGGGAGGGAGAAGCAGCTATCACACGGTATATGCAAAAGAACCTAGCGCGTCATAGTGGCCTATACGCCATCAATCAAACCAGACGCGCCGTAAGCCCGATTTCATTGGGTGAGCTGCAAGATGTCGTTGACCTCTGGACTTCCGCAGTGTTCCGCCTCACTGACGCGGACCTACGTAAAATGGAACGTTTGGCAAGCGCTCAGTCGAAGCGCATGGCACGCACGGGAGGAGCACGACCCGGAAATGAGAAGTAACATCGGGTCTGCAGGGTAACGAAGGAGTTGGCCAGGGACGACAAACCTCCAACGTAACTCAGTTGGCCGTTCGCAAGCAAGGCGAACGGCCAAGTATCCTTTATCTTATCAGAATGATTCCTGCTTTATAATGATCTCTGCTGTATGGCCTCCATAAAGCTAGCCGTTGCCTGCCTCAGTTCATCGACAATTCTCTGTCCGTCGGACGTCAGCCTAAGCTCCGTCGCCCTCTCGACTTCTAAGCCAAGCCGACGAACTTGAACTGCTCCGATATTAGCGGAAGCACTCGCCAGAGCATGTCCCACAAAGCGAGACTTTGCAATGTCAGCTTGGGCCATTGCGAAGCTCAGATCATTGAGGAGGGACGCAGCGTCACGGCGAAAGTCGGAGAGGACTTCTTGAACGAATGCCTGACCGCCGATGCTTTCCAAGCTAGAAATCAGGGCGCCATCAATCTCCGGCTCCACTTTTATGTCGTGCACAATTGTCAGAGTGCCGTCCGTCCTACGGACTTGATTAGACATAGTGCTGAACGTAGCCAGAAGCTGCCGCAGAACTTGCATAGAGACAGGCTTCACCAAACAGTCATCCATGCCGGCGCTTCGGCATCTCTCAGCCAGTCCCGGTGAGGCATCAGCAGTCATACCAACGATAGGTGTGCGCGCGCCTCCTAGCTCAGCTAGTCTTTGTAGTCTTGTAACCTCGAGTCCGTCCATGTCAGGCATGTTGACGTCCATCAACACGAGACTAAACCTCTTCTGCTCAAGGGCGTCCAACGCCTCCTCGCCATTCACTGCCAATTGATAGACGTGTCCGATGCTCTCCACCATCTTCGAAAAGACGACGCGACTCGTTCGATTGTCGTCTACAATTAATACTCTGTGACGTTCGGAAGGGACAGGCTGTGTGGTGTTAGAGCTTGCGGACGTGTCTGCAGCAAGCGAATCGGCGGATGCCAGCACACGAATCATGTCCTCGTCCGTGAAGTTCCATGCTAGCCGAAGTTGTGCAAGTTGCCTCAGGTCAAGCGTGGGCGTGGCTTGTCCCATTTCATCAACCAGAACCACCGGGACGCGTGGATCGAACTTTACATCCTTAAGCGCTTTAGACACTTCGAGATACGCTGTGTCCGACTTTGGTGTTGCCACGAGGAGTATGCACCGTTTGCCTCGGACGGTCTGTAAGAATTTCGAGAACGAGTGGTTTGCTGACCCGGCGTCCAAAGTCTCACGGTTCTGATCAGACAATAACTTAAATAGTCTTCCTTTCGCAATATTGTAGGGCATGAACAGGGCAACATCCGCTTTCGAAGCATTCGCTTGACGTGCTGCGGCCTCCACACATTCCACCGGCACTCGAAACCAGAATGCAGCGCCTTGGTGCTCTTCACTACGTAGCCCTATATCACCACTCATGACGTCCACCAGCTTCTTGCAGATAGCCAAACCGATACCGAAACCACCACGACTAGGTTTAGAGGGAGTAGCGCCACTGAAAAATTGTTCAAATACTCGTTCTCGTATTTCCGCAGAAACACCGATACCAGTGTCAATCACTTCAAAGACTAGCACTTCCTTCTGCGCGGCGTTGCGAGCTAAGTCCACAGTAAGGAGAACGCCCCCTTGATCGGTAAATTTTATCGCGTTTCCGGCCAAGTTAATGATTACTTCGCGTATGTTCTTCTTGTCACCTCTCACGACAAGAGAAGTGGCTTGGCCTATGTGCATTGAGGCTGCGAGCCCCTTTGCCTGGCAGGCGGCATGTGTGAGCTTCGTTACTTCATCAAGTAATTCCACAACATTGAATTCTTCAGCTTCGCATATCAATTTGCCTTTTTCGATCGAAGAAAAACCGAGAAGCCCACTTATCATTGCCAAAAGGATGTTGCTCGCGTCGGCGACTGTCTGGACGAGACCTGTCTGCTCGTTGTCGATCTTAGTGCCTGCCAACAGGCCGCTAGCTCCAACAATGGCTTGGAGGGGTGTACGCAGCTCATGGCTGACGTTGGTCAGGAACTCGGTCTTCGCCCGACTTGCCGCCTCGGCGCGGGCCTTGGCAAGATACAGCTTCTTTATCAGGATGCTGACGTATGCTGGAAGGATGATCAAGCCGATGATCAAACCGATCGTTAGAGACAAGCTCTCGCGCCAAAACCGAGTTGTGGCTGCTACTGCGGAGAACCCTAAGATGCCCAGCGCCGTCGATAGCCAAAGCCCTGGTAGACCAAACCGGAAGCCGTTCCCGCACATCACCCACAAGATTAAGGGAAAGAAAACCGCCGTAGCCTCGTCACCCCTGTGCATGACCAAGCATATAGTGCCTAGATCTACCAAAACCGCGAAAGTCCGTCGCCCAGCATGTGCCGCTGGATGTAACAAAAGATGTGCCAGGATACCAACAGATAACAGTAGGCCACCAATCAGTAGTGAGGGAGCAAACGATGACTGCGGTCCCTCGTTGACCCAGATATAGCCAGCCATCACGATGCAGAAGAGAACCCGGTTTAGAGTCATAAGCCCCTCGCCATCTGAAGAGGTTCTCAGACGCGCTGCTATCGACCGTAACAAGTTTAAACCTCCACTAAGCATTTGACCCTACGTCCTTCAACCGTCATTACAGTTCGCCGCCTAGCTGAGACTCAGAGGCTGTCCATAGCATCCTTTGATATAAACCAACGATCCCTTGTCGAGGAGACGTGAGCTTTCGCACACTGGATACGTTGCTATTTCGATATAAGCGATGGAACTGCGGGCTGTCAATCTCTGCCGCGCGTTGGATGGGTTCATGCAGCTAGATGCGGTAGCAACGGTGTGCGGTCGGCCGTTCTGACCGAGGCACGGCTGGCTCTAGGGATGGACTTGGCCATCTTCTTCCGCCTCAGATCAGCGGAGGCAACGCTCTGCGGCCCTCGTGTCGCTGGCTTGACGATCAACCCGGTCCAGTTGTGTGGCCCTGCGTCACGGCTGAGGTCATCGATGCCTACCTGGGATCAGCGGTTCACAACAGTCCTTCATTTAAATTCAACTCTTGGACAGACTTGTCGCAGGTACGCTTGAATCTCGGCGAAGGCCATCCACCCACATAAGTAACTTCCTGCGGTCGGCCGACGACTTCATTCGCTGAAACGCATTCACAATAACGAGAATCTCTGGCTGCTCGCGTCCGTCGTCCTTGAAACTGAGGTCCAGCTCGGCCCGTATAACATCCGGATCGAATGCCGAGTGCGGCAAAGATGCATTTGGAAAGAGCATTCCGACTGGAACGGACAATGCCCGTGAGATCGCGTACAGGCGGGAGGCGTTAAGATGATAGCCACGTTCAAACTGATGAACGTGTTGAAAAGAAACACCTAGTAGCGTCGCAAGCTGCACTTGGGTAAACCCCATGAGCATACGGCGAAGCCGGATTTGCCGCCCGACGAATGCTTCAAGAACAGACCCATTTAGCTCACCAACATGAGCCGATGACGGTTGGATGCGGGGCGGCATTCAAGAACGTCCTACACGGCGTCGCGTAGAAGTTCATCTATACGCCTGACTTCGGCCTCAATCTTTTGGACTAAGATCCTACCTTGCAACATCAAAGACGAGGCCGGAAATCCTTGACCTTCATTGCAGAGTTGCTCCAAGTACGAGGCGCGTAAAGTCGCCGCGGCACTCCTTAGAGTCTGGAGTTGTCCACTGTATCCTTCAGCATCGTGCCCCTTCACGGCTTCAAGCATCTTAGCGAGCGCACTCTGGGCATCTGCATGGAATGCCTGCCGCACCTCTTGGAGTAGCGTATTGCTAACTTCCAGCCCAAGATGCGACAATGTCGCCGAGTTCAAAGGCGGCCCTTTTCCTGCACGGAACTTGGGATGTGAAGACAGTGCCTGGACCATCTCTTGCTCTGATTGGACAAGTTCTGGCTCAGGACGGGAAGCAAGCTCGCAGTCAGCCAACAAGGCCGCAACCTGGGCAGCCGTAACAGGTCTTGCTAATAGGGCTTTCATTCCCACGTCGATGGAGCGCTGTTTTAACCCTGGCGTGATGTCATCCGTGATTCCTACAACAGGCAAGTCCTGAGTATCAGGCGATATGAAACGTATCAATTGTGTTGTGTCAAATCCATTCATCTTCGATATCTCAACGTCCATCAAGACCAGGTTAAAGCTCTCTTCAGCAAAGGATGCAATCACCTGCTCTCCGTCTTCCACTGCAAAACAGGCATGCCCTGCTGCCTCAACCTGCTTTTTCAAGACTAACCGATTGCTTGCACTACGCTCTGCTAGAAGTATTGTAAGTTTAGCTCCTTTCGGAGTGTCAGAACCGGCCTCGGTAGGATTGAACTGATTGCTCACTGTTTCTGATTCCTCAAATTTATCTGCTATCTGCAGGGCTGATATTAGCTCGTTCTTTTTGGCGAATGCAGGCACTGTGGTCACAAACATCTTACGTTCCATCTTACGTTCAGCGAGGCTTATCCTCTCGTCAGCATTGGAGATCAGGATCATTGCCACGTTTCCTAGCGCAGCATCGAACCGCAATGAGTAGGCAACCTGGACCGCATCGCCTGCTTCTCCATCTACCATAATAACAAATCTATTGATGTCATCGGACGCAGCAGCGACAGACGGCAGAACGTGTTTAATCTCGTCCGCTAGAAAAACCTGGCCACCTTGGTCGCGTAGGTGCTGATAGATCGCAGAAGCCCTTTGAGTTCTTGGACTGATGAGCACCACTCCCAGGCCCAGTGGCCACTCAACCTGCGATGTGGTACTGAAATGTCCTGATAACGGTATCTGGAACCAGAATGTGCTGCCCTTCCTCAATTCACTATCAGCTCCAACGGTTCCTCCCATTAGTCCGACAAGTTGCCGGACCACTGATAAACCAAGCCCTGTCCCCCCATACGAGTGAAGGATCTGACGATTGGCCTGCACAAAGCTTTGCCATATCTTGTCCCTCGCATCTCGTTCGACGCCGATGCCTTCATCAGTCACCTCCACGCGAACCGTTGGCTTGCCACTAGCTCCGGCCACAATAAGAATATGTACTGAGACCGATCCTGTGCCGGTGAATTTCACCGCATTGTTCAATAAATTTGTAAGGGCCTTCATGAAATGCCCCCGATCTAGATACAGGCTCGATGGCACTTTCGATGAAATATGCCAGCTCATTTGCAAACCCTTTGCTTGAGCGTCGGCAGTAACCATTTGCAGAGCCTCCCTAACTGCTTTCGCGGTTGAGAAGCTCAAGGGGGAAATTGTAGTGCGGCCTGTTTCGATACGCGAGACGTCCAGAAAATCACCCAATTCCCGCGTCACGGACTTGGTCACGACTTGGATAGAATTTACCAGACTCATCTGGGGCAACTCTAGCTTTGTGCGGAGAAGCTGGTCAGCTGACGAGCGTATTAAGGCGAACGGTGCCCTCAACTCGCTCCCTAATCCGGCGAGCATCAGAGCTTTTGCATGGTTCGCATCTTGCAACCGCTCACTAACTCTGAGGAGCTTTCGCAGAAGCAACTCGATGTAGACCGGAATAACAAATAACATCGCTAGAAAACTAACAACCATATAAGGTTGTTGGGACCAGTACGGCGAAAAAAAGACTGCCACTCCAAATCCTATAAGGCTAAGCGCAGAAGAGAGGCGGAGTAGATAAATCCCATATCGAAAACCGTAACCGACGACCAGCCATAGATATAGCAGGAATGCCGGAGCGGCGTAAATACCGGCCGTCGCGAACGCAGATGACAACGCCGCAACGTCGGCTGTCAATACAAAATAACGTCGCAGAATAGCCAGTTTACCAGGGCGCAATGCGCTTACGTACACAGCAAAGGCAAGAAACAAGTATGCTCCGAGAAACATCAAGGTTGCCGGTTGATAGACTAGGTCGCTCATGTGAAGATAGGCAGCATAAGAAACTGAGGCTAGCGCAAGCCAAACGCGATTCCTGGATATCTCTTTATCCGCGGTAATATAATCCACGACGCCGAACTTGGGTACGAAGAATATTGAATACAGCCGATTAAGTAGTGAGTCCATGTATGCCTTTCTATCGGGTAGCGGCGCAACTGACAACCTTCATCTCTGAAAGCTTCTCACCGTTGCGTAACCAGACTCAGGGTCGAGTGCGGTCCCGTGTTTGGCATGGCAGCTTGTCTGCATGATCAACGGTGCTAGGCAGTGGCGGACATGGGCAGTCACAGTCGCCCCGCTTCGCTGAAGGTTCATGCACTTCCCAGCGCGCGTCTTACCCATCCCCGCACCTGCCTGTACGACCACCACGGTCGCGTATCACGTCCCTATCGAAATCTGCGATCGCCTACAACTTCCTCTTGAGTAGCTCGGCGGCCACGGGTATGAGGTAAGGACCAAGCTAACGGAGGGGGCGTCGTCCATGATCTGCGGTTTCCATGATTTCCGTCGCTTGCGCAAGAGATGGCGTTCGTCAGCCACCGAGCCAGTCGCCACCAGGTTTCCGTTTAGTGTCGATGCAGGTTTCCAGATACAGGACCGCCGGGCCTCAGCTTACCCGCAGCGTAGGTCCTAGATGCCTTCCCGGCCTCAGACAGCCCCAGCAAAAAGCAGATGTAGTGAGAGGCGCAGGTTGAAGGAAGATCCACAGTACAGCCTAGCAAGACATATTATGATCGGGTCTCCTGCCACGGACGTACACGATCGGCCACCCTTGTGTCTTGAAGCAGACTGGGTAGTCACCGCTTGGAAAAAGCCCGCACTTAGGGTCTGCATCTCTGGGATGCGGCTGCAACGGTAACGGGACCGAGGTGTCCGTCGTGAGGAACGATGTCAAATTACTCAGATAGCGGTGTCATGGTAACGCCTGAGTTCCATCCACCCAATGAGGCTTCGCTCGACTACTCTCGCACTCAGCTTAGCCAAGTCGAACTCGCCAGCTGCAACGTCCTTGGCACGTTTGAGGTCCGTGCTGCCCTTGAGGCAGTAATCGGATCAAAACTCCAACCGCCCGATAATGTCGAGGATGCCTTGTCTCACGCCAGAGAAAACTTCGACTTGGCCATCGACCGTCTTCAGCACCTGCGGCCGTATATGTTTACAGGACGTTTATGCAAAAGCTAGGGTAGTCTCGGTGTTAGCAAGCTCTCTTGGAAAAGAAGACCTCCGTCTTCTCACGATATCCCTTGAAGTTGCAACGGAGTTGGTCCGGTTCGAGCGCCAGGACCCCGCGTCGGCCTAGCAGCGTCTCAAGCCCCTCCTCCGTCCGTCGGCGGCTGCCAACCCGTTCGCAAAAGCCCAACACTACGGTGCAACCTTCCCGATGGAGGTTCCAATGCATCGTCTTGTTGCCCTTGCTTTTCTAAGCGTGTCTTCTGCCCATGCCGCACCACCACTTTGCGCCCTAGTACAACCCGCTGGAAGAACGGCCCCTATTTCGGCGTATCTCATGCGGCAAGGGGCTTCCCTGTCTTGGTCCACTTGAAGGGCTTGGCGAGAGTGCGGTTGAAGTAGTCGATGAACTGCTCG
>JAABUQ010011211.1_pt1 | contig 11521 bp, 12 predicted proteins | sample 5560001 | NCBI WGS metagenome assembly JAABUQ01 (sample SAMN10711888, study PRJNA513371) | rock metagenome | isolation source: Antarctica rocks | place: Antarctica: Victoria Land, Finger Mt nord | collected 2015-12-18
AGGCTGATGTGGTCAGTCACACGAACGCCGGCCGGAAGGCCAGCAGGAACACCCGCCATCGCTGTCGATCCCAGAAAACCTAACCAGCGATATAGAGGCTCCAGACGCTTAAATGAACCGTATTGTCTCTAAACGGGGTCCCAGGCGAACACGTCTTGGCTGCGGTCGAGCGGCACGAAGCCGGGGCGCAGCGCCGGGAGCGCCTGCTCGGCGATCGCCTCGGGAGTCCAGCCGTCCCGGTGCAGGCTGCGGACCGGGCGCATCGCATTGAACAGGAACAGCTCGTTCAGCCGCGCCGCGAACACCTGGCCCGTCACACCGGCCGCGGCGTCGGACGCCAGGAACACCGCCAGCGGCGCGTTCTTGTCCGGCGTCATCTGCTGCAGCTTGGCCACCCGTGCCTGCTGCTCAGGCGTCTCGGCTGGGATCGAGCTGGTCATCCGGCTCCAGGCGAACGGTGCGATGCAGTTCGAACGCACACCGAAGCGCTGCATGTCGAGCGCGATCGACTTCGATAGCGCCACGATGCCGAGCTTGGCCGCCGAGTAGTTCGCCTGACCGAAGTTCCCAACAAGCCCCGACGTGCTCGTCATGTGGACGTAGGCGCCGCTGCCCTGCTTGCGGAAGTGCTCGGCCGCGGCACGGCTGACGAAGAAGCTGCCGTTCAGATGCACGGCGATCACGCTCGTCCAGTCCTCCGGCGACATCTTGTGGAAGATCATGTCGCGCAGGATGCCGGCGTTGTTCACCACGGCGTCAATACGGCCGAAGCTGTCCAGCGCGCACTGCACGATCCGCTGTGCGCTGCCCCACTCGGCCACGCTGTCCGTGCTGATCGCCGCCTGCCCGCCGCGTTGCTCGATGATCTGCTTGGTCTGCTCGGCGGGAGAGGCGGACTGCCCCTCCCCGCCCAGCGAGGCGCCCACGTCGTTGATCACCACCGCCGCCCCGGCCAGCGCCATGGCGACGGCAATTTCCCGCCCGATGCCGCCGCCGGCGCCGGTGACGACCGCGACCTTGCCGGCCAGCATCGATCCTTCAGGCATCGCTTTCCCCTTCCCTATGACGGCAGTTTCAAAACGGCCTTGGCCAGGATGTTGCGCTGGACCTCGTTTGACCCGCCGTAGATCGTCACCGGCCGCGCCTGGATGAACTGCCCGGCCGGGTTGAGCTCCCGGTTGCCGCCCATCGGCTCTAGCAGGCCGCCGTTCTCGCCCGCGATCTCCAGCATGGCCTCGGTGACGCGCTGGTACAGCTCGCTCTGGTGGATCTTCAGCATCGAGACGTCGGCGCCCAGCAGCTCGCCGCGGCGCAGCCGCTCCACGAAGCTCTCGTAGAGCGACACGTGATCGGCCAAATCGAGGCGCAGGCGCACGTACCGGTCCTGGAACACGGCGTCCTCCCAGACGTCCATGTGCTGCGCCAGGAGACGGAGGCGGTTCAGCGCGTAGGACGACTGCTTGGGCGAGCCGATCATGACGCGCTCGAACCCGAGCAGCGCCTTGGCCATCGTCCAGCCCTGGTTAATCTCGCCGACTAGGTGGTCGCGCGGCACCCTGACGTTGTCGAAAAACACCTCGCAGAACTCGTCGTGCATATCGAGGTTGACGATCGGGCAAACGGTGATCCCTGGCAGGTCCATCGGCACGAGCAGGAAGCTGATCCCCTCTTGCTTCTTGGCGGCCTTGTCGGTGCGGGCGAGCAGGAAGACCCAGTTCGCGTCGTTGGCCAACGTCGTCCAGGTCTTCTGGCCGTTGATGACCCACTCGTCGCCGTCCAGCACTGCCGCGGTGGACAGGCTGGCCAGGTCCGACCCGGCGTTCGGCTCGCTGTAGCCCTGGCACCAGATGTCCTCTCCGGCCAGGATCCTCGGCAGGAACCGCTCCTTCTGCGCCTGGGTGCCATAACGGATCAGCAGCGGGCCGAGCATAACGATGCCGTGGTCGTTCAGCCGGGCAGCGCCGAAGCGCTCGAACTCCTCGACCATCGCCAGTTGGCGAGCGCCGGACAGGCCCATGCCGCCGTGTTCGCGCGGCCAGCCCGGCGCCAGCCAGCCCTTGCGGGAGAGCGCCATGTAGGCCGGCTTGTTGTCGCGCCAATGCAGCCGCTTCGGCGGGTTGCGCAGCGCCGAGGGGTAGTTCTCCCGCAGCCAGCCACGGATCGTCGCGCGGAAGGCCGCTTCGTCGATCTCGTTCAGGTCCTCGCCAAGGGTCATGTCCTCGCTCATCGTGCTCTCCTAATCGTCCGCCGGCTCGCGCATCGTGGCGGCGAACCGGGCCCGATGCAGCCGTGCCGAGCCGAACATGTTCGACAGGACCATCGCCTTGCGCAGGTAGAGGCCAGCGTCGTACTCGTCGGTGTAGCCGATGCCGCCGTGCAGCTGGATGCCCTCGCGCGTCACCAGCATGGCCGCCTCCGACGCCCGAACCTTCGCGCGGGAGACCGCCGCCTGGCAGTCGGCCGCCGAGGCGCCAGCGTCGATCAAGGTGGCGGCGCTACCCACGCTGGCCCGTGTCAACGCGATCTGCAGGTTCAGGTCCGCGCAGCGGTGTTGCAGGGCCTGGAAGCTGCCGATCGGACGGCCGAACTGCTTGCGGGTGCGCAAGTATTCGAGCGTCAGCGCGAAGCTGCGCTCCATGACGCCGAGCAGGCTGGCTGCCGTCAGCAGCGTGGCTTCCTCGATCGCCTCGCAGAAGTCTCCAGGCACCGCCCTGGCGGGAGCGTCCGCCAGGGTCAGCGTGCCGAAGTGCCCACCGTCCTGGGTTTGCGCCAAGTCGACGTGAACGCCGGCCGCGTCGGACGCGACGATGGCCAGCCCGCCTTGCCCCGCGACAAGGAATGCGTCCGCGCCGGCTGGCATGGCGACAAACATCTTGCGGCCGGTCACCCGCCCATCTCGGATGTTCGTCCCCGTCCCGGTTCCGAGCGTATCCGCGCGTTCCTGCCAGGCCGGGATGACGATTTGCTCCCCGGCCAAAACCGAGGCGAGGTCGTCACCTCGGAGCACCCTGGCCGCTGAGGCGCACGCGACCAACGGCTCCGGAACCAGGCCTCCGGCGAGTTCCTCCGCGATCGCGCAGAACTCGGTCATGCCGAGCCCGGCGCCTCCATCCGCCTCCGGGATGCGGAGGCCGATCCAGCCCATCTCGCACATCTGCCGCCAGACTGCCCGGTCGAAGCCGGGCACCTGGAACCGGAGCCCCCTGATCCGCTGCAGCCCGCCGTCCCGGGGTGCCACCGCGGCGGCGCTGTCGCGCAGCATGCGGAGGTTCTCTTCCTGGTCGGGCGTCATGCCGGGTCGCCGAACACGGCCAGGCCGTTGTCCACGACGATCGCGTCGCGCTCCACGATCAGAGCTCGGAAGGAGCCGCCTTGCCAGATCTCGGTCCGGATCGCCTCGCCGGGGAAGACGGGTGCCGAGAAGCGCAACCCGACGCGCCGGAGCGATGTCGTCGCGTACCCGGCAAGGCCGCGCAGCAAAGCGTGGGTCACCACCCCGAACGTGCAGAGCCCGTGGAGGACCGGACGGGGAAAACCGGCCCGGGCGGCGGTTGTTGGATCGGCGTGCAGCGGATTGTCGTCGCCGTTCAGCCGGTAGTACAGCGCCTGCTCCGGCCGGGTCGGCAGGTCGATGACCAGGTCCGGCGCCGAGCTTGGCATCGCATGCGGTTCGGGCGACGCCGCCGCGCCGCCGAACCCGCCGCCGCGCAGGAAGGTGGTGGCCCTGGTCACGGCCAGCAGCTCGCCGGTGCCCATGTCGGTGACCTCCTTCTCGGTGAACAGCAGGGCCGCCTTGCCCGGCCCCTTGTCGGCCAACCCAGTGATGCGAGTCCGGCCCACGGCCTCGCCCTCCACCGGCAGCGCCCGGCGCAGCTCGATCGATTGCTCGCCATGGACCAGCCTGACCGCATCGACGCCGGTCCGCTCGTCGGCCAGCCAGAACCCGGGATGGCCGAGCACCACCGCCATGGATGGCATGGCCCGCAGGATTCGGTGATGGTCCACGAAATCGAGCTGACCCTCGTCAATGGGATCCTGCCCGAGCCCGACGCTCAGGGCGTAGAGGATGGCGTCACGCTTGGCGAAGCGCTGCCGCACTTCGGGGACCGGGTAGGCCATGAGGCAGTCTGGATCGATGATCGTCGTGGCCTCCGCTAGACCGAGGCCGGGCTGCCGAGCAGCGCCGTCGCCCGGCTGGCGAGGGTGCCGCCGTTGCCGTGGCAGAGTGCCACCTCGCAACGCGGCAACTGGCGCTCCCCGGCATCGCCGCGCAACTGCGTCACGGCCTCCACGATCAGGAACATGCCGTACATGCCCGGATGCACGCAGGACAGGCCACCCCCGTTGGTGTTGACGGCAAGCCGGCCGCCCGGCGCGATCGCTCCGTCCTGGACAAAGCGCCCTCCCTCGCCCTTGGGGCAGAAGCCGAGGTCCTTGAGGAAGAGGATCGTGTTGATCGTGAAGGCGTCGTAGACCATCGCGAGATCGATCTCGGCCGGCGAGAGGCCGGCCATTTCGAAGGCGCGAGGGCCGCTCTCGGACGCGGCGGTCACGGTGAGATCGGGCATCTGGGCGATGGACCGGTGCCACTGGGCACCACCGGCGCCCAGGATGTACGCGGGCTTCCGGGGTAGGTCGCGCGCCCGGTCGGCCCTCACGACCACGCACGCGGCGGCGCCGTCGGTGACGAGGCAGCAGTCGCGCGCGGTCAGCGGGTCGCTCACTATCCGCGCCGACAGCACGTCATCGCGCGAGAGCGGCCCGCGGGCGAACGCCTCCGGGTTGAGGTTCGCCCACGCGCGCGCAGCGACCGCCACGTCGGCCAGCATCTCCCTCGTCGTGCCGAACTGGTGCATGTGCCGGCTGGTGGCGAGCGCGTAGGCGGTGATCGGATGCCGGGGCCGGTACGGCGCTTCGTGCCAGACCGGCTCGCTCATCGATACCAGCTTGCCGCCCGCGGTGCGTTGGTTGGAGCCGTAGCAGACAAGGGCCGCGTCACAGAGCCCGGCATCCAGCGCCAGTGCCGCCTGCAGCAGGTGCATCTCGAAGCTGGAACCGCCAACGTTGGTGCCGTCGAAGAACCGCGGACGCAATCCGAGGAACTCGGCCATCGTCAGCGTCGGGAAGGCGTGGGTGCTGGTCGCGGCGAACAGGCCGTCTATCTGGTGTGGCCGCAGTCCGGCATCGGTGATCGCCGCGAGTGCGGCCTTGCCCATCAGCTCGGTGGCCGACCAGCCCGGCGCCTCGCCCATCCCGGCGGTGCCAATGCCGGCGATGGCGGCGCGGGCGCGCAGGGGATGCGTCACTGGTCTGCCGGGTCGAACACGACGGCCGGCCCCGCGGCCGTGCCCGCGATGCGCGCTTGGACCGGGGCGCCGATGGGCAGGCTCTCCACCCCCTCGACACGGCTCATCATGCGCGGGCCTTCCGCGAGGTCGATCAAGGCGACGTTGTAGGCGCCCTCGCGGGAGCGGCTGACGGTGATGGCGTGCACGGTCCCCCGGCCCGAAGCCTCGACCCATTCGAGGTCCTGCTCGCCGCCGGGCGCCGCGACGCGCGGGTAGAAGACGTGCCCGCCCGTGGACCGGCTACGCTGGATCATGAACCGGCCTGCCTGGAGGAAGGTCCGGAACTCCGCCTCTGGCCCTGCACGTGGCGGCTCATGGCCGTGGCCGGGACGCCTGTCGTCAGTTGTTCCCATGTTGGATGCCTCCGCATGGCGCCCAGAATACATTCAGAATACAGAATTGCAATCACGCTGTTGAATGAGCGACGCATTTGCCAAACACGCGGCAGCGCGGGCTGCGTCAGCCGTCGGACTTGCGCCCGGGCGGGAACAGAGAGGTTCCGACGAGGGCAGCGAGTTCCCGCAGGTCGCGGCCGAGATCGTCCAGCCGCGCCTGCGTCTGCTGGCCGGCGATCGAGACGCCGCTGAAGCCGAAGCGGGGCCGGCGCTCGTCATCGACGACAAGGGCGGCGACCGTCGTCAGGCCGCGGTAGAGCATCCCGTCGTCGAGCGCCCAGCCGGTCTCCCGAGCCTTCGCGACGTCCGCCTGATAGGCGGCGAAGCTGGGCGGAGACTGCCAGCGCAGGGTGGCGAACCGCCGCCGCAGTTCCGTCGCCGTGAGCGGCAGCGCCGCCGCAACGCAACGGCCGATGGCGCCAGCCATCATGGGAAGCCGGTAACCCATGCCGATCTCGACGCGGATGGCCGTCTGGCTATGCGCCCGGTCGATGAGGACGAGGTGGTTGTCGTCGGTCACGCGCCACAGCAGGATCAGCGTCTCGTAGTTGAGCGCGAGGCGCTCGAGCTCCGGGCGGATCAGTTCCGCGTGGCTGATGCCGATCAGGCCGGACGCCAACTCGGCCATTGCCAGGCCCAGCGTGTAGGTCTTTTCCGCCAAGTGGAACGAGACGAACCGGGCCCGCGTCAGCGTGCGCAGGATATTGAAGCAGGTGCTCGTACTGATCTTCGTGCCGCGGGCCACAGCGGCGACGCCGACCGGCGCGGTGCTCGCGGCCAGGAATTGCAGGATGCGGAGCGCATTGACGACCGCGCCGACATCCCTTTGCGGTCCCGTGGCCTTGTCCGAGCGCGCCTTCAATTGCAATTCCGCCATCAAGACGGCATCCTCCGTGTAAGAATACGGCTCGAAAGCCTCGCGCCAGCATGGCAGATGGCTAGGCCATTTCACAGGGAGGCGGACGCGTTGGCCGAACAGCTCCAAATCGGGTTCGTCGGACTCGGACAGATGGGCGGTCCCATGGCGGAACGCCTGCTCTGCCCCGAGGTGACCCTCCATGTCTTCGACCGGGCCACCTCGGCCGTTGAACGGCTGGCTGGTTTGGGGGCGGTCGCCCACCCAAGCGCGCTGGCCGTCGCCGACGCGGCTGACATGGTTCTCGCCTGCCTGCCCTCGCCGGCCGTCAGCGAAGCGGTTGCCCTCGGGCCAGGCGGTATCGGGCAAGGCAGGTTCGTCCGCACGTATGTCGAGATGTCGACGATCGGCTGCAGCAGCGCCGAACGGATCGCCGCGGGCCTGCGCGGGCGGGGGGTCGGCTTCGTCGACGCTCCGATCAGTGGCGGCCCGCCCGGCGCCCGGGCCGGGACGCTCGCCGTGATGGCCGCAGGCTCCGGCGATGACCTGGACCGGGCCATGCCGGCCCTCCAACGCATCGGACGGACCGTTTACCGGGTGGGCGACCGCCCGGGGCTCGGCCAGATGATGAAGCTCGTCAACAACCTGGTCGTTGCGGCCAATATGGCGTCCCTCTTTGAAGCTTTGGTGCTCGGCGTGAAGGGAGGTCTGGACGCCGGCGTGATGACGGACGTTCTCAACGCCAGCACCGGCCGCAGCATGGCCAGCACCGACATGCTCCCGCGCAGCGTCCTGACCGGCACCTTCGATTTCGGAGCGGCCATCTCCATCTTAGAGAAGGACGTGGGCCTCGGACTGGACGAGGCAGCCAGGCTTTCCGTGCCAATGTGGACCTTGGAGCAGTCGGCCCGGCTTTGGCGTTTCGCCATGACGCAGGGCCGGGCCGCAGACGACATCACGGCCCTGATCAAGGTCATGGAGGAATGGGCAGGCGTGACCGTCCGCAGCGTTCGCCCGCCCTGACGGTCAGATCGGCGAGTCGGGATCGAACTTGGGCTTGCGCTTCTCAAGGTGCGAGGCGAGGCCCTCCTTCACGTCCGGGCTGTCGAAACCAAGGAACTCCATCGCCAGCGAGGCATCGAAGTTCGGCCCTGCCTGCCGCAGCCAGTTGTTCAGCGCGTACTTGGTCCAGCGGATCGCCGTCTGCGCGCCTTCGGCCAACCTTGCGGCGATCTCGACCGCCCTGGCATCGAGTGCCGCGTCATCGAGCGCCTCGGTGATCAGCCCGATCCGCTCGGCCTCGGCGCCGAGCAGCGGCTCGCAGGTCAGCAGGTAGTACTTGGCCTTCGCCATTCCGCACAGCAACGGCCAGATCATCGCCGCATGGTCGCCGGCCGCGACGCCGAGGCGCGTGTGCCCGTCCAGGATCAGGCAATCCTTGGTCGCCAGCGACACGTCCGCCAGCAGGCCGCAGACCAGGCCCGCGCCGACCGCCACGCCCCGCATGGCGCTGATGACGGGCTTGGAGCAGTTGATGCAGTTGTAGACCAGGTCCCGTGCCTCCTTCCAACCCCGGGCGCGGGCCTCGAACCCGTCGATCTGCGCCTGCACGAGCGAGAAGTCGCCACCGGCGGAGAAGAAGCGCCCGGCGCCCGTGAGCACGACCGCGTTGACCTCGGGGTCCGCGTCCACGTCGCGCCAAACCTCGACAAGCTCCTTGTGCATGACGCTGTCGGCGGTGTTCATCTTTCCGTGGTCCATGGTGATCCGGATCACACGTGGGTGCGGCCGGTCGAACCGCAGCCGCTCGTAACCCTGATAGCGGTCCGCTTTTTTGGCCATCGTTCTTCCTCCTACTCCCAGTGCAAGCGCCTGCTGCATCCGGAACAACGTTCTGCAAATCCGGCGCGGGCAACGCAACGGCTCTTTCGCGCGCACAAAGCGCGAGCCGGCTATTTCACTATCTGGAACGGTATGCTACATCCAAAATCAATTAGCCTAAATGCCCACACTAATACAGGGGCAGGCACGTAACGTAGGGGAAACGTGATGAGTGCAGCGCTGGCCAAATCAAGCCCCACGCGGCGCAACGTCATCGCCGCATCGCTCGCCGCAGCTTGCACCGGCGCGGTTCCGCGGCGGGCTGCGGCAGGCCAATCCCCGTCCTGGATGATCCACCTCACCGCATCGCAAGCCGCGGCTCGGATCAGGCGGGGAAAGCTGAGTGCGGAACGGTATGTGGCAGCCCTCATCGCCCAGTCCGATCTCATAAACAGCCTCAACATGTTCATCTCGCGCGACGACAGCAGTCTGCTCCGGGGGGCGCGAGAGATCGACCGGCTTCGCGCAGCCGGCTACAGGCTCGGTGCGATGGCCGGCATCCCGCTGCTGGTGAAAGACAACATCAATGCCGTCGGGCTGCCGGCCACGGCGGGTACGCCGGCCCTGGTGCGGAACCAGCCGGTACAGAACGCGCCCCTGCTGGCTCAGCTGTTCCGGGCGAACGCGCTGCTTTTCGGCAAGATGAACATGGACGAACTCGCTTTTGGGGTCACCAGCGACAACCCCACATACGGCGCGGTTCACAACCCCTACGCGTTCGGACGCATCCCAGGCGGCAGCAGCGGCGGCACGGCGGCGGGGATCGCCGCGCGCGTGTCGCCGGTGGGCCTCGGCACCGACACGGCGGGTTCCGGCCGAGGTCCGGCTTCGCTCTGCGGCGTGGTCGGTTTTCGGCCATCGATCGGCCGCTACCCGGCCGGCGGCACCGTGCCCACCAGCCACACGCGAGACGTCATCGCGCCTCTCGGCCGCACCGTGGCCGATGTTGTCCTGATCGACTACGCTTTGACGGGCCGCCCGATCCGGCGGGACCTGCCCCTCAGCGGGCTGCGCCTAGGCGTTCCACGGAGCTCTTTTTGGAACAACCTGGAGCCCGAGACCGAGGCGGTGGCGAACGAGGCGCTGGGTTATCTGCGCGCCGCCGGCGTTATGCTCGTCGACGTCGAGTTACCCGGCCTGGCGGACCTGGTGACCAAGAACAGCATCATCCTTGCCTATGAAGCGATCAACGACCTGGCCGCCTATCTGACCACCACCAGCCTGTCCATCACGGTCCAGGACGTCATCGCGCAAATCGCGACGCCCATCGTGGCCGCCTCGTACCAATCCTTCCTCGGGGCAAGCACCGACACCCAGGACTACAACACGGCGCTCACTGTTTATCGGCCGCAATTGCAGGAGCTCTATGCAAACTGCTTCAGCCAGAATGGTGTCCAGGCCTTGTGCTTCCCGCCAACCCCGTCAACCGCGCCGCCGATCGGCCAGCAGACTCTGGTGCTGGACGGCGTCGAGGTTCCAGTGCTGAATTCCTTTATCGAGAACTTGAACCCGGGCGCCTCATCCGGTCAGCCAGGCCTTGTGGTGCCGGCAGGGCTGTCCCGTTCTGGCCTTCCCGTCGGCCTCGAATTCGACGGCCCGATCGGGAGCGATGACGACCTCCTCGCCATCGGCCTTGCCGCTGAAAAGGTTTTTCCTCCCGTCTCTCGCCGAGACTGTGACGGCGACCGCGACTGTGGGCCACCGGGCTGGCGACGCGGGTGATGGACATGAACCGCGCATCTTGGAAATTGACCACCGCCCTCCTCGCCGGCGCGGTGGTGTGCCTCGCCGCATCGGCCCAGGCGCAACCAGCCGTGAAGATCGGCGTGCTGACAGACATGAGTTCCGTCTATGCCGATTACGGCGGTCCGGGCTCGGTCGACGCCGCCCGCCTGGCGATCGAGGACAGCGGCATGGCGGACCGCGTGCAGCTCCTGTCCGCCGACCACCAGAACAAGGCCGACAACGCGGTCGCCACCGCTCATGCCTGGTTCAGCCAGGGCGTGGACGCGATCTTCGACGTGCCGACTTCCGGCGTGGCACTCGCCGTCAACGGCGAGGCCGGGCGGGCGCGTAAGCTGGTGTTCTTCAGCACCACCATCAACGACCGCATCACCGAGGAGGAGTGCAACGGCTACGGCACGGCCTGGGTCTGGGACACCTACTCGGTCGGCCGGGCCGAGGCGCGCGCTCTCCTGAAGGCAGGCAAGGACACCTGGTTCATGGTCACGCCGGACGGCGCGGCCGGGACCGCCCTTGAGCAGACCGCACGGCAGGCTGCGGCCGAGAATGGCGGGCGTGTTCTCGGGGCGCTGCACCATCCGCTTGGCGTGGCGGATTGGTCGTCCTACCTGCTGCAAGCGCAGGCGTCCGGCGCGAAAGCCGTCCTGTTCGGCTCCGGGGGCGCCGACCTGGTCAATGCGCTCAAGCAGGCGCGAGAGTTCGGCCTGCCGCAGTCAGGCATCGCGATCGGGACCATGTATGCCGTCATCACCGACGTGCAGTCGTTGGGGCTGGAGGGTATGCAGGGCCTGGACATCGTCGATGCGTTCTACTGAGACCGCGACGACGCCTCCCGCGCCTTCGCGAAGCGGTTCATCGCGGTACACAAGAAGATGCCGACCATGTTCCAGGCCGGCGTCTATTCCGCGGTGCTCCAATACCTCAAGGCCGTCCGGGCAACCGGGTCGACCGACACCGACGCCGTGCGCGACACCATGCGGCGCACCCCGATGGAGGACGCGTTCCTGCACCATGGCAAGCTACTGCCCAACGGCCGCATGATCCACGACATGCTCCTGGCGCGGATCAAGACGCCGGAGGAGTCCCATGCGCCATGGGATTTCTACAACATCACCGGCGTCGTCCCTGCGGAAGACGCCTTCCGCAAGCTTGCCGACAGCAAGTGCCCTCTCCTGAACTCGACTTTCCGCATTTTCGGTTGAGCGGAAGCCTCAGCAAAGCACCCAGAAGATATCCTCATGCGCAATGAAGTCGAGAGCCTCGTCGACCGGCAGAACGGTGCGACCGAAGGGACCGGC
>JAABUQ010011212.1_pt1 | contig 11519 bp, 2 predicted proteins | sample 5560001 | NCBI WGS metagenome assembly JAABUQ01 (sample SAMN10711888, study PRJNA513371) | rock metagenome | isolation source: Antarctica rocks | place: Antarctica: Victoria Land, Finger Mt nord | collected 2015-12-18
CCTCATCCCCGATCTGATAATGCACGACCAACCTCCCGCCTATCAGCTTCACTCCCTCCTCCACGCCCACCTCCACGAATTCCTTTTGCTCGATCTCGGCATGCGCCAGATCAAACCACACCATATTAGTCTCGCACTCCCTCGCCATTATTCCCCCCCTACTTTCCCACATTTTCGCGACCTCCATCGCTGTCTCATGAGAAGCCGTTAGTTTCCCTCCCAAGAAGGTTTCATCGACAGCAACGCGCGCAGGAGCGCTGATGACGCCGGCTTGGCGCAGCCCACCACCCATTCCTTTTCTTATATGCCGTACTCTCTCCACAAATTTTGTACTTCCAACGATCATGCTCCCAATCGGCGCCCCCAAACCTTTGCTGAAACACAGGGACACGCTGTCAAAGGCACTACAATAATCCTTGAGGGTCCCTGCTCCCGCCGCCACAGCCTCCCACAACCTTGCCCCATCCAGATGCATCCATATACGTGGTTCATGAGCATGAGCCCAAGCCGAGATCTCTTGACAGTCTTTCAAGGGCATGATCGTGCCTGCGAGGGTGTTCTCGAGGCAGATCAGCCGCGTGGGGCAGGCGTGGATGTCGGTGCTGGTGACGGCGTGGCGTTTTACGTCCGAGAGGGTGAGGTGGTGCCCATTTGAAGGGGAAGCGGGGAGGGAGAGGGCTTGAGAGAGGGTGGCTAAGTTACCAGCTTCCCTGTAGGTTGGGTCAACCACACAGCGGGTGAAGCTGGGCAGCGGGGTACTGTAGGAAGGCGGGGCGGGAGAAAACGGGGAGTCAGGCCCGGTAGCTCAGTTGCAGAAAAGGCTTACCAGCCAATGATATGACTGCCCGCGTCCGCCAGCACAGAGTGGGGCGGCCCCTGCAGATGCGTGCGTATACTGAGCTGGTTCCCCATCGTCCCGCTCATCACTAATAGCCCGGCTTCGTGCCCAGTCAGGTCGGCGATGTATGCTTCGAGGTTGTTTGTGACGGGGTCTTCGCCGAAGACGTCGTCGAGCAGGGTGGTAGTCTGGATGGAGGCGAGCATAGAGGTGGTGGGAGTCGTGGTTACGTCGCCTGGAGGGAAAGGTGTGAGTCGGGGCTTGGAAAAGCGGGGGGTCGGAAGGGGGGCGGGGTTTATACTCCGGAAATCGAATGCTGCAGGGCCGGGGGTTGACCAAGCATTTGGCGGAAGCTCGGAGGGTGTCTGAACTCCGTTGCTGGTCTTCGTGCCATTGGTGCTGTGAGCACCGTTTGTTGTTGGCTTGTTGGCTTTGGAACGGTCCATGGCGGGAAGTGCAGAATGGAGGGGTTCTATGGTGTATGCTGGGGTAGGCGGAGTGGACGTGTGTTGGACCAAGGCTGGAGGAGTGTTCAATGGCTTGATTGGTGTATGCGTTGTGGGAATCCAATTAAGAAAAGGTTGCTGGTGGAAAATTGTATGTGGTTCAATACGATGTAGAAGGTTTTGTTGATATCATCCCGTGTGCCCGAAGCACTAGTGAATGATGTAACAAAATCTTTGGATTCAAGTCTAGGTACCTATCATTTGCGGTTCAACAAGCACATCTGGCATCACGGTTGTACATCTACCCATACATCCCTCCTCATCACCGCCAATTCTCCCACACACACCCACACCCTCCCGACCCCCCATCCACCCCTCCTGGCCCTCCCTCCGCAAAGGTAACATTAACGTTCCCAAACGGCCCGAGTGCCGGATTCACCAGCTGGCCCCCCACACTACGGTCCTCAATCTGCAATTTCTTCTCGCTCGCCACCGCTTTCTCCTGATCGTCTAGCCCATAGCAGTAAATCATCTTTTTATTGATGTCCCCCCCGTGGCGGTCGAGGGTCAGGGTGATGGGGTAGGGGAAGGAACCTGGTCGAGAAAAGTCGTTGGCGGAGGAGTTGGTGATGTTGCTTACGTTTCCGTTAGGGCTGGCGCTGGTGTTGGAGGTGTTGCTTTGCAGCAAAGGAACAGGGTTGCCTTTGTTCGTCCAGATCTGCACTAGAAATCGCGTTTGACTCCAGGTGCAGCGGACACTTGCGGCGTTCTCGGGTGAACCGCCGTTGGAATCGTCGGGGATTGGAGCGATGTTGGTGGTGGTTGCGTTCAGGGGAGCGAGAGATTTGAGGAAGATGGAATGGTCGAAGTAAGTGTAGAAACCGTAATGTTCGGTGCTCAGCCCACGGTCGAATAGACGGAGGGGTTGGGCGGAGGGAAAGGGGTAGAGGGTGCCTGGTGTGGCGGTGCCATCTGGGTTTGTGGAGGGGGGTGGGATTGCATTGTTGAGGTCGGGGAAGGAGGAGTTTGCGTCGCGTTTCGATGAGCGTTTAAGAAGGCGAGATGGAAGAGAGTTTGGGGATTCAAAGCTCATGAAAAAGGGTGTGTATTCGCCGCTGACGGGGGCGTGATTTCCGTCCGTGGTGTTGCCAAGAAATATCTGGTCTTCTTGGCTTGGTGGCGAGGGAGAAGGGTTGAGGAGAGCGTTGCTGAAGGAATCTCGGATGTGGAGCATTTTATTCCTGATAAAGCTTCCGGCAGACACAGGGTTCGCTGGACCTAGGAACCTCTTACTAACACTTGAGCCATTCGTTGTGGTAGCATTGGTTCCATTCTGAAACCTGATCTCGACTCTGAAATTCGGTTGATCAGGAGCATTCGGTGCTATGTTTGGCTGCTGCTCCTTCGGAAGCGCACAACTCCACATTGTGGATGGTTGTATACAAGCCGAGTCTTCCTTTGTAGCATGCGGCTGTGCAATAGTTGAAATGCCAGTCGGTATTGGTGGGTAGCCCGTAATGTTGAGCCACTGCGATTGAGCCAGCATTTGATCTCCGTTGCGTGTCAATGTCATCACCAGCACAAGGATCAGAATCATCATTGCCAATAGTCCGGCTGTTATTGCAATTATGATGCGCTTTCTCTTCTTATCCATCGGCGTCTTGCTCTTCCTCACTGGCTTGTCGCGCTTGAAACAAGTGCCAAATTTGATGAATCGAGCTTTGTGCTCTCGAGGAAGAAGTTCTTCCTTGTCTCTCACTTCCCAAGTGTTGTCCAGCCACCTGTTATCTCTTAGAGGTGGATATAAATCTGCGACGGTGGTCCTCTCTCCATCTTCTTCGTCGTTGTGATCGTTACTTTTCGTTATGGGCACTGGCTTGCGTACAAAGTGCTCTTCTCTAGGCATCTCTGCTAGTGCAAAAGCGCCCCTCGGGGCCTCTCTGTGTGCTCCAGGAGTTGGCGGCTCAGGAGAAAGGGGCTCTTCGAAGTGGCGTGGTCCGGGTTCTGGAGGCATTACTGCAACAAAGCGCTTCGAAGGCCTTTCCTGTTTGGAAAGAGTGTGTGTTGGAGCAGCTGATACCGGATTCGGGGTTTCTTTGGCCTCTCTGGAAGCGTCATGATCATTCCCATCGACAGTAGGCTGAGTTGCTGATATGGGTTCAGGAGCCTTGACTACAGGAGCAGCATGTGCCTCATGAACATCGGGGGTAGCGTCTAAATCTTCAATAACAGTAGCTTCGCTTTCTGGTCTTGCCTTAGGCTTTGTCCCAATTGCCTCGTGAAAAGCTGCAGAGAATCGGTTGGTCGGCACTTGCACGGCTCCGTTCGACTTCGGCCCTTGGTGGCTTGAGGTGTCATGGGGCTCCAGCATTAAATTTCGGGTGTTTTGCTGTCTGGGATTCTGCATCCCTTTCGAAGCATCCATGGGACCAAAGGTGGACGGCCGGCAAGTGTGATTTTGGCATTCGAAAAAAGGTTCTGAGCTGTGCATGTCATAAAGGCAGGCTTCAAAGTACTCTGCTGCAGCACCGAGCCCTTGGAAAGGCGCTGGTAATGATGAAAGTCGTTTTGATGAGGCTTCGTTGACACCCTTGGCGAACGGTTTGTTTGCAGTCGGTATGGTTGCAGTGTCTAAATCACGTTTCTCGTGATCTGCATCAATGCTCGAATCTGTCCAACTAGTGTGAGCACTTTGCACATCTTCGTGTTTTCTTTCATGACGTGGAGGCCCCTCTTCGTGGCCTGGTCCAAAGGCGCCTTTGGACGTAGGTAAAGCGGGTATATCGTCTTGCCCGGGATGATTTCTTCCAAAATTCATTGGGGACTTAGGGAAGAATGGAGAAACGATGTAATTCCACCACCCTTGCGAGCGATGTCTTGTAGCTAGCGTGTCTGTGCTCGCGGGCCGTTTCAGTATTCGTAGTTGAGATTCGCCGGATGCAGGGCTTCCGGGAGCGCCCCTGGTCGGAGTGTCGTCTTCGTCGAACACTGTGCAATCAGATAACACCCTCGAAGGTTTGCCGGCCCTGTTCAGTTGGGCGTTGCTACTATTCTGTGCCTTCGCCTCTGGTGGTAGTGGAGGTACGGGAGGAACAATCGATGAATCGATCTTTCGAGTGTTAGGCGTCGGCATTTGAGAATATACACTGGATGCTGGTCTTCCTTGCGGTGGCGACGAATAATCACCATCGAAGTCGGACCAGGGGTCATGCTCTTTTGCCGGCGTGATGAGGATAGATGGTGCGATGGAAGGACTTCTATCGTGGGCGTACTGCCTGGGTCCCAAGCTGCGATCCACGTCTGGGCTAATGATTTGCTCCGGCATCTCTCCTGGCGGAATCGATATCCCTATGACCACAGCCCGATCCGAAGGGGAGAGGTTAGACACCTTGCTCGAAGCCCGCTTCAAATCATCCAATCTACCCTTGGACCCTGAAGTCTTCAATGCTTTTCCTGATGGCATGCGTCCCCAGCCTGGTTTTGCCACAAATGGATTCCGATTTCCAATGCTTCGATCTTGGTGCTGGCCTTTCTTCGCATCAGGATTGCTGTCACGTCCTTCATTAGGCCCCGCAGTAAGTGTTGGGGGCTTCGAGAAGTTCGTAACCACGTTTAAAGTGGGCCATTTGGATTTGTTCGAGCTGTCTTCACGCCTCACTCCCCACTCGCCTTTCGTGGGCTTTTGTATTGGAAACCACTGCTGGGCTGGACTGCCATTTTGCTGCTCTTGTGGAAGGCGAGCGGGGTTTTTTCTGTTTTGTGGTGGACTTCGGGATGGGTTGGGAGTCGTGGGCGACACGACTTCTTCTCCCATCGGAGAGGAGAAGGGCATGCGAGGGTAATTTGGAGGCTTGAGGTCCAATCGTTGAGGGGTAGCATTGTATGGTTTGTGCGTGGAAATCATCGTGGTAGGCGTGCCACGTGGGTAGGAGAAGTGTAGTCCTAGTGCAAGGCACTGTCAGCTGCAGGCTCCTTTCATTGAAGACGGTGACTCACAGAGGTACATGTGACCTGATACTGCAGAGATGTCCAAGCACAATGGCTGCCTGTGTGAGGACGGCATCCGCGTCAAGTCTTGCTATTGTCAATACCGTGAACAGAGAACTCGTGACAAAATGTATTCATCAATAAAAAATTTCGTTAGCAGTGTGAGTTGGCAGCAAAGACCATGCAAAATGTTGTAGGTAGCATGAAGGAAGGTCTCTGGCTGACCAGGCCTTCGTAACAGAGGAACAACCCGAAATGATTCATGAGACAGACAAAGATCTAAGAGACATCAAAATCACAAGAAATGTGAGTCAAACACCAAACCTTGACTGAGAATAGCAGCAAAGCTGTCAACTGCTCTCGGGTCAGGCATTTTGGAGGAAGTGGCCTAGGGAAATTGTTTGGATTCGATACAGTGGAAGCAAGATGAGACGCAGGGCAATAAGGGTCGTCACCATCATTGGATGAAGGAATAAAATTCATCATTTGCTGGGGTGCGCTACAAGGCAATCGTCAGCAAGATTTCTATTATCGTTAGGCGCTCGATACTTGTCCTAAAGTAAGAGATGCAAAGGAGTGGATGGGAAGACAAGATGAGGACGGAGATGGATCAAGGCCAATCAGATGGGAAAATGACGCGAAACACGGAGTCACGGGAGCTGAGTTGGCGCTTACGCTATTCTTGTCTCTACCAGGTTGTTCCATTGCTTTCCAAAATACCTAGCAGGGCTTGGCAATAGGCTATCACCGTATAGAAAATGTAACGTCACCGTTATCATTTCGTTATGTTAAAAACGTTTATTTTAACTCCGATACGGTTAATAAAAAATAAAAAATATTATTAATTTTCGTTTAAATATTTTAAACATAATAATAATATTATTATAAAAAGAAAATTTTATTATAAATAAACTTAAACATAAGGATTTTTAATATAATAATTATATTATATTATATATTTATAATATTATTACGATAATTTATAAATATTATTTAAAAAAAATTTCCTTTTTTTAAAATTTTTTATTTGTTTATTATTAATTTTCAATATTTTCTTTTTTAAACGGTTTTATTATTTACTATTTATTATTTATTTTTTAAAAAAAATTTAAATCGTATTAAGATTCAGTTTAGAAAAACTAAACAAATTGTATTTTAAAAATAAATAAATCAAATCAAATAAATCAAATAAATCAAATAAATCAAATAAATCAAATAAATAAATTATATTTCGAATATTAAAAAATATTAAAAGAAATTTGAATTACTTACATAGAATAAACTTTATCGATTATTGTATTATCGATAAAATTTTATATAAATAAAAATTATTTTAAATTTTCGATAAATTTTATATTGAAGTATTTAAAAAAATATATAATTATTTTATTAATAATTATTTTAATTAAACTTATATATTAAAATTTTTTAACTCTTTTTTAATTCATACTTGATATACTACTTGATATAGGTTTATATAAAATTAAATATATTCCCCTCTTTAATATGTACGTATTCTCCTAAAGGAACGAATATTACCGAGGAATGAAAGATTATTTATATATTATTTATAAAAAAACCTTTAATATATTCAGATTTTATTTATTATTTATATTAAATTATTAATTTTTATTTTGTAATCCTGTTTAATTATTATTATTTTAATTATTTTAATTATTTAATTAATTAATTTTCTTTTCAATATTTTATTTATATTTATATTATATACAAAATATATAAATTCCTGTTCATATATTATTATTTATATTATTTATATATTTTATATTTTCCGTATAAGTTTTATATTTTTTTATTTATAAATAATTATTTTTACCGTCTTTTAACAAGTATTATATTAAATTTAAAGTATAATAAAGTTAGGTTCTTTTATAAAATCTTTAAAACTAAATTGTTAATTTTTAAAAATAAATAAAGTTTCCTTATTATTTCTTCGATAATTAGTATTTTATAAATATAAACAAAGTATTTCTAAAGTCGGAACCTTTATATAATAAAATATTATATACTCTTCGCTTAAAATAAGTATATATTTTTATTATATTAATTTTTTTTACTATTCATTTTTCCTAATTATATTAATATAAATTATTTTATTTTAAAATATAATAAAGTATTTTTTTAAGTTCCTTATAACCTTTTGTAAAGCTATACGCAGGTCTTGGTATTGCGTATATATATTATATATACTCCGGTATATAACTAGAAGCTATATTAATATTAAACTTATTAAAATAATCTTATATTTATTTTGTTCAAAAGCTTTATTTTATTATTTTAAAAGTCTTTTATTCTTTTAATAATAATTGTTAATTCTTTTATCCTCTTAAAAGATAAAATTAATAATAATAATTTATTTATTATATTTAATTTACGCTTTATTATTATAATAATTATATTTAATTATTATATTTTATATTATTATTTATTATATATTTTAATAATTCTAACGGTTTTCTTTATCGATATTACTTAAAGCAAAATAATTAAATATAATATATAATTTTTATAACCAAATTATAATAAAAACGGCTTAAATATTAATATAATTAATTTAAGAATATTTTTAAAAGAAATTAAAAATAGGGTATATTAAATTAAATTCGAAAATATTTATTTTAAATTATAACTTATAAATATAAAAGTTAATATTTTAAAAAAATAATAATAAAATTTAAATTTAAATATATAATTTATATATAATAATTATAATATTAAAAGAATTTTATATTAAAGATCCTTTATAACATAAAAGTAAATTATTTAAAAACTTTAATAAATAATTCTAGAAATTAAGAAATTAAATATAATAAAGCTTTAATTATTTTTTTAATAATATATTTAAAATTTTCTTTATAAAATTAGGTTTAAATAATATATAATTAAAATATATCCGGAGTATTAAAGAATCTCAAAATAAGCTTTTTAAATATATTCTTAAAGTTTTTAAAAAAATATTAATAAATTTAATTTTATATTTAATTAATAAATTAATTAAAATTATATTATATTATAAAAATATAAAATAAAAGGAGTATTAATTAATTTATAATTTTAATATTTATCTTTTTAATATCGAAGTATAAATAGATTCTGAATATAGGAAAGAAATTATTAAAAAATAAATTTTTAATAAAAAGTTATTATTTTATATTTATAATTTAATAATTATAATAAAAAAAGAATTAAATATTTATATTAATTTTATAATAAAAGCGTCCTGCTTAAAGTAATATAATAAAATTAAATAAAGTTTTCTAAAAAATATAATAGAATAATATATATATATTTTTAAAGATAAAATAATTTATTTTTTAGAAAATTAATTTATTAAGCTGAATCGGTATTAAAAGTCGTTTAATAATAAACGTTAAGGGGATAAGTCAAAGAAAACTCGATTTTAATTTAATTATAAAACAAAAAATAATTATAAAAAACTTAATAATTTAAATTAATTTTTAATTAATTTTAAATATTTATATTCCTTTAAAAAAAATAATTGTTATTATTATAAATAAACAAATTATTAAATTAAAAATTGCTTATTTAAAAATCCTATCGATTCTATTATAAAAATAGGAAATAATAAAGCTTTATAAATACTTTATAAAAGAAAAATAAAAAAAAATAAAAGCAAAGTTTCTATTAAATATAAATAATATTAAAATATTTATTTTATAAAAGTTAAAGTTTATTAAAATCCTTTTAAATAATAAGTTAATATTTAATTTAATTAATTAATATATAATTATATTATATAACTTTTTATATAAAAATTATAACTTATTTATATTTAAATTAATTAATAAATCAAATATATATTATTATAAAACCTATTATATTCGCTTTATTATAAAAAATAATTAAAATAATTAAAAAAAATATATAATATTTTTTTATATTATAAATTAGATTAAATTTTAATTAATTATTAAAATATCAAATCTTAAAAATCTCTATATATAAATTGATTTCGGAATAATAATATAAAGATTTCCTTTTATTATTAATAAATTTTAAATCGAAAATATAAAATATTTTAATAAAAGTCTTTTTAAATTAATAAAAATAATAAAAATAATATATATAATATTATAGCCGATCCGTATTTAAAGCAAAAAGGTAACTTTGTTTAAAAAATTTAAAATTTATAAAAATATATTTTTTAAAAATAAAATATTTTAATTATTAACTTTTAAAGAAAGCGATTATATAATAAAATTAAAAGGTAAAAGTCTTTCTTATCGATTTATTTATAATCTTTTTAAGCTAAAGCTTAAGAAACTTTGTTAATATATCGATAATATAATTATATAAAGAATAATTCGCCTTTTAATATTATTAATAAAAATATCAATTATTTTTATATTTAAAAAAGACGGTACCTTATAATTATATATTAATTATAAAAGTCTAAATATAATAATTAAAAAGAATAAATTTTTTTTTTTTTAATTATAAAGATATTAAATTGTTTAAATAAAACTAAAAGGTTTATTAAATTAAATTTAATAAAAGCGTATTATTAAATTTATATATAGGAAAGTAATAAGTAAAAGACTATATTTTATATATAATATAAATATTTTAAATATTTAATAATATTATTTAATTTAATTAATATTCTAATAATTTTCTAAATATATATTAATAAGGTTTTAATAAACTTAATTAATATAATATATATAATATATTTAAATAATATATTAATTTATTCTAAAGACTTATTATAATATTAATAATATATATATAAAATATTAAAAAGGTTAAAATAATATTCCTTATTTATAAAATTATTTAAATATAAATTTAATTAAATAATAATTGAATTTCTTAACTTTATAATATTTATATAAAATATATTTATATTTTTAAAGAAAATTATAATAATTATATAATAATTAGTTCTGATATTATTTTATTAATTTTAATAATTTTTAAGGTTTACAAACTATTTCCGCTTATTTATTTTAAATTATTTCAAAAAAGCAAGTCTTTTAATTAACTTATTAAAAGGTAATAAGGGAAATAAAAAGTTTGGCAAATTTAAATAACTAAAGAATATTATATAAGCGTTTTATATCTTATATAAAGCTTTTATATAAGTACTTTTATTAATATATTTTAATTTCGAAAAAGGGATTTATTTAAAAATAAATACTTTTAAATTTATTATTATTATAATATTATTATAATTATAAAATAATAAACAATAATATTTTATAATTTTTTAATTTAAAAAAATAATATTTATAGAACGAAATTATAAGGTTTATAACTAAAAATTATTAATTATTATTAATACGTTTACGTATTAATATTATTATTTCAATAATAATATTTATATTATAGAAATTTTAATAAATTATAAAAATTATAATAAATTATAATAATTTAAAAGATTTTATAAATATTAAAAAATTAAACCTTAAACAAGTTAAATAAGCTTTAGATTTAATTATTTATAATTTTAAAATCAGTTATAAACTTAAAAAGATAAACTTAATTAATATATTATTATAATATTTTAGTTATAAAGGTAATTCTAATAATTTAAAATAATTATTATTAATATTTTAAATTAAATTAATTTTATAAAATAAAAGTCCGCAAACGGAGTATTTATATAATATTTTTATTATAAAAATATTTTAAAAAGCTAGTTATATAATATTTATATTAAAATAAAAAATTAAAATAATTATAAAAATAATTTATAGAAATTATATTACCGAGGTTATAAATCTAATTAAAGCTTTATAATAAAATAATAATTTTATTAAAAATATATAATTAATTAATAAAGAGTTTGCAAGGAATAAACGGAGACGTTATTATAATATATAAAATTTTATTAATAGGATTTTAATTACTTAAAAATATTATTATATATTAGGAGATAAAGTATTAAAATAAGAATTTCTTAAATAATATTATAATAACCTTTTAATTAAATATTTTAAAATAGAGAAAATATTCGAATTATTATAATAAAAGTATTAATAAAAAGATATTATTATATATAAAAAACGTTATATTAAAATATATAATATTTATTAATATATTAAAATATAATAATATAAATTATATAGAAAACTTTATAATCTATTTTAATTTAAAAGGCTATAAATAAAAATTATTATAAAAATTATTATTAATTAATAAAATTATAATAATTATAAAGTTTATTAATTTCTTTTTAAATATAATTATTAAATATAATTCTTTAA
>JAABUQ010011213.1_pt1 | contig 11519 bp, 13 predicted proteins | sample 5560001 | NCBI WGS metagenome assembly JAABUQ01 (sample SAMN10711888, study PRJNA513371) | rock metagenome | isolation source: Antarctica rocks | place: Antarctica: Victoria Land, Finger Mt nord | collected 2015-12-18
AAGCTTCCTGACCGAAGCGCTTTATGCTTATGATCGGGGCCACGAACTCAAGCGCAATCAACACCAGAGCGGGCGGGAGCTGCACTGCGATCAGAGTAGGCCGGTGAAAGAGTACGCCTGCCGCCGTACAAAGCTAGAAGACGACATCGGCCTTGCTGTCGAGCTTACGTAATGCGGGCGTGGAACAATTCAGTCGACGAGCGATGACGCCGTCGAATATGTCGGACAAAACGCCGGCCGCGAGCAGGCCGAGGCACAAGGGTTTAGCTTCTTCGCTGCGAGCGGTTAAGAGCAGCAGGATCGCCGGACCTGCAAGGAAACGAAATAGGATCAGCGCTCGAGGCAGGTCGCGAATAGTCTTATGGCCGCGCTTCAAGAGCTGAGAGGTCACGTCGATAGTTAATCGCGCCAGGGGTCGAACAGCAGCGCTCCGGTGGACGCGACGTCGCGCGTGTTGCGGGTCACAAGGCAGAGACCATGCTCAACGGCGGTCGCGGCGAGCATGGTGTCTACGACCGGAGGGGGGTGACCCGTGTCGCGTCTGATCCGGCCGGCCATCTCGCCCCAGCGCCTGACCACGGCGTCACTGACCGGCAAGATGCGGCTTTCGAACTCCGACCTGATGCCGTCTCTCAGCCGTGCCACTTGAGCGCGCCGAGGATCGCCGTCTGCGAGCTGAGCGATGCCCTTGTCGTATTCAGCCAAGGTCAGGATGCTGATGTACAGGTCGACCTCGTCACGCGATCTCACCCAGGTCTTGACCGAAGGCGCTCCATTTGGAGCCGCCAAAGAACCAATGACGTTGGTGTCAAGCAGCCAGCCATTCACAGCCCTAGATCGACATCACGGCCCGTATCGCGCTCACGGGTCAAGTCCAGCCCCTCGACATGCAAGCTCTCCAGAAACTCCACAAGCGGAACCTTATTCTGACGCCGCGCTAGGCGGGCCCACTCATCCGCGTCGACCACGACGACCGCCGGGCGGCCTCGCACTGTAACCGCTTGAGGCCCTTCGCTGTTTGCGCGTCGAACGACCTCGCTGAAGCGGGCCTTTGCGTCTTCCAGCTTCCAGCTCGCCGCCGGAGGTCCTGCGCGCTTCGCCGCAGAGTTCATCTGCAATCTCCTGACTAGCTAGTCAGCTTAGACCGGGTCGCAGCGGCTCGCAAGAGCGTCGCGAGGCGGGACAGACGCGCTCTGCCCCGCTAAGCAGACGCCATGAGCGACGCCCCCCGCCCCAACCGTCCCGCCTTCGCCACCCGCGCCGTGCACGGGGGACAGGAGCATGATCCGACCACCGGGGCGGTGATGACCCCGATCTACGCCACCTCGACCTACGCCCAGACCAGTCCCGGGGTGCACAAGGGGTTCGAGTACGCGCGCAGCCACAACCCGACGCGATTCGCCTTCGAGCGGGCGGTGGCGGACCTGGAGGGCGGGAGCGCGGGCTTCGCCTTCGCCTCGGGCCTGGCGGCGATCTCGACCACGCTGGAGCTGCTGGACGCCGGCAGCCACGTGATCGCGTCCGAGGACCTGTACGGGGGCAGCTTCCGCCTGTTCGACAACGTTCGGCGGCGGACCGCGGGGCTGCAGGCCAGCTTCGTCGACCTGTCCGACCTGGCGGCGGTGGAGGCGGCGATCCGGCCCGAGACCAAGCTGATGTGGATCGAGACGCCCACCAACCCGATGCTGCGCCTGGCCGACCTGTCGTCGTTGGCCATCCTGGGGCGCAAGCACGGCGTGCTGACCTGCGCCGACAACACCTTCGCGTCGCCGTATGTGCAGCGCCCGCTGGAGCACGGGGTCGACCTGGTGATGCACTCGACCACCAAGTACCTGAACGGCCACTCCGACATGATCGGCGGCTGCGTGGTCGTCGGCGACAACCCCGAACTGGCCGCGCAGATAGGGTTCCTGCAGAACGCAGTGGGGGCGATCAGCTCGCCGTTCGACAGCTTCCTCGCCAATCGCGGGATCAAGACGCTGGCCCTGCGGATGGAGCGGCACTGCGCCAACGCGCTGGCCGTCGCCCGCTTCCTGGAGGCGCACCCGGCGGTGGAGCGAGTGATCTATCCCGGTCTGCCCAGCCACCCGCAGCACGCGCTGGCGGTGCGGCAGATGCACGGCTTCGGCGGCATCGTCACCGCCACGCTCCGCACCGACCTGGACGGCGCCCGCCGGTTCCTGGAGCGGGTGCGGGTGTTCACCCTGGCCGAGAGCCTGGGCGGGGTGGAGAGCCTGATCGAGCATCCGGCCATCATGACCCACGCCTCCATCCCGCCCCACGTCCGCGCCGAGCTCGGCATCAGCGACGCCCTGGTCCGCCTGTCGGTGGGGATCGAGGACGCCGGCGACCTGATCGCCGACCTGGAGCAGGCGCTGGCCCACTAGGCAGGCGTCTCCCCAACGCGGCATGGCGAGCAATCCTCTCCATCGCGTAGCGATGGGGAGGTGGCGCGAAGCGCCGGAGGGGCCGCGCGGAGCGCGGAAGCCGCAGCCCCCCCCGCCGCCGTTACGCTCGCTCCGCGAGCGGCCCCCTCCCCCCTTCGGGGTACTCCCCCATGCCTGCAGCATGGAGGAGATCGAGAAGTCGCCCAGCTTAGCCTAAGGCAGGCGCAGCTTGATGCTGGCCACGACGCGGTCGCCGTACGCGCGGCCGCGATCGTGGGCGTCGGTGTCGCTGTAGCGCAGGTCGAGCAGCACCCGCCGGGTCAGGGCGTAGGAGACGCCGATGTTCCAGTTCAGATAATCGTAGTCGCTCGACCCGCGCCCCACCGCCCCCGACACCGTCCAACTGCGGGTCAGGTCGTAGCTGAGATTGCCCTCGCCATAGACGCCGCCCCCGTTCGCCCGCGAATATGCGGGTGAGAAATAGAACGACAGTCCCGCCTTGAACGGCCCGATCGCCCGCGAGCCGCGGATGTAGCCCTCGAAATAATCCTCGCCCCCCGGCTGGCTGATATAACCATAGTAGATCAGCCCTACGTCGTAAGTGAAGCCGAACGCCTCGTCCTTATAGCCGCCGAAAGCGTCCACCTCCGCATCGGTCTTGCGGTCGCCCAGCGGCGCATAGTCGATGTTGGACGCCGACACGCCAAAGTACGCGCTCTTGTAGTCAAGGCTGGCGTCGATCAGCCCGGCCGGACGGCGGTTGGTCTGGTCCTGACCGCGGAAGACGTAGTCGGTCAGCGCCTCGGCGCTGAACTCGAAGCTGAAGTCGGATCCGTCGGCGTCGCTGGAGCGGATCGGGTCGGGCGCGCCGTCCGCCGACACCTTGGGCGTGGGCGCGCGCGGCTGAGCCCCCGAGCTCTGCGCCTGGGGCGTGGCCTGCGCCGCAGCCGCCCCCGCCAGCGCCGCCCAGCCACTCGCCGCCAGCATCGTCACGCGAACGCTCATGCCCATCCTTGTCGCAGCCGCGGCCCGAAACGAGCGCCGGAGGTCGGTCGTCGCCCGGCGCATAGCCGAGATGGCTGCTTGCATCCACCTCGACCCCGATTGCGACCGACCGCCGCGCCGTGGAGCATCGCCCCGGGCGCGCTTCGCCGGCCTGAGTCAGCAATTGCTGCAAGGATCGCGCTCGCCCAGCAAGTCGTCGCATTTTTAGTAGATCAGTTAAGATCGCCATGGCGCGGCCGATGAACTCGTCGGCAGATGTCTCCGGGTCGGCGTACTTAATCGTCCGCCCGAAACCGCTCTCCACCTGCTCGTCCAGCGCCGTCCCCTCCGGCCACCAGTACTCGACCGTGTTCCCGTTGAGCTTGTCCAGAAGCGCGAATTGGAGTTGGGCACCTGGTCTGGGCTCAGAATGCAGAGCTTGGCGCCAGGTGGGCTGAAGACACTTACGTGAAACCCTGACATGGCTGGGCCCGCTACGAGCGTCCGCGCTCGGAACAGCTCAATCTTGTCCGCGGTGGCCAACTGCTCGGGGTAGACAATGTCGAAGCCGGCGCGCTCGGCGGCGGCCTGAAAAGGCGCCTCGTTGATGGCCCGCCCCGCCCCACCCCGGCGGTCAGCTTCGCCTTGCTGAGAAAAACTGGTCGCCCATCGCTTGGTGAAAGCCCCGGCGCCAATACTCGACCGATATTGTGGCACATTTCCCTATAACGCGGATACCCGAATGCCTGCGGCCGCAAACTCGGCGCTGGAACCAGCAGTCGCGGAATACGCACCGGCTCTCTAAGGCATATGAGATGTTCTTCGGATAGGCGACCGCCTCGAACAGCTCACGGGCGAACGGGACCGCGAACACCTGCTCGGCCGTCCACGAACTAAACAGTGCGACGCGACGAGAGCCGGGACGGAAGTGCTCCAGGATCCACAGTCGTGATAAGGTCTCGACGAGGAAATGGCCGAAGTGGTCGGTCCAGCGCCCCCCGAAGATCACCTCTTCATTTGGCAGCGAGGCAGTCACTTCAGCGATCTTGTCGGAATCGACCTCAAGTTGCTGACCCCAGTGCACCCTGTCGTCCAGCCAGCGATCCACGCAAGCCTCGTATGCACGGCCTTCCGCGTCGAACATGCCCCAAGCCGCGTTCACGTCGAACGGGATGGCGCACGCGCCTCTGATCGTGACCAGTTCAGGATGACCGTCGCGAACTTCCACCCCCCCAGAAATTCGTACACTGCAACAATGGCATGATCGACTCGCGCTGGTTCGACGCGGCTCTAGCATGTGAGCTGGCTCGGTCAGCTCACGCGCGAGTGCGACGTGCACGCGCTGGTGGAGGCCGGAAGACGGAGCGCGACCGGTCTCAGCCGCCCTCTGCAGTTAACGCCCTCACCGCGCGACGCGGGCCGCATAGCCGAGATGGCTGCCGGCATCCACCAGCAGGGTCTCGCCGGTGACGTGCCGGGCCGCGGGGCTGGCCAGGAACACCGTGGCGCCGGCGATGTCTGCTGCGGTAGAGGCTACCTTCAGCGGGACCGCGGCGATCACCCCCTCGCGGAACCGCTCCAGTTGGTCGGCGGCCGGGCTCTTCTCGAACCAGGGCGTGTCGATGAAGCCCGGGCACACCGCGTTGACCCGGATCTTGGGCGCCAGCGCCCGGGCCAGCGACAGGGTCATGGTCGTCAACGCGCCCTTGGACGCCGCATAGGCGACCGACGAGCCGATGCCGGTCACCGCCGCGATGGAGCTGGTGTTCACCACCGCCGCCGGCACGCCGGGGATGCGCTGTTCGGCCTCGAGCAGGGATCGCGCGGCGCGGGTCATCTGCCAGGCGCCGACCACGTTGACCTTGTAAATGTCCAGGAAGTCGTCGGACGACAGGGCGTCCAGCTGGTCGTGGCGGGGGGCGAAGCGGGTGATCCCCGCATTGTTGAACAGGGCGTCGATGCGCCCGTAGGGCTCGGCGGCGGCGCAGATGCGGCGACAGGCGGCGTCGTCGGCCACGTCGCCTTGGGCAAGGATCGCCTCGCCGCCCTGCTCGCCGACCAGCCGCGCGGTCTCCTCCGCCTCCGCGGCGCTGGAAGCGTAGTTGACCACCACCGCCCGGGCGCCGCGCCGCGCGACCTCCACCGCGATCGCCCGCCCGAGCCCGGTCGACGCCCCCGTCACCACCACGATCGCGCCCTCGAAATCGTCCTGCATCGTCTCGCCCTCTCGTCCTGGGCGCTTGTGGCCCCGCCCTCGTCCTTCGACAAGCTCAGGATGAGGGCTAAGGAAGGCTCCGTAGATCACCTCATCCTGAGCTTGTCCCACGGGTTTCGCTTCGCGAACCCGAGGATGAACTACGGACGAGGGGATCGGTCCCACTCACGAGCCGATCCATGAACACCGACACCTCCGGCCTGACCCAGCTCGGTCGGGCGACCGCCCAGCCCGGCGACCCCGACTCCGCGCGGCTGGAGCGCGTGCCCAACCCGCATCCAGACACCCTGTACCTCGCCCGCTTCACCGCGCCCGAGTTCACCTCGCTCTGCCCGGTCACCGGCCAGCCCGACTTCGCCTACCTCGTCATCGACTACGCGCCCGGCGAGTGGCTGATCGAGTCCAAGTCGTTGAAGCTGTACCTGACCAGCTTCCGCAACCACGGCGCCTTCCACGAGGACTGCACCGTGGGCATCGGCCGCCGCATGGTGGAGGTCGCGGCGCCGCGCTGGCTGCGCATCGGCGGCTATTGGTACCCCCGCGGCGGCATCCCCATCGACGTGTTCTGGCAGAGCGGCCCGCCCCCCGACGGCCTGTGGCTCCCCGACCAGGGCGTCCCCCCCTACCGCGGCCGCGGGTGAGCGAGGCGCGTTAACAGGAGAAGTGCATGAGGTTCGGTTGGGTTATAGTCGCACTGCTGGCGGCGTCGCTGACGGCCTGCCAGCCTTCCGGAGGAAGGCTGACGGCCCACGCGATGGCGCTAGCCAAGCAACTCGTCGCCATCAACGGAACCGCGACGATGACGGCTGCTCAAGCTCAGCACAACCCCGCCCTAGCCAGAGTCAACGCCGCCCACCGCCAAGAGTTTGTCGACGCTGCAGCTCTGGCTTTCGCCCAAACGTTCACCGTCGGCGAACTGCAAGACCAGCTTAGTTTTTACCAGTCGCCGGGCGGTCGAGCTGTGATCGACAAGACGCCTCAAGTCGGTCGTTTGTACATAAGAAACACGATGCTGGTGCTGGATCGCTACAGGACCGAGCTCGGCTTGCCGAACTCCGCATCAAAAGCTCCCTGAATTAAACTCGCCACGTCGTAAGCGCATTCAAGTCGGGGCGGGCGCGTTCTTGCGGCGGTTCGGCGGGGGTTCCGAAGTGGATGAAGCCGGCGATCTTCTCGCCCTCGCCCAGACCCAGGGCGGCCAGGGCGTCGGGCTCGGTGGAATACCAGTCAGTGATCCAGTTGGCGCCGAAGCCCATGGCCTGAGCGGCGATCAGCAGGGTCATGCACACCGCGCCGGCCGACATCTGCTGCTCCCACACCGGAATGGCGGCGGCGGGCTGGGGTCGGCTGACGACCGCCACCGAGACCGGCGGCTCGGCCAGCTTGACCAGGGCGCGTTCGGGCTGCCCGCGCTCGGCGGCGATCCGCTTCAGCTCGGCGACCAGCGCCGCCTTGGCCGCGCCCTGCAGCACGATGAAGCGCCAGGGCGACAGCTTGCCGTGGTCGGGCACGCGGGCGGCGAGCGTCAGCAGCGCCTCGACCTGCCCCCGGTCCGGCCCCGGCGCGGTCAGCAGGGCCGCGGAACTGGACCGCCGCCCGGCCAGCAGGGCCAGGGTCTCGGGCGAGGGCGTGATCGGACAGGGCGCGCCGAATGCGGGCGGAGCGGGTATGAGATCGGGCATGGACGCCTCCTGACCCGGTTGGCGCGCGGTGTCGAGCGTCAGATATATCGTGACTGTAGCGAAGACAAGCGGAGAGCGCCGCGTGGATGAACCGGACTGGATGGCGCCGCGCGGCGTGCCTTGGCGCGTGGAGGGCCGCACCCCCCTGCACGACAACCCCTGGTTCGCGCTCGACGAGTACGCCGCCGTCGCCCCGACCGGTCGGTCCGCACGCTATTTCCTGCAGCGTTACAAGAACCTGGCCGTCGGCGTGCTGCCGCTGCACGAGGACGGGACGGTGACGCTGGTCGGCCAGTGGCGCTTCCCGTTCGGGACCTACAGCTGGGAAATGCCCGAGGGCGGCGCCCCGCACGCCGAGCCGCCGCTGGAGGGTGCCCGGCGGGAGCTACGCGAAGAGGCCGGCCTGGTCGCGGCGGACTGGCGTCAGGTGCTGACGATGCAGCTGAGCAATGCCTCGTCCGACGAGATCGCACACCTGTTCCTGGCCACCGGGCTCAGCCCCGTCCCGCCCGAGCCCGACGCCACCGAGGAGCTTTCGCTCGCCCGCCCGCCCTTCCGCGAGGCGCTGGCCGCGGCGACGGGCGGGCTGATCCAGGACTCGCTGACGGTGGCGATGCTGCTGCGAGTTTATCATATGGCGCGTGAAGGCGATCTGCCGCAGGCCCTGGCCCGGGCCGTGCTAGGCTGAGCGCCTGCGAGCGGAGTTCGGCGATGGCCCAGCGTCTCGAAGTCGTCACCGCCGTCGGGCCCCCGCCGGTGTGGGCCGCCCTGCGCAACGAGGCGCAGCATACTTCGCTGGCAGAGCCGGGCCTGGCCTCGCTGATGAACGCTGTGGTGCTCAGCCACGACGCGCTGAGCCACGCCCTGTCCTACCAGCTGGCGCGCAAGCTGGGCGACCAGGAGTTGCGGGCGATGAGCGCGCGGGAAATCTGCGAGCAGGCCTATCGCGCCGACCCCGACCTGATCGACGCCGCCGAGGCCGACCTGCGCGCGGTGTTTGAGCGCGATCCCGCCTGCCGCGGCTATCTGCAGCCGTTCCTGTTCTTCAAGGGCTTCCAGGCGCTGCAGGCCTATCGGGTGGCTCACTGGCTGTGGGGCCAGGGCCGGGAGACCCTGGCCTTCCACGTGCAGAGCCGCACCTCCGAGCTGTTCCAGGTCGACATCCACCCGGCCGCCCGCGTTGGGCGGGGCGTGTTCGTCGACCACGCCACTGGGCTGGTCATCGGCGAGACGGCCGTGGTCGGCGACGAGGTCTCGATGCTGCACGGGGTGACGCTGGGGGGCACGGGGGCCAAGGACGGCGACCGCCACCCCAAGATCGGCCGCGGCGTGCTGCTGGGCGCGGGCGCAAAGGTGCTGGGCAATATCGTCGTCGGAGACCACGCCAAGATCGCCGCGGGCTCGGTGGTGCTGAAGCCCGTGCCGCCCCACTGCACCGCCGCGGGCGTGCCGGCGAGGCTCGTCAACTGTCCCACCTGTAGCGAGCCCGCGCGCACGATGGACCAGACCCTGACCGACGCCGTCTACGACTACGTGATCTGAACGTCTTCTCTCCTCCCGCGCAGCGGGGGGAGTACCGGCGAAGCCGGGGAGGGGGGCGTCTGCGGGCTGAGCCCCCAAACATACAGCCGAGCGGAACCGCCCCCTCCGGCGCTCCGCGCCCCCTCCCCCGCTGCCCGGGAGAGGGGAAGGACGCCCGCAGGCTTTCCCCGCTCGGCGTTCAGCCCTAGGGTCCGGCCGACCGCGCACGTTCGCGCCTGAGCCGGGATCGACCTCGTGAACGACAAGGACATCAAGAAGATCGAGGTGCACCTGAAGCGCTCGTTCGCCAACACCCAGATCGGCCTGCGCCCCCGCCCCAAGCAGAAAGACTCCGCGGAGGTCTACATCGGCGAGGAGTTCGTCGGCGTGGTCTACCAGGACGAAGACGAGGACGGCTCGTTCATGTTCGAAATGGCGATCCTGGCGGAGGACTTGCAGTAGCCTGCCCTCCCCCTTGAGGGGAGGGTGGCCCGGCGCAGCCGGGTCGGGTGGGGCAAGCAACGACACCCACCCACCCTGGCGGCTTCGCCGCCGTCCCTCCCGTTAAGCGGGAGGGTTAGGAAGGTGAGCCGCCTTCCAGTCCATGGCGCGGCGGACGCGGCGTTCCACGCTGGGGTGGTCGTAGAAGACGAACTCCTCCACCGGGCCGGGCGAGGAGGCGCGGTATTCGATGGTCTTGACCAGCGCCTTGGACAGGCCGTCCGGCTCATGCGCGTGCTCCAGCGAGAACCGGTCGGCGTCGCTCTCGGTGGCGCGGGTGATGGTGTTGGTCAGCGGCGTCGCCAGTAGGCTCAGGGTGGCGACGATGATCGCCAGCACCGGCAGCCCCGTGGGATCGCCGATCCCCTGCACGGCGTCCGCATGCAGCCACCGCTGCACGAGCGGAAACAACTGCTGGGTCAGCCAGAACATCGTCACCGCGAGCAGGCTATAAACGATGGTGAACCACAAACCGTGCAGGTGGGCGTAGTGGCCCATCTCGTGCCCGACCACGCCGCGCACCTCGGCCAGGTCCGCGCCCTTCTTGAACATGACGTCGCTCATCGCCACCCGGGCCGACCCGCCCAACCCCGACACGTTGGCGGTGTAGCGATTGGACTGCTTTGAGCCGTCGTAGATGTAGATCTTGTCGGACGGCACGCCCGAGACCTTGGCCAGCGCCACCACCGCATCGCGCACCTGGCCGGGGGGCGCCGGCGTGTAGCGGTTGAAGATGGGCTCGATCAGGGTCGGGCCGATCAGGAGCATGAAGGCGAGCGCCAGCGCGGTCAGCCCGCCCGCCCACGCCCACCAGGTCCGCGGCGCCCGCCGGATCAGGGCGTAGAGCACCATCAGGAACACGGCGCCGAGCCCCGCGGAGATCAGCTCGCTGGCCGCCTGCTCGCCCAGCCACCCCGCCAGCGGCCGGCTCGTCAGGCCGAAACGCCTCTCCCGCCACCAATCCGCGTAGATCGACCAGGGCAGGCCCAGCACCCAGCTCGTCAGTGTGAACAGCAGCCCGATTAAAAAGGCGACCAGCCAGGGCCGCGGACGCCGCCGCTGCAGCCCGCGCGCGACGGCGACCAGCAGGCCCGAGCGCAGGATCAACAGCGCGACCAGTACGCCGACCAGCCAGCCCCACAGCAGCAGCCAGTGGCCGCCCTGGGTGTAGGCGGTAGCGCGGGCGTGCGCCGCGGGCGACAACTGCGCCATGTACGCCGCCGTCGCCGCGGCCGGATCGAACTGCGTCACCCCTGCCCCTCCCTCACCGAACCTTGTCATCCCGGCCGCAGCGCCAGCGGAGAGCCGGGACCGCAGCGAGTACTCAGTTTGCGGCGGTCCCGGATAAGCGCTCAGTTCACCCTGAGCAACGCCGCAGGCGGCGTCGATGGGCCCTTTCCGGGATGACAGGAAAGGGAAGGTCGGGAAAGCGCGACTTACGTGAGCTTACTTCGCCGCAAGCCGCGCCCGCAGCAGGCCCGCGGCAGCGCGTTCGCGCGCGAAGGGGGACTCGCCCGGGCGCAGGCGGGCGTGGTCGCCGAGCGCCGCCCAGCCTTCGCGCCCAAACCGCGCGGTCAGGGCCTGCCGCAACCAGGCTCGCGCCTGCGCCTCCCGACGTCGCGCCAGCCCCCCCCCCCCCCCCCGCTGCAACCGCTCCAGCAGGGTGCCGACCAGGGCGTCCAACCCGTCCCCGGTCTTGGCCGAGACGCTCAGCACCTGCGGCGGCTCGCCCTCGCGCACGGCCAAGGCCAGGGCGGCGCCGAGGTCGGCGGCGGCCCGCGCCGCGACCTGGCCCAGGTCGGACTTGGTGACCACCGCCAAGTCGGGGATCTCCATGACGCCCGCCTTCATGAACTGCAGCGCGTCGCCGGAGCCCGGCTGCACACAGAGCAGGACCAGGTCCACCAGGTCGGCCACATCGGTCTCGCTCTGACCCGCGCCCACCGTCTCGACCAGCACCACGTCATAGAGGGCGCGGAACAGGGTGACCGCCGGGACCGCCGCCTCCGACAGGCCGCCCAGCCGGTCGCGGGCGGCGAAGGAGCGGACGAACACGCCGGCGTCGGCCGGGTCGGCCTCGATCCGCGTCCGGTCGCCCAGGATCGCACCGCCCGACGCCCGGCTGGAAGGGTCCACCGCCGCCACCGCCACCCGGCTTCCCGCTGCACGCAAGCCGGCGACCAACGCGCCGGTCAAGGTGGACTTGCCCACGCCCGGAGGCCCGGTCAG
>JAABUQ010011214.1_pt1 | contig 11518 bp, 8 predicted proteins | sample 5560001 | NCBI WGS metagenome assembly JAABUQ01 (sample SAMN10711888, study PRJNA513371) | rock metagenome | isolation source: Antarctica rocks | place: Antarctica: Victoria Land, Finger Mt nord | collected 2015-12-18
CGCTTTGTTAATGACAAGGTGAAGGTGTAGAGGCTCTACGGGAAGCATCCCATACTATAAGGGTTGGGATGAAGAGAGAGTCCAGACCACGAACCTGAAAAGGGCGGCAAAAGCCGAAGTGGGAGGCATAACTGGTAGGTTGGGGGTTCGAATCCCTCTAGGCCCATCTTCTTTTAGGGCCATTTTCCTCGCGGCGGCTGTTCTTCTTAGCCGCCGCTTTCCTAACCTTTGTCTTTTTCACCGCTGTTGTCTCCGCGAAAGGGCTGCGCCATGTCCCGGATGTTCTGCCTGCTCCGTTTAGCCGCTGTCTGCCTCTGCGGCATTTTCTTGGGATACGGCCCCGCGTCTGCCGACCTGCCGCGCTGGGATGCCGCCGTGCAGGGGAAGTTCGTCACGAGTCTGACGGCGGACACATCAGGGCGGGTCTGGGCCGGGACGGAAGAAAACGGCGTTTGGGTGGCGAGCGGTGCGGACGCGGACAAAGGCTGGACACATTACGGCGTGAAAGACGGACTGGGGCAAGATGATGTCTCGGCGCTGGTCTGCGACACGAAAGGCCGCATCTGGGCCGGGCACCGGAGTGCGGGAATTTTGGTCTTCAATGGGCAGGCGTGGAAAAGCTATGACGCCGCGCATGGCCCGCTCGGCAGCCATGTGTTTGCGCTGGCCGTCAGCCCCAAAGACGGCGATGCCTGGATCGGAACCGATGCCGGGCTGACACGGTACTCGGCGGCCAAAGACACCTGGCGTTACTATACACGCGCCGAGCATCTGCCGTCGGACCAGATTCAGGCGCTGGCGTTTGACGCCAAAGGCACTCTATACGTTGGGACGCAGTGCGATGGCCTGGCAATTGGGACACCCACCAACGATTATGCCTCCTGGCAGCACCTAATCGGGCCGACCCGCCCCGGCATCTCGCCGAGCGGCCCCGGCTTCCCCGACTGCCGCATCACCGCCCTGCTGGCGACCCGTGACGGCTCCGTCTACGCCGGAACGCCGACGGGCCTTGCCGGCAGCCAGGACGGCGGCAAATCATGGACGTACCTGCGCGGCAAGGACTGGTACAAGAAGGTCGAGGGGCGCACCGGAACCGTCCCGACCGATCTTGCGCCGGCCCCGACGCCGACGCTTGCCGAAGATTACGTCTCGGCGCTGGCCGAAGACAGCGCGGGCCGGCTCTGGATCGGGCACAGCGCCAAAGGCGTGGAAGTGGCGGACACGGCCCAGCCCGGACACGCCCTTGTCAGCGCCTTCACTCAGCCGCTCACCGACGATGTTCGCTGCCTGCTGGCGTCTGCCGGGCCATCGGTGCTGGCCGGCGGCTACGGCTCCGGGCTGGCAGTAGCGCCCTCCACCGATCCCAACGCTCCTGCTTGGCATATTGCCGCCGCTCCCGCTCCGGCCGCTTTGCCGTCTCCTGCCGCCGCGCCCACAGCCGCAGAGCTGAAGGCGCTGCTGGCCTCTGTGCCCGCCGCTGCGCCTGCGCTTTCGCCGGGCACGGCGGTGTATCTGGGTGAAGACTGGCAAACTCAGGGCGATTGGGTAGGGCGTTACGGGCATCAGTACGCCGATCTGTGTGGGACTACCAGCCCGGTTTTGCAGCCGGAGGTTCAGGAACCAGGCTACGAGGCTTTCGACCAAACCGGCCCTCATTACAAAGACGCTCCTTCCATCTACTCCTGGATTGGCAAACGGATCATCCCGGAACGGCGTTTTCTATACTCTCCGACATTAGGCTCTCGGCGCGAAGCGGAAGTCAACGATGGAAGCTGGCAGCATGACAAATATCCGATGACCTACGAAGGTCCTGACCTGTGGGTGACGTTCACGGTTCCCGCCGGAGCGCACCGCGCTTCCTTCTACTTCGTCAACAATGACGGGCATCAATCGCCCTTCTCCAAGCGCAACTACTTCCTGGAAATGAAGGCTGATAAGCCGACTCTTGCCGAAGAAGACCGCGCACCGGCGCTGGCCTCAGCGCGGGTGGCGGACTTTTACCATGGCGTTTACAAGCAGTTTCTTGTCATGGGGCCGGGGACGTTCCATCTGAAGATTGGGCGTTCCTATAGTGAATGCACCAAGTTGCAAGGCGTCTTTCTGGATAAAATCCCTGTCGACTTTGCTTCTCCTACTTTTGCCGACCCACAGCCGATTGAGCCTGTTTATCTTGGTGTAGTAGGCTCTTTAGAGTCTGTTCCGGGCATTACGCCGAGGCCGGTCAACAAGCTCGTTGCCGCTCATGTCCTGCCTGGCTCACCGGCGCAAGCCGCAGGATTTCTGCCGGGTGACGTTCTCCTTACTGCTGACGGCCATGCGCTGCCGGACCCGGAAAGCCTGCCTCAAGCTGTTCAATTACACAAAGATGGAGATGCGCTCTCCTTTGTTGTCATGCGTGGAACCAAGCGCCTAACGCTGATTGCGATTTTGCGTCCCCGTCCCGCTGGTTTAGGCGGCTTCCCGCAAGGCCCGCGGCCTCTACCTTCGGCGTTTGCCGCGTATGCGCCGCCTGCCGTGCCACCGGCGGCACCGGGCAAAGCGGACACGCTGACGGCGGCACGCGCCTTGTGGTCGGCTTTGGATACGGCAGAAGCGCAGGGCAGCAGTGCGCCGGGACTGGAGCGCGGGCGGGTTCTGGCCTACCGGGCGGCACTGGCGGCTCAGGCTCCACCGGCGCTGCTGGCGAACTGGCGCTGGCAGCTTGGCTTCTGGTCGGGCACCGACCACGCGGATTTCGACGCAGCGATGCAGAAAGCGCATACGGCGTCCGCTTCCCAGTAACCGTACATAACGGCAGCATGTTCGGGTATCATGCGAAAATTATGCCTGGTAATGACTGGGCTTGTCAGGAGAAAAAATTAACGATGAAGTCACTACGATCAGTGGGCCGTGCCTGCGCTTATGCCGGGCTGTTTGGGAGCATTGCGGCCCTGCCCCTTTCGGTGTCGGCGGTTCGAGCGGCGGACACGATTACCCGCAAGGCGTTCGGTCAGACGGCGGACGGACAGGCGCTTTCGCTGTATACGCTCACCAATAGCCACGGCGCACAGGTGCAGATCACAAACTTCGGCGGCACGGTGACTTCCATTAAAGTCCCGGACCGGCGCGGGAAACTGGGCGACGTGGTGCTGGGCTACGACAGCCCAGCGAGCTATGTCAAAAACACCGGCGGCACCTACTTCGGGGCACTGATTGGGCGCTACGCCAATCGTGTTGCCAAAGGGCATCTGGTCGTAGACGGAACGCCGTATCAGCTTGCCATCAACAACAAGCCGAACACCCTGCACGGCGGCAAAGTCGGCTTCAACCAGAAAGTTTGGACGGCGGCTTCGGTTCGCGCCGCGCACGGCGTCGCGCTGGCTCTGCGCTACGTCAGCCCGGACGGCGAGGAGAACTTTCCCGGCACGCTGACAGTCAAAGTCGTCTACACCTGGACCGACGACAATGCCCTCAAGATTGATTACACCGCGACGACTGACAAAGACACGGTCGTGAACTTGACAAACCATTCGTACTTCAACTTGAACGGAGCCGGGAACGGCACCATTTTGGACACCAAGCTGATGTTCAATGCTAACCGTTACACGCCGGTAGACGCCGTCGCTATTCCACTGGGACCGCTCGCCCCTGTCGCGGGAACACCGTTTGATTTCCGCCGGCCGGTTGCGATTGGGGCGCGAGTTAACCAGCCCAATCAGCAGCTTGAGTTCGGACACGGTTACGACCACAACTTTGTCTTGAACGGCTACCGCTCCGGCAGCACAGTCCCGCGCCTAGCCGCCCGCGCCTACGCGCCGCGTTCTGGCCGGGTGCTGACGGCTTATACAACCGAGCCGGGAATGCAGTTGTACACGGGGAACTTCCTGGACGGCAATATCCACGGCAAGGGTGGCAAGGCGTATGTGCGCCGGGGCGCGTTTTGCCTGGAAGCCCAGCATTTTCCCGACGCCCCGAACCATCCCGCCTATCCGACCACTATGCTGAAGCCGGGGCAAGTCTACCGCCAGACAACCATTTATCAGTTCTCGGTGCGCTGATGCCCTGTACCCTGATTACTTGCCCTCAGCCGGCGGAGGCGTATGGACCGGGGCCGGAGGCGGGGCGTAAAGGTTGTTCAGAATGGCAATGTCTGCGCCGTCGAATGCCGCCTTGACCCGCGCCCTTAGCTCCCGCCCGACGGCCCACTGGTCGCCGGGCGGGGTGCGGATGACCAGGCGCAGGGTGATGCTCTGGTCGGTGAACGCATCCACGCCGAGCATCTCCGGCGGAGCTAGAACCCGCTCCGGCCACTGAGCGGCAACCGCCGCCGCCGCTTCTTCCAGCAGGCGGCTGGCCTCGGCTAGATTGGCATAGTACGAGACGCCGACCTTGAAGTCCACCTGCGCCCAGCGAGCGGTCAGATTAGCGACATCAACGATGCCCCGGTTGGAGATCGTGATCAGCCGCCCGGACATATCACGGATCTGGGTCGCCCGCAGGTTCAGCTTTTCCACCCGCCCCTCATATGCGCCGATTGCGACGGTGTCGCCGACGCCGAACCGATCATCGGCCAGAATATAAATCCCCGCGACCAAGTCTTTCAAAGAGTCCTGCGCGACAATGCTGATTGCCACTCCGATGAGGCCGGCAGACGTCAGCAGCGCGGATAAGTTCAGGCCAATTCCGCTGATAAAGAGGATCACGGCGAATGTCCAGAGCAGCGTCGCGCCGGCAAACTCCGCCACCCGCGCCAGTGTCACGCGGCGCTGGAAAGTGCGCTCCGTCCGGTCCTGCACGGAAAGGTCTTCGGGCATGGCAGGAAACAGCTTTCGCAGGATAAATCCCCACAGCCGGACTAAAATCGCAGCAGGCAAAGCAATGGCAAGGCACAGCACGAGCGGGCGGAATGAGCCGGTGACAAACTGGAAATAGAAGGGGCGCGTCTGCGGGAACAAGTTGATGATCTGCCGGGCCACCAGCAGCCAGAGCAAAGTTTGGAGAGGCCAGCCGGGCCGGTGCCCGCTCCGGCGGGTCACGATCTGGAACGCGGCGTTGACGGCAATCCCGAACAGCAGAACTAGAGCCGCCCACTCAAGCGCCCACCGCAAGTACGCCGGACGGCGCTCCCGCTCCGCCTGCCGAAAAGCCCGGTTTATGCTGTCCGCCCAGCTTTGGGCCAGCAGCGCCTCCGGTCTGCCGGACGCATCGGCATCCGCGTCCGTGACCGTCAGCAGCAGCTTGCCGTCCAGCAGCAGCACAGTCTGGCCTTCCTGCTCCCCGACCGTCACTTCCGGGATTTGCCCCGAGGCTCGCGGGGCAAATGCACCCCGCAGCGCTTCGCTGAGGCGCAGGTTCGCAAGGTCGGCCCGGTCCTGCGCCCGCTCATCGCCGAATGTGTGCACGGCAAAAATGATCTGGTTGTTGACCTGAACCAGCGCCGTGCTGGAAGGGGCCAGAAGAGCGGGCTTCGGCACGGTCGGCACCGAACCCAGCGGTGCGCCTCCGGTGATTTGAGCCTGTGCAGTCCCCATGCTCAGCAGAAGGCAGGCCAGCAGCGACCCTGCAGTGAAATGTTTCGTCAAAAAGCGTGTCATCAAAAACTGCCCTACTTCAGTCATTTCTCTTTCAGCATCTGTCTTTCCTCCCAGAATGCGGCAATTTGGCCGAAACTACGAGGGGGCGGCGGCACGGAATCGAAGCAGGAAATCGAAGCAGGAAACCGAAGCAGAAATGGGAAACTAGGATTGGCCGCAAGCCTTAGAACAGAAATGCTTATGCCGCAACTACTTACCAGCACCTTGACGTTTCTTTTTACCGACATCGAGGGCAGTACCAGGCTTTGGGAACAGAATCCGGACGCCATGCGGACTGATCTAGCCCGGCATAATCAGATCCTTCGAGACGCGATCACGCAGAACAGCGGCCATGTCTTTAAGACCCTGGGGGACGCTTTCTGTGCCGCATTCACGGCGGCGTCGGATGCGCTGAAGGCTGCTCTAGCCGCTCAGCAGATTCTGACGGCAGAAGCCTGGGCAAGCGACCTGCCGCTCCGAGTGCGAATGGCTCTCCACACCGGCACCGCCGATGAGTGGGATGCCGATTACTTTGGCCCGCCCTTGAACCGGACCGCACGTTTAATGGACGCCGGACATGGGGGTCAGATTCTGCTGTCACTGGTCACAGAGGAGTTGACTCGTGACACCCTTCCCCCACTGACTACTCTTCGAGACCTGGAGGAGCGCCGCCTCAGGGATTTAGCCCGACCGGAACAGGTCTTTCAGCTTCTGCATCCCTTCCTTCCCGGTTCCCGGCGCTTCGGTCATTGGATAATCCTGACCTGCCCAACAACCTGCCGCAGCAGCCCACAAGCTTTGTCGGGCGTGAAAAGGAGCTTGGGGAGATCAAGGCCCTGCTGGACCGGACGAGCCTGCTGACGCTGGTGGCGGGGGGGGAAGCGGAAAACGCGGCTATCCCTGCAAGTGGCCGCTGACGTGCTCCTCGGCGACGGGAACGGCGTGTGGTTCGTGGAACTGGCCGCGCTGTCCGATCCCGCCCTCGTGCCCCAGGCCGTCGCGGGTGTACTGGGCGTCAAGGAGGCGTCCGGCAAGACCCTTCAGCAGAGCCTCGTGGAGTGGCTGAAGCCGAGGCGCCTGCTGCTGATCTTGGACAACTGTGAGCATCTCCTTGCCGGCTGTGCGTCCCTCACCGCTGATCTTTTGCGCTCTTGTCCGCAGATCCGCATCCTGGCGTCCTCCCGTGAGCCGCTGAACGTGCCGGGCGAGCAGGTCTACCGCGTTCCCCCGCTGTCCTTGCCTCCCCCCCGGCAGGTCCAGACGCCGCAGAGCCTGTCGCAGTACGAGGCCGTCCGTCTGTTCCTCGACCGCGCCCAGGCAGTGCAGCCCGCGTTTGTGGTGACCGACGCCAATGCGCCGGCTGTGGCCGAGGTGTGTTCTCGTTTGGACGGCATCCCGCTGGCGATCGAGCTGGCAGCGGCCCGTGTGCGTTCTTTGCCGGTGGAGCAAATCCTCGCCCGGTTAGACCAGCGCTTCCGGCTGCTGACGGGCGGCAGCTGGACGGTGCTGCCGCGTCAGCAGACTCTGCGGGCGCTGATTGACTGGTCTTACGACTTGCTGACGGATCAAGAAAAGACACTGCTGCTGCAGCTGTCCGCCTTTGCAGGCGGCTGGACGCTTTCGGCGGCGGAAGGGGTTTGTTCGGGCGACACCATGGAAGGTGAAACGATTGAAGAGTGGGAAGTGCTGGACCTGTTGACAGCCCTGACCGACAAGAGCCTGGTTGTCTACGAGGACGGGGGGGATGGCACGGGACGCTCGCGCCTGCTGGAAACGATACGTCAGTATGCTGGGGAGAGGCTTGCGGAACGGGGAGAAGCCGAAGCCATGCGGGAACGTTCTGCCTCGTGGTTCCTCGCGTTCACGGAGGAGGCAGTGGGACGGATGACGGGTGCGGAGCAGGCATTTTGGCTTGAGCGGTTGGAGACGGAGCACGATAACCTGCGGGCGAGCCTGTCCTGGTTTGAGCGTCAGCCCGAAGGGGCGCAGAGCGGTCTGCGTCTGGCGGGGTCACTGTATTTGTTCTGGGCGATGCGCGGGCATCTGTCGGAAGGGCGTCGGTGGCTGGACCGGGCGCTGTCCCGGACAACACGAGGATCAGCAGAGCCGCGCAGTGCCTCAGGAAAAGCCACGTCAGAGAAAGAAGCCTTGGCACAGGGCACAGCACTGAAAGAGCCGGCAGCCTGGCCAGGATGCAGGGCGACTACGCAAGCGCGTGGGTCTTGCTGGAGGAGAGCCTGAGAATCCTGCGGCAGTTTGGCGATCAGTCGGGCATTGCCAGCACGCTTGGCAACCTGGGGCTTGTCGCTTACGACCAGGGTGACTACGCGGGGGCGCGGGCCTTGTTCGAGGAGAGCCTGAGCATCGCGCGGCGGTTGGGGCTTCAAGAGAAGATTGCCGGAGGTTTAGAAGATATGGTGGGCGTGGCGCTGGGGCAAAGTCAGCCGGAACGGGCGGCTCGGCTCGGGGCGGCAAGTGCCGCCCTGCGTGAGAGCCTCGGCAGCCCTCTTGTCTCTTTAGAGAAAGAGGAGTTCGACAATATAATGGCCTCTGCGGCAGAGGCATTGGGCAAGGCTATCTTTGCTGCCGCCTGGAACGCGGGGCGGGCGATGATAGTGGATGAGGCGGTGGATTACGCATTAGAAGAGAAGACGGAATGACCACGACATCCCTCTTAACAATGGCTTTTTTACCATGGCACGGGGCCATTTTCGTCGAAGTAGCCGCCGGTAGGTCCATCGTCGGGCAGGGTAGCGAGATGGACGGCGATTGTCGCGGCCTGCTGGGCGGTGCGGGTGCCGCGATGCTGGTTCAGGTCGGTGGCGGTGTAGCCGGGATCGGCGGCGTTAACTTTGACGCCCATGTCTTTCAGCTCGGCGGCGAAGATGACGGTCAGCATGTTCAGCGCGGCTTTGGACGAATTGTAAGCCAGAGGCTTGACGTGAGCAAACTCCCAGTTTGGGTCACTGTTCTGCGTTAAAGAGCCGAGGCCGCTGGATAGGTTGACGATGCGCCCTGCCTCCGAGTGCTGCAAGAGCGGCACGAAGGCTTTGGTGACGGAAAAGACGCCGAAGACATTTGTCTCATAGGTGCGGCGCAGGCTGCCGAGTTCTAAGGTGAGGGCACTGGACGGCCCACCGTCCTGCGAGATGCCGGCATTGTTGACCAGCACGTCCAGCCGGCCATAGCCGCTTTCGATTTGAGTGACGGCGGCGCTGATGCCGGCTTCATCGGTGACATCGAGTGTGACGGCGTGAGCGTCCGCGCCGCCCGCTTTGAGTTCGGCGACGGCTTCTTCGCCGCGCTGGGCGTCCCGCGCGCCAATTAGGACGGTCATTCCGAGCGCTCCAAGCTGCCGGGCGATTTCCTTGCCGATGCCTTTGTTTGCGCCGGTGATGAGCGCGATCTTGTCTGGCATTCTGTTTCTCCTCTGCGAAATGTTTTTTATCAAAGCGGCGTACCCTGATGGAACAAGATTTGCCAGCCTGACGCTGATCTTCGCCAGAGAGAGCTGCGGTTCGCTAGTTCTCTGACGCCGCCGTGCACGACTTCACTGATATAGGTGATCAGTGCGACTTCGGCGCAGACAAGCCGGGCGCTGAAGTTTGCAAGTGGCATGGCATCAATTACGGGCTGACCGGGCAAGCCGAGAATGTCCTGCCGCTGGTACACACGCCCGGAGCGGCCGAACTCAAAAAACTCAGCCGCCAATATTTGCTCCATGTAGTCTGGGCTGAACCGGGTTTCGGAGCGCCAGAGCGACTCCTCTAAGCCGCGGAGCAGAGAGATTTCCTCCGGCGTTAGTATGTTGTCTGCCACGCTCTTTCCAGTTTTCTCCTAAACTTTCTGCCGCTGGGCAGCCGCAAATCGCCAGAGGGGGAGCAGCAGCACGAGAGGCACAGCAACAACGGCCAGCAGAAGCTTATCGGGTTCTTCGATGCGGAACGGCTCATACGCGGCAAACTCATTGGAAATAGTCAGCGCATGAACCAGGCCCAGACCTAACACCGCGTAGGAGGCGTAGTGCAAAACGCGCCACTGCCGGCGCGGCATCTTTTTGATGTTCAGCGACGAGATGGTAACGGCAATTAAAGCGTAAGCGGCCAATGTTCCCCAGGCAATCAGGATGCCCTGCTTGGGGGCGGTGAACGGCACGAAGATGTTCCACCAGCGCATTCCCGTGGTTGCATGGGCCAGCAAAAGTGGGATAGGGTGAAGTAGGAACAGGGTTGCGCCAACGACAGACACGGCGCGGTGGTAGGTGAACGTCTTGCCTTTCAGGAACTTGATCTTCTGGGCGGTGCGGGACGCCAGCAGCGTACCGCCGGCGCTGCTGATTATCAGCAGCGCCAGCCCCAGGAGGCCGAGGACGCGGGCAATTTTGAGCAGCAGGTCATCAGGCATGGCGTCTTTACTTGCTAATTTTTACTGAATGGCTCGTGCTAGGCGGTCCTGGCTGGCGGTCTCGGTATCGGTCGCCCATTCTTCGGGCATGGGCATGGAGAGGGCGTGCTCGAACTGTGCTTTGTACAGGTGGTAGTAGAGGCCCCGATGAGCGAGCAGGTCCGTGTGGCTGCCGATTTCGATGATGCGTCCGTCCTGCATGGCGACAATCTTGTCGGCGTGCATGATGGTGGACAGACGGTGCGCGATAATCAGAGTGGTGCGGCCGATCATGAGGCGGTTCAAGGCGTTTTGGATGAGCTTCTCGCTTTCGCTGTCGAGGGCGGATGTGGCTTCGTCTAAGATCAAGATGCGCGGGTCACGCAGGAAGGCGCGGGTGATGGCGAGGCGCTGCTTCTGGCCGCCGGAGAGCTTGGTGCCGCGCTCGCCGATCTCGGTCTCGTAGCCGTTTTCCAAAGCTTCGATAAAGTGGTGGGCGTTGGCGGCGACGGCGGCTTCGACGATTTCTTCATCGGTCGCGCCGGGGCGGCCGTAGAGGATGTTTTCTTTGATGGTCCCCGTAAACAAGATATTATCCTGAAGTACCATGCCGATGTTGTTCCGAAGTGACTTCACTTTGACATCGGCGATGTTATAGCCGTCCACGAAGATCGCGCCGCCGGTGACGTCGTAGAAGCGGGGGACCAAGTTCACCAAAGTAGACTTGCCCGCGCCCGACGGGCCGACAAAGGCAATGACCTCGCCCGGCTTGATGTCTAAATTGAGGCCCTTCAGAATGGGGACTTCGGGGTCGTAGCCGAACGTCACGTTCCGAAGCTCGACCCGGCCTTCAATCTTGGCAGGCAAGGCGACGGCGTCCGGGCTATCTGCGATGTCCGGGGCGATGTCGAAGATGTCAAAGATGCGGTCAATGGCCGCGCCGGCGTTCGCGATGACGGCGGCCATGTCGGTCAGCCGCTGCAGAGGCATGTAAAAGAGGCCAAGCGTAGTCCAGAACGTGATCATCATGCCGGTGGTCATGCGTCCGGCGATGACTTCATGCGCTCCGAACAAGACGACGGTGATGGGCGCAACCGAGGTCAGAACATTGGAAGTCGCCATGTTCAGCGCTTGATACCGCACGGTGGTCACCTGGCGGTCATACAGCGAGCGGTGCATCCGGTGAAACAGGCGGGTTTCGCGCTTCTCGCGGGCGAACGCCTGGACAACCGTGGCGCCGGCGACCTTTTCCTGGACCTGGCCGGAAAGCTCAGACAGCCCTTCCTGGACGGCGTGAGACGCCTTTCGGATGCGCTGGCCGTAGAAGCGGACGCTGAAGACCCAGAAGGGCAGGACGATGAGTGAGACGGTCGCCATGCGCGGGGACAGCAGGAACAGCCAGATGACGATGCCGATGACCGACAGCGAGTCCATCCACAGAAGTGTGCAGGCGTTGCCGATAAAATTCTGCGCCAGCGCAATGTCCGAGGTCAGCCGCGAGACGATGCTCCCCGAGCGGTTCTGCTGGAAGAACGACAGCGACAGCCCTTGAATGTGCTCGTACAAATCGTTCCGAAGCTTAA
>JAABUQ010011215.1_pt1 | contig 11518 bp, 10 predicted proteins | sample 5560001 | NCBI WGS metagenome assembly JAABUQ01 (sample SAMN10711888, study PRJNA513371) | rock metagenome | isolation source: Antarctica rocks | place: Antarctica: Victoria Land, Finger Mt nord | collected 2015-12-18
GCCGATGATCACCTGATCGATCGGCACGTCGCCAACTTGCGAAATGGGGCGAGCATTTTCCGGAAGGCTGGGGAATGCTACCTGAGGTTCGATCTCGCTGACGTCGAACTCAACTTCTTTGATGTAGGTAGCGTCGGGATCGCTGCTGTATTCGGTGTAATTGGTATGGCCCACCGACGCGAGATAGTCGCGAGTGACCTGATCCACGTGAAAGATGCCGTTCTTGGCGCCGGCCTCGATCGACATGTTCGCCATGGTGAAACGCCCGGCCATCGGTAATTCTCGCAGCGGCTCTCCATGGAACTCCATCGCCATATAGGTGGCGCCATCCACGGTCATTTTGCCGATGGTGTAGAGGATAAGGTCCTTGCCACGCACCCATGGTTGCAGTTTCCCGCGGTAGGTTACCTTCACTGTCGGCGGGACTCGGAGCCAGGTCTCGCCGATGGCCCAGCCCACCGCGACATCGGTCGAGCCCACACCGGTTGAGAACGCTCCCAATGCCCCATACGTGGTGGTGTGCGAATCGCCTCCGATGATGACCTGTCCCGGCCCCACAATGCCGTGCTGCGGTAGCACGCAGTGCTCAATGCCGGCCCTGCCGACCTCGAACCAGCGAGCGCCTTGATCAAGCGCGAACTGTCGCACCCGCTGCACCAGTTTCGCGGTGGAGATGTCCTTGGCCGGGGTGAAGTGATCCGGCACAAAAATGGCGTTCTGTGGGTTCGCAATCCTCTCGGCGCCCTTGATTTTCAGGAATTCGTCGATAGCCAGCGCGGCTGACAGCTCATTGGCCAGGTTGACGTCGACCTTGACCATGACTATCTCACCCGGCTCGACCCGGTCCTTGCCGGCGTGCGCCGCCAGGATCTTCTCCGAAATGGTCATTCCCATGCGATTTGTCCTCTCTTTTCCCTTATCCCGTGCTGCCAACGGCAGCGGCCTTATCCTGCCAGGTGCTGATAATGCCGCGGATGTCTCCTTCGGTGAGGAGGCAACTCGACTGCTTGCAGGCGCTGAAGATGGCGTCCACCAGGGCTGGGGCCGGCTCCAGACCGTTTGCTTCCAGCCAGTACACCACGTTCGATTGGCCGCTCATCGGACCGATATCGATGGTTTGGCTGCGGCCGAAATACTCGGCGGGAACGCCGGAGTACACCCGGTTGGCCAGCCACTGGTCCCCTTTGCGCATCGCCTTGATCACGGCGGCCGCGTGAACGCCGGTGGCGGTGCGGAACGCATCCTTGCCGAGCACCGGGTAGTTCTCCGGAATTGGCACGCCAGTCACCTCGGACACCAGGTCACAGTACTCGCCCAGGGTATGGAGGTCGGTGTCGATCCAGCCCAGCAGCTTAAAGTTCACCAGCAACTGATCGATCGAGGTGTTGCCGACGCGCTCACCGATCCCAAGTGCGGTTCCATGCACGCGATCCACCCCCGCATACGCAGCGGTAAGCGCATTCACCAGGCCCAGGCCTCGGTCGTTGTGACCATGCCAATCGATTTTGACATCTTCACCCGTGTCTGCTACCACCTGTCGCACAAAGGTCACCAGGTTCCAGACGCCCTCCGGCATGACATGACCGACAGTATCGGCCAGACAGACCCGGCGAGCGCCGGACTGTATGGCCGCGGTGTACAGCCGGCGGAGTGTCTCGGGTCGTGCCCGTGTGGTGTCTTCGGTCACGTACATCACTGGCAGTCCCTGGTCGGTCGCGTAGCTCACGGCCTCGGTCGAGTGTTGCAGCATGCGGTCAATGGTCCAGTCCTCGGCATACTGCCGGATCGGGCTGGAGCCGATAAAGACCGCCGCCTCGATGGCGAGACCAGCCGCCTGAGAGGCTTCCACAATGGGATCGATATCCACCTTGAGCGTTCTCGCCGCGCAGTTGGGAACGATCGCAAGCTTGTGGTCGCGAATCTCGCATGCTAGGGCTGTAACATCCCTGGCGACGTCGGGACCAGCACCCGGCAATCCAATGTTTGCGGACTGGATGCCCAATTGATGGATGGAGTGCAGGATGCGCCGCTTATCCTCAAGGGAGGGGCAGCGCACTGATGGGCTTTGCAGCCCATCGCGCAGCGTCTCGTCGTTTAACTCGATGCGCGACTGCAACGGCGCGCGATGCTCACCTTCGACATTCCAGTCGTAGATGAACTCATGTACATCCATAATCCGCAGCCCTCCCTCGGATTATAGACGGCATGTACCGCTTCGGCTGCCGGCTGCTACACGTCCGACGCCGGGCGACCGCCTAACAGGACTCGCCCTTTTTCCATGGTCTCATCGGGCACAGTCATTCCGAGTTCACCCGCATACTCGATCAAATCCGGCAGGCGCTTAGCGTTCAGGAGCAGCATCTCTAACTGCCGGGTCTTCTCCAACTCGCGACGCAGCTTGTCCTGCGGCTCGGGAGGCAACTCAGGGAGGCGCGGATCATGTTCGATGGCCTCGATCACCGTTTCCGGCCCCACCTCGCCGGCGTACGCCAGCAGGACAGTCTCGCTGACGTGCCCGATGGCTCGCGCCAGTCCCTTCAGCTGAGCAGCATCGCAAACGCCGTTGCGAAAAGCGGCAGCACCGACGTCGCCCAACGCCGAGACAATCGCGTTGCTCAGGACGTCGTACAACTCGTCGGAAGCCGCCGCGGCGTCCCCGCCTGGTCCGATGGACAAATTCTCGGCTACCTGTTCCGCACTCTCGCGGTATGGGTCTTTAGCCGAGCGATCGAATATGTGCGACATGCTCTGGTCTTCCTTTCTGGCGGCTGGCGCCACTATCTTGGCTGTCCGGGGTCATGCTGTTCTGCTGCGGATAACCGGTGCTGGGGGCTAGTTGGCGGCGTGAACCGGCGCGCGGAAGTAGGAAACGTAACGAAAGAGTTCCAGGTACATACGCGCTACGTTGGGCCAGGTCATGGGGCGGCTGAATTTATAGGCCCGATCTTCAACTTGCAGCAACTTCCTACGATTGCCAAGCAGTGAGTTGACGGCGACGGCTATGGCGGCTGGATCCTTGAACGGGACGATGATGCCACGCCCATCCGAGAGCATTTCCTGGGCGTAGGTGAACGGCGTCGCCACCACCGCCTTGCCACATCCCACTGCATAGGCCAGCGTGCCGCTGACGATCTGATCCTTATTGAGATACGCCATGATGTATACATCGGTAGCGGCCAGGTAGCGGATCAACTCCGAGTTGCTCAAGAAGCGATTATTGAAGCGCACATGACGCTGAACGCCGAGTTCTCGTGCCAGCTCAATCAAGCTGTTTCGATATGCCTCGCCGTCCCGCTTACGAATGTGCGGATGCGTTTCACCGATCACCAGGTACTGGACGTTGGGCGACTGCTCGACAATTGCCGGGAGCGCCTGGATCACGTACTCGATCGCCTTGCTGGGGCCGATCAGGCCAAAGGTGGAAAGGAGCGGCCGGTCTCCCATGCCCAGCAGTTGCTTGGTCCGGCGTCGAATCGCTTCCTTCCGTGTAAAGACCGGGATGCCATGTGGAATCACATGGACTCGTTCGGACGGAAGATCATAGTTGTCGAGAAGCATGGGGACGGCAGCCCGCGCCAGTACAATCACCGCTGCAGCCGCATCGAACATACGCTGCGTTGTCTCAAGAAAGTGACCAGCCGGATTCGGCATCACCGTGTGCATGGTAAGGACCACTGGTTTTTGGAGTCGATGCATGAACTCAACGAGGTACTCGCCGTCCTCACCGCCGAAGAGGCCGTACTCGTGTTGGATATTCACGACCTGAACCCGAGACTGATTGATCTGATCGGCCACCTCGAGGTAACTGTCAAGGTCTTCGGTCTCGATCTGGTAGCGTACGCGTCCCTGGTAATCGTGCAGGTCGTAGTCGTACATCTGCCCGTAGTCGTTGACGGCGGCGACCACCGAGAGCCGCGATGGATCGATCGCATCGTATGCGTTCACGACATCATAGGTGAAGGTGCCGATCCCGCATTCGCGGGGTGGATAGCTACCCACGAAAGCGACGCGAGGAACCGAACTCGACGGGCTACTGGGAAGTATCGTGTACGGTTCCTGCATGCCCTCTCCTCACCGTCATACCGCTGCTTTTACTCTACCAGCGCGTTCTAAAAGTGACCAAAACCCTTTCAAGGATTGGGCATCAAAAGACGTACTCCTTTTGGGCGGGTTTGACAGATAGGAAATATCCTGTTAGGCTGTGTTTGCGTTTGCGTGCTGAGCCCATGTCCTTACCCAAGGAGTGGCTGTCCCGGGTTTCAGTGCGACCAAAAAAACCTGGAGGTCCTGGATGAGGAAACCGCTCCTGGCTTTGAGCCTTACTCTGAGTACTGGTCTCGGAGCCATTCCGGTGGCAGGTGCCCTGGCCGCTTCAACGGCAGCCGGTCAGCGTCCCACTCGGCATACGGTGAACTACACCACGCCCAGCACGACTCCCCCCACCTATTCCGCACCGACCTACAGCGCCCCCAGCTACAATCCGGCCCCCTCCGTAGCTGCCCCAGCGTCCAACGCCGTCTCCGGCGCTCAGATCGTCAGCACCGCGCTGAAGTATCTGGGGTATCCCTATACGGCCACCGGCAACAGCCCAAGCACTGGTTTCAGTTGCATTGGGTTTGTTTCTTTTGTGTACCGGTCAAACGGCATTCCACTCCCCGGAGATCTGGGCGACGCTCAGGCCTACGCGCCCTCTGTACCCTTCAGCAGTCTGCTGCCGGGCGACATCCTGTATTTCCAAAACACCGTCTGGACCGGACTTTCCCATGCGGCTATCTATCTGGGCGGCGGTCGGTTCGTCCATGCCGAGTGGTACGGCGCCGGTGTGCGAATCTCATCCTTCAACGGTGATCCGAAAGACGGGAATTACTGGACAGAGAAATACCTGGGCGCCAACCGTCCGTGGGGTGGCGCTGCTGTGGCCCCCATCGTGCCACCGAGCCCCCCGGCCGTGGGCGCTATTCCTAAAGTTGTCTCCTCTACCGTGCCATCCTCGAACGCAGTGAAGGTGGTGGGTGGAACCGCGGCGGTCGTATCGGTCGCACAGTTGAACGTGCGCACTACACCCTCAAAGACCAGTGCCGTGCAGCAGGTTGTGACTCAGGGAGCCACGGTGACGGTTATAGGCCATCGCCACGGCTGGTACCATGTCCAACTGCAGAACGGCGCCGTTGGTTGGGTCGTGGGGCGGGGCATCGGCAAGAGTAGCCCTCCAGCAGCGCCCCCGGCACAATCCAGCACTGGCGCGCAGCCGACGATTGGTGTGCAGGTAGTGCCGGCTCGTCAAGGCGCTCCGGCGCCGGTCAAGCATCACTCCACCATGACCGCCAAGGTCGATGGCCTTCGAGTTCACTCCTCTCCGTCAGTCGGCGCCTCGGTAGTCACCTCTGTGTCACGCGGTCAACGCGAGCAGGTTCTTAGCCGTAGCGGCAACTGGGTGAAGGTTCGTCTCTCCGATGGGACGGTTGGCTGGGTTATGGGTTCCTACGCCAAGGTAGGTGGCTCGTCGCACGTCTCGACCAAACCGGCGGCAGCCATCCCGACCGCTGCCACCTATGTACACCACCCCAGCCGCGCAGTCGGGAGAGCGGCCAGCGTGTCTATGAACGTTCACAACGGCCCATCCCTCAACCACACGGTGGTCACCGTAATTGCCGCTGGATCGCGTTACCAGATTGTCAGTTGGTCCGGCAACTGGGCGCGGGTCCTGCTGCCGGACGGCACGACCGGCTGGGTAAGCGGCACGCTGCTGGGTCATGGAGGCTCCGCGACGACGACTGTTGCCACCTCTCAGCGCAGCACCCGGGCGATCTCCTCGCACGGTTCCGTGCTCACCGCCGGTGTCCGAGTGCATGTTGCACCGGGCGTCAAGAGTGCGGTCGTCACCCTGGCGGCTGCCGGAACACACGTCCGCATCCTTGGTTACCGAGGTGGCTGGACCCTGGTTCGCCTGCCGGGTGGGGCCACGGGATACGTACTGGGCAGCTACCTGCGGTAGCTTTTCCCCGATCACACGAAAAGGGCCGCGGGCATTGTCCGCGGCTCTTTTGCGTTCACGAGACATGGTATGCGATCAAGCGGTCAAAGGCGATGGCCGATGGCGAATCACCTGGGGCGCAGGGCTGGCTCGATCGTTGAAATCGCCTCAGACGGCTGGTATCGCGGCACCACACGCTCTACGGTGACGAAACCGAGGCCAGAGCTCGTAGTAGATTTGCCATCTCAATGGCCGATACCGCGGCGTCGTACCCTTTGTTGCCCGCCTTGGTCCCCGCCCGCTCAACCGCCTGCTCGATGGTATCGGTGGTCAGGACACCAAAGATCGTCGGGACACCGGTTTCCAGTCCCACCTGGGCAATGCCGCGAGCAGCCTGCCCCGCAACATAGTCGAAGTGGGCCGTGGCGCCACGAATCACGGCGCCCAGGCAGATCAGAGCGTCGTAACGACCGGATAGAGCGAGCAGTCGCGCGACCAGGGCGATTTCAAAGCAACCCGGAACCCACACCACATCCACACAGTCGTCCGGCACATCGTGCCGCCGGAGCCCATCCTGTGCCCCTGCCAGCAGCTTGTCGCTGATAGCGCCGTTGAAGCGAGCTACCACAATGCCCAGCCGCAAGCTTCCGCCGGCCAGCTTGCCCTCGAAGGTCGTCATCACAAGCCCGCGCGCTCCCGAAAGTCCAGGACGTGGCCCATTTTGGTCCGCTTCGTCTCCAGGTAGCGCTCGTTGTGCACGTTAGGCTCAATCTCCAACGGAACCGTCTCCACCAGTTCCAGGCCATGCTCGGCGCCCCGGCTCTGGCCAAAAATACCACGGGCTTTCTCCGGATTGTTGGTCAAGAATCGTATCTTTCGGAGCCCGAGGTCGTAGAGAATTTCCGCGCCGACGCCGAAGTCACGCATGTCAGGCGGGAAACCGAGCTGAATATTCGCTTCCACGGTGTCGTACCCCTGCTCCTGTAAGCTGTATGCCCGAAGCTTATTGTGCAGACCGATACCCCGTCCTTCATGCTGGCGCATGTAGACCACCGCTCCGCCCTCGCGGTCGATCATGCGCAACGCGCGGTGCAGTTGTTCGCCGCAGTCGCAGCGCTGCGAGCCAAATACATCCCCCGTGAGGCACTCCGAATGCACGCGAACCAGGGTCGGCACGTCCGGATCCAACTGGCCTTTGATGATGGCCATGTGTTGGTCACCGGTGGCGGTGTCCTCGTATCCGATGGCGGAGAAAACGCCGCTGTCGGTGGGGAGTTGGATCGCCTCCGTCACGCGGCGCACGATAGGCTCGTGGCGGCGCCGGTAGGTGATCAAATCGGCCACGCTCACAATTTTTAGATCGCATCGAGCAGCGAAGCGTTCAAGTTCGGGCATACGAGCCATCGACCCGTCCTCACCCACGATCTCGCAGATGACTCCGGCTGGTTGCAGGCCCGCCAGTCGCGCCAGATCCACGGATGCTTCGGTCTGGCCCGCCCGGCGCAGCACGCCGCCGTCTCGCGCTCGTAGGGGAAAGGTGTGGCCCGGCATCAGTAAATCGTCCGGCTTGGTCCCGGGATCGACCAGAGCCAGGATGGTGGCCGCGCGGTCGAACGCCGAGATACCGGTGGTGACGTTCCTGGCCTCTACTGAGACGGTGAAGGCTGTGCCCAACGGAGCGGTATTTTCTCGCACCATCTGTGGAAGTTGCAGTTCGTCGAGCCGCTTTCCCGTCAACGGCACGCAGACCAGGCCCCGCGCTTCGCGGATCATAAAGTTCACCGCCTGGGGTGTCACCTTTTCAGCCGCGATCACGAGATCCCCTTCGTTTTCGCGGTCTTCATCATCGACCACGATGACGAACTTTCCCTGGCGGATCTCTTGGATTGCTTCACTAATAGTGCTAAGTGGCATATAGGTTCCTTCAGGTCAGTGTACCACCAGCTTTTCCACGTATTTAGCCAGAATATCCACCTCGAGATTGACCTGATGGCCGGTCGTTACGAGGCCACGTGCGATGTGATCCTGGGTGTATGAGACGAGAGCCACGCCAAATCCGCTTTCGTCGACCTCGGTCACCGTCAAACTGATTCCGTCCACGGTGATGAACCCCTTCTCGACGATGTAGCGCAACAACTCGGGAGTGGTTACGAGATACACGGCCAGTGCCGGCCCGTCCGGCGCCACCGTGGCGACCGTGCCCACCCCGTCAATGTGGCCCTGTACAAAATGCCCCCCCAGGCGCGAGGTGGGCTGCAGGGCTCGTTCCAGGTTCACTGTGTCGCCCGGGGCTAGACGGGCCAGATTGGTGCGCCGCACGGTTTCGGGCATGACCCCGACCGCAAAGCCTTGATCGACCAGTCGGGTTGCGGTTAAGCACGTTCCGTTGACGGCAATGCTATCGCCGGGATGGGCGTCTGCCGCGACCACCCGCGACTGGATGACGAAGCTCTCCTGGGAGTTGTCCAGATCGACTGCTCGTACCGTGCCGACCTCTTCCACGATTCCCGTAAACACCTGAAACCACCCTCCGTGATAGCCAACCTTGAAGAATACAGTGACCTGCCGGCCCGACGGGGAACATCGACCACCTACGCGTATCTTGTCACTGGGTCAATTCGAGTTTGGTAGTGGATAGGCAGTGATGTACCGATCATCAAACCAGGCTCGGCCACGGGCCGCGAACCCGGGCGGCAGGAACGATTCGGCTGGGGCAATAACCTTGTTGATCAGCCCCAGCGCAAGAAGTGACCCACGCGAGGGACCGCTATCGGATACGAGAACGGAGGTCACGTGACGGCGCCCGAGTTGGGCCAATGCGGAGTCAAACTCGTGGCGCGAACCGATTTCGGGTATGAGGATGTGGGCATTCGCATGCGGTGATCCGTCGAACAGGGCCAGCAAGCCTCCCGCCGGCGTCGCCCGCAAGCGCAGGTCGGCCTGCTGTTCCAGGCTCTTTTCGTTCTGGGGATGCCCGAGTAGCAAGGTAACGAATGGCCTGCCGGTGGTGACAAACGCGGCATGAGCCTCAATCAGTTCCGCCGCCTCCTCGGCGTGATCCCCCAGGTAGATCTCAACGCCACGAGCTTGCAGCCGGCGCAGGCCTTCACCGTTCACCAGGCGATTCGGATCGAGCACTGCCGCATGCACCGTGGCGATGCCCGCATCCACCAGGGCGTTCACGCACGGTGGGGTGCGTCCCCAGTGCGCGCACGGTTCAAGGGTGACGTACAGCGTTGCCGCGCGGGCTTTGTCGCCGGCCTGGCCGAGCGCTTCAATCTCAGCATGGGCCCGGCCGGGAGGCTGGGTCCGTCCCTCCCCGACGATCTGGCCTCGATTCACGAGCACGGCGCCTACCGGTGGATTCGGGCTGGTGGTTCCTTGCGCCTGTCGAGCCAGGTCGATGGCACGCGACATGAAATCCGGTGTCGATGTCGTTCCAGTGCTGCTCGGCTCATCACCCTGCGCCATTGCGCCCGACACGCCACCGAGCAGCTCAACCGGGGTTTGTTGGCTCATACCGTCAGGCGTCTGGAACCCGCGCGGCGGGTCGATATCGCGCATCGGCCTCTCTTTCGTCATCTACTCTTCATTGCGGCGTCGATCGGGGCGGTTTAGACTGGTCGTGAGCGGACCCGGCGGTGCACGCCGCATTGCCTACGCAGCGGGCGACGTCAGGAGTCGACCCGGATCGACTAAAGGAATGCATCTGGTGTTACGTCAGATTCTCGTTCGATTATCCCAGCAACCACAGTTGCGAGACATTGCCACCCACAACGGGCTGGCGCGCGGCATGGCAGAGCGTTTCGTCGCTGGAGAGACGCTGGAGAAGGCCATCGCAGTGGTGCGCGACGTGAACGCGCGCACGATGTCGGCCACGCTCGATCATCTGGGCGAGAATGTCACGTCCAAGCAGGAGGCGATCGAGGCTACCAACGCGGCCTGTTCGATGCTGGCGGCGCTAACCTCAGCCGGGGTCGATTGCAACGCCTCGCTGAAGTTGACCCAGTTGGGACTGGACCTGGGAGACGAGCTTGCTCGCGAGAACCTGCAGCGGATTATGGACCGGGCCGCTGAATCGGGCACCTTTATCCGCATCGACATGGAAAGCTCTGAATACGTCGATCGAACGCTCGATATCTTTTACCGTCTGTTCGAGACGTACCAAAACGTGGGGGTGGTACTCCAGGCATGCCTCTATCGGAGTGCCCAGGACCTGGAACGCCTGATCGTGGCCAAAGCCCGCGTTCGACTGGTCAAGGGAGCGTATCTTGAGCCGGCATCCGTGGCCTTTCAGCAGAAAGCCGACGTCGACGCCAACTTCGTCAAGCTCACCGAAATGCTGCTCGCCGACGCGCACTATCCAGCGATTGCGACCCACGATCCCGCGATGATCGCGGCCGCGAAGCGGTTTGCGGCCGGCCACCAGATCGCTGCCTCATCCTTCGAATTCCAGATGCTGTATGGCATACGACGAGACTTGCAGACCAGTCTCGTGGCCGAGGGCTACCGCATGCGTATCTATATCCCATATGGCTCGCACTGGTATCCCTATCTGATGCGGCGCATGGCGGAGCGCCCAGCGAACGTCATGTTTGTGCTGGGGAGCATTGCGCGCGAGGTTACCGCCCGTGGGACATAGGGACAGGACAGTACTACAGTGCGGCAGTGAGGGCCAGGAAGAGGATAAGCCCCCAAAATGCGCCTAACACCGCGAAGAGCGCGACCCGTTCAATCACGGCCGGGAGACTGGTCGTGGCCCGGTCCGCCGCAGTGGCATTGAGCCTGACAACGTGAGAGTACGCCTCTGTGGTGCGGGTCGGTGCGTAGTTCATGAGACCTTCCTCGGTGATTAGTACGCCTGTTCTATAGGTCGCCTGTCCTACTATAGATGGTGGTGACGAACAGGTCAATCCCGAGATGTAGGGCGACATTGACCGTTTCGAGCTGTGCTTGGTACACTCGTGCGCAACGCGGTCCCGTGGTGTAGCGGCCCAACATGTCTGCCTGTCACGCAGAAGATCGCCGGTTCGAATCCGGTCGGGACCGCCAGTTACCCTATCCTGCTCCCCGTTCCGGCCCACAGTGTGGGATGAGCGTTGTCGGCCGGCAGGTTGGTTCCCTCAGGCGAACATCGCTGCGATCTGTTCGGCGGCCGTTTCGCCGGCCTGAATACAGTCGGGGATACCGACGCCGCGGTATCCATTCCCAGCCAGGAACAGACCAGGAGTGGCCTGAAGCCGGGCGTGGATCATCGCCATGCGATCCGCATGCCCCAGCGTATATTGGGGCATGCCGCGCGGCCATCGATAGACGCGCGTGAGAGTCGGTACGGCGCTGATGTCGAGCGTTGTTCGCCACTCATCGCGGGCCATCTCCAGCAAGTCATGCTCCGGCGCGGCTGCTATGTCGTCGTCACCCGCGCGTCCGATGAAGGCGCGGAGCAAGGCGTGATCCGCGGGCGCGCGGTGAGGGAATTTAACCGAGTTCCAGGTCGACGCGAGGACCGAACGCCCTTCCTGACGAGGCACCAGGTACCCGAAC
>JAABUQ010011216.1_pt1 | contig 11517 bp, 12 predicted proteins | sample 5560001 | NCBI WGS metagenome assembly JAABUQ01 (sample SAMN10711888, study PRJNA513371) | rock metagenome | isolation source: Antarctica rocks | place: Antarctica: Victoria Land, Finger Mt nord | collected 2015-12-18
CCCGTATCCTTGAATTCATCGATTACTTCAATCGCACAATGGCTAAGCCTTTCAAGTGGACTTATCAGGGTAAAGCCTTAAAGCAATGATGAAGGGTAGGCAAACTCACGCCTAGGTCTACTAGGGGGTGATTGCGTCATCCTGTTTCCAGGATGCTCTATACTCGTCCGTTACCTTCTTCACAATCATCATCAAAATTGTGGAAAACCCCTAATTTGGACCGAAGCTTGGAGAGAAATTGAGCCTGCATTGAAGTTGTCGGCGTTTCATCCTGTCGGAGCTGTTGTCGGATTTCTTCTAAATGAGCAGCGGTTTCACAGCTGCTCCAATGGCATTCAAACGTTATCAGCCACTTCGAGCGCGCTGAACATGCCTCCAAACAGACGCTCTCGAATAGTATTGTTGCTAAGAAAGTCATGAGGGAAGCCTAGTTCAATCTGACTCATGTCATGCAGGCGTTGCAGATGCTCTGGTGTAAGAGTGACTTCAAGACATGGCAAGTTGTCTTTGAGCTGCGATCGCTTGCAAGCACCAACAATGGGTATCATCACACCAACTTGAGCCCGCAGCCATAGATTACTATTTATTAAACAAAGTTAAAGACCAATAGCTCCCGAAGCAACGTGAGGAGTAAGAAACAGTGATTGCTCTGTGATATTCCCTCCGTAGGAGGAGATATTGATGGGCTATCTGAAACAGGATATAAAGACAGTTTGTGTTGGCTTGGTCAATCTACCAATGATGTTCCAAACCAAGAGCCCGGCTAGCATCAACATATTTGCCAAGACACGCAGGCAGTAACGCCTCTTTATATAGCGTTGGAAAGAGAATTCTCATGAAGATGAACATCAAAGACCTTCAAATCGTCAGCCCTGTGTTCGAATTCCTCGGAAGCATCCCCAAGCGCTATACGGGTGAGGGTGAAAATGTCTCACCACAGTTGGAGTGGGGTGGGCTACCACTGGGAACCAAGCAATTGGCCTTGATCTGCCATGACCTAGACGCACCGCTTCCTCGCGGCTTTACGCACTGGATAATTTATGGCATCCCGCCGACTGCTAGTGGAATTGTTGAAGCTGGTGGAGGTGTATTCACCGAAGGTGTTAACAGTTCCGGCGAACCGGGCTACACCGGCCCGATTCCACCAGTGGGACACGGCCCACACCATTATTTTTTCTGGCTGTACGCATTGGACAAGGAACTAGACCTGAAACTAGGCTTGGACCGAGAACAACTGCTCGGCGCCATCGAGGATCACGTGATTGAGCAGGCGCGGCTCGTCGGGATCTACGAGCGATCGCTCACAAATAGCTGATGGAGTCTTGGTGGCTCAATAGAATAGACTTTTGTTAGATAGCAGGGAACTTGGTAATCGATGGCACGTCTGGCACTGCTGAGTGTATCTGATAAGAGTGGGCTAATCGAGCTGGCTCGTAGTCTGGTTGAATTTGAGTTCGAGTTCATCAGCAGTGGCGGTACAGCTCAAGCCCTCAAAGAGGCAGGGCTGCCAGTTACCAAAGTTGCCGACTACACAGGTCATCCTGAGATTTTGGGCGGTCGAGTCAAAACCCTTCATCCTCGAATTCATGGCGGGATTTTGGCACGTCGGGACAATCCTTTGGATGTAGCAGATTTGGAGAGCAACCAAATCCGCCCAATTGATTTAGTCGTGGTCAATCTCTATCCCTTCGAGCAAACGATCGCTAAACCGGGAGTTACTTTAGCAGAGGCAATTGAGCAAATTGATATCGGTGGTCCTGCCCTACTCCGGGCAGCTGCCAAGAACTACGCCCATCTTACCGTTCTGTGCGATCCATCTGGATACGACGCCTACTTGCACCAGATCCGACAGCACGGGGGGGAGACATCGTTAGAGTTCCGTCAAGCTACTGCCCAGCAGGCTTTTTGGCATACCGCTAGCTACGATCGAGCGATCGCTACCTACCTCGAAAGTCAGGAGTCAGGAGTCACAAGCGATTCTCTACCCCAAAGGTTCAGCCTTGTTGGGCAACAGCTACAATCCCTGCGCTATGGCGAGAATCCCCACCAACCAGCTGCCTGGTATCAAACTCAAACCACTCCGAATGGCTGGGCAGCAGCGACAAAACTCCAGGGCAAAGAACTAAGTTACAACAACCTAGTTGACTTAGAAGCAGCACGGCGGCTAATTGCTGAATTCACAGATACTCCGGCTGCTGTGGTCGTTAAGCATAACAATCCCTGTGGTGTGGCAATAGCGACTAGTCTGGCAAAGGCATACGAAAAGGCTTTCAATGCTGACCCCGTTTCTGCCTTCGGTGGGATTGTTGCCCTAAACCGTGCCATCGATGCCCCTACCGCAACCGCTCTGACTCAGACGTTCTTGGAATGCGTCGTTGCACCGAGTTGTGAGCCAGAGGCGAAGGAGATTCTCAGCGCTAAATCCAAGGTGAGGGTTTTGAGCCTACCAGACTTGAGCTTGCTCAAGGAAGTTGCCGGAGCTACCTCCGGCAAACCCTTGAGTGCTGGTCTTCAGCAAACAGTCAAGGTGATCGCCGGTGGTTTCTTAGTGCAAGCCTCAGATGACTCCGTAGATGACCCCAGTCAATGGCAAGTTGTGACCGAACGTCAACCTACCCCGGAGCAGCAGTCAGAACTGCTGTTTGCTTGGAAAGTCTGCAAGCACGTGAAATCAAATGCCATTGTGATTACAGGCGATCGCGCCACCCTCGGTGTGGGATCTGGTCAAATGAATCGTGTCGGTTCCGTCAAAATTGCCTTGGAACAGGCTGGAGAAAAAGCTCAAGGAGCAGTGCTCGCCAGTGATGGCTTCTTCCCTTTCGATGACTCAGTGCGGACAGCTGCGGCGGCAGGGGTGATGGTGATCGTTCAGCCTGGGGGTAGTCTGCGCGATCAAGACTCCATTCAGGCAGCAAATGATTTAGGGCTGGTCATGGTCTTCACCGGCATCCGCCACTTCTTGCATTAATTAAAATTTAGAACAAGGCTGCGTAGCCCAAACATTGCTAATTTGTAAAAATAACGTTACATTAATTCATATAAAGTTACAGGAGCTAGCTTCCATGCGCTGTACCACCATGACCAAGGACTCCTTAACAGCACCTCTGCTCCATTTGTGATGTACTTGACCGAGCCCCTTTTGAGAAGACATAAGAGTCATACCGATTGTGTTCGCCAGCTTGACACTGTTGACGGTATTTGCCGTCACCTAAGCCATCAAAAGAGCTTAGTTACTTAGCTTCAGACCTTCAAAATGTTTAGCGCGGCAGAGCCAACAGTTTTCGCCCAAGTCGGGCACAGGAGCCAGCAATGAACCAGCCCATCGAATTATCTTTAGAACAAGAATTTAGTCTCAGAAGCTTTGCCGACCAAGTACAGCAAATGTCCCGCGAACAAGCTCAGGAGTTTTTGCTCAAGCTGTATGAGCAGATGATGATTCGGGAAACGATGTATCAGCAATTTCTGAAGCACGAGTGGAAACTAGATTCAGGCGCAGCATCTGTGTAGTTTGCTAGTTTCAATTCATTTAGTGTAAGCCGGAAACCGTTTTGTTTGCAGTCCAGGGTGATTAAGTTGGCAAGCCGCTACAACTGAAGTGAGCAGTGTGGCGAGAGTCTTAACGTAGTGTTCGCTATTATGTTGGTTGAGGATGAGTTCGTAGCCGCGCTGCGCCTGCGCTTCGGCTTCTTGGGGATTGTGCAACAACCTGATGATCGCTTGCTGCAACCCCGCTTGGTCGCCGGGATTAACGCTGGTTACTGTGCCTGGGAAAGCAAGATAATCAATCAAACCCTTGGTTCGAGTGATCACCACTGGCCTACGGCAGGACATAGCTTCGAGCATAGTGGTGATGCCAGCAGTGGCATTATTGTCAAACAGGTTAACTACGACTAGGTCAGCATCACGGTAGAGTTGTACCAACTCAGGCCACTCGTAAAATCGACGAGACATATTGTCTGGTAGAGTTTTGGGGAACAACTTGGCCAGCGTTGGCGCATCTTGGGAAAAACCGGTAATCTTCACGTCAATATCTAGCCCCTTGGTCACAGCGGCAAGGGTCCGGTAGTCCCGATACTCCAGTCCCACGCTCGCAATCATTGGACGCCGCTTGTCTGGTGAGGCCGGACCTGGCGTGAAGAAGGTAGTGTCTGTCTGTTCAAGCAGCATGTAGATGCGGTCTTGAGGCAGCTGCAGGTAGCGGCGGAGAAAATTAACCTGAGTCCGAGCGTTGGTCACAAACAGGTCAATCTGGTTGGCTGCAGGGAACAGCTTCAATGCCAGTCGCCCACGCGGTCGGTCTAGGCTATGGACAAAGACGACAATTTTTGGTCGCTCCCGCTTGGCAGCGCAGAGAGTGGCAAGCGGCAGACCCACATCTTCACAAGTGCAGAATATAAGGTCCTCACTACTAAGCTGTGAGGACAGGGTCCGCGCTAACGCCCAATGTTCGGGACGGCCGATAATCTTGGCGCGCATCGCGTCTATTGGCAAAATCGGCTGTGCCTCCGGTCGATGGATAACTGCCCCACCTAGTTGCTGGCTCAACTGCCACATCACGTGTCGAGGGCACTTACGCGCTTGCGCCTCTTGGTCTATACCCTCCAGGTCAATGGAACGGCCCAGGGCCAAGTGGTACTTCAAAGCTTTCATCTTCAGTTTCATCTGCCCGATTCTGGGTGTTTTTTGAGATCTAACCTACTGCCAAAGGGCTAATGAACCCTGGAAGAGAATAAATTATATTTCATCATTGGGAGCAGCACATACTGTGGTCGAAAGACAATTGTTATGTACAATAGCATCGACTGATTCTTGAAGCTGTTGGGGAATTTCACTGAGTTTAGGTTGTCAAGCAAGCACAAAAACCTCCAGTTCTTATGTATTTACTCTTAGTTAACCATTGAATCCCTACCTTTTCTCAAGTGGAATGCAGAAATTGCAACAGAATCGTCCAGAAGGCATAATTCCTAACTGATGGCTGAAAGCTATATAACTATATGTAAATAAAACCAGGGGCCACTAAAATCACGCAACTACAAAATTCACCAACTTCCCTGGCACGACAATCACCTTTCTAATCTCCCTGCCCTCGATGTAACGCTGGGCAACTTCTGATTCACGGGCATACTGCTCCAACGCTTGCCGGTCTGCTTGCGCCGGTACTTGAATCGTGCCACGAGTTTTACCCATGATTTGAATCACCAACGGAATTTTCTCAGCTATCAGGGCATTTGGGTCAACTTTAGGCCAGGTTTGCGTGTGGATTGAATCGGTATGACCGTGTAGATGCCACAGCTCATCAGCAATGTGGGGTGCGAAAGGAGCCAGCAGTAGCAGTAACGTCTTAATCCCTTCTGCATACACCGGCGAGTCTTTACAGTTGGCATCAGCTAGGGCGTTGCTCAGCTTCATCAACTCTGAGACTGCTGTGTTGAATTGATATTCGCCCTCTAGGTCTTCCGTTACCTTAGCGATCGCTATGTGAATCGCTCGCCGCAAATCTTTTTCTTTGGTGGTTAACGGCTGACTACTAATAGGCCGCCCAGCACTAAAATCTGATACCAGACGCCAGACGTGGTTAAGGAACCGGAATTGCCCTTTTACATCAGCATCATCCCACTCCAGGTCTTTTTCTGGCGGCGCTTTAAACAAAATGAACATTCGAGCTGTATCCGCCCCGTACTTTGCCAAGACTTGCTGTGGTTCAACACCGTTATATTTCGACTTGGACATTTTTTCGTAGAAAACTTCCAGCGGCTTACCAGTCTCTGGATCTCTTGGGTCGCCTGGATCAACCTGTACCTGGGGAATGTATTTACCAGTAACAGGGTTTTTGTAGGTGGTACCCTGAACCATACCTTGAGTTAGGAGGCGTTGGAAGGGTTCGTCAAAGTTTAACAAGCCTTGTGAAGCGGAGCGATCGCCGCTCAAGGGTTCGCTGGAGCTACCTCCAGCGACTTCCTTGAGCAAGCTCAATGGCGAATCGCGCAACACCTTCGTAAAGAACCGCGAGTACAACAGGTGCAAAATCGCGTGTTCAATTCCACCCACATACTGATCCACTGGCATCCAGTCATTTGTCTTTGCTGGGTCGAAAGCCTGCTGGTCATTGTTGGCATCGGGATAGCGCAAGAAATACCAGGATGAATCAATAAACGTATCCATCGTATCTGTCTCTCGTTTAGCTGGCATGCCACATGTTGGGCAAGGCAGATTGACCCAGCGATCCAGTTGAGCCAACGGAGAAAGACCGCGACCTGTAAACGCCACATCTTCCGGCAACCGAACTGGCAAGTCTGCTTCAGGTACTGGCACCGTGCCACATTTGGGACAGTGAATCACTGGGATGGGAGTCCCCCAATATCGCTGTCGCGAGATTAGCCAATCCCGTAGCCGATACTGGATCCGAGCTTTGCCAAACCCCTGTACTTGCGCGTATTGAACGATCGCTTCCTTGGCTTCAGTGGAAGCCATGTCATTAAAGGGACCCGAATTAATCAGAATCCCCGGCTCGGTGTAGGCGTTTGCATATGCAACAAGATGAACAGTAGCCTCATCTTCATCTTCATCTAGATCTTTTAGCCGAGCAAAATCTTCAGGTGGCACGATCACCACATTGATTGGCAATTGATAAGCCTGAGCAAATTGAAAGTCCCGCGTGTCGTGGGCTGGGACACCCATCACTGCCCCAGTACCGTACTCATACAATACGTAGTCGGCAATCCAGATGGGTATCTCCTCAGCTGTAAAGGGATTAATCACCTTGCCACCAGTGAGAATGCCGCGCTTGGGTTTGTCCTCAGCAGTTCGTTCCAACTCGCTTTGAGAGGAAACTTCTTGGATAAAAGCTTCTACCGCCGTCTGCTGCTCTGGTGTGGCGACAAGACGAGTCAGGGGATGCTCTGGTGCTAGTACGACGTAGGTAACGCCATATACTGTATCGGGACGCGTGGTATAAACGGCGATTTTTTCTGCCATTCCGACAATGGGAAACTCCAGGTACGCGCCCACGGATTTGCCAATCCAGTTGGCTTGCATCAGCTTCACTCGCTCAGGCCAACCTTTCAGCTTGTCTAGGTCATTGAGCAACTGTTCGGCGTAGTCGGTAATCTTGAGGAACCACTGCCGCAGCAGTTTCCGCTCGACTTTGGCACCTGAGCGCCAGGAGCGCCCCTCATTATCCACTTGTTCGTTCGCTAGTACAGTTTGGTCAATGGGATCCCAGTTCACTGCTGCTTCTCTTTGATAAGCTAGTCCGGCTTTGAGAAACTGCAAGAAAATCCACTGCGTCCACTTGTAGTAATCCGGCGAACAGGTGGTAACTTCACGACTCCAGTCAATTGACAAGCCGAGAGGCTGCAATTGCTGCCGCATCTGGGCAATATTCTGATACGTCCACTCTGCCGGAGGAATGCCGCGCTCGATCGCGGCATTTTCAGCTGGCAAGCCAAATGCATCCCATCCCATTGGCTGCAGGACCCGATACCCTTGCATCCGTTTGAGTCGGGCAATAACATCCGTAATCACATAGTTACGAACGTGACCCATGTGCAGACTACCGGATGGATAGGGGAACATGGATAGGGCATAAAATTTTGGCTGATCCCGATTTGTGGGGGTCTTGTCTAAGCCTTTCTCAGCCCAAGCCTGTTGCCATTTTGCTTCAATTAATGCTGGGTTATATCGGGACTCCACGAACGCAACTCCTGCAGGATCGGTATCTGTCCCCATATTTTAAATGGTTAGCAGTCACTAGAAGTCGGATTACTATGACCGAATCTAAGAATTTGGTGAAGGTCTTTATCTATGGGACCCTAAAACCTGGGGAATCAAATTATCAACGCTACTGCGCCAAAGAGGTGGTGGAGGCTGAAAGAGCGATCGCCTTCGGTCAACTGTTTACACTTCCTTTAGGCTACCCAGCCATGGTGCTAGGGAATCGCCCCATCCATGGCTTTTTACTCTCGTTTAGCAGCGACGGCATCTTACACCACCTTGATTGGCTGGAAGATTACGACCCCAAGAGACCCATTGCCCAAAATGAGTACAACCGACAACAAATTAAGACTTACAACTTAGCATGGGCATCTCTTGGATTAGCTTGGGTCTACTTAATGACCCTAGAGCAGGTCTACTCTTTTGGTGGAGTTCTCCTTGCAGATGGATGGTGGAGCGGTGAATCGATTAATATACGTTCTGATTAGTCAGTGGCTGGTGAGGAAACTGACTTGGCTTAGTCGGCTTTCCTGAAGCCGAGGCATGGACTTTAGGAATCTCTACCACTGGAGTGTTCAAGGCAACCATTAGGGTTTCAGATGGTTGTGGGACTTGAGCTACTTGGCTCACAGGCTGGCGCTCTAGAAGGATGCCTGGCAAAGCGCCGATCAGCACAGCCGCGATCGCCGTTCCTCCCCAAACTACAACCCGCTTATGTCTGGTGTGCAAACGGGCAAACACTTGCTGAGTCATCTGCTCTGCTGGTTGTTGTGCTAGTGGCACTGGCATTGTCTGCAAACCCTGACGTAGGTTTATCAGCCGCCTATATAAACGCTGAACTTCTGGATCGGTTGCCAGCCAGAACTCTACCTGTCGCCGTTCAGCCGCAGTCACTTCACTATCGAGGTAAGCACTCAATAACTCGAAGCGATCACGCTTCAGCGTATTAGTTAGCAACTCCTCTTGGGAGTCGGTCCTGGCACTATCTTGAGACTCAAACTTAGGCGTCATCTTAAAATTACTACCAAGTCACATCACGGAAAAGCATGCTGAACAATTAACGCCAATTGTTTACCGTTGTCAACCATGATAAAACCTCTAGCCGAGCTGATCGCTCTACTTTATGGAAGAAACACATTAATTATTTTTCCTGCCCAAATTTACCCGTTTACTAACCGTCTAGATAACTTTGTAACTGGGATTGAAGTCTAGACCTAGCTCTAGCGATTCTCGATTTTACAGTTCCTAAGGAAACACCAGTCATCTCGGCAATCTCTTCATAGGGCATTCCTTCAATTTCTCTCAGTATAATTGTAGTACGGAACACCTCGGGAAGATCGGCGATCGCCGCTCGTAGCTGATCGTAGAATTCTCGCGTCGTCAGATCTTCTTCTGGACCCGGATTATCTCCGGCAATTTCCCATTCCATCTCACCGTCCTCTAGCGAGCGGGGGGCATCGAGCGACAACGGAGTGGTGAGGCGCTTGCGCCTACGTAACTCATCGTAAAACAGGTTCGTGGCAATGCGGCTCAACCACCCTCGGAATTTAACTGGCTCATTCAAGCGCTTGATATTACGGTAAACCCGAATCCAGACTTCTTGAGCCAAGTCTGCCCGATCTTGCCAATCTGGAGCTAGGTGGTACAAAACCCGGTCGACATGGGACTGATAGCGACGCAGCAACTCTCCAAACGCAGCTCGTTCTGGGCGTAGCCCATCCTGACAGCGTAAAATTAAATCGTAATTAGATAGTTTTTCAACTTGCACTTGCGCTTGAGGATCCCTTGCCTCAACCGCTGACCAGCAGACAGGAATCGATTGACTCATAGAGGACACTGGCTTTAGAACATCCCCTATAATTAGACATTGTAAAATTAGGGATGTTCCCGCTTACAGTGCCAGATTTCTTACTGGCTCACTTTTACAAGGCGATTTCCTGTTCAAAGCTGGGGGCGGATGCCTGTAGCAAGGCACTGATTTGACTGAAAACTTCGTTGCCAGTGTTTTTGCCTAGCACTTGTCGTTCCGGGAAGAACTTGGGTCGATCCAGGTTATGAGCAATTGCCTCGTCAACTTGCTGGGCAATTAACTCCTGAAGTTCTTCCCTAACTTTTTGACGCTGGTATTTAGCCCCTTCTTCTGTAGTGGCATATAGTGGAGGCAGGCGATTCAGGGCGTAAGCAGCAATATCCCCGACATCAAGGCTGTTGTCACTAGTCACTTGAATTTCTGCCACCCTGGCAATTGCTACTGTTAGCACGAACTCTTCCATCACATTGATAAACTGTTTACGCGGTATTGCCACCACTTCACTAGTCAACAGTGCCCCCATGAGCTTGTCCAGCGCCATGTACTCTTCAATTGACAGCTCAAAGGCAGCGTCACAGAGTCGGCCTACCTCCGCTTCCATAGCTGGTGTGAGATAACCATCCTGGAGGGCTTGTTCAACGATTTGCTTAATACTCATAACGCCTTTCGACTCCATTGCGATCGCTCAGTTAGGGACAGTACTTTAATTAAATTTATGATTGCGCCAAGGTTCGGGGTCAACTGCTTGTCCCTGCACATATAACCCCCAGTGTAGGTGAGGACCAGTCGCTGCCCCTGTAGACCCCACCGCACCAATGACTTGACCGGCTCGCACAAAATCCCCTTCCTTGACGTAGATCCGGCTGAGGTGCATGAAAATGCTAGTCACTCCTTGACCATGGTCGATGCCAATGCAGTTACCATGGACTCTGAATCCTTGCGACTCCCGTCCTACTAAAGCTATGCGTCCAGATGCTGGGGCAATTACGGGCGAACCAAAAGCCCCGGCGTAGTCAATGCCACCATGATAATAGTCTTTGGCAAATTCGCCGTTATAGTACCGGCGAACCCCATAGATTGTAGTGATGGGGCCTTGGTTTGGTTTAAGAAAGAGGCCATTCCAGAACTTCTGTGGGGTTTCTAGTTGCTTGAAAGCTGCCACGCGCTTAAGTTCATCCTCTGTTGCTTCCAGATCTGCTTTTCTGGGGGGTAGAGTGATGTGTTGTACAGGGAAAGGGCGATCATGCAATAGCACCGATACTTTCTGCACCTGACCTGCTTCCGCTACCTGAATTTGCTTAATCCCTGGTCGATCTAGGGGAGTAGTAGGCAAAAAAGCCCGAAACTGATTCGATGCAATCGCAAAAGTCGGGTAAGTCTTTTGGTCGAAGGTAACTGTCGGGCTGCTAGTCACAGCTTCATTGCCGTCTGGACTATCTTGTTTAATCACTACCGATAGGGTATCTCCCAGATGGGGATTAGCTGGAGTTACCTGCACTTGCAGGGCACTGACCGGAGCAGCGGAGACAGCACTGAAAGCAGACATCCCCAGCGCCAGAATGTTTGTCAAGTGACTTGGCTTGAAAAGTTCCACACTTTTTACCGCAAGTTTTGTAGAGCAGCAGAGTCTCTCACTGCCTTTTGATATGTATCGTAACAAACATTAAAATTGATTTAAACCCTTAAAAGGACTAACTTCGTTCTTATAGACAGCTTCAGCCAAAAAGTCCTAAGGTGAAGTTTAAAGTCCTTAATAGTGCTTCTCATAAAACTAAAGTGCAAGAAGATTTTAGGCTAATTGTTGACTTAGTGTTAGTTCTCGCTGCCGCTGCGGGGGGTGGATTATTGGCGGCGCTTTTGCGACAACCGATCTTACTAGTAGACCTAGGCGTGAGTTTGCCTACCCTTCATCATTGCTTTAAGGCTTTACCCTGATAAGTCCACTTGAAAGGCTTAGCCATTGTGCGATTGAAGTAATCGATGAATTCAAGGAT
>JAABUQ010011217.1_pt1 | contig 11517 bp, 11 predicted proteins | sample 5560001 | NCBI WGS metagenome assembly JAABUQ01 (sample SAMN10711888, study PRJNA513371) | rock metagenome | isolation source: Antarctica rocks | place: Antarctica: Victoria Land, Finger Mt nord | collected 2015-12-18
AGCGCGCCGAGGCCGATCGCGATGACATGGTGGCGGGACAGGCGAGGTTCTCATGGTAACAGGCGCAGCCCCATCATAGACGCGACCAGCGCAAACGCGGCAACCCCGGGTGAACGGCGAAGTCTCCGGTCAGAACCCGAAAGGTCGATCTACCGCGTCCCGACGATGGTCGAGAGCTTGGCGAGCCAACGCTCGATCCTGGCGCGATTGACGCCGAGATCGCCTTCTCCGAACTTCGAGCGCGAATAGAGCGCCAGCGTCGAGGCCCCTTCGGGACGGTCGAGGAACCGAACCGCGATCGTGTCGGGGAAGCCGAGCCAGCTGGTTCGCTGCACATAGCGCTCCGTCATGGTCGCGTCGTTGGAGGCGACGCGGACAACTCGCGGCTCGGAGACGATCATTGTCGCGAAAGCGGTTTGAAGCTGTTGCACCGGGACCGCGTAGACGGGCGGCGTCAGATCGCTGCGGGCCAAGCAGAACGCGGGCGGACAGGCAAGCGCATCGTTGGGCGTCGAGCGACGCCGCAGGGTTTCGAAGGCGACGGGGCCAAGGTCTGGATCGCCGCCGAGACGCCAGAACCGGTCCGGGCCGATGGCAGACAAGGCGATGACGACGGCGCAAGCCGAAAGCGCCATGATTGCGCTCGATCTCGGCCTGATCATCAGCTTCTCCATAGCTGGGCCGTCGTGACGACCGCTTCGCGTTCACCGGCACAGGTGAGTCGTTTCACGGCTTATCGCAACGCCTATGCTCGGCGGATCGTCGGCTGGCAGTTTGGTGCGAATACGCGAACCGATGAGCATCGTCACCATGCTGTCGATGGCGCGTACGCGCTTTCGGCGACGTCGAACACATCGGGTTTGAGCGCCTGGCGACGGGCGAAGGCGAGAAGCTGGCCGGTCAGCTTCGTGGCCCTGGACGTCGTGTCGGAGATGGTCTCGAAGTAGCGCTGCCGCCGCTCCTCCGTCAGGTTCGGGCGCCTGAGGAGATCGGCCGAGGACTGGATCACCGTGAGCAGGTTGGTGAAGGCGTGCGCGAAGCCGCCCGAGAGTTGTCCCACGGCTTCCACCTTTTTCGTCTGGCGGAGCGCTTCCTCGGCCCGCCCGAGGGCTGCAGCCCTTTCCTCATCGTCGGTGACGTCCCGGGCGCTACGGTCGATCTTGCCGCCTTCAGGGACGGCGACCGATGAGAGCCACCGAGAGCTCCGTGCATTCTGCACGCGTGGGAACGGCCGCTTTCCGGACGGGTCGCCGAATCGCTGAACGACTGGGGTGGGCGCGCAGCCGCCTTCTTGACCGAGGAGGCTGCGCACGGCTCTACAGCTCCGTTCTCTCAGCGAGCGTCAATGCGTCCTCGACGTCCACGCCGAGGTAGCGAACCGTGCTCTCGATCTTGATATGGCCGAGCAGAATCTGGACCGCCCGCAGATTTCCCGTCTGCTTGTAGATGATCGACGCTTTGGTCCTGCGAAGCGAGTGCGTCCCGTAGTCCTCCCGGCGCAGTCCGATCCCGGTCACCCATTCATCGACAAGTCGGGCGTATCGACGGGTGCTGATGTGGTTCGTGTGATCGATCCGGCTCGGGAACGCGAAATCGTGCACCGTGCCCCCTCGGCGGTTCAGCCAAGCCATAAGGCTACCGCGGGCGGCTTCGAGAAACTCGAATTGGACTGGGCGGCCCGTCTTCCGTTGGGTGACGATGGCGCGCGAGCGGACGAGGCCGCCGCTGGACAAGATCGCCAATCCTGATGGTGACGACGTCGCCCCCGCGAAGCTTGCTGTCGATCGCCAAGTCGAACATCGCGCGGTCGCGTAGCCGCCGCTTGTGGTCGAGCCAGAACTTGATCGCCCAGACCTGCTGCGCTTTCAGCGGGCGCTTGCTGCCAAGCTTTCTTCCCGCGTTCCACGGACGGGGATCTCTCGCCCCCGGATCGAATTCTGAATGTCCCATCTTCGTCGTCCTCCGTGACCGTGTAGGTCATGACGACAACGAGGCCGTGCATACTGATCGAGATGGCCGATTGCGGACCTGCAGGTTCGGAGCTGAGTACGCGATAGGCTGCCCCTTCGTTCACGTCTCTTCCGAGGCCTCGAACCCGGACATCCGAATGCAATTCAGTGCAGCCTGAACTACACGTTCTGGCTGAACCTCCGGTTTGGAGGTTCCCTCTCGCCGTCCTCGGGTTCATTCTGCGGCTTGCCGGATTTCGACGGTATCCGGATCGGCGACGGGGATGGGTTGCGAGCCCGCCTTCGGCAACCCCCAGCCCTTGACGAGCGCGTAGATGGCGGGGATGACGATGAGGGTCAGCAGCGTCGAGGACACCATGCCGCCGATCATCGGCACAGCGATGCGCGGCATGACCTCTGACCCCGTTCCCGTGCTCCACATAATCGGAACTAGGCCCGCCATGATGGCGACGACCGTCATCATCTTCGGCCGCACACGCTCGACGGCGCCCAGCATGATGGCCTCGTTCAGGTCCGCACGGGTAAATCGGCGACCGGCAGACTCCCGTTCCGTCCTAACCTCGTGGAGCGCCTGGTCGAGGTAGATCAGCATGACCACGCCGGTCTCGGCCGCGACCCCGGACAGCGCGATGAAGCCGACCACCACCGCGACCGACATGTTGAAGCCGAGCCACCACATCAGCCAGAGCCCACCGACGAGAGCGAGGGGCAGCGACAACATGACGATCAGCGTCTCGGCCAGGCGTCCGAAGTTGAGGTAAAGCAGCAGGAAGATGATCAGCAGAGTGACCGGCACGACGATCTTCAGCTTCTCCGTCGCTCGCTCCAGGTACTCGAACTGACCACTCCACTGCACGTAAGTTCCGGGCGGAAAGTGAACGTTGTCCGCCACCGCCTTCTGCGCGTCGGCGACGTAGCCGCCCAGATCGCGGCCATGCATATCGACGAAGATGTAGAGCGCCAGTTGCCCATTCTCGGTGCGGATCGAGGTCGGGCCGCGGGCAAGCCGCACCTTGGCGACATCGCCCAGGGGCACTGTGCCGCCGGCCGGCATCGCGACGAGAACGTCGCGCGCGATCGATTGCGGGTCGCTGCGGAGATCCCTCGGGTAGCGGACGTTGACCGGCATTGTCACGTTAAGCCAGTATAGGCGTTTATGAGGCCATTTTGGCTCCGTGGCCGGAGCGCTAACTCGTTGGATTTGCTCGCCTGAGCCGATCACCCTCGGGCGCTCTTGACAAGTAAAAACCGTCAACGTGACAATGCCGTCCTGGGACGCCGCCTCCATCAATCGCAGCACCTGGATGAACTCCCGCTTGCCGCGATTTCCCATTCGGGCTTCGAGGAAATGACGCAGGTGCTGGAGGTCGGCGGCGAAATCGTAGAGCCGGTCGATCCACCAGTCGGCATCCTTGCGGGCCAGCCAGGGCGAGACGAGGCGCGGCTCAAGGTTCTCGAGGTCGAGGCCCGTATGCGGGACGCTGACCAGGAGCGGCGCGTCGCCCCGGACGACGTCGAGCCACGCGGGTGCGGGAGCGTCGCTCATCGGGGGGCGGCGACCCAGGGCAGCACGGCGGCGCCGGCTGCCTCCGCGAGGGCGCCCGATGCGACCATGTCGGTTGCAGCGCGGATGTCGGGGGCGAAATGCCGGTCGTCCTGAAACATCGGCACCTCGACGCGCAGGGCCGAGCGCACCCGTTCGAGCGCTGCCCCGGAGCGCAGGCCGGTATGGAAGTCACAGCCCTGGGCGGCGGCGAGGAGCTCGATCCCGATGACGCCGGCGCAATTGGCAGCCATCGCGAGCAGGCGCCGCGCGCCATGGGCGGCCATGGACACGTGGTCCTCCTGGTTCGCCGAGGTCGGGATGGAATCGACGCTGGCCGGATAGGCCCGCTGCTTGTTCTCGGACACCAGGGCCGCCGCGGTGACCTGGGGGATCATGAACCCGGAGTTCAGGCCGGGCCTCGGCGTCAAAAAGGCCGGGAGGCCCGACAGGGCGGGATCGACCAGCATGGCGATGCGGCGCTCCGCGATCGAGCCGACCTCGCACAGCGCCATCGCGATCATGTCGGCGGCGAAGGCCACGGGCTCGGCGTGGAAGTTCCCGCCCGAGACGACCTCGCCGGTTTCGGGAAACACCAGCGGATTGTCGGAGACGCCGTTGGCCTCGATCTCGAGCGTGGCCGCCGCCTGGCGCATGAGGTCGAGGCAGGCCCCCATCACCTGCGGCTGGCAGCGCAGGCAGTAGGGGTCCTGGACTCGGGGGTCGCCGACTAGGTGCGAGGCCCGGATCGCCGAACCCGTCATGAGCGCGCGCAGCGCGCCGGCCACGTCGACCTGCCCCTGGTGGGGGCGCAGGGTATGGATGCGCGGGTCGAACGGCGCGTCCGAGCCGCGCGCGGCGTCCGTCGACAGTGCGCCGGTCACGAGCGCGGCCCGGAACACGCGCTCGGCCTCGAACAGGCCGGCGAGCGCCAGGGCCGTCGAGACCTGGGTGCCGTTGAGCAGCGCGAGGCCCTCCTTGGGGCCCAGCACCAGCGGCTCGAGCCCGGCGCGGCGCAGCGCGTCGGATGCCTCCACGCGGGCGCCGTCGACCACGAACTCCCCGACCCCCATCAGCGCCGCGGTCATGTGGGCCAGGGGGGCGAGGTCGCCCGAGGCGCCGACCGAGCCCTGGCCCGGGATCACCGGGACGAGGCCGAGCGCCAGGCAGGAGCCGAGCTGTTCGAGGACCGACCACCTGACCCCCGACGCGCCCCGGGCGAGGCTCGCGAGCTTGAGCGCCATGATGAGGCGCATCACCGGCACGGGCAGCGGCTCGCCGACGCCGGCGGCGTGCGAGAGGACGATGTTGCGCTGGAGCACCCCGAGGTCCGCGTCGGCGATGCGCACGCTCGCGAGCTTACCGAACCCCGTGTTGACGCCGTAGACGGGCTCGCCCGTGGCGATGATATTACCGATCACCTCGGCGGCGCGCTCGACGGACGGGCGGCAACCCGGGTCGAGCGTCGCGCCCGCGCCGTAATAGACGTCGCGCCAGAGGCGGAGGGCCACTCGGCCGGGTTCCAGGACGTGGGAGGTCGTCATCGTGCTGCCTCGTGGGTGCCGCGCCAGACGCGGGAATGGAGCGGGTTGGGTCCGATGCGGCAGACCATCTCGGCGGGGCGCTCGACGTCCCAGATAGCGAGGTCGCACCACTTGCCGGGCTCGAGCGTGCCGGTCTCGTGGAGCAGCCCGAGGGCGCGCGCTGCCTCGCGCGTGACACCCGCCAGGCATTCCTCGACGGTCAGGCGGAACAGGGTGGCGGCCATGTTCGCGGCGGCCAGGATGGAGGCGAGCGGCGACGTCCCAGGGTTGCAATCGGTCGCGACCGCGATCCGGGCGCCGTGCCTCCGTAGGGCGTCGACGGGAGGCCTCCTGGCCTCGCGGAGGAAGTAGTAGGCCCCGGGCAGCAGCACGGCCACGGTCCCGGCGGCGGCCATCGCGGCGACGCCCTCCTCCGAGGCGTGCTCGAGGTGGTCGGCCGACAAGGCCCCGAAGCGCGGCCAGTGCGGCCCCGCCGAGGTCCGACAGCTGGTCGGCGTGCAGCTCATGGGGTTGGAGAAGATGACCATCCTGCACGGCCGCGAGGCGGCCGCGACCAACTCGTCGACGTCGACCGTGAGGTCGGCGCGCACCTCGACGCGGTCGACGGCCGCGCCCATCAGGGCCGCATAATCCTCGTGCAGGGGGAAGGACGGATAGAGCGTCACCACCCGGTCTCCCGGCCGCACCACGGCCCTCGACACGATCGAGAGGAGCTCCTCGGACCCCTTGCCGACCATGACCCTGCCGCCCGGCACGCCGAACCGGGCGCCGAGCGCGGCGCGCAGCCGCAAGCTGGCCGGATCGGGGTAGAGCCGGAAATTGCCCACCGCCCCGCCCGCGGCCGCGATGGCGCGCGGACCGGGCCCCAACGGGCTCTCGTTCGATCCGAGCTTCGCGATCCGGGCCGGCGCGTAGCGGTTCGACACTTCGGCGAGGGTCAGCCCGGAGTTGTAGGGGGCCAGATCCAGGACCTCCGGCCGCACCAGAGCGGTCGCACCCGCCATCGAAATCCCTTACCCGAGGTCGCCAGCCCGCGCCGGCCCGCACGGCTTGACATAGCAGTGGATTCCTGAGTTGTATAGGGTTGTATAAGCAAGAGCCAAAAAATCGGCCGGGTTCAGTAAGGAGGAGCGATGAAGGATCCGCATCCATTCGACCTCGGTGGGCGCGTCGCGCTCGTCACCGGCGCGAGCCGCGGCATCGGGCTGTCCATCGCCGAGGCGCTCGCGGGCGCGGGGGCCGACGTGGCGGTCACGTCCCGCTCGCTCGCCGCGCTGGAGGACGCCCGCGGGCGGATCCAGGCGGCCGGACGCCGCGCCGCGGCCATCGAGCACGATGTCGGCACAGTCGCGGGCTGCCGCTTCGCCGTGGCCGAAACCGTCGCCCGGCTGGGGCGGGTCGACATCCTCGTGAACAACGCCGGGATCGAGGAGGTCCGCCCCTCGCTGGACGTGGAGGAGGAGCTTTGGGACCGCATCCTCGGCACCAACCTCAAGGGCGCCTTCTTCTGCGCGCAGGCCGCCGCCGCCCACATGCGCGACACCGGCCGGCCGGGAGCGATCATCAACCTCTGCTCGCTGACCTCCGAGGTCGGCATCCCCGGTGCCGTCCCCTACGGCTCGTCGAAGTCCGGGCTCATGGGCATGACGCGCGCCCTGGCTGCGGAATGGGCGCCGCTCGGCATCCGGGTCAACGCGATCGCGCCCGGCTACTTCCGGACGTCGATGACCGAAGGGTTTTACGCCGACGCCACGTGGCAGGCCGCCATGCTCGCCAAGATCCCGCAGGCGCGGTTCGGCGAGATGGCCGACCTGAAGGGGGCCGCCATCTTCCTGGCCTCGGGGGCATCGGCCTACGTCACCGGCCAGTGCATCGCGGTCGACGGCGGCTTCCTCGCCTCGATCTGACGCCATCCGTCCGGGCCTGCGGTTGCACAATCCTTGGGCCGGAGCCCAAGATATGAGCGGCAGAAGCCGCCACTATCAGCGATCCAGGCCGTTCCCGCGGCTTCTGCTAGGTTGCCTAGGTATGTATACACATCTGCCCGTCCACGGTAGCCCCAGAGGTCCCCCTCCCCTGGACGGGCGACGCCACCTCGACCAGAGTCCACCCGGGCCGCGCTCGACACCGGCACCCGCGCGCGCCACCCGAACGATCCATCCAGCAGGCCCCGGCCAGACAGGACATCCCATGACATCGCGGACCAAGACCATTCTCGCCGGCGCGGCGCTCGCCGCCGTCCTGGCGCTCGGCCAGCCGGGGCACGCCGCCGACGCGATCCCCACCAAGGCTGAGCCCGGCACCCTGAAGATGGGCATCGAGCCCTGGCTGGGCTACGGCCAATGGTACGTGGCGGCCAAGAAGGGCATCTTCGAGCAGCAGGGCCTGTCGAAGGTCGACATCGTAAACTTCACCGAGGACAAGGACATCAACGCGGCGCTGGCGAGCGGGCAGGTCGACGCCGCCAACATCGCCACCCACACCGCCATGGGCATGATCGCCGCCGGCCTGCCCGTGAAGGCCGTGATGCTCCTCGACTTCAGCCTCACCGCGGACGCGATTATCGCCGGCAAGGACGTGAAGACGGTCGCTGACCTCAAGGGCAAAAACGTCGCCTTCGAGCAGGGCACGACGAGCGACATCCTGCTCAACTACGCGCTCGCGCAGAACGGGATGACGATCGCCGACGTGAAGCCGGTGCCGATGCCGGCCGCCGATGCAGGCAGCGCCCTGCTGGCGGGCCGCGTGCCCGTCGCGGTCACCTACGAGCCCTACATCGCTGCCGCCCGCAAGCAGGACCCCAACGTCAACCTGGTCTATACCGCGGGCAAGGACCCCGGGCTGGTCAGCGACGTGCTCGTCGTGACCGACGATGCGATCAAGAACAAGCCTGGCCAAGTGCTCGCCCTCGTGCGGAGCTGGGGCGAGGCGTTGAAGGCCTACGACGCCGACAAGACGGCGGGCCGGAAGGTGATCGCCGAGGGCGTCGGCTCGTCGCCCGAGGAGCTGGCATCCGCCTTCGACGGGGTGAAGTACTACAGCCTCGAGGAGAACAAGCAGAGCTTTAACGTGGACTTCCGCACCAAGACCTTCGACGACGTGCTCAAGGCTGCCAAGAAGGCGGGGCTCGTCACCAAGGACGTCACGGCCGCCGAGATGCTCGACCCCGACTTCGTCGCCGCCGCCAAGTAGGCGGCCTGCCCGACCCCGATCCGGAGGACGTCACGATGGCCGAATCCCAGACCTCGGCGGCAGCCGTGGCAGCGGCGCCGTCGGCCCGTTCGGCCAAGGCGGCGCAGAGGCATCGGAGAAATGCGTTCCGGATCGGGGCCAAGCTCGGCCGGGGACCCTATGCGGCCCTCTCCGTCGCCATGTTCGCGGCGCTCGGCGCAGCTTGGTGGGCCGCCTCGGGCTCGGGCTTCGTCAAGCCCATCTTCCTGCCGGGGCCGGACGCCGTGTGGGCCAGGATGGTGGAGCTCTCGGCCAACGGCACGCTCTGGAACGACGCCGCGATCAGCATCTACCGCATGCTCGCAGGGTTCGCGATCGCCTCGCTCATGGCGATTCCGATCGGGGTGCTCATCGGCTGCTTCAAGATCTGGGAGGCCGCCATCGAGCCCCTGGTCGATTTCGTCCGCTATATGCCGGTCGTCGCATTCGTGCCGCTCACCATTCTCTGGGCGGGGACGAGCGATGGCCAGAAGTTCCTGATCATCTGGATCGGCACGTTCTTCCAGCAGGTGCTGATGGTGATGGACAACGTCAAGCGCGTGTCCCCCGACTTCGTCGGGCTGGGGCGCACCCTGGGCATGTCCGAAGGGCAGATCCTCGCGCGGATTGTGCTGCCCTCCTCCCTGCCCGGCATCTGGGATACGCTGCGGATCAGCATCGGCTGGGCCTGGACGTGGCTGGTGTTGGCCGAGCTCGTTGCCGCCACCTCCGGGCTTGGCTACCGGATCACGGTCTCGCAGCGCTTCTTCCAGACGCAGACGATCATCGGCTACATCCTCTTCCTGGGCGTCCTGGGCCTGATCACGGACCAGGTGATGAAGGCCATGGAGCGCGTCCTCTTCCGCTACGCCGCGGGGCACTGACATGGACGCGCCCAAGCTCCGGATCGCCAACCTCAACAAGACCTTCGACACGGCCGAGGGGCGCATAGAGGTCCTGCGCGGAATCGATCTCGACCTCGCGGACAACGAGTTCGTGTCGCTGGTGGGCACGTCGGGCTGCGGCAAAAGCACCCTGCTGTCGATCGTCGCCGGCCTGCAGGACTTCGACGATGGCGTCCTGCTGACCGACGGGGCGCCCGTCGTGGGCCCCGGACTCGACCGCGGCGTCGTCTTCCAGTCCTACACGCTGCTGCCGTGGCTCACGGCGCAGGAGAACGTGGAGTTCGCCCTCAAGGCTGCCGGCAAGCCGAAGGCCGAGTGCCGGTCCGTCGCCCGCGAGCACCTCGATCTCGTCAAGCTGATCCGCTTCGCGGACGCCTACCCCTCGCAGCTGTCGGGAGGCATGAAGCAGCGTGTCGCTATCGCCCGGGCGCTTTCCTACCGCCCGAAGATGCTCCTCATGGACGAGCCGTTCGGCGCGCTCGACGCGCTCACGCGCCATCAGATGCAGCAATTGCTGACGCGCATCTGGGAGGAGCACCGGCTGACGGTGCTGTTCGTGACCCACGACGTCGAGGAGGCGGTCTACCTGTCCGACCGCATCGTCGCGATGAGCATCGGGCCCGGCCAGATCCGCAAGACATTCCATGTGGGGCTCCCGCGCCCGCGCAACCAGGACATGATTGCCACGGCCGAGTTCATCGAGCTGCAGCGGCAGGTCATCACGTCGATCCGAGAGGGATCAGTCCGCGAGGACGACGCGGCCTGACCGCGCCGTAACCCATCAGGGAACGTCCGGCCTGGCCGGACGTGCCGCCGCCCCCCGGGCCAACCCCAGCACCGAAGGACCCCACGATGGCCGACCACTGCAGCTTCCACGAGCTCTCCTCGCTCGGGCCGGAGGACCGGGCCGCCCTCATGAAACGGTCCGAGTCAGACATCTCCACGTTCATGGACAACGCCCGCCCCATCGTCCAGGCGGTGAAGGACGAGGGCGACGCCGCGCTGCTGCGCTTCGCCCGCGACCTCGACAAGGCCGAAGTCGCGCCGGGGTGCCTCATGGCTACCGAGCAGGAATTCGACGAGGCCTTCGGTAAGGTCGAGGACGATCTGGTCGAGGCGATACGGTACGCCATCGGCAACATCCGCTCGTTCCACGAGGAGCAGCGCCCCGAGCCCATGTGGCTGAAGGAGGTCCGCCCGGGCGCGTTCGCCGGCGACCGTTGGACGCCGATCTCCTCCGTGGCACTCTACGTCCCGCGCGGCAAGGGCGCGTTCCCGTCTGTGACCATGATGACGGCCGTGCCGGCCGTGGTCGCCGGGGTGCCGCGCATCGCGGTGTGCACGCCGCCCAACGCTGACGGGTCGGTTGACGCGGCCACCCTGGTCGCGGCGCGCCTTGCGGGCGTCGAGACCGTCTACAAGTGCGGCGGGGCTCAGGCCGTGGCCGCTGTCGCCTACGGCACCGAGACGGTGTCCAAGGCTCTGAAGATCGTCGGCCCGGGCAGCCCGTGGGTCGTCGCGGCCAAGCGGCTGCTGTCCGACGTCATCGACACCGGCCTGCCCGCTGGCCCATCGGAGGCGATCGTGTTCGCCGACGAGACGGTGGACGGCCGCCTCGCCGCCCTGGACGTCCTGATCGAGGCCGAGCACGGGCCGGATTCCTCCGCCTACATCGTGACGCACAGCCGCGAGGTCGCCGAGGCCGCGCTCACCGCCCTGCCCGGCCACTGGGCGCGGATGACCCCGCAGCGGGTCGAGTTCTCGCGCGCGGTCCTGTCGGGCAAACGGGGCGGCATCGTGCTGACGGCCTCGCTCGAGGAGAGCTACCGCTTCATCAACGACTACGCGCCCGAGCACCTCGAGATCCTGTCGGTCGAGCCGTTCCGCCACCTCGGCTCGATCACAGAGGCCGCGGAGGTTCTGATGGGGCCGCACACTCCCGTCACGCTCGGCAACTTCGTGCTCGGCCCCAACGCGGTGCTGCCGACCAGCCGCTGGGCCCGGACCTACGGCCCGCTCTCGGTCACCGACTTCCTCAAGCGCTCGTCGGTCGGCTACGTGACGTCGGCGGCCTATCCGGAGCTCGCAGGCTTCGCCCGCAAGCTCGCCCGTTACGAGGGCTTCAGCTCGCACGAGAACGCCGTGTCGTGGATACGGGACGAGATTCTCGCCACTTCTGCGCGCCGCTGAGCCGCGGGGTGGCCGTGCATATCGTCGACGTCACCGACGCGCGCTTGGCGGCGCGGCGCCGTCTGCCGCGCCTCTTCTTCGACTACATCGACGGGGGATCGTCCAGCGAAGCGACGATGCGCGCCAACGAGGCCGACTTCGCCCGGCACGAGCTC
>JAABUQ010011219.1_pt1 | contig 11516 bp, 5 predicted proteins | sample 5560001 | NCBI WGS metagenome assembly JAABUQ01 (sample SAMN10711888, study PRJNA513371) | rock metagenome | isolation source: Antarctica rocks | place: Antarctica: Victoria Land, Finger Mt nord | collected 2015-12-18
GGACCTTTGCAGTCGCGCCACGCGAGCGGCAAGCCGGGCGGGCGCGTCGCACCAGACCCGCGCAACGCGACGCCGGGGGTTCAGCCCTTGAACTTCACTCCAAAGAAGAAGCGACGTCCGCTCTGATCATAGGTGAAGGGCTGGTTGGGGAATTGCAGGTAGGTGTGCTGCGCTTCGTTGGTGAGGTTCTGGACCGAAAAGACGAACCCGACGTGCGAGTTGAAATCATAGCCGACTTGGCCATCGAGCTGTCCATAGGCTGCGGAGTAAACCTGATAGATTTTGCTGATGCCGTTTTGATCGGGAAAGGCGAAGGTTGCGCCAACGAGCGAATCGTTGACCGCCTTGTCGCGCCACGAATAGGATAAGCGGGCCGAGATGCCGTGTCTCTCGTAATAGCCCGTAGCGGTCACAGAATGACGCGCAACGCCGGGGATCGTCGAGCGTTTGGAGAAGGACGTGCCCGCAATCGAGGATGAGTCCGAATAGGTGTAGTTGGCAGCGAGGCCGAAGCCGTTCAGGAACGGCGCGATCTTATCGGTGAAGGCGAACTGGCCACCGATTTCGAGGCCATAAACATGCCCGGCCCCCGCATTGACGGGTTGTGTGACGTTTGAAACCGTGCCGCCAAAATCGTCCTGCACGTTGGTGGCGATATTCTGCGTCTCGACGAAATTATCGATCTGCTTGTAAAAGCCCTGAATGCTGATCAGCCCGCCGCGCGCGAAATAATCCTCGTAGGAAATCAGTGCCTGCGTCGCGCGGTAGGGATCGAGCTGCGAATTGCCCGACGAGCCGCCCGCGAAGGCGAACCCGTCCTTGAGGCCCGTCGTTACGTTGGTACGCGCATCTGTCTGGCGGGTGAAGTTGAACGAGTTGCCGAGACCCAGTGAAAAGAGATCCTGTGGGGAGACGACACGCGCCGCGCTGACACGCACGATCTGATGATCGCTGACGTCCAGCGTGAAGTTGAGCGACGGCAGCACGTCGGTGTAGCTGCGCAGTGTCGTGACAGGCACGACGTTCGAGTCGACGCCGTTCCACGGCGCGGTGCCGTAATAGCTCGGGACGGTTGCGGTCTGGCCGTTATCGATCTTGAGGTCGGTGCGCACGAAGCGGACACCGAAGTTCATGTGGAAGCGGCTGTCCTTGTTGCCGATATCGCCCATCAGATAGCCCGCATACGTGTCTTCCTTGACGCGGAAAGAGCTTAGGCCATCGATGAACAGCTTTTCGGTGTTGTTCGGCACGTTCGCACCGGACCAGACCTTTTGGAGATAGGTGGACGGGTCGCGCAGCGTGGACGGGTCTTTGACGAGAATATTGCCCGCGCCGAAATTATTCACCGTGTGCGCGAGTGCGGGGTTGCTGGTTGCGGTCGAGTAGGGGATGTTGGGCGTGCCATAGCCCGGATCCTGATAGTAAAGGTACGGGCCGCCGTTAGGCGTGCCGACGTTGCCCGCGCCCCCGCCATCGATCAGATAGCGGCCGAAATCCTGATTGACCTTACGATCGGAGTAGCGGAAGCCGATAGTGAAGACCGCGCCAACGTCCTTGAGGAAAGGCGCATCATAGGAGAGGTCCCCCTTGATCGCGTACTGCTCCTGCTTGGTGGAGTTGGCGTAGGCCCAGTTAGACTTGAAGGTGGCGTAGGCGGGGTTGCTCAGGATATCCGCGTACGGTGCGAGATAGGAGACGCTCGGCAGGCCCGAGGTGCCGCCATTGGCGAAGGCGAACGTGTAGCCGTGCGAGCCGGTACCAGGACAGGTCGAGGCGCCGTTGTTGCAGCCGGGCGCGGCGGGAGACGTGGCGACACCCGTGCTGGTGTTGTACAAACCATGTTCGACGTCTGCGACCGCAGCCTGGAAGTCCGTTGTGGCGCGCGCGTAGGACGCATCGACCTTGCCGTGGAGAGGGCCGCCGTCCTCGAAGTTTGTCGTCCATTGGACGTTGTTTGCTTCGGAGTTGTTCCTCTGGAACAAGGTCTGCGTTTCGGCACCGTTGGCGTTGAAGATGGCATTGTTGACGACGCCATTGCTCGCGATGCTGTAGCCCTGCGTGGGATCGATGCCCGGTAGCAGGACGCCGGGTGACGAGCCCTGGCCATTGAACCACACCTTGTCCGAATAGGTGAGCGTCGTTTCGTCTTCTTTCGAATAGAAATAGTTGACACGGGTGGTGATCGACTCGCCAAGGCGCGCGGCGACGCCGGCCGAGACACCCAGCGTCTTGCGATGATCGAACAGATCGCTGAAATAGCCGAGCTGCGGATCGATATAATATTGGTTGTTGGGTAGTGTCGTCAGGCCAGCAGGCGTCAGCGCACCGACGTAGGGTCCGGTGGCCGAATTGGTGATCAGCCACTGGTTGCGGTTGGCGGCCTGATATTCCTTCGTGTGGGTATCTTCGACGTCATAGGAAACGCTGCCGGTAAACGCGATCCGGTCGTTGGGCCGATAGGACAGCACGACCGTGCCGTTGGGCGTGACATTGTCGGTGCCTTCCTTGCCGGTGCCCTCCGCATAGACGCCGCGCAGGTTGCCGCCGAAGCTGAAGCCATGCGGCTGCGCGAGCGGATCGCGGGTCTTAAGGTCGATCGTGCCGCCTAGGCCACCTTCGGTGAGCGATGCCTTGGGGTTCTTGTAGACATCGATGCCCGAGATTTCCTCGCTCGGGATGCCTTCCAGCGAACTGTACTGCGCGTTGCCGCCCGCGCCGCCGCCCGCCGCCTCGCCCGAGACATAGAATTCCTTGCCGGTGAGGAAGATGTTGCCGTTCAACGTGGTAAGGTTCTGGCGCAACCCGTCGATGAGGACCGAGGTGCCCTTGCCCTGCGAGCGATCGATCTGGACGCCGGGCAGGCGCTGGAGCGATTCAGCGACGTTCTGATCGGGGAATTTGCCGATGTCCTCGGGCGCGACCGATTCGATCGGCAGCTCCGAATTGCGCTTGTTCGCGAGCGCGGTCTCGAGCGAGGCGCGGAAGCCGGTGACGACGATCTCGCTGGAGGACGCGGGACCCGCTCCGGGGTCGTTGGACTTGCCCGATACCGCCGGGGGAACGCTGTTGGCGCTATCGGGTGCTTGCGCGGCCGAGGGCGCGCCCGACGGACCGGGCTGGTCCTGCGTGGTGACCGGGCGGCTCGAACCAGGCGTTTGTTCCTGCGCGAAGGCCGTGCTGGTGATCACGAGCACGCCGAGCGAACTGGCGGCCAGGAGAGCAGTGCGAAATAATATGTGGTGATTGGCGTTCATGTAACCTCCCCGGAAGCCGCGCGTTCCAAGTCCAGGGGCACACGACAACCTGACCCCCGCGCTCTTTGGCGCTTTTGTTTGGGCCGACGCACATTGATCGGCTTCACTTAGGAGCGCCGGAAAAACAGCGCTGTCAATCTATTGTTCAAAGCGGGCGAGCGAAAAAAACTAGCTTCGATCCGATATTGACAGCGCTGTCGCATTCGCGCCACACAAAGTAACCTGGCTGGCGGGGCTCGCCGCGCCCGGCCAAGGACGGACGGGAAAAATCGACGCCAGTTCGCCGCCAAACGCGCCTTCTCCTCGCGGGATAGGGCAAGACGGCGTGAGCGCGGGAGCAGTAGGACCGGAAACCATGAATCGACGAGATCTGCTCAAAGGCGGCGCGGCAACCTCCCTTCTCGCGCTCCGGCCGATGCGGTCCGGCGCGATGACGCCCGATCCGTCCTTCCCGCCCGGTTTCCTGTGGGGCGCCGCGACCGCCGCCTATCAGGTCGAAGGCGCGTGGGCTGCCGACGGCAAGGGACCATCGGTTTGGGACCGCTTCGCCCACACGTCTGGCAAAATCCAGAACGGCGACACCGGCGACATCGCGTGCGACAGCTATAATCGATACCGCGACGACGCGACGTTGATTCGACAGCTCGGGCTAAAGAGCTACCGCTATTCGATCAGTTGGCCCCGCATCCAGGCGGACGGTCGCGGTCCGGCCAACCCAAAGGGGCTCGATTACTATAAACGCCTGACCGACGCGGTGCTCGAAGCGGGCGCGCGGCCGCTCGTCACGCTGTATCACTGGGACTTGCCCCAAGCGCTTGAGGACGCGGGCGGCTGGCCCAACCGCGATACCGCGGCGCGCATGGCGGACTATGCCGCGATCATCGGTGCCGCACTCGGCGACCGGATCGACCATTGGGCGATTTACAATGAACCCAAAACGTTCACCCATCTGGGTTACTGGCAGGGTATCCATGCCCCGGGCCGCACGGAACCGTTGGCGTTTCTCAAGGCGACGCACACGGTCAACCTGGGACTGGGCATGAGCTTTCGCGCGCTGAAGGCCGCCAGCCCGCGCGCGAAGGTTAGCAACGTCTGCGACGTCGCCCCCATGTTGCCTAAGACGCGAAGCGCGGCCGACCGCGAAGCCGCCGCGCGCTATGGCCGTTTCCTCAATCGCTGGTTTCTCGAACCGGCGTTCACGGGTGCCTATCCAAAGGTGCTGCCGGCGGATCGCGAACACGCGCTGCTCGGCTGGCGCGACGGCGACGAGAAGCTGCTCCGCGCCGACCTCGATCATGTCGGGCTGAACTACTACACCAGCTGGACCGTGGCAGACGATCCGACCGGCTCGAACGGCATCCCGGGCCTGAACACCCGTGCCGATTGGGGCGTCGGACCGCACGCCAGGACGGATATCGGCTGGGATATCTATCCGCAGGGCTTTTACGATATCCTCGTCGATATGCATGGCCTCACCGGCCCCCGCCCAATCGAGATCACCGAGAACGGCGCGAGCTATAACGCTCGGCCTGGCGCGGACGGCCGTATCCACGATCCGCAGCGCATCGCCTACCTCCAGGCGCACCTGGCCGAACTGCGCCGCGCGATTGCCGACGGTGTGCCCGTGCGCGGTTATCACTGCTGGAGCCTGATGGACAATTTCGAGTGGACGGCGGGCTATAGTCAGCGTTTCGGCCTGACCTATGTGGATTTCGCCAACGGCCTGAAGCGTACGCCGAAGGACTCGTTCCTGTGGTATCGCGACGTCATCCGGGCCAACCGCGTGTTGCCTGTGTAATCAGGCCGGGACCGAGCCGCGCGGCGGATCAGCGGATGTCCGCCTGCCCCGGCACCGCGTTCCAGCCACGCAACGCGACCTTCGCTGCCGCCGTGCCGCTCGCGGGATAGCGGATGCGTAGCGTCCGCCGCTCGCCCGGTAGCAGCGAGACATAATTGTCGTCGTAATAGGCCGGAAGCACACGTTCGCCGACGGCGTCCTGCAGCGTCAACTTGATCGCCAGCACGGGAGCCGCTCCCGGATCGGACAGTTCGACCTCGACGATCCGTTCCTCGGCATCCACTCCTCGCGACACTGCCGTGAGCGCGACCACACCCGGCAGAAAGTCGTTCAGCCGCCGCAGGTCGGCATCGGCGGCGGCGCGCCAGTAGAAATTGTCCGAGAGCGGCCGGCCGAGCGCGTCTCCGAGCTCGAGCTTCACCAGCACGGGTCCGGCCGCCATCCACCGCGCGAGATCGAGCGTATCGGCGTGGCGCACCGAGTTCGCGGCCACGTCAATCGCCTCGCGTCGATCCACGAGCACCCGCCCATCGAGCGCGATCACCCGCGCGCGCAGCTTCGCCCCCGTCAGTGGCGCGAGCGTGGTGTTGACGACCGTGATCGTGTCATGCGGCCGATCGAGCTGAATATGGACGGGCTCGGCCGCCTTCTTCGCACCATAGTAACTCGCGTGGGTGTCATAGTCCGAGCTGTAGAGTTGCCATACATTGGACGGCCACGCGGGCTGCGTCATCCACAGCATCCGTCCGCTCGTCTCGCGCCACAGCCCCGCGTTCATCCCCTCGAACACCGCGCGGTGGCCGTCGTAGTTCATCATCTGCGCCTTGCGTTCAAAGTCCGCGAGGCTCGTCGGCGCGCCGAACCTGGCGGTTAGCGCGGCCACAAAGCCGTGCGTGTCGCCGTTCCCGGCCTGATGCCAGTCGTGATAGGCCCAGCTGTCGGTGATCGGCCACTGTTCGGAGGGCGGCACCGACGCCTTGAAGCTCTCCAGCGTCGAGAAGGAGGGCAATCCCACCTCGACTGCGTAACCCTTCGAGAGTTTGGTGAAATACTCCTCGTCGGGCCGATAACTATACGGACCCGAATTCTGCAGATTGATGCGGTTGGACGATCCCGCATAATAGCGCGTGCCATCGAGTTCGCGCGTGAGTCGCTCCAGCCCCTCGTTCAGTATCGGCTGCGGCACGCCCTCGTTGCGCCCGATCCAGACCATGATCGAGGGGTGGTTGCGGAAGCGCGATACCACATCGGCGGCGTTCTGGAGGAACAGCTGCGGGTCTTGCGCCTCCAGGTTATAGTCCTGCGTCGATTCCCAGAAATCGTTCCAGACCAGAATGCCGTATTCGTCGGCAAGATCGTAGAGCGCCTCCTCGGTGTCCTGGCCGACCCAGTTGCGCAGGATGTTCATGTGCGCGTCGCGGCTGAGCCGGAAATACGGCTCCAGCCGTGCGCGAGAGACGCGCTTCATGAAATCATCCATGCCCCACGCACCGCCGCGAACCGCGATGCGCTGTCCGTTTACGCGCACGATGAGGAACGGCGATAATGGATCGTCGGGAAGCAGCTTCAGGCCGGGCAGGCCCTCCGCGCCCGGTGCCAACGACACCGCGAACGCCTTGCCCGCATCGTGGATGCCTGGGTGCGAGCCGTCGATCAGCCGCCGTCCGCCCGCCTGTGCCGGATCATATTCCACGCGCCGCAGCCGACCGTTCCCGTCGAACGCCGACAGCTCGTAGGTGATCTCGCGAATGCCGAACCTGAGCGTCGTCTCGTCGGATACCCCGGCAACGGTAACGAACGCGAGCTTGAGCCGATGCAGCGCCGGTTCGCCGTAGCCGTTGGGCCACCACAGCTTCGGATTGCGAACACGCAGCGCCGTATATTCAGCCGGGGTAAGCGCGACACTGTTCGCGCCCGGCTGCAACATCACGCGCTTGGCGATCCGCACGTCATCGAACGCCGCCGTCAACTCGCCCGCAATCCGCGTGCCGGACAGGTTCGTCAGTTCGGCGGTAATCGTCACGTCGGCACGGCTGCGATCAGGCAGCGGCAGCGTGGTGACCACCCTGGGGTCGCCCAGCCGCACGTCGCCGGTCGCGCGCAGCTCCACATCCTGCCAGATGCCGGTGTTGCGGTCGCGCACGCCTGGAATCCAGTCCCAGCCCTCGGTCGCGACGAACGTCGGCCCGTCGAGCATCATCATGCCGCCGTTCTCGCCCGCGCCGCCCTTGATCGATTGCTCGTTGGGGATGCCGGGGTGCGGCGGTGGCGAGACACGGACCGACAGGATATTGCGACGAGCCCTGAGCCTGCCGGTCACGTCGAAGCGCCCGCGAATAAAGGCACCCGTCGTTGTGCCCAGACGCTCGCCGTTCAGCCAGACCTGCGAGGCATAGTTGACGCCGTTGAACAGGATCTGCGTTCGGCGATCTCCAGGGAGCGCGGGCGCGTCGAACTCGGTGCGGTACCACCAGTCATGCTTGTTCAGGCTTTCGGGAATCGCGAGATTATTCAATCCATATGCCGGATCGGGATAGATGCCGCGATCGACCAGCGTGGTCAGCACCGTTCCCGGCACGGTCGCGGCGAGCCAGCGAGCGGCATCATAGCCGGGCCGCGAGATTTCGGCGGCGCTTCCGACGTCGAGCGCCGAGGCGAGCCGCCACCCACCCGCCACCATCCAGCGCCCTGCCGCCACCCGCACGAGCGCCGGGCCGCTATAAGGCGACCGGGGTCGGCCCGCGGAGTAGGAGGCGGCGCTGGTGGGCAGCGTGTCGGTCGGCTGCGGGGCATCGTAGCCCGCCTGCTGCCGCACTTGAACCGGCCACGGCTTTGCCGCCTGCTCGTAACCGATGACCGGGGGCGCGGGCGGGGCCGTAGCGGCCGCGCGCAGTTCGGCGGGCGCGAGCGCGCGACCATAGATTTCCACGCCGCGCAGCACGCCCGAGAAATGCTGGTTGGGCCCGTCGTCGGTCGGTCGCGGAGCGATCTCGACGCGGAGCCGCGCCGGGCTGCCCGCACCGCCAACAGCCGCCGCAGCCAGCGGCAGCGTTGGCAATTGCTCGCTATGCGACCCCGCTTCCGCGCCGTCGACGAACAATCGCACGGTTTGTCCGTCGTACGTGGTGGCAACCATGTGCAGGCCACCATCGGGCAGCGCTTGTCGCGCCGTTACGAGCTGTCTGCCGCCGACATCGAACGTCGGCCGCCGCTTGCCATCCAGCCCGAGCCGCCGCGCCTGCGGATGGGCTAAATCGCCCAACGCCACGAGCAACACGCCGCCCGGTGCGCTTATGCCGTCGGCCCAGGCAACGATGCTGAACGGAGCGCCCGCTTCGACCGGCAAGGTGCTGGCTGGCAAGTCCTTGGTGATGCCCACTCCGCCGGCAATCAGCCGGACGTCGAACGGACCGATGGCCGCGGACGGGGCCGCTATGCAAGCATCGGCCGCTGCCAGTGCCAAACCCGCGCAGACCGCGCTAAGAAACAGGGCTTTTGTCTTCAAGATGCTCCCCGCCGATCCTCCGAGTGTGACAATCCACCCCGGCGTATCGCACAAGAGAGCCGTGAGACAGCGCTGTCAACCAGGACGTTTTGAACCGGCGCGGACCTGACAACGGCTTCGCGATAGGTGAACCTGCTGAGTCGGCGATCCGATGCCGTAAGCAAAACAGCGCAAACGCCGCGATGATCGGGTAGCACACGAAGATAATCGCTAGCGTGGGACGCAACGTTGTGAGACCCGCCATGTCGCCCGCTAATCAGGGGCACCATCGCGCCGCGAACGACACCTGCTCGGCTTGCAGTTCAGCCCGCGTATCGCGGATATCGGCGGCGCACGCTTCTGGCGCATCGACGGCAAGGCCGACTACGGCGTGCTGGGCGACCTCGCGTCGAACAAGATCAACATGAAACTGATCGCCGAGCATTGGGACGACCTGCTGCGCCTCGCGGGATCGTTGAAGCTCGGCGTCGTGCGCGCTGCAGGGCTGATCCGGACGCTTCAAACCAACGACCGCCCGACCAGGCTCGCCCGCGCGCTCCAGGAACTCGGCCGCCTGGTGAAGTCGCTCTATCTGCTGCGCTTCATCGACGACGAGAGCTACCGACGCCGCATCCTCGTCCAGCTCAATCGCGGCGAGGGCAAACATCAGCTCGCGCGCATTATCTTCCACGGCAAGCGCGGCGAACTGCGCCAGCGTTACCGCGAGGGGCAGGAGGACCAGCTCGGCGCACTCGGCCTGGTCGTCAACCTCGTCGTGCTCTGGAACACGATCTACATGGACGCCGCGCTCGATCGCCTACGCGCTGAAGGCTGCGACGTCCGTCCCGAGGACGTCGCCCGCTTGTCGCCGCTCGGCTTCAAGCACATCAACATGCTTGGCCGCTACGCCTTCACACTCCCCGACATCGTCGCGCGCGGTGAACTCCGACCGCTACGCGATCCGAACGCGATCGGCATCGATGACCTATAACCAGATGGGCTTGTGTGGGTTTTCTGCTCCATTGCTTCCGTAATGGGCTTGGTCGTCAACCCCCTTCGTGCATCACATCGCCGGTTTCTTGCTTCCGTTCGTGGTCGGCGTTGAGCCGCCACCTGATGCGGTCGGTAAGGCGCTGGCGGGATCATCTACTCAGCGTGATCTTCGGGGCCGAAGCCCTGGTCACAGCAACGGAAGCGTCTTCGTCAGCTCCTGCGTCCCGGCGACGGGACCTCGGGGAGGCTGCGCCATTCCAGATCGGACGGCGGGCCTCGAACTCGTCTCCTAAGCCGCAATCGCTGCGGCGGCGTCCTCCTTGCCCCAGCGAAACTCGCTGCCATCGACCCAAATGCGATGCAGCACGACGCCTAGCTTGCGCGCCAGCGCGACCCGGGCGCGCTTCAACCGCGCCGCTTCGCCACCTCCATCGCCCAGCGCTTGAGCGACGAATATCGCGTGACCCGCGTCAGCAGGACGTTCGCCGCCTCATACAGCGCCGTTCGCACGCTGGCATCGCCCGCCTTGGGAGTTTGCGCTTGCGCTACACGATTTGGGCATCGACGAGAAAGAAGCGTTCCTGAAAGGCTATGGCCTGACACCCGACGAAGCGATCGAACTTGCCCCCTATTGGGCCGCAGTCAATATGGCGCTCTACTCGGATCATGTTACACGAGCTGTGGACAGTAACGATGCAGCCGCTCTGGGCTGGTTCCGCGCCCGGCTGAGCGGCGCGTTCGATCTCTACATGACGTAGACACCACAGGCGTGCACCGATCGGCAAGTCGGCCGCGCAACCTTGCGCCCGGACCTTATAGGTCCAACCACGGCATCGTTGATGCGAGGCGATGATGGATCGTCAGCTTTCGGGCCCTTACCCGCCGTCGGCTGCGCCCATGACCAAGCGCCCCAATTACTGCGTAGTTCTTAGACGATCATGTGCTCGATGTTATCGGGACGGCTCTACCGCCTGCCAGAACGCACCCTTTCGGCCGTGGGCAGCGCGAAGCACCTGCTCGTAGGTCACTTGATCGGGCGTGGTGCCGAAATCCTCGACGCGTCGCGCCATGCTCGCGCATTCGGCAAGATGGCGCGCGGCATGTTTGTAGCGCGATGCGCGTGACGCGCCGAGCGTGAAGTCGATCATCGCTCGACGTATCAGCGTCGATGCGAGCGGGTGCTTGGTCTCCAGCGCATCCCCGGCGGGCGTCAGCAGCTCGTAAAGGTCTCCGTTCAGCTCCCGCGCGCGGGCGAGCACCAGCTGGCTCGCGCGTTCCAGGTCCGGCCAGGCGATTAAGAAGCCGAGCGCCTGGTGGACGTCGCTGTAGGCGAGCGCATGCGCCATGGCGCGTTGCTCGGCCTCAAAGTCCTCGAAGTCGGGCAGCGCGCGCAGATGGGCGCGCAGATGCGTCGCATTTAGCGTCGCGAGGAAGCGCTCCCACCGAAACGCCTGCGCGTCGTCTGACCGACCGAGTGCGTCCAGCGTGTCAATCCGCGCCTGCTCCCACTCGATCGGGATCCAGCCGCGCTTGCCCTGGCGCGCGGCTTCGAGCGCGTCCCAGGCCTCCTGCGGGCGACCCGCCGCGAGCAGGCGACGCGCGATGTCGGCGGCGACCGCGAGTGCCCTGCGCGCGTCGGCATCGATCTGCGCGATGTAGCTGTCGACGTCGCCGAGCGCGTCGGCAATCTGCTGGAGGGCGAACTTCGCCGTGTTACGGCGGCGCCCCGTCTCGATCTCGTCGGCATAGATTTCGCCCGCGCTGCTCCAGCCGACCACGCGGCGTTCTTGCCCGGTAGCGACCGCGATCGGCTCCGCCCGCCATGCTTCGATCAGTTTGCGGAGCCGGTCGATCCCCGTCCCACCGAGCTGCGGCGCGAGGATCGGGACCACCTCGTCCCACGCGCCATAGCCGTCGCCGCGCAATGCCGTGAAGACGCGCGCGGCGAGCACGATCGGGTCCAGCTCGGCGGCTTGCGCCAAAGGTC
>JAABUQ010011220.1_pt1 | contig 11514 bp, 10 predicted proteins | sample 5560001 | NCBI WGS metagenome assembly JAABUQ01 (sample SAMN10711888, study PRJNA513371) | rock metagenome | isolation source: Antarctica rocks | place: Antarctica: Victoria Land, Finger Mt nord | collected 2015-12-18
AATTCGGGTTGAAATCTCTGAGGGCAGAAGCAAGATTTACTGCGTTCAATCTTTGAAAAACGCCCTCTGGAAATATTTGGTTCCTGGAGGTTTGGTTGAAGTGGTCAAGCAATTCACCAAGCGAATTATGCGGGTTGTTGCTAATCACGCTGGACCAACCAAAGAGATTGAAAAGAAATTTGAGTCACCTAAATTTAATTTGCACTCTCCCAAACAAATTTGGGAATCTGAGTCTGAAACTCTTATGACTCCATCCTCTATACAGAGAGTTTCAGAGAACCCACAAACTCCAAAAGAGGGAGGGAGTTGTAATGACGAAGGATTAGAAGAAATCAAAGCCGCCATCACCAATGCACCCTTCATGCAGGATGACAGTGAGTCGTCACCTTCACCAGCCATTGAGCCACTGGTTGAAGACAAGTTTTCCGCACCTATCGCCCGAGCAATTTTAGAGCGCCTACGAACTCTTGGCATTCCTCTAAGTTCAGAAGTGCGATCGCTTGTCGCCAAAACACCAATTGCACAACTGGAGCGCAACGTTTCCGCCCTAGAGGAGGAAGCTGCGACCAAAGGGCTGAAATCACCCATTGCCGCGTTCAAGTACTTCGTCATCAACAACTGTCAGCCACGCCATGACCGTCAGTCGTGGTGGAACAGAGCAGCGGCAGCTTTGGGTAGAGAGCAGCGCGATCGCCTAGTTCAGTCTGTAACTGAGCACTTGGGTGAGGTGGTAGTCATGTTCACCAACGGGCGAAGGCTTGCCTTAACCCAAGCGCAGGCAATGACGTGGGAAGCGATCGCAGCTTTAGGAGAGATGCGATGAACAGTCCTTTATTCGACATATCCCCATATCAGTCTGGGGTGACCCGAAGCTACAGTACTGACTGGAGAGATGCAACCGAGTCTGACCCAGCTTGGGATACGCCCGACTTGGAGCTAAACCTAGAAACCAAGACTGATGAACCAGATGGCAATGCACTTACTGAGTGGCAAACCGAGAGTGAATTTACCATCACCTTGGAATCGGGGCAGACCATCGAGGTAAAGTTCATTCCTTGTCTAGAAGGTGAGCACAGGATGCATCAATTCGACTTCATTGGTCCTGTCAGCACCACAGGCTTTAAGTCGCACTTTGTTCTAGCGGTAGAAGCAGAAGAATACCCACACCCGCGTGATTACGCCCAGGCTTCTGTCCAGGATTTAGTTGCTCGGTTTGAAGCGGTACAACAGCAACAGTCCAAGAGCAAAAAGAGAGCGCGACCAGTTGCAGATGCAGAAGCACAAGCACCGCAGAGACAGGGAACCGACAACGATAGTTCTATACAGGAACCCACTATGGCAGAAAACGAAACTAGTAATTCGAGCCACGTAAAAGTTGAGGTAGTCGAGGAACTCTCCCCAGAGGAAGAAGCCGACCGGCAGCGGTTGGAGCTTCGGGTTGAGCGGGCTGTTTATCAGGCAGGAGATGCCCTGCGAGAGTTAAGGGACAGACGTCTATATCGCAACACTCACAAGTCTTGGGAGGACTATTGCCAGGACAGGTTTGGCTATACCCCTAGAAAAGCCTATTATTTGATTAGTGCCGCAGATGTAATTGATCACCTATCAAGCTGTGAACAATTTGTTCACACTCTACCAACAAAAGAAAATCAGTGTCGGGAACTAGCAAAGCTTGCTCCAGAACAGCAGCCAGAAGCTTGGATTGAGTCTATATCGCGTACTGGTGGCAAGAAAGTACCACCAGCAAGTACTGTTAGGAGCGTCGTTGAGGAAATTAAACGACGAAAGGTTACACCAGCGCCTATCTCACACCAGTCTGGTGACGTATTATTAATTCGCTGCAAGTCAGGGCTATTGAAGAAATATGATAGCTGCTGGGCGATCGCCATCCAAATTAACGAGTACACTATTTTTGTCCAAGTCCACGATGGAGATCTAGTAGTGCAGCCCGAAAACCTGGAGCCGATTGATTCGCCCTCTGAGTGTGAAGAAGTTAGAGCGATTGCTCAAAGGATTACACGGTTGCGGCAGTGTGAACTGTTAGACCAGTGTGCTGATGCGGTTTTGTCATCCTTGGGACGGCAAACGTATTTGACAGAGGTTGCAGAAGGCTTACTGTCATGGCTGGAAAATCACTATGGCGTTGTTTGAGGAATAGACCACAGTGGAACCATCCTCCATTATTTCTGCATTACTGCCAACTGGAACTGCCCCGGATTCATTCAAGCGCCTCACAGAACTGAGTGATGAAGAATTGGCTCTTCGTCATCGTTTGGAATTCAAAGTTGAGAGGGCTTTATATCGAGCAGCAGCAGCATTGCAGGAATTAGGACACCACATGGCAACCCATTCGCCACAGTATTCAGTGGAACATTATTGGCGTCGTGACCCAACGGTTCAAAAATTCCTCCAAGAGGCCACAATAGCACTGCATAATCTGAGTGATCGCCAACTCTATCGCTCGACTCATCTGTGTTTTGAAGACTATTGCCGTGATCGCTTCGGCTCATCAACTGAGTTGTATCCCGATGAAAGCCGAATCACTCACTCAAGCGGTAACCGATTGGGAGTCGGCTGAGATTTTAAGTGGGCGAGAAATTCTAGCAATTCATCATCTGTTAACTGTTGGCGCGAGGTCTTGCCATATTTTTGTTTCAAGTAGTTCCGTCCTTCCTGAGTACTCCAGTCCAGCTGCTTAAGTTCGGCGGTGGTTTGAGCAAATGCTTCACTCATGTTGACTGGTTTTTTGACCTCTGCAACTACTTGTGGCTCTAGCTCTGCATTCTGGTTCTCCTGGGATGTTGGGGTAAAATGTATCACAGGTAGCTAAAGTTTCAAGTACAGCCGTGGACTTTCATTTAGATAAACTTCTTGCCTTGCCCGATGTGACAGTGGAAAGCTGTCGTGACATGGAAGATTATGTGTGCCTGAATTTGAGGCTGTTAAATGATGGTATTACTTGTCCTCATTGTCAACATTACACAGAAGAAGTTCATCAAAATAGACCCATATTAGTGAGGGACTTACCTATTTGTGGTAGAGGGGTTTACTTGAAAGTACCCCGGCGTCAGTTTGTTTGTGTTCAATGTGGAAAACACACTACAGAACCTCTAGAATTTCTCCAACAGTTTCGCCGGCATACTACAAGATATGAAGAGCATATTTATCAGAGAGTAGTCGCTACCAATATTGAACAAGTTGGTCGAGAGGAGCAACTCAAATATGATGAGATCAAAGGGATATTTGACCACATTCACAATCAGCGTCAAAAAAAAATGGCAACAAGTATCGCGTTTGAGTATAGATGAAATTAGTATGTGCAAAGGACATCAAGACTTCAAGACGGTTGTCAGTGATATTGACCGAGGAAAACTTTTGGAAGTCGTTGATGGTCACAGCCAAGAGAAAGTAACGGAAGTGTTGATGCGACAGCCTGAGAACCTGCGAGAGCAAGTAGAAGAAGTTAGTGTTGATATGTGGGGTGGTTTCCCGAAAGTTATTGAAAAAGTTTTTCCAAATGCTCGGATTGTTTTTGACCGATTTCATGTAATGAAAAAGGTAAACGACGAGCTAAATAGATTAAGAAGGTTACTGGGCATAACAAGCAGAAGAAGTAAGTATTTGCTCCTGAAAAATGCTGAGGATTTGACCGCAGAGGGACAGGCGGAACTTGAAATTGTATTAACCCAATCTCCTTGTTTAAAAATTGCATATGAAATGAAGGAAGAGCTTCGCCTGATTTATGAAAACCGACTCAGTTTTACGGCGGGGAAAATCAAATTAGAAAAATGGTTGCGTTATGCCCAGGTATTTTACCAGTCAGCCAGCCAAACTATACAAGCTAATATTTTAGGAATCTGTAACTATTTTATTAGTCGAACTGCTTCGGGAGTGATGGAAGGAATCAACAACAAAATTAAGCTGATAAAACGTCAAGGTTACGGTTTTACTAACTTCGATAATTTTCGGTCACGCTTACTAGCCGTCTTTGATCATAAATAAAACTTATCACCAGCAGTACAAGAGAACCGGATCGGGCTGTGGATTCAAAGGGTAATACTTTAGACTTTTTGCTAACTGCTAAACGGGATGCAGCAGCAGCAAAGCGCTTTTTCCGCAAAACTTTGCAAGCTCCTCATACTCAATCACCGCGAGTCATCAATGTCGATAAAAATGCAGCTTATCCTAAGGCCATCGATAAACTCAAACAGAAAAAAGAGTTGCCAAAGCAAGCGAAATTACGGCAGAAAAAGTATCTCAATAACATTGTCGAACAGGACCATCGGGGGATAAAACGATTAGTCAAACCGGAGATGGGATTTGGGAAGTTTAACACAACTCGACGAACGATAAGAGGTTATAAAATCATGCATATGCTTAAGAAAGGACAAGTTGAAAAGGTGGGGAAAGGAGCCGTTAGAGAACGGGTTAACTTCATTGCTGAAATCTTTGGAGTGACTGCATAACCAACTTCCTTCTCAAGGAATTTTCTGTCCTCAACAAGTTTTTGCAACACAACCCCTTTAAGCAACTTCAAAGTGTAACCTGGTTTTGAACCAGGCCTTAAGTTTTAATGAAGGTTTCCGTGGAATCTCGCTTGAAACAAAGCTAAGGCAGAGCTAAGTTTATTTGGTCACCATTTCGCCCAAATATGCAAACTCCGCCTACTATTCCCTCCGCTTGGCAACGGTTGAAGAATCAAGAAATTAACTGCTCCGAAGCGCTGAAACTCTTGGTAGACGAGCAAGGTTCTGTAAACCAAGCGCTGCTCGACCGGGATGTCAACAACAGGTTTTTGCGACACTTTCCGGACAAAAATTCTTTGCCGCCAGCAATTCCCTTGCTCCTGTGGCGTGGTTGCTACTACCTCGGAACTCCAGTCGCTTTATCTACTGATGTACTCAAAGAACTATGCGATCGCACTTCCAGCGAGATTAAAATCATTCAGATTGCCGATAGGAGCTATCGCGCCTGGTTTCACACTCAAAACCTTAATTCTAGCAGCATCAGCTCTATCCCTCTGGTGAATCCCCTCACAGGTAAGCTGGAGCAAGAAGACATCAGTGAAACCACAGAAATATACCTCTCGAAAGCCGATGATCAGATTGGCCGAATCAAAACTCTACTTTCGGGTGCCCTACGCAACCGCGCCAGCGATATCCATCTTGAACCGATGTCAGAAGGGTTAAGAGTCCGTTATCGCATTGATGGCGTGCTGCGAGATATCACTACCTTGCCCGCCAATTTGAGCCGCAAGGTGATTGTCGCCCTTAAAGTTATGTCTAAAATGGACATCTCCGAAAGCCGTCGCCCTCAAGATGGCAGGATTGAGGAGAAATATGCTGCCGGCGAACAGGCAGAACTGGGAATGGATATGCGAGTCAGTACTCTGCCCTGCGTCAACGGAGAAAAAGCCGTGATCCGATTGCTGCCTCGGAAAAACCCCTACTCTAACATCGAAAAATTAGGCTTTACTGAGAAAACGCTACCCGTATACAAAACCTGGTTGCAGCAGCCCCAAGGGATGATCATCCTCACCGGTCCCACTGGTTCGGGTAAAACCAGTACGCTTTATACCAGTCTGCAAGCCGTTGCCAAAGAACACGTTAACGTGGTGACGATAGAAGATCCGGTAGAGTATGTGTTGCCCGGCATTACTCAAACTCAGGTGCATGAAGCAGCTGGAATGACCTTTGCCGCAGGCTTACGTGCGATTCTGCGCCAAGACCCAGACATTATCATGTTGGGGGAAATCCGCGACGGTGAAACCGCTGAGACAGCAGTAAGGGCGGCGCTGACGGGACATCTAGTGTTTACAACTCTGCACACAAATGATGCTGTGGGTGCGATTCCTCGTCTCAGAGATATTGGTCCAGATCCTGGTCTTTTGAGTGACGCTCTGCTGGGAATTGTGGCACAGCGCCTAGTGCGTCGGGTCTGCCCTGACTGTGCAGAACCTTACACCCCAAGTGATGAGGAGTTGAAGGTGCTGGGCTTGGACCCGGAGCAGGCTAATTTACCCAGGTGGCGACGAGGTCGAGGTTGCTCTAGGTGTTTCAATTCTGGCTACCTGGGTCGGGAGGCGATCGTGGAGTTGCTGGATATTGATGATACGGTGCGGGAGATCATCTACGAAGGCACTATTACTCAACTTAATCGATATCTCAGGGAAATCAACTTTGCCTCGTTTCGCCTCGCGGCGATTGAAAAGGTAAAGAGCGGCGTGACGACAGTGGAGGAAGTGTTACGAGTCATACCCCGCAGTGCCTTAAATAGGCCCAATGCTAGGGAAGTTGATACCTACTGCAAACTAGACGGTCTAGTTAATAGGTAGTGTTCTAAATTTGTTGTTTGGTAGTTAAATTGGTAACCCAAACTCATAGCGATTGATAAACAGCCCAATCACCAAATCGTGCATCAACTCCGACTTGGAAAAACAAATTGTCTTCCGAGCCAATCGCTTGATGCGCGTTCGAAGCACAAGATGTTTTCGCTCAATTTTTTGAGTCTTCCGTTTACCTACCTCGTGGATCTCTGCTGGTAGGTGCCGCTCATAGGCTCCCCAGCCGTCTGTGCAATATCGCCTAATTCCAAACGGCTCTAGTAATTCCTTGAGCTGGAGAAACACTTCATCCTTTCGCCGTCCAAACACATAAGCCAATACCCGTCCGGTCTTGCGGTCAATTGCATGCCACAGCCACCTTGGGTTGGTTTTCTTCCCCCACAAAACTCCACATCTCGTCGAGTTCCGATTCCTCAATTCCAGCTTTTTCAGCCTCCTGGGCTACCTCAACTCGGACGATATCCACCTCCACGTCCTCAGGTTTCATTTGCTGTAAGAGTGTCTGATTGACTGATTCGATCTGACACGAGTTTTTTTTAACTCGTTAATTACTGTTGCCGGACTTACACGCAACACCCGTGCGATATCTCGCACACCACTACCGTTGAGCATCATCTCGACAATCTGCTGTTTCACCTCGCGTTGACGCCCTGGATAAGCTAAGGTCAGGCTAAATGTTTGATATGGACATTCTGAGTTTAGGCAGCGATAGCGTTATTTGCCATTGGAGGATTTACCAAACCTAATAACTTCAGTACTCTGGCAATGAGGGCACTTCACTGCAATCAAAACACCCATACCGAATTGACCAATCCCTAGACGTCATTACTAGCTTAACAACAAATTAATAACACTACTTTTTTACGATTGTCATTGACCGGATGAACTTCTAGATAATTTCATCTCGCTGGAAATGTAATCTTAAATTCTGTTCCCACACTTTTGTTAAGCTCTATAGTACCTCCTATTTGAGCGGTTAAAGTATTGACTAGTTGTAAACCTAGTGACTCGGTCTGATTGAAGTCAAAGTCTAGTGGAAAGCCGACGCCATTATCACTGATAATGAGTGCAACTTGATTGTCATTATTATTATGAAGCTCGACCTGAAATTCACCTGACTTACCAGCCGGAAAAGCATGCTTTAAAATATTTGAAATAAGTTCGTTAATAATTAAGCCACAAGGAATTGCTGTATTAATGTCTAGGGAAACTTTATCGAGGCTTGTTTTTCGAGCAATCGCCGACGAATTGACTTCGTATGAATAAAATAAACTATCTACTAAGTCTTGAACGTAGTCATCAAATTCAATCTGCGCTAGGTCATTAGATTGATACAGTTTCTCGTGGATGAGAGCCATTGATTCAATCCGCTTCTGACTGACTTGGAAGCTCTCCCTGGCTTGTTTGTCCTGCATATGCTCAGACTGCAGGTTGAGCAAACTGGAAATGATCTGCAAATTGTTTTTGACCCGGTGGTGAACTTCTTTTAATAGCACTTCTTTTTCTTGGAGTGATGCTTTTAGCTGCGCCGCTGCCAATTCGCGCTCACTAATCTCCCTTTGCAATTGTTCGTTTGCCTTGCTCAATTCAGTTGTCCGATTCTCTACTCTAAGTTCTAACTCATCATTAGTCTTTTGCCGCGCCCGCTTGTGTGAGGTCATATCACGCACTATTTTTGAGAAGCCGAGGAGATGTCCTCCCTCGTCTCGTAATGTCGTTACGATGCCACTGCCCCAGAGCAGCGTGCTATCTGACCGTACATACCAACGATCTTCCTCTACCCGTTCTTCAGCCACGGCTATCCTGAGGTCTTCCTCAGGATAACCGCAATGGATGTCTCCGGGCGTAAAAAAGCAGGAGAAATGCTGGCCAATGATCTCTGCTGCTTGATAGCCCAAAATTTTTGTTGCTTCTGCGTTCCAACTCACCACATATCCATCAGGAGTCAGCCGGAAAATTGCATATTCCTTAACGCCCGCTACTAATAAGCGGAAGCGCTCTTCACTTTCATGCAGTGCTTCCTGGGCTCGCTTGCAGTCGGCTTCCAGATCCGAGTTCTGCTGCTGCAGGTCCTCTTGGGCTACCTCCATTCCTTCCCAGACGGTACACAGCGTCTCAAAGAAGCCATTCTCTACTAGCAGATCGCTAAACTTATCGACTTTCACAGTAGACCTCCAAGCCTTGACAGTTATCAACTAACTCATTCCCCAACGGCTGACACAACGAAACTATTAACCAGAACCACAGCTTTAACTCAGGTGAGTTCAAGGTCTGAGGGCTATGAATTGATTCTATCAGCATCATAGTCTTCTTTGTCACCCCGTCAGGCATTTCTGACAATTTCAAGATTCTTTCTGACGATGACTTTGATTGAACTATTTGCACTCTGTTAAAAATGTAAAATGAGTATGCATTATAATTATCCTTCGCGATTATTTTGACTGAACTATTTACAACCTGTCGAAGATAGGAAGCGCTCTTTCAGTCTTAATAATTCTAAAATCAGCTGGATCAGTTGAGAAGGGCACAGTCTGAGTTCTCCATTTGAGTAATGTGACCACTAACCCATTTCGCATGTTCCCGCAGGAGATGCAGAATACCTCCATGAATTAAATTCTCCATCCGTACCTGCTCCTGTACAGGAAAAGGGTATAGAAGCTTAGGGTTTTTAAGTATTAGCTTATCCCTCTGGACTGTATAACAATTCGGAATGTGAGTCAGGACATGGGCAAGTAGACTTTGCCACAATTCAGGTAGAGAGGGGGCTATTTGATAAGGGTATTCAGGATAATCCTCTAAGATACCTTCAACTTTTGCAATTACAACTGACAATGTTAAGTTGCTTAGTTTACAGGACATTTTGCACCTCTAGTAGTTGATTTTTTTGACTGTGAGCACAAGTTATTTTTTAAATGCTTTAATTAAGATAAAATAGTCAAAGTGTGCGATTGGATTGAAGTCCCGTTTCATCAATATGCAAATGGTAACAAGGAATCTGATTGCTTCCAGCAAGTGTTGTAGCAATTCCACTGGTGTGGATTTCTAAAATTGCCGACATCACTGCTGTAAATATCAGTTGTTGACCAAAAAAAACAACTCGTTGTCAATAGTAACTGGGAATATTTGTAATTCGGGCAATTTGAGTTTGGCTAATTAACTCTGCCCTTTCGAGCTGATGTAGGCGAGAAATACGCCGACCTGACAGTTTTCTATCTGCCCTGTCAGTCCACAGTGGGTGTTTTTGCCCAACCCCCCGAAAAGGTGCAATAAGAGGGTTGAGAGAGCCTGTTAAGTCAAATGAGGCATCTGTTTTGCATCGTTTGAGTGAATTGCCCAAGCTTTAGTACTTTCATTCTTCCAGCCAATATCTGCCTAGCATTAGTCCCAGAAAGTATACTTTTTGAGACGGTCAGATTCCATGTCTCAATTTATGCCTCATTACTTGATTCTCAAATAGTTTTGGACAATACCAGACATCAACATGTACGGGGAACGCACGATGAAATCTGAAATATGACATGCGCTATTAACCCTTTTCGAGGGGTTGGGCAAAAATACCCTTCTTTAATATCGATGCTGTTTTTTGCCTGGATACCACCTTTTCCAGGTTTTGTGAGCCGGCTTGAGCTGAAAATGGACTAACCCCTGAGCCGCTAGCTCCGACAGAATCTTATTTACTGCCCATAAAGGCACAACACCTGATTTTGTCATTTGGCCTGTAGTCCAACCAGGATTGGCACTAACTGCTGCTAATACGTTGACTTTATGTATGGTGGTTTTTCTCAAAATGGCATAAATTTAATCCTTCTAAACGAGTAATGCATTCCCGAATTCTTGGTTCAACAATTACAAAGCTGACTTGATCTTAAGCAACGGTCTATCTCTTTACCACTGTAAATTCACAGAAGTTTCAAGACTTATGCAAGAATTATAAGTACCGAGGTATTCTTGAGGGTTGTGTTGCCAAAACGGGAGCGGCAGATGGTAAGGTGGGAAACCGTGTCCGTTCGCTCCTGTCTCCATGCCTAAATCGAACCCATTCAAGTGGCGTCACTAGTGCGATTCGTTGAAAGTGAATCACGGTAACAGTCCGTAAATAAACTTTCCAACCAAATCTAACAACAGAGGCGGTTGAACTCTCGGTCTGATACAGGTGAAAATCCTGTCCAACAGACTCAGTTGTGACTCCCTACCTGTCCATACTGACCAGACTCGAATGCTGGAGGGTAAAGCTGGAAACAGGGTCGAATCAGACATCTGTTGTGAGATGACACTGCGACTAATGGGGAGTTCCCAAGGTGAAACGGAGCCTAAAAAAGCAACCCAGCCATAGGCGGGACATACAGCAATTTTCATGTAATTAGCTCCCTTCTGCTAAGCTAGAGGGGAAAAACTATCAACCGAGTGAAATGCCTGTTGCTTACTCGACTGACTTACGGACCCGTGTGATTGATGCTTGGGATGCCAAAGCAGGAACGCAACGTCAACTGGCAGAACGATTCAGAGTCAGCTTGAGTTTTGTCAAACGAGTACTGCGGCGATACCGCACTAGTGCCCAGAGAGAAGCGAAGCCAAGAGGAGCAACGCTGGCACCGAAAATTAATGGAGAAGCTCTAGCTCTATTGCAACGCTTGATTGCCAACAAACCGGACATCCTCCTAGAAGAATTGTGTGAGCAGTTAGAAAAGCGGATGCAAATCAAAGTCAGCAAGCCGACAATGTGTCGAGCCATGCAGCGCTTGCAGCTACCTCGTAAAAAAAACTAGTATAGTAAAGCTAGCTGGAGAAAAGGCAAGACTTTAGGTAAACTGCAAGCAGAATATCCCCTGAGCTGATGAACCGTCGTGGCAAGGACTAGACCTCAACCCCCAGCAGAGCGCGAAGAAGTGTTGGAATGCCTCCACCAAACCTGTCCAAGTTGTGGAGGTGCGCTGTGGAATAAATACGACAACTATCGCACTGTCATAACGCTCAAAGAGGTGGTGCAACTGCGGCTCAAAATCCGCCGCTGTCCCAACAGAGTGTGTGAGCGGTTCCAAAAAGCGGCATGGATCAAAAGCAGGTAACAGTTTGAGAACTGTTGTTGGGGAAAAAACGACGCTCAGCCAAGGAGATTTGAAGTGAGAGACAGGATGAGAGATACTCATGATTCGGTATCGTAATCTCCTGTG
>JAABUQ010011221.1_pt1 | contig 11513 bp, 6 predicted proteins | sample 5560001 | NCBI WGS metagenome assembly JAABUQ01 (sample SAMN10711888, study PRJNA513371) | rock metagenome | isolation source: Antarctica rocks | place: Antarctica: Victoria Land, Finger Mt nord | collected 2015-12-18
GTGCGAAGGGAGGGGGGGAGGGGATGGGGATGATCTTGATTTTGGCTTGGAGGGGCTTACGCTCTCTGATCAGCCGAGCGTGCTGGTTAATCTTCGCCATGTGGTGAGGGCGATGTTGGAGCCGGAGAAGGTGGTGGGGGATGTGGAGGGGTTTGCGCACGTGATGGAGGTGCTGAATGCGGTGTTTGAAGGGGAGGAGATGGGGGGTGTGGAGGCGGAGGGGCTTGTGGATGAGGAGATGATGGTGGAGGAGATGGAGGAGATGAGTTTGGATTAGCTAAGCTCTCTGCTGGTTCTCTCTCAGAGCGGGCGACTTCTCCCGTCGCTAAAAATACATACTGCTGTCCCCCTCTCATGGCCGGTGCCCATCCCTCTCTCCAGACAACAGCCATTTCCTCCACCTCCGCTTCTGTCCTTCAAGGTCATCTCCCTAGCTAGTCATAGCGTGGAGAGGAGGTAGAGACAGAGAAGGACAAGACGCAGAGAGGCGACCTCCTCAACCGCTGATTTTTGTAGCCATGGAAGAGCGAAGTGTACCAGCAACTCCGTTACGAGCCAGAGGCAATCATAGAGGCCGAGTATGATGATGCGGAGTGGGCGTACAAGCGTGGCGAGTGGCTCGGATGACGCTGTTGGGAATGGGTAGCATGGTGATGCTTGCGATGAAGACGGCGAAAACAAGGGCCTAGAAGTAGATTTCGATTGGTCGATCGCGCATTTTTGGATGTTTTCGTAGTGGTGATAGGCTGTGTGGTGTTGAGTAGCTGGAGGAAGGCTGATGGTTTGGATTGTGGAGGTGGGTTGGAGGCTGGGAAGAGCTGTGATCGTGGTGGAGAGGCTGATGCTGTGGGGTATAGGAGTGGCTCGGTAGATGTAGGGATATCGATAGCTATGGTAGCTGGTGATGAGAGGGGTGATGTATGCTGGTGAGGTGGTTGCTGACAGAACTCGCAGTTTGTGTGGGAGATATAGCACGCTAGTGCTCTCCCTCCTTTATCCACGGCAGGCTAAAGGTGCCAATCCACTCTTCAACTTCCCTTCGGAGTTCGACGATATCTTTAATTTCGTTCCCATCGCCCAGGAACTCCAAGAAAGCCTTGACGCTACTAGGGTTCTTCCGTTCCTTTGCCTCGGATTCCTCTTTGGCCTTCTTGTCCAGTTCCTGGGTGATGATAACAGCTCGGTCCACAATCTCGGCAACACGTGTGAAATCATCTGGGAGTAGTCCTCGGGTGGTCATTGCAGGTGAACCCATACGCAATCCACCTGGTTTCATGGCTGACTTATCACCTGGGACAGTGTTCTTATTGCTGGCCACACCCACAAGTTCCAGGACCCTCTCCACGCGAACACCATCGACGCCTTTACCCTTCAAGTCGATAAGAACGAGATGATTATCGGTTCCGCCACCGACGATAGTATAGCCTAGACCGCCATGCTCCTTCGAGTTGCCCAGACGTTCCGCCAAGGCCTTTGCGTTCAGCAGAACAGTCCGTTGATATTTCTTGAACTCCGGTGTCTGGGCCTGGTGGAGCGCCACTGCAAGGGCAGTTATAGTATGATTATGCGGCCCACCCTGGTGTCCTGGAAAGACGGAAGCATTGATAGGGCCTTCCAGATCATACATCTCCTGGTTGCATTTCTTATCGACCCGGCGAACGCCTTTGCGGAAGAAGATCATGGCACCTCTGGGGCCCCTAAGCGACTTATGCGTGGTCGTGGTGACGACATCTGAGTATGGGAATGGAGACGGGATGACACCGCCAGCGACTAAGCCTGAAATATGTGCCATGTCACTAAGAAGGTACGCTCCGACTTTCTCCGCAATCTCCCTCATCCGTTGGTATTCAATCAGCCTACTGTATGCTGAAGTACCGGCTATTATGAGTCGTGGTCGGTAGAGCATTGCCAGCTCCTCTAACTTCTGGTAGTCTATGAGCCCCGTGGCCTCATCTAGACGATATGGCAATGTTTCGAAATATTTCGATATTGCAGAGATCTTCTTTGTGGGCGTCTGATATCCGTGGGACAGATGCCCACCATGGGGAAGGTCAAGCCCCATGATCCTGTCATGTGAGTTCAAAAGTGCAGAGTATGCGTAGAGGTTTGCTGGAGAACCGGAGAGTGCTTGATGTATGTGTCAGCAGCCTCTTGGTACATCCCTCAATCGAGGTACATACGCTGCACGTTGACGCCCCACTCCTCTTCCTTCAGTCCAAAGGTCTCCAAGGCTCTTTTCTGACATAACCGTTCTGCTTCATCTATGTGTTCGTTTCCCCCATAATACCGAGCCCCAGGGTAACCCTCTGAGTATTTGTCTGTTGTCCACTCAGTTCTGCTTCGCTGGCCCTATGTGTCCGCTCAAACGTACTTTGCATGACACTTCCCAACGCATCCAGAACGGCCTGAGATGTAAAGTTTTCCGACGGTATTAAATTAATGAAGTGCTTCTGCCGCCGTTTCTCCTATATATTTAAGAGGTCGTTTAGGGTCGTTCAGATAGTGCTATTCGTCCGAAAACGTCTTTCGGGGCTGCGAACCTTTTGTAGTATGTCGTAGACTGTGGGATCGGCGTCTTCGAGGCTGGCAGAAAGCAGCTATTCTAAATGTCAGTGAACATCCTGCGGATGGCTCTGGGCCCTGCCATACCTTGTGCTGGCTCTCGGCGGTCACTGATGCCATGCCCCGCTGGGGAAACCGTTGGCTGTAGCGAAACAGAGAGCTTCCATACTGAAGGGGGGCAGATCTGGCTCGGAGAGGCAGAGCAGGCCCAAGCTTGACGTATATATTCGGAGCCATGTTGAAGCTCCCCTTACCGTCACCCGCTTGCTGTACCTTTCTTCGATGATTGTGAGTGGCCTTCGTGCCTTACCTAAAGCTCAAGTCTGGGCTTTGGGGTGCGTGAACCTCGGCTATCGGTTACTCGTATTGACCCCCCAACGGCCATGACCCTCCAACGGCCAGGCACTAGGCCTATTCTAGTTAGCTAGTAGCAAATTCTATTGTTTCTACCTAGTAAACAATACAATACTTCTTAAACATTATTATTATATCCTTATCAATACTTACCGTATAAAGTATAGAGCATACAAATTGTATAAACGAAGATTGTAGACGTTTTGGTACCCTAATATTTGTATACGTCTTTTATTATTGTATTCAGCCTTATATTTTGGGAGATACAAAACTCTACCCTTATATTCCTCTACCGTTTGTTGGCTGATTTACGTCAATAAATAATCGAACGAAAGCACTCGACGAGCTCTACAATTTGCCCTCTTCAGATGTTTAACATAATATGCAGGCGTGGTGCGCGAGGTATACTGGTATTAGCTTCCCTAAATGGGCTTAGTGCCTGGCCGTTGGGGGGTTATGGCCGTTGGGGGGTCAGGTACGCTAAGTCGTTTCTGGGATCGGGCCTTTTGCATTCTTTTTCTTTGCAGGATTTGCTTTATTATTTGTGCTCCTCACAACTAAATCCAAGATGATGAGTGACTTCTACGACTGTCTCAGCACTCGCTCAGATAGCTATGGCTGTCTGATGCGGGCGATGCTGACGTGTTCCGGGTCCATTTTCACCACCTTTGAAGGGACAAGGAGACTTTCTGATTGGAGACGTTGTTTGTCATTTGTGCTGCTACTTGTTATGTACCTCATGTCAAATTTCTCTATGGTACGAAGGCGTGTACATGTAACATCATGATATTCTTGCCTCTTCTGACTGCTAAAATAATGCTTACTATGCCCAGTCAAGTTCCAGCTATGCTGTCGCTACTCTCATGTGACAAAGCAGAGGCCTTACCGATGGCCTTGCTGCAATACGAAATTTACTGTGATACTCAGTCGACCACTTGAGATGGTGAAAGCCCCTTGTCTTTCTCTGCTCTTGTCTTTCCATATTATCACTCCCTACTTTACATTGACCCTTTCCCGCTTGATATCATTGCCCTTCCTCTGTACACCAAGAGAAAGCAAACAAACTATGATAACTAGCTAAGCTGGAGGGTGGCATCGTTGCAGGGGAGTAAGGTGGGGTTTTATCATTGAAGTCCGCGGCATCACGCATGAAATACTTTTCTGGTAAATGTCAACGGTCAAACTCTAGACTAGGAAAGGCTTTAAACGTTCAGGGCAGCTGCTGGTCGTCGATAAAAAGATGTAGACTGAAGCATGCTCATATTTATACGGGAAGCCAGCCTTCGTGCTCAACCCCAGCCTCAAGAGTGTAAGCTTCTCCCCCATCTATCACTACCACTGTACAACATTTGAACTTCATCATTCAAATACGCGAAATATGGATTCAGCCTTGTAGGAATTTGGCTAGGCGACCGGTACTGTCGCTCCTTCCTGGGACCACTAGGTGTGTATGTGCTCCTGCTCCCTAGGATCTTTCATATACAGAAGCTGAAGTCTCTAGCCGCAGGCATAATAAAAATCTTCCTCATCTGGTATGTTCACATTAGCTCTTCGACCCTACAGCCAAACATGAGCCCTAAAAGAGACCGTCGGAGCTGTGTTCTACGAAGGATGTCAATCTCCTCTGGATCCTGGGCTAGCTGACTACGAACAGGGCTATCAAAGATCTCAAACTTTGATTTGATGGCCCGGGGATGTTCAGGATTGATCTGGCAACCAACGAGAAACTTGAAGTTGCGCTATAATCTCTACTGGTCGACAAGGTAGCAATAGCGCGTTTGTCGAGAGTGGCATATTGTATGTTCGTGGATGGGGAACGGGCCAGTAAGGCAGTCTGTTCAAGCAGAGGAGACAAACCAGGTCCCTCGACTTCTCCAAATAGGTGATCACCCGCCACATTGAGCATGAAGCATAAACTGCGTTCCAGTCTAGCTACGGACTGAACATGAATACACTTAAATCAGGCCTATCTAACATCTTGCTGTTGACACGAGTCCACCTTAAATATGCTCATTCTGCTGGGCATCTCTCGGCATGACAGCTGCAGAATTCGCTTGCGGCTCCCATCAACACAATCTACACTACGACAACAGCCCTATCGGCGTTCTGAAATCATCTACAACAGTTGCCTACCAACCAGACCCAACATGGACCCCATCTAGGCGTCTCTCCAAATACAGGCAACGGGACCCAGCGTTTATTCAATAAGCTGTCATATCTACACTGCATGCTCCCTATTGAACGCGGTTCCAACAACAATTTGAAAGGTTCGACATGGGCGAGCGCGGGGAGACGAAGGTTTCCTCTTGGAGCTAGCTGATACCCAATACGGAACGGAGCAAGCCATAGCAGACTGAAGAGGAGGGACAACCGAGTGGATCGGGAAAGCATGAGGAAAAAAAGGAGATTGAAAATCAATTCATGTGGACGAGAGCTGGTTGGGTGAGTTTGGTTGTCATTACAGCATTGAAAGCAGCGATAGAAGGCGGCTTACCTGCAGCGAGCTGAAAGACAGAATAGGAAGGACACCGTAGCTTAGACAGCAGGTGGCTTGAAAGTCTTTATGTCTCCATTCTGAAAGGTGAGTCTCGGCTGTCATCATCGACTCATGTGAACAGCTGAAACAACACTCGTACACTTCCGGAGATGATCCAGCTTGAATCCAACGGATTAAGCTGTACACAGCTGGGAGACAAGATAGGAGACCAACAGGGTATTATTGGTGAGAGAAACTTTGCTTTCTCTTATCTGAAGTGTCGATGGGTGAGTTCCAGGCCTCATCATCGGATTATTGGCATGAATGGCGTGATTCTTGCAGGGATTCAGGCCATCATTGCCGACGGAGAAGCTGGAACAATATCTACCGCTTGGTTTTCAGCTCGAAAAGATGGGTTTCCCACGAAATAGTAGGACAAGGCGGAGTCTACCGCATACAGTATATGCAGACCGTGCTCCTTACGGCCTCGACTTCCTACACCGGCTGATTACAGCTCATGGAGGGAAATCAACTGACAATTGACACAATAGAAAGCCACAGTGGATGCAGCTTACTGACCCTCCTGATCGGGATATTCATGCTCCCGATCCCTTTCAGTGAGCTTGCATAAAACTGAATGAGACCATGATCAGCCGTAATTTCATGCTTTCGATGTATTCGAGCTTATGATACTCGACGCCTGAAGGCCGTGCTGACCACTGATCTCATGCTTCCAATCCTGAACGAGAGCGCGTTGCTGCAGCTTCGGGGCACGCTGTTCAATGAATCACCATGTTTCCTATTCCAGTCGGGCTGACTCAAGACATGATGAGAGCGAGCATGTCCGAGGGCGTTTCTCACTTCTCATAACACACTCACGCACGTGCATTACTCCAAGGGTTCTCGTGGCTATCGACCGCCATGGATCTATCAGCATCATTCAACAACGCCACCGCCATGGAAGTTTGTCATGGAGCCTCGTTTCATTTTCCCATCTGGAGAAGACCATTTTGTTTCTATGCAGGGATTTTTGAAGCCGGAGATTGCAATGGAAAGAATCGGATGACTCGACATTGTACAAGGAGGAATGATTTGAAATACTCTTCGGACGAACCCAACAAGCACCAGGGCCCAGGCGCAGTAAGACGTTTGTACCTGCTTCCTCAACGAGAACCTTGCTCAATCTCAACCGACCAACTCCATGCAATATCGTGCAAAAGTCATGCAAAATCAGGCAAAAGGCTTCTAAAAGATAGCACTCCAGAAATTATAGGTTCGCCGATATATCCGCGCTGATGCCAATCTATGCACTTACACAGGCCAAAGCAGACGCATCACGAGCTCTTGTATTCATGGGCTTCTTCTCCGCCCAGAACGACAGCTGTCGTCGATGTGCCTGCCACTGTAGCATTAATGTAGGTACCCTCTAGGAAGAACAAGGAAAATTCCGATCCACTTAACAGTCATTTTCCGTACTGCGATGAGTAGAGCCATCACAATCTTCTACCGTAAAATCTTCTACTAAGCTTCGAGTCCTCGTTGTCCGAGCATTTCCTGTACATCGAACCAGCATGCAAGACCACGTCGTAATTTCTTTTCCCTTGGCATCTATGCTCGCTGCCGGCTTGCCAGCGGCTGTCTGCTTTGACTTTTTCGGTACCTGAATGCAAGGATCATCTCTCCGGAAAGAGACCTTGGCTGCATGGCTTGCATATGGGTTCCACAATTATATGCACCCACGCTGCAAATCCTGCAGCCCCGTTGGCTAGAGCTTAGAAAATTCCACGACTATCTGCGGACAAAGCTGGGCCAGCTGGAAGCCTCGATCTATCGACCTGCAGTAGACAATCTGCAGCTTTCCTCCCGTTGTTTGATACTAACGCAAACAGCAAGGGTACTACATATCAACACGGAAAATGTACCCGATGGAGCTAAACAACCTTGAATCTTGATACTTCCGATGTCTTGCATATGGGCAGTGTCTCAACAGATTTTCGACCGAGAAGCTGCGGTCGAAGCTTGCAACGATAGCACAGCTTTACCTTGCCTGGGCACGTATGCGAGATAGGAGACATGAAAGCTGGTATATAGGGAGTAGTGCTGCAACTCCTTCTTCTCCACCCACCATCCGCACAGCTTCCAATCCCCAGGTTTCCGCGTTCCATTGTTCAAGCAATACTAACATAGCAGCTGGAGTATTACAGAAGAATGCATCTGCAAACGATAGCCTACCTGGTGTCTTTGCTTCCCATTATCAATGGGTTGCCTGATCGAAGTAAGTCTTGCTCTGGTCTCCTCCTCTCGAGAGACGAAAAGGGCAGACCTCTTCAAGCACGCCTCATGTAACGCTTTGAGAAGGAACATCCTGCCTCTACCATACGTAGATCAATTTGTTGACTTGTGTCGTTCAACAGGACATGGCTACAGCCACGGCTCCTCGCTGCATTTACTCACCGGCACAAGCCCCGCCAGCATCAAGACAGTCATCTCCTCTGGTCTGTCCACAGCCGCTAGTGGTACTGGTCCTGAGAGCAGCGTGATCCCGACTTCCGCTCCCTATAGCAATACCACGAAGACCGCATCTGGTACAGCTTTCAGCTCTGGGACTAGGCCCTTCTCAAGTGGCGTTTTGTCGACCGCCGGCACTGGCACAACTCGCCCCACAGATCCAACTTCGGCACCTTATGGCAACAGCACAAAGTATCTTTCCGGAAGAGCTTACAGTTCCGGAATCAAACCTTTTTCAACCGGCCGTCTTTCCACTGGCGTTGCAAGCGGCAGTGGTTATAGCGTTCCCAGTACGTCAGCACCTTATGGGAACAGCACCAAGGATCCTTCTGGGACGGCGTACAGCTCGGGGATTAAGTCTGCCTCGAGCGGCTTCTTGGGCACAGGAACGGTCGCTTCGGCCACCAACGCAACAAGCAAGCCATCCACAATCTTTCTGTCCTCGTCGTACATCATCTCAGGAAGCATCGCAAGCGGCAAACCTTACCCTACCAAGAATGCGACGACAACCAAGGATCCTTCGAGTGGTCTCCCATCGGCTTCGAGCCGCCTGCCAACCTCAAATGCAACCTCAGCACCTTATCCTATTCTGACTGGGACTGGAGTCTCCAAGAGCGGCAGCGCTGTCTCATCGACATTGAAGCCATCAAATCCTACTATCGGTAGCCTCTCCACAGCGTCCTCTAAGCCAAGCATCAGCGGCGCCCCATCGGTCACCGCGAGCCCCAGCAGCGTGTTCTCGGGCACCACACCCACCATCAAGAGCGTGCCATCGGCGTACTACGAGTATCACAACAAGAAGAAGCACCACGACGTTAACAATTTCTTCCCGCTTTAGGCACCGCGGACCTGCTCAGATCTGATAACGAGAATCAGCACGACAAGGAAGGCGATGGCTACGGCCATGGAGGTGGCTGCTAAGGGGTCAGCGGTGCTGGTGAGAAGGACAATAGTATCGTTTGTGACGGGTGCGAGGATTGCAATGTCTTCAAGGACTTAATGATTGACACATAACTTGACGGCGCTTTCCATTTTTCTTCTCTTCTCCCAGGATCATGTAGCATTCAGCCTTTATGTCGTTGCTGACAACCACTCTTTGCACATGACTCTTTTATCGCATATGGAAGTACTGCTCGTTGAGACCCGCTACGAGCACATGTCGCTGATGGCATAGATAGCATTAAAATTCATACATTTGGACCCAAATACACGTCTATGACAAATTGCTGAAATTGAACCTTTCCCGGTGGAGGGGCTGCAATCTCCGAACAAGTCCGATTCTTAATCGAGGTGGAAGTGGAAGAAAAGTGTTGACTGTGCCACAGTGGCTCAATTCAGCCACCATAGCCACCAGATTGAAACTTGATTATTCCGACTCGAACGAGCGTAAACATTGCTCGCCATCATTTGCGCCATTCTACTCACGGTCATCACACTTCTGAATCAAGACTGCTTGCTTGTACCTCACATAGCAATCTCTTATATCATACATGCAACCACTGATGCTGTCGCCGCAGCCCTAACACCCTCGGCACTGCATATATCTTATTGGGCACAGAAAGCAGACCCTAGATAACGCCCATCACACCTCACACGACCATCACCCAGAATGGCAGACGACATGGAATACCTCCAACCCTCCTTTGATCCCGCCTCGGTCACTATGCCACGTCTACGCAACATTTTGATGACACACGATATACAATATCCAGCTTCGGCCAAGAAAATTCAGCTCATTGATATTTTCAACCAAGAGCTGAAACCCAAAGCCCGCAGACTTCTCGCTGCTCGCGACAAAGTGAGACGAACAAGTAAAGGAATCACAGATATGCCGAGCAGTCAAGAAAGCACCGTCAACGGTGATGAAGATCCGAGAAGTTCAATGGGCCCACCACCTGTGCCTGATACCCCACGGCAGCGAAAACCGAGAAAGAGCACACGCGTCTCGGTTGAAGATGGCATACCAGATTCCCGGTCGACTACTTCAGCGTCTGGCGGTAGGAGGAATTCGAGCAAGCATGCTCGTCAATCTGATACGGAGACAGACCCTGAGCTGCCTAGACAGCCTGCGGTAAGGAGACCGCGCAAGAGCGAGACCCCCAAGGTGAAGATGGAGGACTCTGATGATGTACCGTCGCGGCCGTCCATGAGAGGTAGTACATTCAGCGATGACAATCCATTCCAGAGTGGCAACTCTCCCCTAACTGCAGAGGCAAATAGACGAAGGAGTGCAGGTACAAGCAGTGACCGGAGGAAGAGCTCGTCTGCTAGACGGAAGACAGAAGGTGTTAGCGGTGACGCCTCTAGACGAAACCAAGAAGATGGGGTTACGGTCCCAACTTCAAAAACATTTCAGATGCCTACGTCAATGTTTCGGAAGACCAAGGTCAAAGAGGAGCCTAACGACGGCGTGGAAGCTGGCGAAGAATTCGCGCCGGAGGAACAGCTTGAGCTTGTCCGACAGCGAGCTGCCAACGGCGAGAAGGATATTTTGCCGCCGCGAAAAGCTCGACGGCCTAAGAAATCCAGCTCCGTTCCCACATCAGCCCCATGGATCGTTCTTACAACATTACTAGCAGGCTATGCTACATGGTATCGCCAAGAAAAACTCGCCGTTGGCTACTGCGGTATCGGCGGACCAAGCGATGCCATTTCCAGCATACAGATTCCGGAATGGGCAAGCATTCTACAACCTTCGTGTGAGCCGTGCCCACAGCACGCAATCTGCTTCGAAGGCATGGAAACCAAATGCGAGATCGACTTCGTTTTACAACCACATCCACTATCACTGGGTGGCATGGTACCCCTACCCCCTACATGTGAGCCAGACGGAGAGAAAGTGCGAAGAGTCAAAGCTGTCGCGGACAGAGCAGTCGAGGAGCTCAGAGAGAGAAAAGTCCAATCTGAATGCGGAACTCTGAAAGATGGGGACGGGAAAGATGCACCACCCGAAATTGACCAACAAGAGCTCAAACAAGCAGTCAGCAAGAAACGCCGCCGCGGTATGAGCGAAGCCGAATTCGAAGAACTCTGGAAAGGAGCCATAGGCGAGATTATTGGCCGCGAGGAGATCATTTCCTCCACAGACGGGTAAGCATTCTCTCCCCCATCAAATCCCTTTCCCCATTCTCTCGCCCCGTCAACCACCCCCAGTTCCCCTCCCCCCACTCACCAACAAACAAACCCATCTGACACCCAACTAACCAGCACCCCCCACCCCCCAGACCCCAGACCCACCTCAGCAGCACCTCCCTCGCCCGCCTCCCCCTCGCCTGCGCCCTCCGCCGATCCGCGCGCCTCACGCTGGTCGCATATCGAATCCCTCTTTCCGTCCTAACCACCCTTCTCGCCCTTACCCTCTACACCCACCAACTAATCCAGCACTCCCGCGCCGACACCGCGCGCATCCCCGCTCTCGTTGCTACAACCCTCGATCGCCTGGCCACGCAAGCGGCCCTGCACGCCCGGGGGGATGCGATGGAGAGTTGGATCTCGGTGGGACAGCTTAGGGATGATGTCCTACGCGATGAGTTTTCGGCCAGCAGGAGGGAGAAAATGTGGAGGAGGGTAAGGGGGGTGGTGGAGCGGAATGCGAATGTTAGGGCTAGTGTGA
>JAABUQ010011222.1_pt1 | contig 11512 bp, 9 predicted proteins | sample 5560001 | NCBI WGS metagenome assembly JAABUQ01 (sample SAMN10711888, study PRJNA513371) | rock metagenome | isolation source: Antarctica rocks | place: Antarctica: Victoria Land, Finger Mt nord | collected 2015-12-18
AATTGACTCGAATCGTCGCCAATAGCAACGTCTAAGCCAAATGAGACTATAACCAAACGAGGCAAAGATTGATTTAATGGTGGCCAGGGAGAGAATCGAACTCCCGACGCCAGCCTTTTCAGGGCTGGCGTCGCCCACAGCTATCGCATTGAAAAGAAATAAACCAAGGCTGCTTCGGTGTCTTGAAATCGCCCGTTTTTTGGGACAGCAATGGGACAAAATTCTGGCCGGTCGAATTTGCCCTTCCCCACGCTGTCCTAATCGGGTGTCGCCAACCATTCGTCGCCATCACCTATGATCCGTAGACGTCCAGCTTGGGAAAGACGATGGTAAATCTGAAACAAAGAACATTGCGTTTCCTGCGCCTCTTTCTGGCGATTGAGAATACCCAGTTTTCGCTCTTTGTTTTGGCCCAGTTCTTAACGGAGTACAAACGGAGCACAAGATCCGCTCCAGGAGGTAGTTTGGGCAATGTCTCCGATTTCGCCTATAGCATGTGCGTTCCCAGGCGTGCATGCTGATTTCTCCGACAGCATTCCCAGTCCAATCGTAATTGGGACAGAGTATCAGGTTCAGGCATGCGTTTGCTAAACCGATTCAGTCGTCTCGGCAAGTGCAAGAAAATAGACTATAATCTCTTGCGAGCCAACACTTGCACCTTTCTTAAGCTCACCTGATTCACGCGTTTTCACCCTGTTTGACCTGTCTATAGTGGCACTTCAGTGACACACGAGCATTCGACGCCATGACTGCTGAGACTGTCACGGAGTGAAAAAGAATGAAAGCACACATGAGATGCGCATTAGTAAGGATTGGAGGTATTGACAACGGGGATTGAACCGGAGCGACGCTACGCCGCCGCCGTCGATTCCCTAATCGGGTGTCAGGACCACTTAGTCGAACCGGCTCTGAACCCAACTTCAGCGGAGCTTTCGGATCGTTCGTGACGCGTGTTTTCTTCCCATCACTTACTATTGCGGGGAGAGTGGGATTCGAACTCTTGCACACCTAATAGAAGCTGCAAGTTGCAGATTCCCCGTTGCCGCTGCTGCCATATCTGCCGTGAATCCCGTGCCGCATTGCCCACCATTGCCCACGGCCGAAGGGGCCGTTGCGGTTTTCAGAACGGTATTGTTGCTGCTCGGATACACGACAATAGCCTCTGCATGAGCTCCAGTTTCAATTCGAGTGGGACCATGTCAAAGCTGCTGCGAATGCGCGCAAGCATGGCGTGCCGTTCAACGTTGCGCGTACCATTTTCAACGATCCGCTGCTCGTTACAGTGGCTGATCTCGCGCATAGCGACGTCGAAGAGCGATGCTTCTCTATAGGACGTGCGGCCAATGGCTAGGCACTTTCCGTCAAGTACCTTTGCTCCAAAGCTGAACCGGCCACGAAGATCCGGACTATTTCTGCTCGGAAAGCAACAGCGACAGAAATCCGTCAATATGAAGAAAGTCTATGAGTGAGCTGACAATGCATGACGAAGACATTCCGACCGGAGATCGACTTTTCCAAAGGAGTTCGGGGCCTTCACAAAATCCCGGCCGAAGCCAAGGTCTTCTTGCCTGCCTCAATCGAGCGCGGAGTCTGGGAATACCTCTCCGGAAAAGCGGAGCAAAAGAGTGTGGAACAGTCGGAACTGCTGAGCGAAGTGTTAAGGCGCGATATCGAAATTAATGATGTGCCGAAATAGCTCATGGGCTCCGCTGTCGGAGATTGAGCGATGGCATTTCTTCCAACTTGTTGCAGTGCGTGCTCCACGTTACCGGGATCAGTTCCCTTGCGCCCATCCAAATGGATTCGAGCCGGTTGGCTTCAAACGATACCACCCGTATACTGCCCCCTTCGGAGAAGAGACTTACGTTCCGATCTGAGTTCTCCAGGGTGATAGCTGAAAGTGTCACTTCACCCTTGTCTGCAAACACTTCGATAGAGAAGCGATCTACCAGAATGCAGAGGCGCAGGTTGTTCTTGGCAAGTTACAACGGCGCGGAAGCAGATCCCAACGCCAGTCTCTGGTCCGCAACTGAATAGCGGAGAGGTTGACCGTGAACTATGAGGCTGAATTTAGCCGCACCAGGTTCAATTTCAGCCCTTATGTCCCAAAGTTCCGCATTGACCTTGGGCATGCGCATTGGACCAGCGCCAACCGTAACGTCCCGCCAGAATTGTTGTGAGAAACGGAGATTCTCGACCTCGTCTAGGGCTCACGGCACAGGCGAATACCCTCCGGGAAGGAGCGTAACGTCAGCTTAACCGGGAACGACATCTGTCCGTTCCAGGTTAAGGCTCGATCAAGCGGATATCGCATCCACGCGATCTGATAGACGACATCTGCTTCTGTGGTGCGCTTCCAGGTTTGGGTTGCATATAGAGCGTTGCCGTATTCAACGAGGAGCTTTTCAGTCTCGGGCATAAACTGCTGTCCGTCGAATTTGCCGAGGACGTAACATCCATCCCCGCCCACCAACACCCAACGGCGCTTGCCCGGTACATTAACGATCGGCAGTTCAAAAAAGCGGGGCCGAACGCCAGCGCCGCTGTCAACGCGAGAATACCGGCACTGTTGCTCAATTTTTCAGGCTGAATGCAAACCAAACCGTGCGATTATAGCGGCGGAAGTCGGCATAGTTCTCGCACACAGTTTTCGCATCTGACGTTGGCGAATTCTTGCTACTGCAATAATTTCCTAATGATAGTTCGCCTGATTTGTGCGATCGTTTCTCTTTCCCTGTTAATTTCTGCCCGACAAAGTAGCCCTTTGGCCGGTCTCGCCAATCTAAGCAATGCAGTATCAAAGCGCGCGTCGAGCGCCGATCCTTCCGGCGGCAATGCTGATTGGATTGAGGTGAAGGCACATTCCACAGCCACTCTTGCAAATCTCGAAGGGCCAGGTTCCATTCGGCATATGTGGTTTACAATCAATTCTCCAAGTCCTTTTCATCTGCGCGAGTTAGTACTCCGCATGTACTGGGATGGAGAGGCCGATCCCAGCGTAGAAGTCCCGATAGGGGATTTCTTTGGAACTGGATTCGAATACGAGGACACTCCGGGGGGCCATCGCGGGCAGAAGTACCAATCGTGGTGGTCCCTACCCATCACAGTGCAGGATCGCGCCATGAACTGCTACTTCGAAATGCCGTTCGCACGAGGAGGAGCACGTATAACCTTGACCAACGACGGATCGCAAGATGTGCCGAACCTTTACTTCCACATTGATTACGAGGAATTTCGCGATGCAGCGCTGGTGGCAGAGAAAGGCCGCTTCCACGCCCAGTGGAGACACGAACTGACGCGCGCGACCCCCGAATCAGAGTCGCAGGGAAAGAATGTGGACGGAAAGAATAACTACGTCTTTGTAGACGCGAAGGGAAAGGGCCAGTATGTCGGAACTATCCTCAACATCTTCGGCCGTTCGACGGGTTGGTGGGGCGAAGGCGATGACATGTTTTTCATTGACGGAGATTTGGCACGCGCAACCATCAACGGAACCGGGATGGAAGATTACTTTAATAACGCCTGGATGTTCCAGAAACCTTTCAACTACCCGTTTATTGGCTATTCGCAACAGGGTAATCGCGACTGGACCGGCAGCCATACGATGTATCGTTTCCACATACCGGACCCGATCTATTTCCAAAAGTCTCTTCGTGCGACTATCGAACACGGTCATGCGAACGATAGAGAGGATGAGTATACGAGCATTGCGTTTTGGTATCAGACCGAGCCCCATCAGAAGCTCATTCCGTTGCCGCCTGTCAATGAACGCATGCCAACGTCTCATTGGAAAATTCAGAAGCTTAATCAAAATCTTCCCAATTGATTCTGCGGGACGTTTCTAATGGCCGGAAGTCCCGGACTCCGCACTCGCACAAATGAAGTTTGCGCCGACATCCGTGCTCCCGGTGCCTTTGTATTGCGCGAAGGACGGATATGCGCAAAGCGGTCGTGTGCGTATAACAGTTTGGTCGCTACCGTGCTTTGCCGCGATTACGACCTCCGGCGCCGCGCCGCTTACCACCCACTGCTCGAGTGCGGTATCGATACTGTGCTGGGCATCCCCTGTACCCGGCCCCGCCTGTCCGAAGTCATCTGGACCCTCGCCCCCGTTGCAGTGCTCCATTCCCGGGACCATGAACAGCCGCACAAACTCGCGGGTCTGCGCCGCACCCATGTCGGCAACCACGCGCTGATAATAGTTGACGGTCGCAGTTGGGGCAATAGCGGCATCGCTCCAACCGTGGTACAGAATCAGCTTGCCGCCACGGCGCTTGAACGCGGTTAGATCGGGGTCGTTCGCGTTTAGGTATCCTGCCATTTTCCGGTCCGCAATGCTTGTGTCTCGGTCCACATTGAATGTGCGGAAATCCCACTGCGGATCGTTGAACACCACGTTTTTGAAGAACTGAGTTCCGAACATGTACATCAAGCTTTTTCCTGGGGCCGGACCGGTAATCCATGGCCCCCAGCCGCCAGGCTCGGCTTCTCCTCCCGGAGAATAGCCGGGGAAAACCAACTGGCCGGTTGAAGTATGGCCGCCTGCGTACAAGCTATTCAACGCCGCCAGTTGCGGTGCGGTGAGGCAGGCATCGCTTTCAAGGCCTTTGCAAAGTAGAACGCCGGTATCGAAACGGCAGCGGGATGGGTCCTCAATCACTCCTTCTTTAACGCCATCCTGAGCGTCACAGGCGGCCAACGCTGCAGCCTGAATCGCGGGCAACTTCGTTGACGGAATATAGCTTGCGCTCTGCGCCAACAACGCTTGCAAATCCCACACGGCATTCGCCAACAGATGCGTCCAGTAATTCGCCGGCGCCCCGGCGATGATTCCGTCGTAGTCGATCGGATACCGTTGCGCCTCCATCAGCGCCTGCCGGCCGCCGTTCGAGCATGCGCTGAAATAGGAGTGCTTCGGCGCTGAGCCGTAGAACGCGTTGATAATCTTCTTGGCATTAGTGGCCGTCTGGTGAATCGCCCGATGTCCGAAATCAATGATCTTCTCTGGGTGGCCCAGAGCCCAGGAAGCATCTACCCCGTCCGCGCTGTGACCCGTGTTAGTGGACGCGGTCGCGTATCCGTGTTTGATCGCATTGCCCATTTGTTGGTACTCGATCGCTCCAGCGAACCCTCCATTGCCGACGCCTTGGAACTTACCGTTCCAGCCCGCTGCGGGAAACCAAACCTCGAACTCGATCTCGGAGTCCGCCGACGGCTTGCTCAGCGCAGCGACGCGGCAGAAACTCGGCAAATTAGGTATATCTTTCCCGCCCGGTGGCGTAAAGCTCCCGGCCGGCATCGTCTGTGCTAATGTGATTTTCGTTTCGGCCAGGTTCAGCTTGGCTAATCCTGTACAGTCCTGTGCGCGCGCTACGCAGAGGATTGTACTGATGATCGCCACTACCCAGAATTTTGATTCCATCGTCTTCGCGCTCCCGAGATTCCGTGTCTAAATCGTAGCTGTCTCTACGCGTCCAATCGATTCCGCATTCAGTTCCGCTCATCAAACAGCCTTCGCGAGACCGATTCTTTAAGCGTCGAAAGCGCAGTCTGGCAGGCGCGTTTAGCGGGATTGAACCCTCCACAGTACAGGATGCACGCGACCGGAGAAGCCAGATAAAGATGCAGAGCCGGCCGGAGGTTGCCAGGGACGCGGCGCCTTGAGAACACCTGGTTTCTGTAGAATTGATGTTAAACCACAGAGTTATGAAAGTGTACGAGAAACTCCCGGGCTGCCTCTGGCTCGCCGTCGCAATCCTGACGAGTTGGCATCTCGTCGCACAGACAGATACGCGCGGGGAAATCCAATTGCACTATCAACGCGCCCAGGACGCCATGAACGCCAATGAACTCGAGAAAGCCGCAGATGAGTTCCGGGAGATTCTGCGGCTGGACCCTAAAAGAGCAGAGGCGCACGCGAATTTGGGCGTGATCGCGTATTCTCAAGGGAATTATCCGGAGGCGATAAAATCCTTTTCTGCAGCCCTGAACCTCAATCCCTCATTGTGGGATGCGCAAGCCTTCCTCGGACTTAGTGAGATTCGTGTCGGTCGTATGCAGGATGCGAAAGCATTGCTAGAGAAGTCCGTTGGGCACATCCAAAACCGAAACTTGAGCATCGAGGCAGGAACCGAATTAATTACAATCGATCAAGAATCGAACACGTTGGAGCGTGCAGTCGCCGTCGTGCAGGATCTTCTGCAATCTAATCCCAACGATCCCAACGTGCTTTATATTGCCTATCGCACCTACTCTGACTTAGCGGCGCATGCGGTAGCAACCCTCTCCAAGGTCGCACCCCAGTCCGCCCGAATGCACCAGATTCTCGCGCAAGCTGCGGCGTCACAAGATGATGTACCCGGTGCGGTCGCTGAATACAGGAAGGTACTGCAGACAAATCCAAGGATGGCCGGCATTCACTACGAATTAGGACGTGCGATACTGGCGAGTTCGCAAGAGGAGTCCGCTCGACAGGAAGCGCAAAAGGACTTTGAGGCGGAGTTGGCGATCAACCCGATGGACGCGAGCTCTGAATACGAGCTAGGTGAAGTTTACTCATTGCGCTCGGATATGAAGCAAGCGGTCGAGCATTACTCACGTGCGCTGAAGCTTCGACCTGATTTGGTAGAGGCCCACGTTGCCCTTGCGAAACTTCTAACTGACATGGGACGCCCCACTGAAGCCCTTCCACATCTACTTGAAGCCGAACGTTTGGACCCGGACAATGAAACTGCTCACTACAAGCTTGCGCAAGCCTATCGCGAATCGGGACAAGATCAGGAGGCAGCTCGCGAGTTAGCCCTTTTTAACAAACTGCGAGACTCCCACATACCGACGCGCACCATTTCCAAATGAAACGAACAGACTAAGTAAGAGGCCGCACCACGACATTGCTGAAAAGCACTTCCCCATTATCGGCAAAAAAGAAGAGACGATCACCACGCGGCCGGTCCGCACGCCGACTGATAAATGTTCGGCGGCCATCTATGCAGGTGTCCACAAAGTCGTGCTTCACAATCATGTCCAGAGCGAATGGCTGGTCGAGGCCGGTAACTTCCCGGATCTCGGAAATTTCGAGGAAATTCTCGGGACTGCTGGTTCCAGGCGAATTTCCGCCATCTGCGGGCGCGCCGTATTGAGCTCGTCGCTCTCCAGGCACAAAGCGCAATTCACAACCATGTTCGTAGGCGCCCTCTCCGCGGACACACAAGCCGAAGGCGGAGACGCCGGGACGGGGCACGATTGTTGCTGTGATTCGCACATTTTGGGGAACGCCCGTTAGCATCGCGGCGCCCAAACCCGTTGTTGCAGTAACCCGAATCGCGCCTTCAGCATACGTTGCGACCTGCTTGAGGACCTCGAAGGGCAGGTTCAGTGCGGCACCGGTGCGTGGAATCATCTCCGGCGGCCACTTGGTGCCCAGAATTCCATTCTCGTGCTGAACTAATTCTCGAAAGACCACTTCACCGGCATAAGAGGGACCTCCAAGAAAGCCAACCATCAGAAAGCGGCCCTCGCCGAACGGCGCTACTTTGGGTACGACACAACCGTCGTGACTCGCGAACGCTTCCGGCTGCGTCCATGTCCATCCAGGTTGCATCGGTTGGCGCGACATCCGGTATTCTCCGGTGGTCATAAAGTAGTACCAGCCGTTCCAGTGAAAGTAGCTGCCGCAGATGCCTTTACCGACGTCCTTATATAAATCGAAGCCTTGCGCCTCGCTCCAAGTCTCCAGATCCGAAGAGACGAACATCTTCTCGCCCGAAACCGACATGTAGGAGATTTCCTCTGGCGGATCAGGATGAAAAACATCGGGATTGATATCGCCCGGATTGCCATCCTTTCGCCTGAGATAGACCCAAGAACCAAGGGACGCATGTCCTTTCGGAAATGAAGGCCGTCGCTGCTCGTCGCATCGTGAATCGTGTCGCCCCTTAAAGGGAGCATCTTTGAACCAACACCGCCTTTGGTGCTGAATGTAAAATGCGCGGTACCCTTGTTCGTCAGGGACGACGTCACCTGTGCCTATCGAGCACTCCCACTGCTCTGTTATTCCGACCGTTATAGGGTGATGCGTCCAATGAACCAGGTCCTTGGAACTGGAATGGGCAAACTGGTCGCACCCATACCCCACTTTGAGTGATGGTGATGACGGTCAAACAGGTAGTGGAGGTGAAACTCGCCATCGTAGTATCTCGCCATGCAATCGCCGACGGTTCTGTAACATTTTCTGTGTAAGTTGTTTTGGATTTGATAGAGAATAGCTGAGATGTTTTGGGGGCGAAGGGAGCCCGGAGGGCGACCGAAGCTCCCAAAACAAGCGGCGCTCGACCCAGTCCAGATGCGGTGGAGCTAAACCCGAAACGCAATGCAGAAGAAAGGGAAAAGCTCCATGACACAAGCGCAAGCGCCGGATATGGGTGTGCCCGATCCCGCGGATCAAAAACGTTCAAGAAATTATTGATGGACCAAGTTCGTTCGCGTGGCGGCACGCAGGCCATCGATACCAAGCAGCTGTTTCAAAGCATGGTGAAGGACACGCTCGAGGCCTTCCTGGAACTAGAACTGGAAGAGCACCTGGGCTATGCCAAGCACGATCCGGAGGGGCGCGGCAGCGGCAACTCGCGAAACGGCGCCACCGGCAAGACGGTGCGCGGCGATTTCGGCGAAGTCGAGATCGAAACCCCGCGCGATCGCAACAGCAGCTTCGAGCCCAAGGTGGTCGCCAAGCGCCAGACCTCAGTCGGTAACTTCAGCGAAGCCGTGATCTCGTTGTATGCCCGCGGACTGACTACACGTGAGATCGAGCAACACGTCAAGGATATTTACGGCGTGGAGATCTCGCCGCAGTTCGTCTCCCGCGTCACTGAAGAACTGCAGCAACAGATTGTGGAATGGCAAAGCCGGCCGCTAGAACGCGTCTATCCGATCGTGTTTGTCGACGGCCTGCGCGTGCCCGTGCGCACCGATAAAGGAGTTCTCAAGAAATGCGTGTACACGGTGCTGGGCGTCAGCACCTCCGGCCGCCAGGAAGTGCTCGGCTTGTGGATCGAAGAAACCGAAGGCGCGCGTTTCTGGCTCAAGGTCTTCAACGATCTCAAAGCGCGTGGCGTCTGGGATGTGCTGATCGTCTGTGGCGATGGATTGGCCGGGTTGCGGAATGCCGTCGAATCCGTGTTCCCGCAGACCGACGTGCAGCTCTGCGTGGTTCACCACATCCGCAATGTGACGAAGTTCGTTTCCTGGAAAGATCGCAAGCCGCTCTGTGCCGATATGCGGCCGATTTACACGGCGCCGACCGTCGAAGCCGCCGAACTCGCGCTGCAACGCTTCGCCCAGGCTTGGGAAACCCGTTATCCGATGTCGGTGAATGCCTGGCGCAATCACTGGTCCGAGCTCACCACGTTCTTCCAATACCCGGTGGAGTTGCGGCGCATGATTTACACCACGAATGCCATTGAGAGTCTGCATTCGCAGATGCGCAAGAACATCTCCAATCGAAAGGTTTTTCCGACCGACGAGGCGGTGATCAAGCTCTTGTTCCTCAACATTCGCAACTTTGTCAACCGCTGGACCAAACGCTAGGCCTGGGATATAGTAATGAACCAGTTGATGATGATCTTTGGCGATCGACTTAAGCCTGACCTCGTCGATGCCCCATAGCTGTTTATCGGCTCCGCCCGCTTACACAGTTTCCGTTACAGTCTCTCGCCGACATAGGTATTGAAGCCGCGCGGACGCCAATACTGAAGAAAAGACTGCTGCCGTCCCAGATATTCCAGCGTACGTCTGCTGACTTCCGCGTCTCCGCCGCTGAGCGACGCGATTTCCTCGTCGGAAATCGCACGATCCCAAAACGCCACGTGATCCACTTGCCCCTGGAAACCCGACTGTAAGTTTCCCTCGGGATTTCTTGCACCTAGGACGAATGGCCCACGAAAATTATCGAGAGCTCCATAGGCCATTCCTCGTCTATGAGCACGCCATCTACGAACAACTGTAGGTTCGGCCCGTGAAAGCGGACAATTATGTCATGCCATTGGTCAGGTGCGATCAGTTCCATCGGCGCTTGAACGCGCAGTGCGCCGGCCACCCAATCTTTGTTTGCGACGAACCCCTTGGAGAGATCGTAGTTGAAGTACGCGGGATCTACTTGTTGCTGCATCGGCTTCGTGCGCCAGAGAAACTCGATGCCCATGCCTTGCTGAAGTTGCTGGACCGCCTGATAGCTCAGGTACTCACGATTCACAGCGGTCGAATAGAGAATTCCGGATAAATCATCTTGCCGGTCGGCGAAAGACAGCAGAGGCGCAGTCCATCTGCCTTCGCGATTTCGCAGCCGGACGCAGAGAGTCATCTCTTTCTTTCCGCTCAAATCCAGTGCTGCGCCTTGATCTAAGATCAGGTAGCCGCTACGGAACTCCGCGACGGTACCATCTCCGCCGTGCTCGACTGAGGCCTTGTGTTCGGGCCCTTCGAGTGCAACACCGACCGAGACATCGCCCTTGATCTGCATGCCCCGTGAGTCTTTCATGTTCCAGAGGGCGGTCGCATTCAGCAATGGGTTCTTTTTCTCGGCAGCGCCAGCGCCGTGCTGCGTCCCGATCAACGTGGTCGCGGGCAAACTAGTTGCAACTCGCATAAACTGGCGTCGAGTCGTAAAGGTACTCATTGCGATCCTGCCTCCTGTTGTTGCAGCACGGCGCTGTCATTTGCGCGAAGCTCGTTGGTAAGTGCGCTTATCGATTTGGCTCGTCCACTAAATACGGATCCAAGCATCAAATAGGCCGAACAAGGCATCTTCAGAGGAAGAGCTGAGCCGGCACTTACTTGCAAATCTCCTTGCCACAATTTCTCGGAGAACATCGAGCTTAGATCCCAGCCCTCCAGAAAAAGGGAGCGTGGTCCACGCCTTTTCAGACCACAACTCAAATGCGTGAGCGTAATAAATTTCCGCTATTTTGTTGAACGCAGCCCGGAAGAGATGCCCGACAGTCAAGTTATCTGCGCGGATGTTGGAGATTTTGCCACCATGCTCGTGTGCGCCGCCTACGAACGCGAGGTCAACCATCAAGTCTGTTTCTTCGACTCCGCGGGCAGCTTGTTCGATAGATTTCCAGGTCGATGCTCGATCGACTTGACCCGACGCGGCATCGCTTATCAGCGCGCCAAGTGATGCAGTTGGAAACTGGCTGCCCGTTCCTATTGAAAAGGACCATCCGTGCATGTGCGAACACATCATTACGCCTTCACACTGACTCGTTTGTGAAGACAGATCGCGGATAAAATGGCTTATCACCGGGAGGATCGGATTGGGATCGAACTCGCAGAGGAACGGATTCCCACTGGCAATCCGATCGGGGAAGGGGATTCGTCGTATATGACCTAGCCTGGATATCTCACCAGGGTGATAGAAGGGCGAAGTAAGTAAAGCGGAAGAGTTGAAGAAAGAGATCCACGATTGCGAGGACGCGCTCGTGGATATAAACAGCTTTTCAGGCACGCTGCGCCA
>JAABUQ010011223.1_pt1 | contig 11512 bp, 7 predicted proteins | sample 5560001 | NCBI WGS metagenome assembly JAABUQ01 (sample SAMN10711888, study PRJNA513371) | rock metagenome | isolation source: Antarctica rocks | place: Antarctica: Victoria Land, Finger Mt nord | collected 2015-12-18
TCCGGCAGATGCCCTCTCCTGCGCGACGGTTTGGCCTCTCGACAAGACCAACTATCTGCAGCGCAGGGCATCTGCCCCTAGACACGCCCAACAACATCAATGCATACCGGTGCATCCAGGGTCAGAGCGGACGACCCATCTACTTCGCCTTGTCGAACAGCCTGAACCCGCGCAACGCGCCGACCTTGAAAAGGCTCGTCAACAGCTGGCGGATCGATGACGACATCGAGTGCTACAACTGCCAGCCCGGCGGGGGTGTCGTGAACGCACCGCTGACCGACTGGCCGCACGTGCTCACCCGGTTCGCCGATGCGGCCAACCCGGAGTGGATCGCCGCGACCGGCCCCGGGGGGTGGGACGACCTGGACTCCGTCGACGTCGGGAACGGAGGAGTCGACGGTCTGACCGATGACGAGCGGCAGACGATGGCATCGCTGTGGACAATCGCGGCGTCGCCCTACGTCAGCGGCGACGAGCTCGCCAGCCTGGACGCCTACGGCATGAGCCTGCTGACCAACGACGAGGTGATCGCGGTCGACCAGGCCGGGGTGGCCGGAGCCCGCGTCCCCGCGCCGGCGCAGCCGGGGTCGAACCCGGACCTGCAGGTCTGGCGGGCGAGACAGCCGGATGGTTCCTACGCGGTGGGCCTGTTCAACCTCACTGCTGCCCCCGCGACGGTGCAGGCGGACTGGTCGACCGTCAGTTTCACCGGCCCCGCCACCGTGCGCGACCTGTGGGGTCACCAGGAGCTGGGCAGGTACGCCGCCGGCTTCAGCGCGCCCCTGCCACCGCACGGGTCGCGGCTGCTCAGGGTCTCGCCGCAGGCCACTCAACCGGGCGGCCTGCCGGGTGCCCCCGGCCGCGTGCCAGGGCCGTCGTCGCCGCCCCGGCGGGAGCCGGTGGTCACTCCCCCGCCGTTGCTCGACCGGCTGACCGTTCCGCCGCACAGGTCGCCGGCGTCCACCCGGTCACCGGCAGCCCCGGCAGCCCCGGCAGCCCCGGCAGCCCCGGCCACCCCGGACACCCCGCCGACCCGGATCGCCGCTCTCGCCGCGACCGGTTCCAGCACCCCGGTGCCGCTGGCCGGGGTGGTGATGCTGCTGCTGTTCGCTGCCGGGCGACGATGGGCGCACCGGGATCGACCGACGGCGGGTCGGAGTGCTCAGCCGGCCACCACGAGGCGGTTCGTCGTCAGCAGCACCCGGCCCAGCGCGCCCCAGGCGCTCCCGTAGTAGGTCGGGAAGCGGTGGGCCAGGTCGTCGGCGAGGCCGAGCAGCCGGTCCCGCGCCAGCATGTCGCCAGCGCTCCCGGCCGCGGCCGCGGCTGCCGCCGCCGAAAGCGGCGAGCGGTCGTGGGACAGCGGCCCGCCCTGCAGGGTCCTGGTCAGCGGCGCCTCATCGGCGCTGGCCCGCACGAGGCCCCACCAGCGCGCCGCCAGCGGCCGGCTCGAGGGGTCAACGGCGGCCCAGACCAGGGCCCGGGCACCGTCCTGACCGCATTGCACCCCGGGGCCCCCACCGGGTGCCGGCGCGGCCCGGACGGGGCCGCCGCCGCCGATGCTGGCCCAGTCGGGTGGCAGGGTGCTCCCCCCGTGGGTGAGCTGGTCCAGCAGGTCGCGGTGGTCGGCGGACATGTCCCGGAATCGGGTGTCGGCCGTGAGTGTGGCCAACGCCTGCACTGCGGGCGCGGACCAGTACCCGGGCTCGGCAATGGCAGGTGTGTGGCTGTCCCCCGCCGCCCACGGGCCGGCGGCCAGCAGCGGCCGGCCGGCAGCGGTGTAGGCGGTGTTGCTGCCCACCACGGCCGCAGCCAGCTGGCGGGCCGCGGCCGTGGCCGCGTCGTCGCCGAAGCGCTGCCCGGCCAGCGTGAGCGCCCACGCCGCCTGGGTGTCGGCATCGGCGGCGGGGGTCGGGTCGCGCACCGAGCCGCCCTTCCACAGGTAGGCGAGGGCACCGTCCGGTCGCTGCAGGTGGGCCTGTGTCCAGGTCCACACCCGGGTGAACGTCGGCCGGTCGTCGACCGCCACCGCCAGCAGCAGGGCATAGGCCTGGCCCTCGCTGACGGTGTCGCCCCCCTGGTCGCGGCGCACCACGCGGCCGTCGGGGTCGACGTAGGTGGCGAGGAAGGACCGGGCGGACACCAGCGCGAGCTCGTCAGCGGACGGCGGTGCCGCGGCCGGCGGCCCGGTCGACGTCGCGCAGCCGGTGCTGACGAGCGCGGCGAGGAGCGCGAGCGCGACGAGGCGGGCACGGGCGGGGACGGAGGGCACGGGTGGTGCATCGTCTCGGCGCGACGTTCCGTTGCACGGCCTGCATGCGGTGGCCTGTGGGAAAGCGCACACGGGCAGCCGGTAACGGTGCCCGAGGCGGGCCCGATCCGTCCTGCATGTCCGCGCTCTCAGCAGGATCGGCAGCGACGACGGTCGGCTTGAGCGCGGTGGTGACGGTGACTGCCGTGGCGCTGACAGGGCTGGCCGTCACGACGCTGTGGTGGCAGCTGCACGCCTGGCGCACCCCGGAGACCCTCGCGGGGGTGGGCTTCACCGCCGGCGCCGGCGTCGGTGCACCCAGTCACCGGTTCAGCCTGCTGGTCCCGGCCCGGCACGAGGAGGCGGTCCTGGCGGACACGCTGGAGCGACTGCTCGCCGGCGACCATCCCGACTTCGAGGTGGTCCCGATCGTCGGGCACGACGACGACGCGACCCGCGCGGTGGCCGAGCGGGACGCCGCCGCCCATCCCGGGCGCGTGCACGTCGTGGTGGACCACTCCTGGCCGAAGAACAAGCCGAAGGCACTGAACGCCGCATTGCCGGCGTGCACCGGCGACATCCTCGGCGTGTTCGACGCCGAGGACGAGGTGGACCTTCGCCTGCTGCGCCGCGTGGACGCGGCGTTCACAGCCAGCGGTGCGGCCGTCGTACAGGGCGGTGTGCAGCTGATGAACTACCGGAGCAGCTGGTACTCGCTGCGCAACTGCCTGGAGTACTTCTACTGGTTCCGATCGCGGCTGCACCTGCACGCCCAGCACCGCTTCATCCCGCTGGGCGGCAACACCGTCTTCGTCCGCGCGGACCTGCTGCGCGAGCTGGGCGGGTGGGACGAGGACTGCCTGGCCGAGGACTGCGAGCTGGGCGTGCGGCTGTCCAGCGCCGGCCACACGGTCGAGGTCTGCTACGACGCCCACCTGGTCACCCGCGAGGAGACCCCGGACTCGCTGCGCAGCCTGGTCAAGCAGCGCACCCGCTGGGACCAGGGATTCCTGCAGGTCCTGCACAAGGGCCTGTGGCGCGACCTGCCGCGGTGGCAGCGGCTGCTCGCCCGGTTCACGTTGACGAGCCCCTTCGTGCAGGCCCTCACCGGGATCTCGGTCCCCGTGTCGATCGCCCTGGCGCTGGCCACCAGGGTGCCGGTCGCCTTCGCCGTGCTGTCCTTCGTCCCGGCCATCCCCACGCTGTTGGCCCTCGTCTTCGACGCCCTGGCGTTGCGCGAGTTCGGTCGGATCTACTACACGCGGCCGCGGCTGCTGGACTACCTGCGGCTGGTGCTCGGCACGGTCCCCTACCAGCTGCTGCTGGGGGTCGCCGCGGTGCGCGCTGTCCTGCGCGAGCGCCGGGGCGAGCGCGGCTGGGAGAAGACCGAGCACGTGGGGGCGCACCGCACACCAGCGGCCGCGACCACCGAGCCGCCGATGGAGCCCTACCCCTCGGAGCCCTACCCGTCGGAGCCCTACCCGTCGGATCCGGAGCCAGCGGCGGGGTCGGCGGCGGGGTCGTGGTGGAACACGGTCGCCGGCGGGGGACGGGCATGACCACGACCACCGAGCGGGCCGCCGCCGCGACGTCGGCAGGCACCGCCCCCGGCCAGCCAACGCCGGAGCCGCCAACGGGTCTGCAGCGAGCGCTGCCCGCCCGGCGCCGGCGGCGTCGCTGGCCGGATGCCCTCGTGCTCGCCGTCCTCGTGGTCGTCGTGGCCCTCGTGCACGCCCACGCCCTGACCGGCGGCCCGGCGCCCGCCGACGACGAGGGCACCTACGTCGCGCAGGCCTACGCCATCAACCACTTCGGCAGCCTCGCGCCGTACACCTACTGGTACGACCACCCGCCGCTGGGTTGGATCCTGCTCGCCCTGTGGAACGCCACCCTCGGCCGCCTCGGCGGCAGCAGCGACGCCCTGGACGCCGGGCGGGAGTTCCTGGTCGTGGTGGCCAGCTGCACCGGGGCGCTGATCTACGCGCTGGCCCGGCGGCTGGGCGTCCGGCACTGGGCCGCCGCCGCAGCGGTGCTGGCGTGGGCGCTGTCACCGCTGGCGCTGAGCTACTCGCGGATGGTCTACCTCGACAACATCGGCGTGCCGCTGCTGCTCGCCGCCCTCGTGCTGGCGCTGTCCCCACGCCGTCACCTCTGGGCCTTCTGCGGCGCCGGGCTGCTGCTGGCCGGTGCCGTGCTGACCAAGGAGACGCTGGTGCTCGCCGCGCCGGCGGTTGGCTACGCGGTCTGGCGCACCAGCGCTGGGCGCACCCGGCCGTTCTGCCTCGGCGCCGCCGGTGCGACGTTCGTGCTCGTCCTGGCGCTGTACCCGCTGCTGGCGCTGCTCCGCGGGGAGCTGCTGCCCGGGCCCGACCACGTCAGCCTGGTGGACGCGCTGCGCTTCCAGCTTGTCAGCCGGCCTTCCGCCGGCAGCCCGCTGTCCCCGCACAGCGGTGCCGCCGCGCTCGTCGGTCGGTGGCTGCACAGCGACCCCTGGCTGCTGGCCGGCGGCGTCCTGCTCGCCCCCGTCGCCGCCTGGCGACCGCAGCTGCGTCCGGCGGCGCTGGCGCTGCTGATCCCGGTGATCGCGTCGCTGCGGCCGGGATACCTGCCGGATCCGTTCGTCGTGGCGCTGCTGCCGTTCTGCGCCGTCGTCGTCGCCGGCCTGGCCGACCAGCTCGTCGCGGCGGTCGCCCTCCGGCTGGGGGGAGCTGGCCGACGCACCGGGCCGCTGATCGCGCCGCGACTGGCCGCGGACGGTTCGGGCCGGTGGACGACAGCACGCGGGTGGCGACGGGCGCGCCCGGCCCTGCTCGCCGGCGGCCTCGCCACCGCCCTCGTCGCGGCCACGGCGCTGGCCCTGCAGCCCTCCTGGTCGAGGGGCGACCGGGCCATCTACAACGACGGGTCGCAGGCCACCCTCGCGGCGGCGGAGGACTGGATCGGCGCGCACGTGCCGCACGACGCCCGCATCGTGGTGGACGACACGCTCTGGCCGGGCCTGGTGCGGCGGGGTTTCGACCCCCGGCGGGGCGTGATCTGGTTCTACAAGACCGACTTCAGCAACAACCTCGACCCGTCGGTCGCCCGCTCGCTCCCGCGTGGCTACCGCGACTTCTCCTACGTCGTCTCCTCGCCGGTGATCAGGTCGGCGCTCGCGCAGCTGCCCCGCGGCCTGGACGAGGTCCGCGCGGCGTTGCGCTACAGCGTCCCGGTGGCCGCCTTCGGCTCGGGGGACTCGACGGTAGAGGTCCGCCGGCTCGCCGTACCAGCCGATGCTCCGCAGCTGCCCAGCCCCGTCCGCCCGTGACCACTACGCCGAGGAGGCCGCTCCCGTGAGCGAGCACGACGTCCCCCAGGGGACACCCCAGTTCGCCGTGACGATGCGCGGCTACGACCGGCTGCAGGTCGACGACTACGTCGCGACGCTGAGCGGCTACCTCACCGAGGCGCAGGCTCGCGCCCTGGACGCCGAGGACGCGGCGGTCTCGCTCGCCGACCGGCTGCGCGCGCTGGAGTCGACGGCGACGCTGGAGACGCACGGCGCGGTCGGCCCGCCGCCGGTGGGCGAGCCGGACCCGGTCGCCCGCGAGCCGGTCGCCGACGAGGTCGCGACGGCCGTGCGGGCGACGCTGACCGCGGCGGAGGAGCTCGCCGGCCGGCTGCGTGGGGAGGCGGTGGCCGACCGGGAGAGTGCCCGGCGGCTCGTCGAGCAGGCCGAGGGCGAGGCGCGGGCCCGGGCCGCGGAGATCATCGAGCAGGCGCAGCAGACGGTGGAGCGGCTCAGCCGGCGCGCCCAGCTGGAGCGCACCCGGCGCGACGACGTCCGCCGGCAGCTGGCCGGTCTGCGGGCACTGCTCGAGGACCTGGGCTTCGAGACGGGCAGCCAGGAGCTGCCCCTGCCGACGGTATCGGCGGCGCCACTGGCCGAGAATGCGCCGGCCGAGGATGCGCCGGCAGAGGAGCGCACGGTTCTGATGCAGTTGCCCCAGCCCTCGTGACCCAGCGCCCCGTCGGCGCCGTCCTGGGTGGTCGCTACCGCCTCGCTGCCGTGCTGGGTGTCGGTGGCAGCTCGATCGTCTACCGCGGCTGGGACGAGGAGCTGCACCGGGCGGTCGCGGTCAAGGTCTTCTTCGACCGGACCGACGACCCGTCGTCAGTGGCGCGTCAACGCGACGAGCTGCAGGTGCTGGCGCGGCTGCACCACCCGGGCCTCGTCACCCTCTACGACGGGCAGGTCGCGGCGCCGGGAGCCGACGAACCGGGCTATCTCGTGCTCGAGCTCGTGGACGGTCCGTCCCTGACCGGCTTGCTGCGCGAGCGACGGCTCGGCCTGCCGGAGATCGTGGCTGTGGGGCTCGCGGTGGCGGAGGCCCTGGCCCACGTGCATGCGCACGGCATCGTGCACCGCGACGTCAAGCCCGGCAACGTGCTCATCGACGCCGCGGGTGGCGCCCACCTGACCGACCTCGGGGTGCTCCGGCAGACGGGAGCCGAGACGCGTACGGCGGTGGGGTTCACGCTCGGCACGCCGGCTTATCTGAGCCCCGAGCAAGTGGAGGGAGCAGCGGTCCTCGCCGCCAGCGACGTCTACTCCCTGGGACTGGTCCTGCTGGAGGCGGCAACCGGTCGGCGGGAGTACGCCGGGCCGACGGTGGAGGCGGCGCTCGCCCGGCTCGTGCGAGGACCGTCGGTGCCCGCGGGCCTCGACCCGTCGCTGGCAGCGCTGCTGGCCGGCATGACGAGCCGCCATCCCGGGGACCGGCCGACCGCCCAGCTGGTGGCCGAGCGGCTGCGTGGGTGGCGAGAGGAGGACGCGACGACGGTCGGGGAAGCACGGGCCGGAGCCCAGCCGACGACGGGCACCCGCCGCCGCCGCTCCACCCGGGCAGCGGTCGTCGCCGTCGGCGCGCTGACGCTGGCCGCCGTCCTGCTCGTCGATACCTCGACGCATCCGCCGGCCACGGCCGGCCCGCCTGCCACCCGCGCCACTGTGGCTTCTCCCCGGGTGAGCACGTCGACGCCAGGCCCCCTGGCCGTGCCACTCGCCGGCTCGCCCGTGCCCGCGCTGCCACCGCCCGTGCTGCCACCGCCCGTGCTCCCACCACCCGTGCTCCCACCGCCGGTGCCTCGGCAACGGACCGGGTCGGCGCCGGTCTCGGCCCGAGTGGCGGCGCTGTCGCCGACGTCGCAGCGGGTCGGCCCACCACGGCGGTCGATCCCGACTCCCGTCGCACCTGCGCCTGCCACCCGGCGTAGAGGTGCCACGCTCGGGCACCATCCGCGACCGCGGCCGGCGCACGGCCCTACCAGTCACCATCAACGTCACTGACCGCTTCAGCGTCGGACAGGTAGCGACCGAGTCACGTTCCAGGCGGACACGTCCTACGAGCCAGCGACGATCCCGCCATTGACGAGCGCCGAGGCCGACGAGGCACAGACCGCCACCGCTCAGGCTGAACTGGAAGCGGACCGCGGCTACCCCGTCCGGTCGTTGCGGCCTCGCTCAAGGCGGCAGGTGTCCGCGGCGCATCCGCGTGCTGGCCTGCTTGTATCGGGTCAGGACGGGAACGATCTCGACCCCGGTCACAGCGGGGAGTAGGCCGACCTTCGTGGTGACGTACTCGTAGAGGGCCTCGTCGCTCCGGCAGTTGACGGCAGCCACCAGATTCGCTGTCCCGGTCACGGCCGCGGCGAAGCCGCACTCACGGTGCGCGGCCACAGCGTCGCCGGTCTCCTTAAGTCGGCTCGGCGCGACGGTCAGCCACAGGTAGGCGGCGGAGTCGAAGCCCAACAGCGAGGCATCCACGTCGACCTCGGTGTGCAGCAGGCCGGTGCCGAACAGCTCGGACAGCCGCGCCGACACACGGGGCCGGCTCAAACCCAGCCGCCCGCTGAGCGTGACCGCGCTTGCCCGGCCGTCGCGCTCGAGTTCGGCCAGCAGTTGGGCGTCATCGGCGTGCAACCCGAACCCGCCCCCGGAGGCGGCGCTCTTCTCGGTGGCCTCGCGCGCCTCCTCCAGGATGGCAACCTGTTCCTCACTCAACGGGTCGTCGAAAGCCAACCACTCCGCGTCGCCACCGAGACGCATGTGCAGCATCTTGTAGGCGCCGAAGCTGCCGACCTGTGCTGTCCGCTGCAACTGGCGCAGCAACGCAACCGCCGTGGGTGAAAGCGGGTCCGGGCGATGGACACAGGTGGTCTCGCTGCCACCCCCGGTGATGCTGACCCACGACACGTCGGAGCGCTCGGCCAGAACGGCCGCCAATCGTTCCGTAGCGTCAGGGCGGGGAGCGACGCGAAGCAGCCAATTCTCGCCCGAGACGTGCCGCGGGTCGGGCAGCACCAGCACCCGGAACACTCCTGCGTCGCTCATGGCGCGGTAGCGACGAGCGATCGTCTGCTCGGACACCCCCACGGCACCGGCGATCAACCGGAACGCGGCGCGACCATCCCGCTGCAGGCAATGGACTATCTGTCGGTCGATTCGGTCCAGATTGGCATCTTCACCAATGAACCGCCCGTCCCACGGAGGATGGTCGCTCATTCGTTGCCTCTCATGCATTCGCCGGTCAATGCTGGGTCTGACGCAGGACGACTACTCCCAAGGAGGCGATGATGACCAACGCGCACTCTCGTACGATCCTCGTGCGCAACGGCTGGGTGCTGTCCATGGACGACGCGGTCGGAGACCTGACGAGTGGCGACGTGCTCATCGAGAACGGCCGCATCAGCGCCGTCGCCGAACACGTGACTGCTCCGTCGGGGCAGGTCGAGGAGATCGACGCCACCGGCTGTCTCGTACTTCCCGGGCTCGTCGACACCCACCGGCACATGTGGCAGGGCGGGCTTCGTGGATCCGCACCGCATTCGACGTTGATGGACTACCTCGAACAGGTCTGCGGACAGATCGGCCCCGCGATGCGGCCCCGCGACTTCTATGTCGGCAACATGCTCAGCGCCCGCTCGGCACTGAACGCCGGAGTCACCGCGATCCAGGACGTATCCAACGCGCAGGCGACCCCGAGCACTCGGATGCCATCACGGTCGCCCTGCAAGAGTCGGGCATCCGCGCGGTCTTCGCCTACGGCAAGGACTTCCTGGCCATCGTCGCAACCGGCACGGCCCTGCCCGAGGATGTCCGCCGGGTGCGCGCCGACCTGCTCGCCGACGACGACGCCTTGGTCACGATGGCGCTGGTCACCGAGCCGGGCGACGAGGCGGGGATCGTGCACAACGCGAAGCTAGCGCGGGAGCTCTCGCTGCCGACCACGATGCACACCTCGGGACGGACGCCACTGACCATCCTCAGGGATCTCGACGCCCTGCTGCCAAAAACCACCTTCATCCACGGCAACGGCCTCGACGCGGGCAGCCTGGCCTTGATCCGTGAAGCAGGCGGAAGTCTCTCGATCTCCGCCGCCATCGAAATGATGATGGGCCACGGCACACCTATGTTCGCCGAGGCTCTCAACGCCGGCGTCCCTATCAGTCTCAGCGTGGACGTCGAGGTCACTGCCGCGAGCGACCTTTTCGGTCAGATGCGGGCGGCCTATCAAGTGGCGCGCTACCAGCAGTTGACCCAGCACACCACCGAATACGAGGTCACCGTAAGAGACGTCGTACGGTGGGCGACGATTGACGGTGCCCACGCACTCGGCCTCGGCGCACGCGCCGGTTCGCTCACCCCGGGCAAACAGGCCGACGTCATCGTCCTGCGCGCCGACGATCTCGGGTCCGCGCCGGTACACGACCCGTACAGCACCGTGGCCCTGCAGATGGACCCCTCGCACGTCGACACCGTCATCGTCGACGGTGTGGTGCGCAAGAGCAGCGGTTGGGTACTGGAGGACAGCACCGGACTGCTCGACGAGGCTCGCGAACTAGGGGGGCGTCTCGCCCTCGGTCACTGACCGTCGGCAAGGTCGAAGCCAAGAATGTCGCCCGCCAGCGGGATGGGACCACTTTGAGGTGAGTTTCGCCACTGGGATGGGACCACCTGTCGCCAGTGATGGGACCACCTGGTGGGGGCGCTGTTGAGCCGGGGTGCTGCCCTCGGTGTGTCTGACCGTGTTACCGGGGTGCGGGTCGAACCCTGCGGTCATGACGTTCCGGGAGGTTGGCATGCACGAGGTCCGTGAAGTGCTCAGGTTGTGGCTGCGGGGTGAGGGGCTGCGCTCTATCGAGCGTCTGGCAGCGGTGGACCGCAAGACGGTCCGCCGCTATCTCTGCGCCGCGCGGGAGGTCGGGCTGACCCACGATGGGGGTGAGGCCCAGCTCGACGACGTGTTGTTGGGTTCGGTGGTGGAGCGGGTCCGCCCGCACCGCACCGACGGCCACGGGCAGGGGTGGGCGCTGCTCGTCGCCGAGCACGAGCAGCTCAAGGCGTGGCTGGTCGATCAAGGCCTCACGGTCGTGAAGGCCCACGAGCTGCTGGCCCGCCGGGGGCTGGTCGTGGCTGAGCGCACCCTGCACCGCTACGCCCTGGAGGTCCTGGGGGTCGGGCGCACGGCGCGGGCCAGATCCACGGTGCGGGTGGCTGATGGTGAGCCGGGTGGGGAGCTGCAGGTCGACTTCGGTCGGATGGGCCTGGTCTTGGACCGCGAGACCGAGCGCAACCGGGTGTGTCAAGCGCTGATCTTCACCGCCTGCTACTCGCGGCACTGCTTCGTGTGGTTGACGTTCACCCAGACCCTCGCCTCGGTGATCGACGGCTTCGAAGCGGCGTGGGGGTTCTTCGGTGGGGTCTTCGCCGTGGTGGTCCCCGACAACATGGCCACGGTGGTGACCCGCGCGTACAACACCGAACCCAGGTTGAACGAGGCGTTCACCGACTACGCCCAGGCCCGCGGGTTCGTGGTGGACCCGGCGCGGGTCCGTCGCCCTACCGACAAGCCGAGGGTGGAGCGCACGGTGCCGTTCGTGCGCCACAGCTTCTTCGCCGGGGAGAGGTTCATCGACCTCGCTGACGCCCAACGCCGAGCGCAGGCCTGGTGCGAGGTCCGCGCCGGGATGCGCACCCATGGCACGACGCAGTGCCGCCCGATCGAGTTGTTCACTGTGGAGGAGGCCCCGCGGCTCGCGCCGGCGCCGAGCAGCGTCTATGACCTGCCCGTCTATGCCACGGCGAAGGTCCACCGTGACCATCACATCGAGGTCGGCAAGGCCCTCTACTCGGTGCCCGGGAACCTCATCGGCCACGACGTGGCGGTGCGCGCTGACCGGCAGCTGGTCAGGGTCTGTCACCGCGGGCAGCTGGTGAAGGTC
>JAABUQ010011224.1_pt1 | contig 11512 bp, 13 predicted proteins | sample 5560001 | NCBI WGS metagenome assembly JAABUQ01 (sample SAMN10711888, study PRJNA513371) | rock metagenome | isolation source: Antarctica rocks | place: Antarctica: Victoria Land, Finger Mt nord | collected 2015-12-18
GGGAAAATGCGGACGGTCCACCCGCAAGCACCCGCACGCCCCCCACGGTCCGGGTCATTCGTCTCGCTCCAGGAGCCCAACTCCGAGCCACGTACGGGTCTTGTTGTGACCTACCTCGGCGCTGTCATAACCGCGACTGGTCAGCTCGCGGCCGAGGGCCTGCGCCTTCCATGGAGTCTCGCCTTGCTCGGTACACCACGCCTCGTACCCGGTCCTGAGTGTCCGCGCAGTGACGGTGGCATGGTCAGCGCTGATGCACGCCTCGGCCAGGAACCGGCCAACGTGGTCCTGGGTATGGCGGTACTCCCTGGTGGCCGTCTTGACCGTCTCGGGGACCCGGAGCCCGTCTCTTTGCCATTCGAGGCAACCACGGACCATCCAGGCGAGAATGCCGGCGCTCTCGGCGGCGAGCTTGGCCGGTAGGTCCTTGTCGGCATGGCCGGCATCGAAGCGGGCGGCAAAAGGCACGAGGACGAGCCGGCGCCAAATGCCATGGTCGGTGCCGTCGATGCGCGGCAGGTGATTGCCAGCGAACCACAGCTTGTGGGAGGGAAGGAACTCGTGGAAGTCCCGGTGCATGCGCCGCGCCCGGATCGGATCGCCGCCCGTCAACTGCTTGACCAGAGCCTCGTTGAGCCGTTTGCCGGCCTCGGTCTCGATGGTGGACACGAACCGGGCGCCGCGCAGGTCAGTGAGGCCGGTGGGGTGCTGCTCGTGGGCAGCGACGGTGAGCACCGCCGGGTCGAGCTGCATGCCGTAGTCGCCAGCCGCCTGACGGAGACCTGTCAGGAGGGTGCTCTTCCCGTTTGCTCCAGTGCCGTGACAGAACGCCAGGACCTGCTCGGAGACGTCACCGGTCAGGGAATAGCCGGCGTAGCGTCGCACGAACCCGATCAGGTCGGCGTCGCCGAGGAACACCTCGCCGAGGAACCGCTCCCATGTAGGGGCGGCCGCCTCGGGGTCGTAGGCGGCCGAGGCCAACTTGGTGAGCAGGTCGGCCCGGCGGTGCGGGCGAAGGTTACCGGTAGTCAGGTCGACGGTCCCAGACAGGGTGTTGAGCACCATCGGATTGGCGTCGAGCTGGGCGAGGAGGACGGGGATGGTCGGCTCGGTGGCGGCCAGGGTGAGCGTGTTGGCGATCCCGGACGCCGACTGGGTCTTCAGCCCGAACCGGAACAGCTTGTCATCCTGGGCGCCTCTGGCCTCGTCGAGGAGCCGCTCACCGACGGCCTTCGCCCGACGTTGGGCTTCGCCGGTGAGGTCTTCGGCCCATCGCCGGCCATCCCACGCCAGCCACGCCCCGTTCTGGGGAACGTGGTGTAGGTCGTGGCCATGCTCGTCGACGAGACGCCGGGCGTTGCCCAGCTCGGAGAGCTCATAGTGGGCCGTGTCGTCGGCGACCGGGTAGGGCTCTGGCATCCGCAGCGGACGGAGGCTCATGCTGCCCCGGCGAGTAGCGAGATGGCCGAGGCCATCGCGTCCGGTCCGTATCCCCGGCCCAAGCCGTTGAATATCTCCGCGGCGGCGGCCATCATGGCCCGGCGACGGGCCCCTTCCACGACCCGGGCCGCGTAGGTCCCGGCCGTGCCCCACATCATCGGCCGCTCGTCGACCAGCTCGGCCACCTCGAGGATGTAGGCGTCAGCGATCATCGCCACGGCTGCTACCCGCACGGTCGTCAGGCTGGCGACGTATGGATGGTTGGCGCACCAGGTCCCACCCCGAACCGCCGCCGTACAGCAGACCGGCAGGGCGGTTTCGATGGCGTCGAGGGAAAGGGCCGCGTTGTAGAGGCGTCGGTAGCTCGCGCTGTAGAAGTCGTCGGCCCGGACGAGAACCGCTTGAGCGGCTGCGCCAGAGGCAGTAGCGATGGCGCAGCCAACAACGCAACGCTCCGCCATCTCATCCCACGGAACATCCAGGTGCCGGTCCGCCAGTTCCCCTCTGCGCACCAGGGCGCGGTCGAGGAAGGTCATTAGACCCCCCTCGAGGAGTGCGGGGCAACCGTTGTCATGCTGCACCGTCCGCTTGCGTGGCCTGGCGGTGGGCGACGAGGGCGGGCCCAGGCGGCCGGAGCCGGCGCCGATGGCCGCCTTGAGGTCGGTCGGGTCGAGCCGGGCCAGCTCGTAGAGGGCCAGGGAGTCCCCGGCGGGCAATGCGACACAGTGTGTCGCCTCTAGTCAACGAATCAACGGCACGCTGCAGGGCGTTCGTGCTCCCGATGTTGTTGTGCATCACGGTGTCCGTGACCCCGATGGCGGCACCGATGGCCCGGGTAGACAGGCCGGCGTCCCGCAGGGTGAACACGACATCGCCGCGCTCCTCGCGGGGGATGGCGACGGTCCCGCCGAACTCCTCGGTGCAGTAATCGCCCCAGTTGGCGTAGCCGAGCGTTTCCCAGTCCCTGGCCCGGTACGCCTCGACGATCAGGCTCTTGATGTCCTCCACGGCGGTGCGGATCTGCTCGACGCGACGGCGAGCGTCAAGGAGCGGCTGGGCGGCGATCACTTGGGCGACGGTGGTCACGACGCCAACCCGACGAGGCGAAGGTCCCGCTCGAGGCGGGCGAGGCTCAATGCCGTCAGGGCCTCAAGGCGGGCGATCTGCTCGAGGGTGGCTGTGTTGGCCGGGTACCGGCCGGCGGCCAGCGCAGACACCACCACCCGGTTTGAGCTGGCGCGTCGCCGGCAGTCGGCGAGCACGGGGACCACCTCAGCGACTAGAGCAGAGCTACTCTTTGAGCTGATCGTGGCGACGGTCGAAGGTTGCGCTGGCGTCCGGGGGGCCATCCCCGGACGCTGTCGCGCTGGCTCGCTCACGCGGCACCATTGCTGAGGGCGGGACGCCGGTTTTGTTCGGTCTTCACAGCACCCTGGTCCCCGCCGGGGTGCGCCGGCACGTCGAGTTGCAGGAGGCGGCGGAGGGCTGCTGTAGGAATGAGGATACGGCCCCCGACGCGGATTGATGGGATATCGCCGCTCTTCACCGCGGCGTAGGCGGATTGCCGTGAGACGCCGAGGAGAGCTCGGGCTTCCTCAACGGTCTTGGTGGGGTGGACTTCTGCGTCCAGTTCGTCTGCGGTAAAGAGGCTCATGGTGCAGTATGGATCATGTCGCACGGCATGTTCCACCAGTAAACGTTCCATCCTGTGATACGGTTTGGAACGTGCGAGACGACAAGCTAGGAAACGACCTGTCAGACCAGGTGCGCTCGGCGCTCGGGGCTGACGCCAGGCAACGCCCATCACTCCAGCCAGGGGACTGGGGAGAACACCACGACGCCCAATACGGCCAAACCCTGATCGGAGCCCAACGGGCAAAAGCAAGGGGCGCCGAATGGACCGTCGAGACGATGTGGTCAACGACGGGGCCCAGGCTGGAGCCGGTCGAGGTGACCATTCGCTCCGTGGACGGCCACCCGGTCGTCGCCGACCACATCCGGGCGATACCCCTCGGGACCATGCAGCGCGAGGCCCGCAACCAAGCCGCTGGCCTGGCGGCGACGTGGAGCAAGGCAACGAGCGACTCCCCGGCGATGCGAGGGCTCCTGCCGGGCTTCGAGCGACCGGCCGCCAATGCGGGCGGAGCGCAACGCGGCGCGACCCTGACCGCCGACGACATTGCGATGGTGGCCGCCGTCTACAACCAGGCCCGCAGCGCTGGGTTGCCGGTCACCGACGCGGTGGCCGCCTACTTCACTATTTCACGGTCTGCGGCGTCCAAGCGGATCATGAAGGCCCGAGCGAGCGATCTACTCGACGGCCAGGAGGAGGCACGATGACGACCCGATCGAGCACCCCCGCTCCACGGAAGGACCCCCAGCGGAGGGGCACCTGGTACTACGTGTTCGAGAGCGTCCATCCCCGGCCGGACGGCTCGCGCCGTCAGCTCAGGCGGCGGGGCTTCACCACGCGAAGTGCAGCCCAGGAGGCGCTGGCCCTGGCTCGCCGCAACGATGCCCAGGGAGCGGCGCCCGGCGGCGAGCTCACGGTCGGCGCGGTGTTCGATGACTTTGTGCGGACCAAGCGGTTGCAGGGTCGGGCGCCGAACACGGTCGCTCAGTACGAGTGGGCGGCCGGGATCGCCAAGGCCCACTGGGGTGGATGGGAGGCGGCCCGGCTGACCACGGAAGTCATCGAGGGCGTCTACGAGGCCCTCGCCGCTGGTGGTCGGCGCCAGTACCGGCGAGGGCAGGGCACGGAGGCGACGGCCCAGCCGATGTCACCTCGCAGCGTGGCGGCCTTCCACACGGCGCTGAAGGCAGCGCTCCAGCTTGCCGTGGACCGTGGGCACCTGCTGAGGAACCCGGCGGTGATGGCCACGCTGGCGGCCGTGAGGGAACAACGCCGCGAGTGGTGGACCCCCGAGCAGGTGGCCGCCTTCTTGGGCTCGCTCGCCGACGCCCCGCTTGTGGTCACCGGCCTGGCGGAGGTCCTCGTCGACACTGGTGGCCGGCGAGGCGAGGTCCTCGGGCTGCGCTGGGCTGACCTGGACCTCGATGCTGGCTCGACGGTCATCCGCCAGCAGCTCTGCGCCGATCCCAGGACCAAGGTCCTGGCCATCCGGGCGACGAAGCGTCCTCGGGCGAAGTCGACTATCGCTCTCCACCCGGCGACGGTCACTGTGCTGCGGGCGCGGCGTAGCGAAGCCGCCGCGGACCGCCTGCGGATGGGTGCCGGCTGGCCTCAGGCTGGGACCGTCGCCGATGATCTGGTGTTCACCTGGCCGGATGGTCGGCCGGTCCATCCCGATGTCCTGACCCGGACCGTCCGTCGGCGTGCGCTACAGCTCGGCCTCCCCCTGATCGGGGCGCACGGCTTGCGCCACGCGTTCGCGGCGGCGGCCCTGGCAGCCAGGGTACCGGTGGAGGTCGTGGCGGCCAGGTTGGGGAACACCCCCCGGATGGTCCAAGAGGTCTACCAACACGTCATCCCCGCCGACGACGCAGCCGCCGCGCAAGTCGTCGGGGACCTGTACCGCCGCCCCGCCAGTCTGTGACCGTGACGCTGGCGACCGCCGCTTGTGACCGTTCTGTGACCGCCCGCCGGCTGGCGTGTCAGGCGGGCCACCAGTTACCGCCTCCCACCTGCACTTTTGTGGTCGGGCTGAGAGGATTCGAACCTCCGACCTCTTGACCCCCAGTCAAGCGCGCTAACCAAACTGCGCCACAGCCCGTACGAGCCCAACCTAGTCGGCCGTGGGGACGCCCTCGGCAATCGGCGGGCGGGATGGGGGCTCTGCTTTGACCGACGAGACCCCCCTACCGGCGACGGGCGGGATCGCCGCGACTCGCCGGACCACCATCCCCAGAGCGTCGAATGATCTACAGGTGCTTGGGCAGCCATTCGGCCAACCAGTAGATCCGGTACACCATGTAGCCGGCCAGGCCGACCAACAGCACCTTGAAGTGCCAGGGGACGCTCCGGGGCGGCTTGACGATGACGGTGCCGCAGGTGGGGCACTCACCGCCTTGGCCCATGGTCGTCGGGGTCCAGAACTTGCTGCAGTCCTCACACCAGGGCACTCGGTCCTCCAAGAGAGCGGGCGACATCGACGGGGGCGATCCGACCACCAGCCACGCTATCGCCGCCGAATGGGCCAGCGACTGGCACTGCCCCCACCCCGTCCGCACAGCGGCCTAGCGTTCGGGCATGGAAGCCGACCCCGACGACGCCGGCGACGGGAGCCCGGCACGGCCGGCATCACCGTCGCCGGGGTCCCCCGTGGCGCTGAGCGATGAGTTGTGGACCGGCGTGAGGGCCATCTACGAGGCGATCCTGGCCCACCCCTTCCTGGCCGGCCTGACCAGCGGGGACCTTGACCTTCGTCGGTTCCGGTACTTCGTGGTCCAAGACGCCCACTACCTGCGGGCCTACACCCGGGTGCTGGAACTCCTGGCCGAACGGGCCCCCGATCCCGCCATCAACTCGATGCTGGGGCGCCACGCGGCCGACGCCAACGCGGTGGAGCGGGAACTGCACGCCGGACTCCTGGCCGATCTGCCTGCCGGGCCGGAGATGGACGCCTCGCCCACCACCGTCGCCTACGGCAACTTCCTGGTGGCTGCGGTGCTCAGCGGCACCTTTGCCGAGGGCCTCGGCGCCGTGCTCCCCTGCTACGTGATCTACTGGGAGGTCGGCAGGACACTGGCGGCGAGGTCGTCTCCCGAGCCCCGCTACGCCCGATGGATCGCCACCTACGCGGGGGCGGACTTCGCCCGGGTGGTGAGCGAGGTCGTGGCCGTGGCGGACCGGATCGGCTTGGCGATGAGCCGGGCGGAGGGCGACCGGATCCGAAGCAACTTCGTCACCGCCAGCCGCTACGAATGGATGTTCTGGGACGCGGCGTGGCGCCTCGAAGCGTGGCCGGTATGAGGGCTCAGGTCCGGCGGACCGACAGGATGGCCACATCGTCGCTGAGCGGCGCCGAGGCGAAGTCCCGGGCCGCCTCGAGCAGGACCTTGCCGATCACGGTGGCGTCCTGGCCGGGGTCGCGGCGGATGATGCCGGCGATGCGATCCTCCCCGAAGAGCTGGCCTCCGTCGCGGGCTTCGGCCAGACCGTCGGTGTAGAGCACCACCAGGTCACCGGGGCGCATGGTCAGCTCCTTGGACACATAGGTGGCCTCCGGATCGAGGGTGAGCAGGGGGCCGGTGGAACGCAGGGCCATCATTTCCGAGTCGTGCCACAGCCACGCCGCGGGATGGCCGGCGGACGCATGGCGGATGGTCGACGCCTCGGTGTCGAAGACCACCACGCACACCGATACCAGGTCCTCGGGGCGGGCATTGGCGGAGAGGACCTTGTTCAGCTCCTCGAGGGCCTGCGCCGGATCGCGGTACTGGCTGAGGAAGTTCCGAAGGAGGTACTTGACCTGGAAGGCGGTGATGGATGGTTCGATGCCGTGGCCGGCGACATCGCCGATGACCGCGGCGATCCGGCCTCCCCCCGTTGGGTACACGTCGTAGAAGTCCCCCGCCATCATCCCCGTGCCCGGCTCGTAGACGCGCCCGAACTCGAACCCGTCGATGTGGGGGAGGTCCGCGGGCGCCAGGCGTTCGGCCCATTGACGCGGCGCCAGGTCCTCCTGGGAGAGGACCTCCTCGGCGCGGCGCTCGAGCATGGCCCGGTTCTCGGCCAGGCGGGCCTCGTCGAAGAAGCGGGGGGCGAATCGGATGGACACGGCGACGGGGATGCCCACGGCCAAGAGCGGGATCTCGAACCACGACGACTTGGACAGCGAGGGCACGAACAGGCCGACGGTCAGCACCGCGTAGAGGATGGCCGTGTGCAGGTCCTTGTCGAATGCCGCCCGGACGAGGGCCACGGCATCGGGACCGGTGGCCGACGAGGCCGTCTCCGCTTGGATCCGCCGCGATGCCCGGGCCAGACGGGCCGCCGCCCTTCCCCACACGCCGGCGGCTATGGCGCAACACACCGCGGGAGCGATGAGCCAGGGCTGGGCGAACATGGTGTGAGACGGTACTACGGGCCTTCTCCGGGGCATCGACCCGGCGCGACCCTCGTCAGGCGCTGCGGCGTCGGACCCGGAAATGCAGCGGCGTGGGCCCGAAGCCGAAGTGGTCGCGGACCTTGCGCTCCAGGTAGCGGAGGTAAGGGGCGGGGATGGTACTGGTGGTGAACAGGGTGAAGGTCGGGGGATCCGTGGCCCCTTGAGTGGCGTAAAGCACGCGGCCTCGGGGCGGCCGGTGGGCGGATTGGGCCAGTGCGATCACCTTGTTGAGTTCGGCCGTGGGGATCCGGCGATGGTAGGCGTCGATGGCCTCCCACAGGGCGGGGTAGAGCTTGTGGACGCCAAGGCCCGTGGCCGCCGACATCTTGAGGACCGGGGCGTAGGCCAGGAACACCAGACGGTCGGCCACCTCGGCTCGCAGGGAGGCCCGGGCCTCGGCGTCGAGCAGCTCCCACTTGTTCAAGACGATGACCACCGGGCTGCCGGCGGCATCGACACGCTCGGCCAGGCGCTGGTCCTGGCGCGTCACCCCGGCGGTGGCGTCGATGACGAGCAGGGCGGCATCGGCCCGGTCGATGGCCTGGAGGGCCCGAACCAACGAGTAGTACTCGGCTCCCGACGCCTCGCGTGCCCGCCGGCGCATCCCCGCGGTGTCGATGAAGCGGATGTCGCCGGCATCGGTCACCACCACCGTGTCGATGGTGTCCCGGGTGGTGCCGGCCACGTCGTGGACCACGGCGCGCTCGTCGCCGGTCAGCCGGTTGAACAGCGTGGACTTGCCCACGTTGGGCCGGCCCACGATGGCCACCGCCGGCTCCTTGGTGGCCATCTCCACGAGGTGTTGGGGGACCTCGTCGCTGGGATCGGGGGCGGGAAGGGCGGCGATCACCGCGTCGAGGAAGTCGCCGGTCCCCCGACCGTGAAGGGCACTGATGGGAAATGGGTCGCCCAGGCCCAGCCCGGAGAAGACCCACATGTCGCTCTCCCGGGTCTCGGCATCGATCTTGTTGGCCACCACCAGGGTGGGCCGGTGCACAGCTCGAACGAACTCGGCCACCTTGGCGTCCTCGTCGGTGATACCGATGACGGCGTCGACCACGACCACCAGCACCGCGGCCTCGGCCATGGCCTTTTCGGCCTGGGCACTGACCTGCTCATCGAGGGTGTCGCCGGCCGCCAGCCATCCGCCGGTGTCCTCGACGATGAACTCCCGTCCGGCCCAGTCGGCGTCGAGGGGCTTTCGGTCTCGGGTAACTCCGGGACGCTCCTCGACGATGGCCTCACGGCGGCCGACGATGCGGTTGACGAGGGTGGACTTGCCGACGTTGGGTCGGCCGATGACGGCCACCACGGGCTTGGTGGTCATGTCGGGGCCCCGACGAGCGACCGCCGGGAGGCCAGGGCATGACGCAGGCTGGCCCCGTCAGCGGGGACGATCTCCACCGGGCGGGGCAATTCCCCAGGAGTGCTCCCATCGAGGAATCGACCGCCCGTCAGGCACGAGTCGGGCACGAGGTAGCGCCGTCCGGTCGGGGAGCGCTCGAGCACGGCGGCCAGGTCGGGCCCGGTGAGCAGGCCGGCGACCGCCGTGTTGCCACCGAAGAATTGGTTCTCCACGGCAACCACCTGGGCGTCGGGACGTACCGCAGCGACGAGGGGGGCGAGTACGGCCTGGCCGTAGACGCCGGTGAGCACGGTCACCGCGGCGCTGGGCGATGGCGCCAAGGTTACGTTGCCCGCCGCCAGGCGGGGGGCCCGGTAGCCCTGCGCAGGGGCTCCGTCGACCGAGGAGAAGAAGCCACCCGGCCCGCCGGTGGGGGCGTCGTCGCGTCCCTCGAAGCGGGCCTCGAAGACCCGGGCCATGCCCACACCGTTCTCCTGTTGGGCGATCTCGCCGTAGGACGCCAGGGAGGGGAATGGCCTCCCCGCCACCAGGTAGTACTCGTCGGAGGCGTACGCCAGCGGGCTGCCGAGCGCCTGGCGGAAGCGGCTCTGCCACGCCTCGACGGTGTCGATCACCGCCCCGGCCTCGGCCGGGCTGTGGGGGCGCATGGCCCCCTCCACGTTGAATCGGCTGACGCCCAGGGGCACGCAGGCCACGCTGGCCAGCTCGGGGTAGCGATCGGCCACCCCGGTGAGGGTGTCGTCGAGGATGGCGCCGTCATTGACCCCCGGACAGACCACCACCTGGCCGTGGACCTCGATGCCATGGTCGAGCAGGGCCCGCAGCCAACGCAGGCTGGTGGCGCCCCGCCTGTTGCGTAGCATGCGGGCTCTGACCTCAGGGTCGGTGGCGTGGATGCTCACCCACAGCGGGGAGAGGCCCTCGGTCACCACCCGCTCGAGGTCAGCCTCGGTGAAGCGGGTGAGCGTGGTGAAGTTCCCGTAGAGGAACGACAGCCGGTAGTCGTCGTCGCGGGTGTAGAGGCTCTTGCGCATCCCCTTGGGCAACTGGTGGATGAAGCAGAACTCGCAATGGTTGTCGCAGGTCCTGACCCGATCGAACAGGGCGGAGTCGACCTCGATGCCGAGCGGTTCGTTACCCTCCCTCCGCACGGTCGCGGGCATCTCCAAGCCACCGCGGCGAAGCTCGAGATCGAGCTCGGCGCGGTCGGCCAGGAGTTGATATTGGATGATGTCTCGAGGGAGCTGGCCGTCCATGGTGACGATCTCGTCGCCGGGGAGCAGGCCGGCCCGGGCGGCGGGTGACCCAGGGGTAACCGCCACCACGCGGGGCAGCGACATAGCCTTCAGAGGTTACTGGCTAACCGGGGCGGCCCGGCTACGGTGGGAGCTGTGGCTGTCGATCGGGTGCTGCTGGCGTCGCCGCGGGGGTTCTGCGCCGGCGTGGAGATGGCCATCAAGGCGTTGGGGTGGATGGTTCGGGTCTTCGACGAGCCGGTGTACTGCTACCACGAGATCGTCCACAACCAGGTGGTGGTCGAGCACTTCCGTCGCTTGGGCGTGATCTTCGTCGACGACGTGGCCGAGGTCCCCCGAGGGGCGCCGCTCATGCTCTCCGCCCACGGCACCGCACCTGGCGTCGTGGCCCGGGCCCGCGACCTCGGCGGATCGGTGGTCAACGCCGCCTGCCCTCTCGTGGTCAAGGTGCACCACGAGGTCAAGATGCGTGCCGGAAAGGGCTACAGCATCGTATATGTGGGCCACCAGGGCCACCAGGAGGCCATCGGGACCATGGCCGTCGCCCCCGGCGCCGTGCACCGGGTGGAGTCCATTGCCGAGATCGAGGCCCTTCCCGACTTCGACACGCCCGTGGCGTTCCTGGCCCAGACCACCCTGGCCCTCGATGAGTGGCAGGTGCTTCTCGATGCCGCCCGGCAGAGGTGGCCGGAGCTGTGGGTACCGGGCAACTCCGACCTCTGCTTCGCCACCACCAACCGCCAGGCCGCCCTCAAGGCCATCGCCGGTCGCTGCGACGCCATGATCGTGATCGGTTCGGCCAACTCGTCCAACACCCTCGCCCTGGTCCGCACGGCCCGAGCCGCTGGCTGTCCGTGGGTGGAGCGCTACAACGGCCCCGACGAGATTCCGCCCGGCCTGACGGGCACCGTCGGGGTCATCGCCGGCGCCTCGGCTCCCGAGAGCCTGGTCCAAGCCGTGGTGGAGCGCCTGGCCCCTATGGAGGGCGCCGAGGAGGTCATGGCGGTCCACGAAGAGCAGTACTTCCCCCTCCCCCGCGAGCTGCGCAACCTGCTCCGGCGTCTGGCCGCAGGCGCCGCCCTGGCCGGCCTGGCCCCCCCGCTGGACGCCACCACCGAGCGCCACGACGGCCTCGACGACCGCTCCGTGACCGCCTCCGACGTGTTGGCCTCGCTCGCTCGCTGAGGGCTGGTGAGGCTGGTGGGGCTGGTGGGGCTGGTGGGGTTTGATTTCGACCCCTTCGCAGGCCGTGGCAAATCACCTTGGACTTGTATAGTCATGCATCCAGGCCCGAGGGTATCTTCGGGAGACCCGTGCGGCGGGCAGGCAGATCGGGGGTTGACTATCGGCAGAGAACGTGATCGCTCCGTCCGCCTGAC
>JAABUQ010011225.1_pt1 | contig 11511 bp, 11 predicted proteins | sample 5560001 | NCBI WGS metagenome assembly JAABUQ01 (sample SAMN10711888, study PRJNA513371) | rock metagenome | isolation source: Antarctica rocks | place: Antarctica: Victoria Land, Finger Mt nord | collected 2015-12-18
GGGCGCACGCGTCACCCGGTCTGCACGACCGACTATTCCTCGTACCTGCTTCAGGCGCAGGCCAGCGGCGCCGACATTATCGGCGTCGCCAACTTTTCCGCTGACACCGTCAACACGCTTAAGCAGGCGCAGGAGTTCGGGATTACCGCCGGTGGACAGCGGCTCGCGGTGTTCTTCATGTCGGCGCCGCAGATCCATGCTGCCGGGCCGGACACGTTCAAGGGCCTGGTGTTCACGACCGCCTACGTATGGAACCGCAACGACGAGACCCGGGCGTGGTCGAGGCGCTTCTTCGCGCGGCACCGGGCGATGCCGTCGGACTTTCAGGCGTCCGTTTACTCGGCTGTACTGCAGTATCTCAAGGCCGTGCGGGCAGCAGGCTCACGCGAAGCCGACGCCGTAATGAAGAAGCTGCACGAGATGCCCGTGGACGACCAGTTTGACCGAGGCGGGACGGTGCGGCTTAACGGCGCGCACGTGCATGACCTTTATCTCGTCCAGGTCAAGGCAAGCTCCGAGCAGTCCGAGCCGTGGGACGACATGAGGATTATCAGGACGATCCCGGCTGCGGAGGCGTTCAGGCCTCTGGTGGAAAGCGCATGCCCGTTGGCACGCTGAGGGGCCGACGCGCCGCTTGGCAGCTAGCCGCTCACTCCTCGACGGAGGTGCGCGACTGGGCGCGGGTTTCCGCATAGCGCTCCCCGTGTGCGACCAGCATAGTATCGCTGGCGGGCTGCGCGGCGTCGGCCAGCACGGGGTAGTCGGTGTATCCCTTCTCGCCCCCTGAGTAGAACGTGTCCCGGCGCGGCATCGCAAGCGGTGCTCCGGCCTTGAAGCGGGCGACGAGATCCGGGTTGGCGATGAACGCGCGGCCGAAAGCGACAAGGTCCACCCAGCCGCGCCGCAGTGCCTCGTTGGCGCTGTCGAACGTGTAGTCAACGGCGCCGATCAGCGTCCCGCGGTAGCTCTTGCGGAAGTAGGCCGCAACTGACGGGTGGATCAGGTCGGCGGGCAGGCCGTCCAGGTCGCCAATCGGCTCCATGATGTGCAGGTAGGCGAGCGGGTCGGCGTTGACGCGCTCGATAACGTGAGCGAACAGCGGCAGTGTTTTCTCGTCGAACATAATCCCGGACAGGTTGTGCACGGCCGGGTTCAGGCGTACGCCGATACGGTCCGCCGGGAAGGTCTGCTTCACGGCGTCAACGATCTCGAACAGGAACCGGGCACGGTTCTCGACCGGGCCGCCGTAACGGTCCGTGCGCCGATTCGTGCTGCGCGTGAAGAACTGGTGAATGAGGTAGCCGTTGGCGCCGTGCAGCTCCACTCCGTCGAACCCGGCCGCTGCCGCCCGGGCGGCAGCCCGGCCGAAGTCCTGCACGACGGCAGCCACTTCCTCCGTTTCCAGCGCGCGGGGCATAACCGTCGGCTTGAAGCCGGCGCTGGTGAAGGCGTTCGTCATCGGGTTCACCGCCGAGGGCGCCACAGGCAGGATGCCGCCCTCCTGCAGGTCGGGGTGCGAGATGGAGCCGACGTGCCAAAGCTGCGCGAAGATGCGGCCCCCCGCGGCATGAACCGCATCCGTGACCTTGCGCCAGCCCTCGGCCTGGGCATCCGTGTACATTCCCGGCACGTTGACGAAGCCGATGCCCTGGCGGCTGACGTAGGTCCCCTCGGAGATGATCAGGCCGGCAGAGGCGCGCTGGGCGTAGTAGGCCGCTACCAGGTCGGTCGCCTTGTTCTCCGGGTTGTCGCCCCGGTTGCGCGTCATGGGTGCCATGACGACTCGGTTCGGCAGTTCCAATGAGCCGAGGCGGTAGGGAGTCAGAAGGTCCTGTGTCATTCCTGCAATCCTATTCCGCTATGAACTCGGCCCGGATGGCGTCCGAGTGTTCGCCGGTGGCGGGCACGGCGCCGAGAACCTGCGGTCCTTCGCGCAGCACGGGCGGCGCCACGACAGACGCCGGGCCGCCCGGGGTCTGGACCGTGACGCGGCGCAGCGCTGGATGTGCGGCCAGCCCGGCCATGTCGTTTACGAAACCGAACGCAGTGCCCGCCGCGCGCAGCCGGGCTGCTGCCTCGTGTCGCGACAGCACGCCCAGCGCCGCCGCAACTCGCCCGTCCACCGCCGCCCGGTTCGCTACCCGCGCGGTGTTGCTGTTGAACCCAGGCGCTGCCGCCAGGTCAGGCTCGTCCAGCACCCCGGCGCAGAACGACCGCCATTCCCGCTCATTCTGGATCGAGATCAGCACCTCCGTCCCGTCCGCCGTCGGGAACGCGCCGTAAGGACAGATCGAGGGGTGCGCCAGGCCCATGCGCGCCGGCGCCCGCCCGCTGCCCTCGAAGCACAGCAGCGGCACGTTCATCCAGTCCGCCATGCCGTCGAACAGGCTGACGCGCAGCGCCTGGCCCTGGCCGGTGCGGCCCCGCGCGATCAGCGCCTCCAGCACTCCTGCGTGGCCTGCCATGCCACATGCGATGTCGCAGGCCGACACGCCCACCCGCCCCGGCCCCGCCGGGTGCCCCGTGACGCCCGCCAGCCCGCTTTCCGCCTGCACCAGCAGGTCGTACGCCTTCATGCCGGCGTAGGAATGCCCCTCGCCATAGCCGCTGATGTCAACGGTGATTAACCTGGGGTGCCGCGCCCGCAGCGCGTCCGAGCCGAAGCCGGCACGGGTAGCGGCTCCCGGGGCCAGGTTCTGGATGAACACGTCCGCCCGGACCAGCAGCCGCGCGAGCAGCGCCGCATCCTCCGGGTGCTTGATGTCGGCCACCAGGCTCTCCTTGCCGCGGTTCAGCCAGACGAAGTAGCTGGACAACCCGTGCACCGCGGCGTCGTAGCCCCGCGCGAAGTCCCCCTCCGGCCGCTCGATCTTGATGACCCGCGCGCCCGCGTCGGCCAGCCGGCTGGAGCAGTAGGGGGCAGCCACCGCCTGCTCGAGCGTGACCACCAGGATGCCGTCGAGCGCGCCCATCAGTAGGAGCGGGGCATCCCGAGCACGTGCTCGGCCACGTAGGACAGCACTAGGTTCGTGCTGATCGGCGCGACCTGGTACAGCCGGGTTTCGCGGAACTTGCGCTCGATGTCGTACTCCTCGGCGAAGCCGAAGCCGCCATGGGTCTGGATGCAGGCCTCGCCCGCGGCCCAGCTCGCCTCGGCGGCCAGCATCTTGGCCATATTCGCCTGCTCCCCGCAGGGCAGCCCGGCCTCGAACCGCTCCAGCCCGTCGCGCACCAGCAATTCGGCCGCGCGCATTTGCGCGTAGGCGCGGGCGATGGGGAACTGGACGCCCTGGTTCTGGCCGATGGGCCGGCCGAACACCTTGCGGTCGTTCGCGTAGGCGACGGACTTCGCGGTGAACCACTTGGCGTCGCCGATGCACTCCGCGGCAATCAGCAGGCGCTCGGCGTTCATGCCGTCCAGGATGTAGCGGAAGCCGCGCCCCTCTTCGCCCAGCAGCGCATCGGCGGGGATGTGCATGGCGTCGAAGAACACCTCGCAGGAATTGTGGTTCATCATCGTGCGGATCGGCCTGATGGTCAGGCCCTGCACGGCCTTCATGTCCACGATGAAGGTGCTCAGGCCTTCCGTTTTCTTTGCCACCTGGTCCTGCGGCATCGTGCGGGCCAGCAGCAGCATGAGGTCGGAGTGCTCGGCGCGGCTGGTCCAGATCTTCTGGCCGTTGACGACATAGCCGTCATTCGTGCGGACAGCGGTCGTCCGCAGCGCCGTGGTGTCGGTGCCGCTGCCGGGTTCGGTGACGCCGAACGCCTGCAAGCGCAGCTCGCCGCTGGCGATCTTGGGCAGGTAGCGCCGCTTCTGCTCCGCCGAGCCGTGGCGCAGGATCGTTCCCATCGTGTACATCTGGGCATGGCAGGCGCCGCCGTTGCAGCCCTCGGCCTGCACGGTTTCCAGGATTGCCGCGGCGGCGGAGATGCCAAGGCCGGAGCCGCCGTACTCCTCCGGGATCAGCACGGAAAGGTAGCCGCTCTCGGTCAGGGCGGTCACGAATTCGGTCGGGTAGCCCCGGACCTCGTCCAGCTTGCGCCAGTACTCGCCGGGGAAGCGGCCGCAAAGCTTGCGCACCTCCTCGCGGATCTCGGCGTGGTCATCAGGGCGGATGAGGGCGACGTCCATGGTGGTCCTTTCGTGCGGCGGTCAAATCGGGTCCCAGCTGAACACATCGGGGCTTCGGTCGAGCGGGAGCAAGCTGGCGCGCAGCGCCGGCGCGGCGTGTTCCGCGACCAGCGCGGGGGTCCAGCCTTCGGCGCGGTGGACGCTGCGGACGGGGCGGCTCTGGGACATGAGGAATATCTCGTTGTGCCGGGCGGCGAACACCTGGCCCGTCACGTCCCGTGCCGCGTCGCTGGCCAGGAACACCGCGAGCGGCGCATTCTTGTCAGGCGTCATCTGCTCCAGCTTCGCCACTCGCGCCTTCTGCTCGGGCGTCTCGGCCGGGATGCTGCTGGTCATGCGGGACCAGGCAAAGGGGGCGATGCAGTTGGAGCGCACGCCGAAGCGCTGCATGTCCAGCGCAATGGACTTCGACAGCGCCGCGATGCCCAGCTTCGCGGCGGAGTAGTTGGCCTGGCCGGTGTTGCCGACCAGGCCCGAGGTGCTGGTCATATGGACGTATGCGCCCGATCCCTGCGCGCGGAACGGCTCGGCGGCGGCGCGGCTGACGTAGAAGGTGCCATTGAGGTGGACGCCCACCACGCTCAGCCACTCCTGCTCGGTCATCTTATGGAAGATGGCGTCGCGCAGGATGCCGGCGTTGTTCACCACAGCGTCCAGCCGGCCGAAGCTGTCCAGGGCGCACTGCACGATCCGCCGCGCGCTGTCCCAGCCCGCCACGCTATCCGTGTTGGCGACTGCGCGGCCGCCACGCTGCTCGATGATCTGCACGGTCTGCTGGCCCGGCGTGGCGGACACGCCTTCGCCACCCAGGCTTGCGCCGATGTCGTTGACCACTACCGCCGCGCCTTCGAGTGCCATGGCCAGCGCAATTTCGCGGCCGATGCCGCCGCCCGCGCCGGTCACGACCGCGACTTTGCCCTCCATCATCCCGCTCATCGGCCCTTCTCCACTAACTCGGCAAATCCAAGACAGACTTCGCCAGGATGTTGCGCTGTATCTCGTTGGACCCGCCGTAGATCGTTACGGGGCGGGCCTGGATGAACTGGCCGGCCGGGTTCAGCTCGCGGTTGCCGCCAACCGGGTGCAGCAGCCCGGCGTTCTCGCCCGCGATGTCCAGCATCGCCTCGGTGATGCGCTGGTACAGCTCGCTCTGGTTCAGCTTCAGCATCGAAACGTCGGCGCCCAGCAGCTCGCCGCGGCGCAGCCGGTCCACGTAGGTCTCATACAGCGAGGTGTGGTCCAGCAGGTCCAGCCGCAGCCGGACGTAGTGGTCCTGGAACGCGCCGTCCTCCCACGCGTCCATGTGCTGCGCCAATTGTCGCAGCCGGTCGAGCGCGTAGGCGGACTGCTTGGGCGATCCGATCATCAAGCGCTCGAACCCCAGCAGCGCCTTGGCCATCGTCCAGCCCTGGTTGGCTTCGCCCACCAAATGGTCGGCCGGCACCCGCACGTCGTCGAAGAACACCTCGCAGAACTCGTCGTGCATATCGAGGTTGACGATGGGACGGACGGTGATGCCCGGCGCATCCATCGGCACGAGCAGGAAGCTGATGCCCTCCTGCTTCTTCGCGGCGCGGTCGGTGCGGGCCAGGACGAAGATCCAGTTCGCGTCGTTGGCGAGCGTCGTCCACGTCTTCTGGCCGTTCATAACCCAATGCCCGTCCTGAAGCGCCGCCGTCGTGGACAGACTGGCCAGGTCCGACCCGGCGTTCGGCTCGCTGTAGCCCTGGCACCACACGTCCTCCCCGGCCAGGATGCGCGGCAGGAAGCGAGCTTTCTGCGCCGTGGTGCCGTAGCGGATCAGCAGCGGGCCGAGCATCACGATCCCATGGTCGTTCATCCGGGCCGCCCCGAACCGCTCGAACTCCTCGGTCATCATCAGCTGCCGGGCGCCGGACAGGCCGAGGCCGCCGTGCTCGCGCGGCCAGCCTGGCGCGATCCAACCCTTGCGGGACAACGCCATGTAGGCCGGCTTGTTGTCACGCCAGTGCAGCCGCTTGGCGGGGTTATGGAGGGCCGCCGGGTAGTGCGCCTGCAGCCAGCTCCGCACGGTGCGGCGGAACGTGGCCTCGTCCATGCTCTCCAGGTCGCCTGCGTCAGTCATCGGACACCTCCGGCATCGTTGCGGCGCAGCGGGCGCGGTGCAGCCGGGCCGAGCCGAACTGGTTGGCCATCACCATCGCCCGGCGGAGGTACAGCCCGACGTCGCACTCGTCGGTGTAGCCGATGCCGCCGTGCATCTGGATCGCCTCCCGCGTCACCAGGATCGCAGCGGTCGCCGCACGGGCCTTGGCGCGGGAGACGGCGGCCAGGCGGCGGGCCGGGTCGGCGTCCCGGTCCAGCAGGGCCGCGGCGCCCTCGACGCTGGCGCGGGTCAGCGCGATTTGAAGCTTGAGGTCGGCCGCACGGTGCTGCAGCGCCTGGAAGCTGCCGATGGCCCGGCCGAACTGCTTCCGGGTCCGCAGGTAGTCGAGCGTGAGCGCGAAGCTGCGCTCCATGACGCCCAGCAGCCCGGCCGCTGTCAGCAGCGTCGCCGTCTCGATCGCATCCGCGATGCCGCCCTCGACAGGGCGGCACGGCGCCCCCTCCAGCGTCAGGGTGCCCAGGTGGCCGCCATCCTGCGTTTGCGCCGTTTCCAGCATGGCGCCCGGTGCGTGGGCCTCGACCAGCACCAGCGCCGGGCCAGCGGCGACGAGGAACAGGTCAGCCGCCGCGGCCATCGGGATGAAGACCTTGCGGCCCGACACACGTGCGCCAACGACCGTGGCACCGTCTCCTGGCAGCACCGTGTCCGCGCCCTCCTGCCAAGCCGGCAACGCGATGCAGTCTCCGGCCAGGACCCGGTCAAGCACGTCTTGGGGGAGCAGTGGGGCGATGCTCGTGCACAGGGTCAGCGGTTCCGGCACGAGTCCCTCGGCCAGCACCTCGGCCAGCGCGCACCCCTCCGTCATGCCCAGGCCGGCGCCGTCCCGGTCCTCAGGCACCAGCAGGCCCAGCCAGCCCATTGCGGCCATCTGCCGCCAGGTGCCGCGGTCAATGCCCGATAGCCCGAACCGCAAGGCGCGGATGCGGGCCAGGCTGCCGTCCGGCACGACGGCGGCGGCGCTGTCGCGCAGCATGCGGACGTTCTCGGCCTGCTCCAGCGTCATCGGCTTGTCTCCCAGGCGATCAGGCCATGGTCGATCACCACCACGTCCCGCTCGGCCACACGGGCACGGAACGAGCCGTCGGGCCAGATCTCGGTGCGGATGGCCTCGCCGGGGAAGACCGGGGCGGAAAAGCGCAGTTGCAACCGTCGCGGCGCGGCGCCGTAGCCGCGGGCGCGCAACAGGGCGTGGGTGACGACGCCCAGCATGCACAACCCATGCAGGATCGGCCGCGGGAAGCCGGCCCGTGCCGCTACCGCCGGGTCGGCATGGAGCGGATTGTCGTCGCCGTTGAGGCGATACAGCAGGGCCTGCTCGGGCCGGGTCGGCAACTCGACCGTGGTTTCGGGCGCACCGGCCGGCATCGGGCGCCGCGGCGGCACGGGGCCGGGGGGGGCGCCGAAGCCGCCGTCGCCGCGCAGGAACGTCGTGGCCTCGGTCGTCGGCAGCAGCGCGCCGGTAGCGGCGTCGGTCAGCCGCTTCTCGCTGAACAGCAGCGCCCCGCGGCCCGCGCCCTTGTCAACGAGGCCGGTCACGCGCGTATGGCCCACGACCTCGCCGTCCGTCGGCAGCAGGGCATGCCACTCGACCCACTGCTCGCCATGCACCAGCCGCACCGCGTCCACCCCGGTGTGCGGGTCCGCCAGCCAGAAGCCGGGGTGGCCGAGCACGACCGCCATCGAGGGCATCGCACGCAGTCCTCGGTGGGCGTCCACGTAGTCAAGCTGCCGCGCGTCCACCGGGTCCGCGCCGAGGCCGACGCTGAGCGCATACAGCACGGCGTCGCGCGGCGTGACCCGCTGGCGCACAGGCGGGATCGGGAAGGCGAGCAGGCGTGCGGGGTCCAGGGCCATCAGAGCGCCGCCGGGTTGCCGAGGATGGCGGTGACCTGGCTGGCCAGGGTACCGCCGTTGCCGTGGCACAGCGCCACGTCGCAGCGGGGAAGCTGGCGGGCGCCAGCGTGGCCGCGCAACTGGGTCACGGCCTCGATGATGAGAAACATTCCGTACATGCCGGGATGCACGCAGGACAGGCCGCCGCCGTTGGTGTTGACCGCCAGCGGCCCGCCTGGCGCGATTCGCCCGTCGGCCACGAACCGGCCGCCCTCGCCCTTGGGGCACCACCCGAGGTCCTCAAGGAACAGGATCGTGTTGATCGTGAATGCGTCGTACAGCATTAGCAGGTCCACGTCAGCCTGCGCCAGTCCGGCCATGGCGAAGGCGCGCGGCCCGCTCTCGCTCGCGGCAGTGACGGTCAGGTCCGGCATGGAGGCTATCGAGCGATGCCATTGCGCGCCCGCGGCGCCGAGCAGGTAGGCCGGACGGTGCGGGAGGTCGCGGGCACGGTCGGCGCGCACCATCACGCAGGCGCCGCCGCCGTCCGTCACGAGGCAGCAGTCCCGGGTCGTCAGCGGGTCGCTGACCATGCGGGCGCCCATCACCTCGTCCCGGGACAGCGGCCCGCGGGCGAATGCGTCCGGGTTGAGGTTAGCCCAGGCGCGGGCGGCAACGGCAACGTCGGCCAGGTTCTCGCGCGTCGTGCCGTACTCGTGCATGTGCCGCCCGGCGGCGAGGGCATAGGCGGTCATGGGGTGGCGGGGGCGGTAGGGCGTCTCGTGCCAGGCCGGCTCGGCCATGGACACAAGCCGCCCGCCCGCGGTCCGCTGGTTGCTGCCGTAGCAAATCAGCGCGGCGTCGCACAGCCCGGCCCCCAGCGCCAGCGCCGCCTGCAGCAGGTGCATCTCGAAGCTGGCACCGCCGACGTTGGTGCCGTCGAAGAAGCGGGGCTTGAGGCCCAGGTGCTCGGCAACCGTGAGCGTCGGGAAGGCGTGGGTGCTGGTGGCGGCGAACAGGCCGTCAATGTCGTGCAACGCCAGCCCGGCGTCGGCCACCGCTGTGACGGCGGCGCGGGCCATCAGCTCGGTCGCCGACCACCCCGGCGCCTCGCCCAGCCCCGCGGTGCCGATGCCGGCGATGGCAGCGCAGCCGCGGATCATGGCGCCTGCACCGGGTCGAACACGACGTAATGGCCGTCGCCGCCCTGCTTGATGCGGGCGCGGACCGGGGTGCCGACCGGCACGCTCTCCACGCCCTCGACCGTGCTCATCATGCGCGGGCCTTCAGCCAGGTCTATGAGGGCCACGTTGTAAGCGCCATTGCGGGCACGGTTGACGGTGATGGCATGGACGGTGCCGTGGCCTGACGCCTCGACCCACTCCAGCGGCGTACCGGTGCCGGGGGCGGCGACGCGGGGGTAGAAGACGTGCGTCCCATCCGGGGCGCGCTGGATCATAAAGCGGCCAGCGGCGAGGTAGGCGGCGAAGCTGGCTTCCGGCCCGGATTGGGGAGTGCTGGTCCCCACCATGTCTGCTGCGTCCGACAACGTGCATCCTCCCGCTTGGAACACACACTACATCCCAGATAGAGAATTGCAATCCGTATCCTGAATGGTCAGGTGGTTGATGTCCTTGCAGGGAACAGCGATGCACCGACCAGCGCCGCCACGTTGCTGAGGTCGTCACCCAGCCGCGCCAGCCGGTCGGGCGCTTGCTGCCCGGCAATCGAGACTCCGCTGGCGCCGAAGCGCGGCCGGCCTTGGTCGTCGGTGATGACCGCCGCGACCGTCGTCAGGCCGCGGTAAAGCTGCCCGTCGTCCAGCGCCCAGCCCCGTTCGGACGCCTGCGCCACCTCCGCCTGGTAGGCTGCGAACGTCGGCGGCGTCTGCCACCGCAGCCCGGCAAAGCGTCGCCGCAACTCCGCCTCCGGCAGCCTCATCGCCGCCGCGGCGCAGCGGCCGATGGCGCCGGCGAACAAGGGCAGGCGATAGCCGACTCCGATCTCGACCCGGATGGCTGCCTGGCTGTGTGCGCGGTCGATCAGCACCAAGTGGTTGTCGTCGGTGACGCGCCACAGGAGCACGAGCGTCTCATAGTTGAGCGCCAGCCGCTCCAATTCCGGACGGATCAGCTCGGCATGGCTCACGCCGACCATGCCGGCCGCCAGCTCCGCCATCGCGAGGCCAAGCGTGTAGGTCTTGGCAACTTGGTGGAACGAAACGAACCGGGCGCGGGTCAGCGTCCGCAGGATATTGAAGGAGGTGCTGGTGCTGATCCCGGTCCCGCGCGCCACAGCAGCCACGCCCAGCGGGGCGGTGCTGCCGGCGAGGAATTGCAGGATGCGCACCGCGTTGACGACCGCGCCCACATCCCGCGGCGCCCGGTCCAGGCCCCCGTCCGCGTCCGGCGTTTGCTCGTCGTCAATGATTGGCAGGATGGTAGGCATCGCGGGCCTCAGATGGGTGAGTTGGGGTCGAACACCGGCTTGCGCTTCTGTTGGTGCGACGCCAAGCCCTCGCGCACGTCAGGGCTGTCGAAGCCCATGAACTCAAGCGCGAGCGACGCGTCGAAGGCCGGGCCAGCCTGGCGCAGCCAGTTGTTGAGCGAGTACTTGGTCCACCGGATCGCCGTCTGCGCGCCCTCCGCCAGCCTGGCCGCTATCGCCACCGCCCGGTCGTCCAGCGCCGCGTCGTCCAGCGCCTCCGTGACCAGCCCAATCCGTTCGGCCTCCGCGCCGAGCAGCGGCTCGCATGTCAGGAGGTAGTACTTGGCCTTGGCCATGCCGCACAGCAACGGCCAGATCATCGCCGCGTGGTCCCCCGCGGCGACGCCCAGTCGCGTGTGGCCGTCCAGGATGCGGCAGTCCTTCGTCGCGAGCGAGATGTCGGCCAGCAGCCCGCACACCAGGCCGGCGCCAACCGCCACCCCACGCATCGCCGACACCACGGGCTTGCTGCAGTTGATGCAGTTGTAAACGAGGTCCCGCGCCTCCTTCCAGCCGCGCGCCCGCGCCTCGAACCCGTCAATCTGCGCCTGCACCAGGGAGAAGTCGCCGCCGGCCGAGAAGTAGGCGCCGGCGCCGGTGATGATGACGGCGTTCGCCTGCGGATCGGCGTCCACGTCGCGCCACACCCGCGCGAGCTCGTCGTGCATCACGCTGTCGGCCGTGTTCATCCGCCCGTGCGCCATGGTGATCCGGATCACCCGCGGGTGCGGCCAATCGAAGCGAAGCCGCTGGTATGCGCCGTAACGGTCCAATGGTCCGGTCATCTGGTCCTCCCTGCTGATCGTGCCGGTGGCACAACCGGTGTCCTAGGCTAGACAAGCTTCTGCCCGGCGTCACGGCTGCCCATGAGCCTACCAGCAATTTAGCCATCCACACTTGGGAATGCCAT
>JAABUQ010011226.1_pt1 | contig 11511 bp, 13 predicted proteins | sample 5560001 | NCBI WGS metagenome assembly JAABUQ01 (sample SAMN10711888, study PRJNA513371) | rock metagenome | isolation source: Antarctica rocks | place: Antarctica: Victoria Land, Finger Mt nord | collected 2015-12-18
TCAACCAAAACGCACTTGCATTCCTGCGCTGGGCGTCAGTTCGACTGATGCTGCGACGGCTCTGCAAAAATTGACGATGATCTTGGACCGACTCTTAGTCCCGCCTCTGCCGCCGCCCCATCAGGAGCGATCTGCGTTACGACCACACCGGTGGCCATGCGGGCGAGCCCGAAAGTATGACGCGCGGTGTCATCGATGGGTGCCAGACGCCAGCCGGGCTGAGGGGGCCCCGAGGCCCGGGCCGGAATCGCGGCGGCCGGGGGTGCTGCTTGCCGAAGTTCCTGGACCGTCGCTGCGATCAGCGTCGGTTCCTCATTGTGCCAGATGAGCAGCTTGACGATCGTCCCGGGGGACGTGCGCGCGATGGCGCGCGCCAGCATACGCACGTCCTTCACCTCGAGATCGCCAAAACGCAGGATGATGTCCCCCGCCACGATGCCGCATTTGCTGGCACCGCCTCCGTCCATGGTGCCACCGACGATCACCCCTTCGGCTTTCGACATACTCAACGCGTCGGCGATTTCCGGCGTGACCTGCTGGATGCGGAAATCGAGCGTCCCCGACCGTATGCGGCCGGGGTTGCGCAGCGCGGCAGTAATGAACCTGACGTCGTTGGACGGGATGGCGAAACCAAGACCGATCGAGCCGCTCGTTGCTTCCGGCGAGAAGATTGCCGTGTTCATGCCGATCACTTCCCCCGCCATGTTGAACAAAGGGCCACCGGAATTTCCATGGTTGATGGCGGCATCGGTCTGGATGAAGTCGTCGAAAGGCGTGGCGCGAATATCGCGGTTGAGGGCGCTCACGATGCCCTGCGTCACCGATCCGCCGAGGCTGAGGGGATTGCCGATCGCGAGCACTTGGTCGGCCACGCGCACCGCATCGCTGTCGCCAAGTCGGACGCTGGGGAGCGGCGAGTCTGTTGTGACCTTTAGCAGCGCGATGTCTGCCTGGTCCGTCTGCGCGAGCAGTGTCGCGCGCAGGAGCGTATTGTCCTGAAGCGTGACGAGGATGTCCATCGTCCCCTCGATTACGTGTCTGTTGGTGACGATGATCCCGCCGGGATCAATGATGAAGCCGGAACCGAGAACGCGGGTGCCGCGCGGTAGGCGCGACCCGGTTGACCGCTCGGCAGCCCCATTTTCTGGGGCCGTTCCCGTGGCTGTCGTATTGGGGACTGGGCTCGCCGCCCTACGCAGGCTGGAGATGCTGACGACAGCGGGAAGAATCCGCGCGACGAGCTCCGGGGCGCTCGGGCTGTTGTCCGCGCGGGCTTGAGGGCTGCCGCTCGCCAGCGCCGCCGCGAGCAGAAACATGCGAGCTGTGGACCATTGCATCGAGTGTTCACTCCACGAAAGGGGGGACGACCGCAGCATGAGGTCTCGGCACGGCCTGACTCGCCGCACCGGCAACCCGACGGAGGCATCTAACAGGGGCCAATGATGTCTCTCCTGAGCGGAATGCGCGCCTCAGGCCGCGGTTGGTCGCTTTCGCGCGGCGCACGCCATAACCCAGGAACTCAGCCTCGCCTTGGTGATGACCGGAGATGGCCAGATTTTATTCAGCGGCCACAGTTGTCCTGCGGCACAAGCCGAATGGCTCAGCCGTCGCCTTTCGGGGTCGCCGTGCTCCAGATAATCCCCAGGGGGAGAGCCGCGACGCCTCGCTCGGGACGAGACGCCGCGGTCGGCTGGTTCAGCGGGACCAGACGAGCGTGTAGTCGGTCTCGCCCTTGAAGAGGTTGGCGTAGGTCGGCGCCGGGAGCGACGGATCGTAGAGCTTCACCGAGTGATACTCCGTGTTCTCCTTCGAGGTCCGGCGCCACGCGGCACCTATCTCAACATTGCCCACCAGCACCCGCAGGTTGGGAGCCTTGTCGTTGGACGACGCGTCGGCGGGGATGAGGCGCGCTGTGACGTCGAGCGAGAGCGTCTTGATGGTGCCGGCGAACACGCCGTCGTCCAGCTTGAAGATCGCTCAAGAAAGGCCATGCCGCGGGTAAAGGAACAGACTCCCGTCGCATCGATTGTTCATCACGGAACACCCCGCCGATCCAGCCGCTGACCTGCGTAGCCGTTGACGTGACCCCCCTGAATCTCTGCCACAGATGAGTAGAGTCCGCCCCGTGAGGAGGCGGAAGGATGAGGAAGTCGAGGTTCAGCGAGGAGCAGATCATCGGGGTCTTGCGCGAGCAGGAGGCGGGCGTGGTAACGGCGGAGGTTTGCCGAAGGCACGGGATCAGCGCGCCGACGTTCTACAAGTGGAAGGCGAAATTCGGCGGCATGGACGTCGCCGAGGCCAAGCGGCTGAGGTCTCTGGAGGACGAGAACAGTCGGCTGAAGCGGATGTTGGCCGACACGATGCTGGACAATGCGGCGCTGAAGGATCTGCTCGGAAAAGAATGGTAGCGCCCGCCGCACGTCGAGACGCGGCCGCTAGACCATTATCGGCCTGAGTATGGATAGCCGCAGTGTCGGAGATAACGCGCGCACTCGTCAGGTTCGAACTGCTCGATCAGCTTGCCGATGGCACCCCAAAGTGCGTCTACCGTGCGGGCGGCGGCGGATCGCAGCAGCCGCTTGAGCTTGCTGAACGCCAACTCGATCGGGTTCAGGTCCGGGCTGTAGGCGGGCAAATACAGCAGCGACGCGCCTCACCGCTCGATCGCTGCCTGGCCTTGATTGCCGACACGTCGCTGTCAGGCGTTCGCGTGGCTCGAGAGCTCGACGAGATCATTCGATGGCGCGGGCGACCGTTGACGGTGGTGAGCGACAACGGAACCGAGCTGACGTCAAACGCCGTCCTGAGTTGGACCGACCGAAACAAGATCGGCTGGCACTATATCGAACCGGGCAAACCGCAGCAGAACGGCTTTGTGGAGAGCTTCAACGGGCGGTTGCGCGACGAGCTGCTCAACGAGACCAGTCGTGTCCCCGGGCGTGGTGTAGGAGCGCTGCTCTTCGACGGATTGGGCCGTCGTCTCAGACTGTCATGGCTGGCAGGCTGATGAAGGCAGTATCGCTTACCGAGCCGAGCGTCTCCAGCGTCATATAGCGACGAGTGGTCGCCCACTCGTCATTTTGCTCGAGCAACAGCGTGCCGATCAGGCGAACGACGGCGGCTTCGTTTGGAAAGATGTCGACGACGTCGCTGCGGCGCTTGATCTTCTTGTTGACGCGTTCGAGCGGATTGGTGCTGCAGAGCTGGGAACGGTGCTGGGCGGGGAACCCCATGTAGGCCAGGACATCGGCCTCGGCGCCGTCCATCAACGCTGCCAACTCGGCACGCGCGGCCGGGCCTGGTCAGCGACACGTCGCCATTGCGCACGAGCTGCGTCGGCATCGGTCTCGGCAAACGCGGTGCCGATCCAGGCCGCGACCACGCGCCGCTGCGTCTTGCCCGCGTGCGCCATAGCGTTGCGCATGAAATGGAAGCGGCACCGTTTCCAGGTCGCGTTCAGCACCTTGCTGATCGCGGCTTTCAAGCCGTCATGGGCGTCGGAGACGACGAGCTTGACCCCGCGCAGACCGCGATGGCGCAGACGACGCAGGAACTCGACCCAGAACGGCTCGGCCTCGCTGTCGCCGGTGGTCATGCCAAGCACCTCGCGCCTGCCATCGGTGTTGACGCCGACCGCGACGATCACTGCGATCGAGACGATGCGGTGGTCGCGCCGCACTTTCACGTAGGTCGCGTCCAGCCACAGATACGGCCACTCAGGGTCGCGACAGAAAGGCGCCGACCCGCTCGTCGATCTCCGCGCACAAGCGCGACACCTGGCAGAAACACCGACAGGATGGCCGTGTCGGCATCAGCGGCTCTACTTTTGAGCGGAGGGAGCTAGCACTACTTTGGCATTTTCAGCGATAATAGGCGAAGTCTTCGTTTGCAATGCGGACATCGGCTTGGTGGCTTTGGCGGTGTGAACAGCCTGGCAATGACGGCGCGGCGGACCTCAGGCAGCGTCGGTCGCGGCGGCATTGTTGCGCCCGCCAGCTTTTTCCCCCCGCGCCACAGCTGCCTTGAGCCGTAGATGCTGGAGGTAGGTGAAGGCGATGCAGCCCATCAGCGCATGCCGGTGCAGGCCGGTCCAAGATCGGCCCTCGAAGTCGCCCAAGCCCAATTCCTGCTTGAGCTGCTGGTGCGCCTGTTCACAAACCCAGCGCGCCTCCCAGCCAATGTTGCCGACCAACATGGCGCAGAGATAAGCGCGCACATGCGAGGCGGCGCGTTGCACAATCATGGCGTGGGTTATTGCTCGTCAATCGTCGCGAAAGAGGTATTTCAGGAGAGCGGCAGCACCGAGTACCAGCACCGCAATGAACAACAGACCGATCAGGCCCATGCCCCACATCATGGAGCCGCCGCCCATCATCTCGTTACCCATCATGGCGTGTACTCCAATGCAGCAAAAACCAACGACCGCTCAGACGACGGACTGATAATGAGTCACTTGCACGAAGGTTTGCGGGGGACAGCGTATTATCCGCCCCCGCAACAGAATTAGCCCTGCTTCGGAACGGCTGGCGAAGTGGGCGGCACGTTCTTGTCCTGCGTCATGGTCTCCATCATCTTGTTGCAGTTATCCATCATCACATTCATTTTCTGCATCATCTGCTCGTTCACCGTCATGCCATGCATCCCGCCTTTCCCGTCCATGGTCATGCCCGGCTGCATGGTCTTGCCATCCTGAACGGGAGGGGTCGCGGGTGTCGGGGATTGCGCGAAGGCTCCCGAAGCGCCGGCGACTGCCAAGCTACCGAGAAGTATCGTGAGAGCTGCCTTGTTAATCATGTCCCGTATCCTTTGTTACTTGTGATGTCCTCCGAAATTTCTGCGACGCGGGAGGAGGGCGCGCACCTCACCCGGCCGGGAAAGGCTCTCCTGTGCGATCGGGAACCGGAGCCGCGACGCGGTAAGGCAACCGCCATCCCTTGACGATCGCGTAGATCGCCGGGATGACGAGCAAGGTGAGAACGGTCGATGAAACCATGCCGCCGACCATGGGCACGGCAATCCGCCGCATGACTTCGGAGCCGGTGCCGGTGCTCCACAGGATGGGAAGCAGCCCGGCCATGATCGCCACGACGGTCATCATCTTCGGCCGCACGCGTTCGACCGCGCCATGCATTATCGCGGCCTGCAGGTCGGCACGAGTGAGCGGAACGCCCTCGACCGACCGTTGCTGCCTGATTTCGGTCAATGCGTGGTCGACATAGATCAGCATCACCACGCCGGTCTCGGCGGCGACCCCAGCCAGCGCAATGAAACCGACCGCCACGGCGACGCTGAAGTTATAGCCGAGCCACCACATCAGCCAGGCGCCCCCGACCAGGGCGAACGGCACGGAGAGCATGACGATCAGCGTTTCGGTCAGCCGGCCGAAGTTCAGGAAGAGCAGCACGAAGATCACCACCAGCGTCGCGGGCACCACGATCCGCAGCTTGGCCGCCGCGCGCTGGAGGTACTCGAACTGGCCGCTCCACTCGACGTGGTAGCCCGGCGGCATCTTCACCTGCTTCTTGACCGCTTGGGCCGCATCGGCGACGTAGCCCCCGAGATCACGGCCTTGCAGATCGACATAGATGTAGGCGACTGGCTGGGCGTTCTCGGTGCGAATGCTCGGCGGCCCTTGCGTCACATGCACGCTTGCGAGTTGCCCCAGCGGCACCATCGCGCCGCTCGGTGTCGGTACGAGTACCTGGCTGGAAATGCTTGCCGGGTCATCGCGCAGGCCACTCGGATAGCGGACGTTGACACTGTAGCGCTCCCGCCCCTCGACGGTCGTGGTGACGGTTTCGCCGCCCACTGCGACGGCCAGGACCTTCTGAATGTCGTCCACCGACAGCCCGTAGCGCGCCGTGGCGTCGCGGTCCGGGGTGATCTCCACGTAATGGCCGCCCTCCAGCCGCTCTGCAAAGGCGCTGGTCGTGCCCGGCACGTTGTGGACGACCCGTTCGATCTGGGTCGCAAGCTGGTCCAGCACCTTCAAGTCCGGGCCGAACACCTTGACCCCGACCGGGGTGCGGATACCGGTCGCAAGCATGTCGATGCGCGCCTTGATGGGCATGGTCCAAGCGTTGCTGACGCCGGGGAGCTGGAGCGCCAGGTTCATGTCCGCGATGAGCGTGTCGAGCGTCATCCCGGCGGGCCATGTGCTCTCCGGCTTGAGATTGACGACCGTCTCACTCATTTCCAAAGGCGCCGGATCGGTCGCCGTCATCGCCCGCCCGGCCTTGCCGAACACCGATTCGACCTCGGGGAACGTTTTGATGATGCGGTCTTGAGTCTGGAGCAGCTCGCCCGCCTTCGTCACCGACAGGCCGGGCAGCGTGACCGGCATGAACAGCAACGTGCCCTCGTTGAGGCTCGGCATGAACTCGGTGCCGACCTGCGACATCGGCCAGGCCGACACGGCCAGCACCACGATTGAGGCAAGCACCATCATCACGGGTACGCGCAGCACGAGGCGGATCACCGGGCGATACAGCCAGATCAACGCTCGATTGATCGGATTGCGGCGCTCCGGGATGATCTTGCCCCGGACGAAATACAGCATCAGCACCGGCACGAGTGTCACCGACAGGAGCGCGCCACCAGCCATGGCGAAGGTCTTGGTGTAGGCGAGCGGCTTGAACAGCCGGCCTTCCTGGTCCTCCAGGGCGAAGACCGGCAGGAAAGCGGCCACAATCACCAGCAGGCTGAAGAACAGCGCCGGACCGACTTCCTTGGCCGCTGCAATCAGCGCTGGACCACGTGGCTCGCCGGGCTTGAGCCGCTCGACGTGCTTGTGCGCGTTCTCGATCATCACGATCGCCGCATCCACCATGGCGCCGAGCGCGATCGCGATGCCGCCGAGGCTCATGATGTTCGAGCCGATGCCGAGCGCGTGCATTCCGATGAAGGCGATCAGGATGCCGATCGGCAATGTCAGGATGGCCACCAGCGCGCTGCGGACGTGCAGGAGGAAGATCACGCAGACCGCGGCGACGATCAGGCTCTCCTCGACCAACGTGTGCTTGAGCGTGTGAATGGCGCTGTCGATCAGTTGCGAGCGGTCATAGACCGGATCGATCGAGACGCCGTCCGGCAGCTCCGGCTTCAGCGCATCTAGCTTGCGCTTAATGTTGCCGATCGTCGTCAAGGCGTCGGCGCCGTCCCGCCTGAGCGCGATGCCACCGACCACTTCGCCCGTGCCGTTCATCTCGGCAATGCCCCGCCGCTCGTCAGGCCCGAGCTGGATGCGGGCGACATCCTTCAGCAGGACCGGCGTCCCGTTCGCATCGGCCTTGAGCACCACGTTGCCGAGATCGTCGGTGTTGCGCAGGTAGCCGCGGCCACGGACCATGTACTCGGTCTCGCTCATCTCGATCGTGCGCCCGCCGACATCGCGGTTGCTGTTGCGGACCGCGTCGCTCACCCGGTCGAGCGCGATGCCGTAGGCCTGCAGCTTTCGCGGATCGACGACGACCTGGTACTGCCGCTTAAAGCCGCCGACGCTCGCGACCTCCGAGACGCCTTTCGCGGTGACCAGGTTGTAGCGGACGATCCAGTCCTGGATGCTGCGCAGTTCCGCCAGCGTCCGCTGTGCGCCAAGCACGACATACTCGTAGACCCAGCCCACGCCGCTGGCGTCCGGCCCCAGCGCCGGTGTCACCCCTTGCGGCAGACGCTTGGCCGCGGAGTCCAGGTATTCCAATACCCGCGATCGCGCCCAGTACAAGTCGGTGCCGTCGTCGAACACGACGTAGACGAACGACAGGCCGAAATCAGAGAACCCGCGCACGACCTTGGCGTGAGGAACAGCAAGCAGCGCCGTGGTGAGCGGGTAGGTGACTTGGTCCTCCACCACCTGCGGCGCCTGCCCCGGATATTCGGTGTAGACGATGACCTGCGTGTCGGAGAGGTCGGGCAGCGCGTCGAGCGGCGTATTGATGACCGACCACACGCCGACGCCGACGAGGATCAGGGTTGCGAGCAGCACCAGCAGCCTGTTGCGCGCGGACAGCTCGATGAGGCGGCCGATCATGGCTTTGCTCCCGGCTGCCTTGCTTGGGATTCGTCGTCAGCTCCGGCAGAGAAGCCTTGCAGGGCCGCGCGTAGATTGCTCTCCGCATCGATCAGGAAGTTGGCGCCGACAACGACCTTGTCGCCGGCCTTTACGCCGTCGATCACCTGAACCCAGTCGTTGCCGTGCGCGCCGAGCCGCACCCGGCGTGGCTCGAAGCGGCCCTCGCCACGGTCGATGAGCACGATCTGTCGGACGCCGTCGTCGATCACGGCCGAACTCGGCACCGCCACGATAGCTGCCGCGTCGGCGGGCGCCTCGATCAGGACACTCGCGTACATCGCAGCCCGCAGCGCGCCATCCTGATTAGGAATGACGATCCTGACGCGGGCGGTGCGGGTCTCGGCCGAAAGCGTCGGGTAGATGAAATCGACCTTGCCTTCGAAGGTCCGGCCCGGGAAGGCGACGAAATTCGTCTTTGCGACCTGTCCCGGCAGGATCGCGCCGAGGTCTTGCTCCTGCACGTGGGCGATCAGCCAGACCGTCGACAGATCCGCGGTCTTGTAGAGCGAGTCCCCGGGACCGACCCGCATCCCTTCCTGTGCCGGCTTGTCGATCACGACACCGTCGGCCGGAGCGCTGACCGCGATCAGGCGATTGGCGCGGCCGGTGCGACGGAGACGGGCGATCTCGGCCTCGGGGATATCCTGCGCGCGGAGGCGCTGGAGCGAGGCGCCCGCGAACGCGCCGCCCAGGCGTGCGGCGACCAGATACTCCTCTTCCGACGCGACGAGATCGGGCGAGTAGATTTCGGCCAGCACTTGCCCACGGCGGACCGGATCGCCGGTTGCGGACACCGCCAAGTGCTCGATCCAACCGGCCACCTTTGTCGTGACCGTCGCCAGGTGACGCTCATCGAACTGCACGATGCCGGTTGCGCGAACGCCGCGATCGACCGAGGGGCGCATCTCGACCGTCTCTGTCCGCACGCCGAGGGTCTGGATCTTGCCGGGGCTGATGCGGACGGTGCCGGGCGCATCACCTTGCGTCCCCTCGTCCGCATAGACGGGGATGTAAGCCATACCCATGGAGTCGTTCTTGGGCTTGGGCGAGGTGTCTGGAAGGCCCATGGGATTGCGATAGTAAAGGACACGATGGTCTGCCCCGCCGGCAGGTTTGGCGGCCGGAGCAGTTTGAGCCGGTGTCGAGCCATCGACGAGCACTGGTTGGTAATCCCGGCCATCCGTTGTCTTCTTCGGGCCAGCCGCATAGAACGGCTTCCCATCCGGGTCCTGGTAATAGAGCGGCGTGTCGCTTGGTTCTTCCGCCCACACCGCTGTCCCGAGCCCCACGGCAAAAGCGGCGCTGACAAGAACCAAAGCGCGCGTCACAGATCACCCCCGACCAGGCGTTCGATCGCCGCGAGTTCAACCTGTTCGTCGAGCTGGACCTGGAGGAGCCGCAGGTCCACGTCGTGCATCTGGTGCTCGGCAGTGATGGCCGACGCGAGCTCGCCGTTGCCTTGGCTGTAGCTTGCCAAGGTCGCCTGAAATCCGGCGCGCGCCTGCGGCATGGTTTCGCGGCGCAGCAGCGCCTCGGTAGCACGCGCGGCCCGCAGCCTGGCGACCGCCTCGCCCAGAGCACCCTCGACCTCCAGAAGCGACGCCTCGTATTGCTGCTGGCTTGCTCCGAGTTGCGCCTCTGCCTCCCGCTGACCGGATGCTTCACGACCCCAGGGCACCGGGATATTGACGCCAACCGTGGCCGCAAAACCGACCGGCCGATTGTTCGTCTGGACCAGCGGCCCGCCGCTAACAGTGATGTCGGGATACCAAGCCTTGCCGGCGAGCGCGCTGCGCATACGGGCAGCGGCAATTTGGGCATCGCCGGCGGACAACGTCGGGTTAGCCGTCCGGGCGCGATTGACCAGCTCCGCAAGGGACGGCTCGGCCGCAGCGAACGGACGCGCCCGCACCGGATCAGCGAGTAGCGCGTCGGCAGGGCGGCCGACCAGAACGTTGAGACGGGCGCGCGCCGCATCTTTCTCGCCCACCAGTCTGGTCGCCTCGGCTTTGGCGGCGGTCTCCTCGCCAAGTGCCTGGATGACCTCTGCCTGAGTGCCGCCGCCCTGGCTGTAGCGCGCGGCCGTCGCGGCACGCATGCGTCGGGCCAGCGCGCCAATCTCTCGGTTCACCGCGAGATCTTGATTGATGAGGTAGTACTGCGCGTAGGCAACCTTGATCTTCTCGTCGGCCGCGTCTCGTGCAGCTTGCTCGCGTCCTCGTGCTGCATCGACATCAGCAAGGGCTGCCTGGCGGCGCAGGCTGCGCTTGCCCCAGAGCGGGAAGGACTGAGAGAACATGAACGTGTGGGCGCTGAACACCCCTGGGTCCTTGTAGTACGTGTAGCTGTCGCTGATCGTCGGATCGTCCAGGGCGTCCGCTCCTCCGGCCTTCGCCGATGCCGCCGAAGTATCGAGCGCGGCAGCACGCAGAGCCGGGCTCAATTGGCGGGCCGCCGCGCGAAGCCCCTCGACACTGGCACCCAGCAGAGCGTCGCCCGGCCGGGTGGCTGGTTGCGCGCGGGCTGGCCCACCCGCCATCGGGTCGGCAGCCAGCAGGAGGCTGGCGCCGAGCCATAGCCCCCGCTTGACCCAAATCCGGGCGCGCACGTCACTTCACCAGTTCGACGTTGAGGATTCCACGAACGGTCTCGGACTCGCCCTGCACCTTGGCGGCAAGGTGGAGTGCCCAGGTGCCGGCCATTCCCGGGTCAATGTCGAAACTGTAGACGCCGCCCTTAGGTGGCCTTGCCGTCATGGGCGCTGTCATGGTCGCCATACCGGCTGGACCCATGTCGGCCTTGCTCTCGAAGATCACGGCGTCGGGCACGGGCTTGCGGTCCGATATGCGGACCAAGCGTATCTGAACCATGTCCTTCTGCCCGGAAAGCTGCGGCTTGCCGACCAGTTCAAAGCGATAGTCCGTGGCGGCCGCGTGAGCAGGGAGAACAGCGATCGCGAGAACGCCGGCAAGCGCGGTCGCGCTCGCTAGTATGCGTTTGCACATCATGGATAGACCCTTTGTAGCCAGCCTTCGCGATCAAGCGCGCGTGCGGGCAGTGACCGACCAGTCGTCGATTGGACGCACGTCGAGCGTGCGTCGTCTGAGGTCAGGTCGTTCGGGGCGGAAGGGGTTCGGGTTCGCGCACGAGGCCGGCGTGGTTCGACCAGGCTGACCAGTAGTCCACTGAGGTGCGGTGCGTTACCACCTCAAGGGAAGCAAACCTGGCGGGCAATGCGATGTCGGCCACACAGCCGATCTGCTTGAGGCAATCGCCTGTCATGGTCTTGCAGGGAGCCATCGGCGTCGCGTGACCATCGGCCGCCGGCGCCGGCATCATCATGTCGCAAGGCATGCCGACGGCAACCATGCCGTACTCGGACGAGCGCGCAGTCATTCCGCCGACAATGGCGAACGCGACAAGCACGACCAGAAAGCGGT